>Ga0315274_10016966_pt1 | contig 10284 bp, 11 predicted proteins | sample YL17G02_20_MG_FD_203700 | JGI IMG/M metagenome (GOLD analysis project Ga0315274, IMG submission 203700) | Sediment microbial communities from Yellowstone Lake, YNP, Wyoming, USA - YL17G02_20 | ecosystem: Environmental > Aquatic > Freshwater > Lake > Sediment | place: USA: Wyoming | collected... | reverse complement strand
AGGTGGCTGCGGCTGACCGGGGGCGCATCGAGCAGACCGTCGAAGACCTGAAGCGGGCGAAAGAGGGGGACGACGCGGCGCGCATCCGGCAACTCATCGAGCAGTTGCAGCAGGCCAGTTACGCCGTCGGGCAGCAGATGTACGCGCAGCAACAGGCGGCGGGTGGCCCGCAAGCCGGCCCCAGTGGGTCTGGCGGCGGCCCCAGCGGTGCCAGACCGAAGTCCGGCGACGAGGACGTGGTCGAGGGCGAGTTCCAGGAGATGTAATGAGAATACCGATCCACGTCAGCCCTTCAGCCGGGCCACCACAGGCATCATCCACAGATGTGCCACCGGTCGCCGAAACCGTTCCACCTATGGCAGATCAGGAGATGGCGGAACGCAACACGCAACACGTAACACGTGACACGCAAGGGTCAGAAGAAGAAACCCTGGACGTTTGGCGCGACCGGGCGCTGCGCCTGCAGGCCGAGATCGAGAACTTTCGCAAGCGCCAGCAGCGGCTGGCCGAGGAGCGCATCGCTGCCGACCGCGAGCGGCTGCTGCGGTCCTTCCTGTACGTGGCCGACGACCTGGAACGGGCGCTGAATGTAGACACGACGCACGTGGGGAGCGTCCGCCAGGGCGTTGACCTGACGTACCAGAAGATAATACAACTCTTGAACCAGGAGGGCGTGGAGCCGATCCAGAGCGTGGGGCAGCCGTTCGATCCGACCTGGCACGAAGCGGTGGACACCGTCCCCCACCAACAGGCCGGGGTCGAGCCAGACACAATCGTCAAAGTGACACAAAAGGGCTACCGGCTAGGAGACCGCCTCCTGCGCCCCGCCCGCGTCATCGTCGCCGTGTAACACGCAACACGCAACACGCAACACGCAACACGTTTCACGCCAATGGACTACAAAGATTACTACCAGACCCTCGGCGTCAGCCGAGACGCCGACGAAAAAGAAATCAAGCGCGCTTTCCGCAAACTCGCCCGCCAGCACCACCCGGACGTCAATCCGGGCGACAAAAAGGCCGAGGAACGCTTCAAGGAGATCAACGAGGCCTACGAGGTGCTCTCCGACCCGGAAAAGCGGAGCAAGTACGACCAACTGGGCTCCGAGTGGCAGCGCTGGCAGCAGACGGGTGGCGGGCCTGGCGCCTTCGACTGGGGCCGCTGGGCCGCCGCAGGCGCTCCCGGTGCACAGGGACAGCGCGTGCACGTCCGCTACGGCACGCCGGAGGACATGGAAGACCTCTTTGGCGGGACCAGCCCCTTCTCCGACTTTTTTACGCAGATCTTTGGCGGGACGGGGGCGGGGGCCGGTGCCGCGCCGGGGGGCTTCGAGTATCGCGTGCGTCCGCAGCGCGGGCAGGACTATGAGCAGGAAGTCGAGGTCAGCCTGCGCGATGCCTACCAGGGCACCACGCGCGTTTTGCAGAAGGACGGGCGGAGGCTGGAGGTGAAAATCCCGGCCGGGGCGCGCACCGGCACGCGCGTGCGCATGGCGGGCGAAGGCGGGCCGGGTGCCGCCGGTGGAGAGGCGGGCGACCTGTACCTGCGCGTCAAGGTGCTGCCTGACCCCCAGTTCGAGCGGAGGGACGACGACCTGCACGTGACGGTGCCGGTGGAGCTCTATGCGGCGGTTCTCGGCGGCCAGGTGCAGGTGCCCACGCTGGGCGGGCCTGTGAAGCTGACCGTCCCGGCCGGCACGCAAAACGGGCGCGTCTTTCGCCTGCGGGGCAAGGGGCTGCCCCGCCTCCAAAAAGCGGGCCAGTACGGCGACCTGTACGCGAAAGTGGACGTCCAGTTGCCGGCCAGGTTGAACTCACGCCAGCGGGAGTTGTTCGAGGAATTGAAGCGAATGGCGAATGGCGAATAGCGAATAGCGAATGGCAAATCGCAAATCGCAAATGGCAAATGGCAGATCGCAAGTGGAAAGTTGGCAAGGTATGACTGGGCGAGAAGAAACTACCTGTATCACAATTACCGTCGCGGCTCGCCGGGCGGGGATGTCGCCGCACATCGTCCGGCGCTGCATCCAACAGAGGTTGGTGGACGAGGTGCTGACCGAGGCCGACCTGGCTGAACTGCGTTGCATCCGCCGCCTGACCGACCTGGGGGTCAACATGGCTGGGGTCGAGATTGTCCTGCGCATGCGCCGCCAGATCGAGGAGCTGCAGGCAGAGATCGCGCGTTTGGAGAGGCTGCTGGCAGCTTCAACGGCGTTGGAAACGCCTGAGTGGTGACTGGGTACAGACATGTATTCATGTATTATTGAGAGAGGTATGAAGGAATGAGCAAATCCTGGACGATTATTCTGCTTGCGCTTGTGACGTTGGTCGCTGCGACGCTGGGGTGTGGGCTGCCGGGTGGGATGCTGCTGCCCACGGCGGCTCCCGTGCCAGCCGTGCCCCTGGCGCCCCCGACGGCTGCCGTCGTTCCGACCCCCACGCCAGCCCCGCCGCAGGTGCCTATAATGCCCGAAGAGCCGGCCAACGCGCTGGAGGCGCAGGTGGAGGCGGTCTACGAATTGGCCGGGCCGGCGGTGGTCAACGTCACCAATCGCAATTACGCCTACGACTTCTTCATGAACCCGGTGCCCCAGGAAGGCACCGGCTCGGGCTTTGTCTACGATACGGAGGGGCACATCGTCACCAATTTCCACGTCGTCGAGAACGCCGAGGAGTTGTCGGTGACGCTGGCGGATGGAGCGGCCTATCCGGCCCAGGTCGTCGGCGTAGACCCCTCCAACGACCTGGCCGTGCTGCGCATCGAGGCCGAGAACCTGCCGCAGCCGGTCGCCTTGGGCACGTCGGACAACCTGCGCGTGGGGCAGTTCGTCGTCGCCATCGGCAACCCGTTCGGCCAGGAGGGCACGCTGACGGTGGGGGTGATCAGCGCGCTAGGGCGGATCATCGAGAGCCCCGATGGCCGCTTCATCGGTGAGGCCATCCAGACCGACGCGGCGATCAACCCCGGCAACTCGGGCGGGCCGCTGCTGAACCTGCAGGGCCAGGTGATCGGCGTGAACTCACAAATCATCAGCCCCAGCCAGGCCTCGGCCGGCATCGGGTTTGCCATACCGGCCAACACCGTGCGGCGCGTCGTGCCCCAGTTGATCGCCAGGGGGCGCTACCCGCATCCGTGGCTGGGGGCGCAGTTGCTCGGCCTGACGCCGGAGCGGGCGCAGGTCTTCCGCCAGGCCGGCATGGTCGTGCCGGTGAAAGAGGGATTACTGGTGGTCGAGGCGGTGCCCGGTGGCCCGGCCGAACGGGCCGGCATCCGCGGCGGCGACCAGGTCGTGCAGTTGGGCAACGTGCGCATTCCGCTGGGTGGCGACGTCATCACCGCCATCAACGGCGAGACAATCGCCGATTACCAGGCCCTCACCGTCTACCTGGAGACGCAGACACAGGTGGGTGACACGGTCGAGGTGACGATCATGCGCGGCAGCCAGGAGCAGAAGGTGCAGTTGACGTTGGACGAGCGGCCGCAGTAGGGGGAAGACCTATGGAGCGGAGTATCGGCGCGACCGCGCTGCGGCAACGCCTGACCGACGTCCTGCAGGCGGTGCGAGAGCAGCGCGAGACCTACGTGGTCGAGACGTTTGGGCGGCCCCAGGCGGCCATCGTCAACCTGGACGAGTACGAGCAGTTTCGGCGTTTCCGGCAGGAGCGGGCGGCGTTCTTCGAGTGGCTGGAGGATACGGCTGAGCGCAACGCCGAACGCAACGTGGGCCTGAGCGACGAGGAGGTGCTGGCGATTGTCGAGCAGGCCCGCCAGGAAGTTGCTGACGTCGCGGGGTAGGCCGTGCTACGCATGGTCATCGACAGCAGTTCGCTGCTCAGTTACGTGCTGACTCGGGGGGAACTGATGCGGCGAGCCGTGGCACACTGGCGGGCCGGCACGTTCACACTGCTTTCTTCGCCAGCCACGCGGGCCGAACTGGCCGGCGTGTTGGCCCGTCCGTCCATCCAGCAATTGGCTACGGCTCCACTGGACGAGTTGGTGCGGGGGTTGGAGCGCTTCTCGGAGCATATACCGGGATTCCTGGATCTCTCCGGTGCCTGCCGGGACCCCAAGGACGACAAGTTTCTGGCCTGTGCGGTGGAGGGCAGGGCCCACTATCTGGTCAGCAGTGACCGGGACCTGTTGAACATGCGCTACTACCAGAACGTGGCGCTCGTCAACCCGGGGCAATTCCTGCTGGCGCTGGAGTTGTACTCGATGAGTGCAGAAGCGTTAGCAGCCCGTTTTGGCTGTGATGTGCTGGCGGATATCCAGGCCACTGTACCGCTGGAGCCAGGGACAGAAGCGCGGGTGAAGAAGGCTCTGACGATCCCGGGGGGAAGTAGTGGGGCATAAGTGGGCGCAGGTTACCGCCAGGTCGGGGCCGACTATCTCCCTGCTCGAGCCTGGCTTTGAGCCACAGGCAGCGTGCTCCCAATCTCGTGAATCAGAAACGGGAGGTTGGGTGGGTCGAGACTCAAACCGGGCGCCGGCACGCGATGGTGCTTCGCGTCAGGCGGGAGGTGCTTGTGGTGAGGATCCGTAACGGCAAGAGTTGGATCGTGCGGGTGAGACTGTGAATCGTACCAGTAGAGTTCCTCGTCGCCGCGCCAAACCTCGTAGCCATAGCGCACGATCGTCAGGGGACCGTCATCCCAGCGCAAGCGTTCGTACACTACCAGCCGGTGGTCATTGGCGAAGGCCAGTTCGCCGCGCACTTCGGCAAAATATCGTCCGCGCTTGACCAGTACCAACGTCGAGCGCAGGATCGCCGGAAAGTCCTGGGGCAAGTTGTAGATAAACTGTTCGTACTCAAGCAGGGATGAGAACTGGCTCATGGTGTACCGTCCTGGCGATGACATCGGCAAGCGATTGGTTCTGGGCCTCAAGTTGCGCTATGGCCAGGCGGTACTTTTCCCGAAAGCGCAGCAAGACCTCGTAGCCGCTGGCCCACGCCGTCCAATCCAGCACCCACGCATCGTCCGGCGGCTCCTCGCCTCGTTGGTAGGCGGCGCAAAAGACTTCCGATAGCATGTTGTATTTGCGCTCGTAGACGCGCATCTCGTCTTCCAGGACGTGAATATCGTGAAGCAAATCGTTCAGATCCATCAGTCCATTCTCCCTTTTCCCCCACTACATGCTGCGCTCCATCCTCTGGAGCGCGGCCTCCAGTTCAGCCTGAAAGGCGCGGTGGCGGGGGAAACGACTGCGCACCTCGTTCACCAGTGCGTCGGCCGCCGCTTTGTCTCCCCGCAGCCGCAACGCCTCGGCACACGCAACCGTCAGTACGGCGGCCTTGCCGTAACTGCCGCGATGCTGGTTGCTCACGATGGCGTTCGCCCGCTGCCGCGCCACGTCCAGGCACCATGACAGGAATTGCTCCTGCCGGTCGGTGCTCCACTGTGCCTGGGCGAACTGCTCCGCATAGGCGCGCTCCAATCGTTTGAGCACGGAGCCTTCCTGCTCGCCTCCCTCACCCCAGGGAGCGACGCTGTTCTGCAAGCCCCACTGCCAGAGTTGCACCAGGTTCGGGGGCAACGCGGCCGGTGTCTTCCCAGATAGCAGCACCAGGCAGGCCGATACGACCAGCCCTTGCGCGCTTTCGCTGCTGCTCCATCCCAACACCTTCCCCCGAGCGGCGAGGTGGTACGCAGCGTCTGCATCGTCGGCGAGCAGGCAGGCGTGGGCGAGGACGGACTGGCCGATCCGCGCCGGTCTTTCGAGGTTATCTCCGCTCCACCCCACTTCGGCCTGACGACCGGGTGGGTGGGCCAGGTAATCCCGAATGTGCTCGACGGCCCGCTGCATCAGCGCCGTCCGTTCCGCCCCGGCCGCGGCGGTTTCCCACAGATCGAGCAGGCGCGAGAGGGTCGGCCTGGCGGTGAACGCCTCCCAGCGCCCGAGGCGCAGCGCCTCCGTCTCGTTCAACCGTTCGGCGGCAGCGCACAGGTGGTCGGCGATGGCCGCGCGGATGGGCAGGCGAGCCGGCAGTGTCTGCAGGGCGTCCCGGGCCGCCGCCAGCACCTCCCGTTGTTTGCCCTCCTGCTCCAACGCCGTGAACCAGTCCAGGTAGGCCCGCGGGCGCGTCTGCCCCTCGGCCTGTGCCAGCGCCTCCAATCCCGGCGTGCCCTGGGCAAGCCGCACCGCTTCCCGCAGCCAGGCATCGGCATCGCTGCCGCTCTGCGTCTGCAGGAAGGCGATCCAATCCGCCAGGAACCGCTCCCGGTCGGGCAGCGGGTGGGGCGAAATCTGAACCAGGTCGTCCAGCGTCGGGTGTGAGCCAATCAGCCACGACTGCACCTGCCGCATCTGCTCATACAGCGCCTGGGGACGGCGCGCGGCTGGCTCGGTCTCGTAGACCGCGCGCAGGTAGCGGGCACTGGCCTCGCCGACGTCCACGCCGACCAGGTCGGAGGCGCTCACCCCGCGCCCGTAGCCGTCTTCGAATCTCACCAAACCGAACAGTTTCAGGTAAGCGGCGCGGGCCAGGGAGAGGTTGCCGTAGTCGAAGGTCGCTCCCGTCCGCTCGAACAGGTCGGCCAGCGGCTCCACGAACTCATCGTAAGGTCCCAGGCTATCTTCTTCGTCGTAATACTCGTCCCACTCATACTGCTCTTCCCACTCGTCGGCATTCTCCACAGCGCTCCCGAGTTCCTGGGCCAGGTCGTCAATGTCCGCCAGCAACTCCTCCTGCTGAATCACCGGGGGAGCGGCCATCGTTGCCCCCTCGACCGGCTTGAGTCTGGCCAGGAAGATTTGCCGTCCGGTCGGCGGCGTTTCCTGGGCCATGGTCCGCAGGATGGCGCGGAGATCGTCAGCAGAGCAGGCCGCCAGCCGTTGCTCCACGGCCTCCCAGAAGGCTTTCAGGGACATTTTTCCGGTATGGTCCATCGGTTCAATCGCCTCCTACTCGTCAAGACTGCGGAATCACTTGACTATCGTTCCGGCTTCGGTTACACCCGGCAAGTGGCATTATGCTCCAATATGTCGGTAGTGTCAAATACCGGTGACTCTGGGCCACCACCCGGCCCCGGCGGCCCACACGACGTGGGCACAGGTCGCCGCCAGGTCGGGGCCGACCAGGGAGCCCGTCCCCCAGGTCTGCCCTTGCTCGTCCTCGACGCGGACCTGGATGCCCAGGTGGTCCAGAACCATCTGGGCACACGCAGCCAGACAGCCGGTCTCAGTTTCCTGCTGCGAGTGGGTGATGCTCAAGGTGCGTGCCACGTTGCTTATAGCTCTTTCACTGACATCAGCCGACTATCCTTGACAGTCTGCCTGGAGTCTGGTATACTATCATCAGAAGCTGGGTGGTGTAGTGCCCTCACGGTATTCACTCCGTGGCTGGAGCTACACACTACTGCGAAGCAGGCCCCGGCATTTTTCTATCCTACCAACGCCCATAGTTCGTCGAAAGTGCCATGACGGTCGGGAACGCGTTGCCCTCCTACGATCCTAACCCCCCCACCACCAGGTAGCGCTTTCCATTCGCCGTCTCTTCCATGCGCCAGCGGCTGGTGGGGAAGGCAGGGTGGAGCGGGATACGCTCGCGGCCACGGCACAGTTCCACCGTGCGGGGCAGTTCCCGCTCCGCCAGGTCGGCGCTGCGCAACACGAAGACGACCCAGGCGTGGGGGTCCTGCGACAGGCGCGCGACCATCCACTCGCGCAGGCGCTGTAACACGGCCTCGCGTTCCTCGGGCAGTACGTAGAGCAGCAGGTCGTCCAGGCCTTCTACGACGAGGGGGAAGGTCAAAGGCGTCCGGCTCTGGAGTTGGGCCACAAAGTCCAGCACCTTGAGCCGCGGAGCCTGGGCAAAGGCGTGGGCGTTGCGGGGGATCATGAATTGCAGGGCGTCGTCAAAGGCCGGCCGGGACGCGACGTAAATGTCGGGGATTTCCATTTTACGCTCCTGTCGTTCCATGCGTGGACAAGATGGCATCTTGCCCTACATTAGAGCAGTTTCGGCTGCATAGCCTGTTCCTCTGAAATGTCCCGCGCCAGCCGCTCCAGCGTCCGGCGCACCTTCTTGTAGGTCTCATCGCCCGTGCGCATAAAGAGGGCCGAGGCCAGGCCCTGCCCCCGCCGCAGGAGGTCGTTCCAGCCGCGGGCGGGCGGCAGTTCCGGCACGTTTTGACGGGGGTAGACCTTGCCGCTCTTGACCAGGTAGTAGACGTGGTCCACGACGTCCAGGTCGTAGCGATACTTCCCGCGCCGGGCGACTTCCGCGCCGCGCTTATCGGCCGGCGCCGGGCTGTACCGCCCCCGGCCGGCGTGCAGCAGGCCGGCCTCGACGAACACGTCGGGGTTCAGCCCGCGCGGCTGGAGCGTCTTGTTCAGTTCGTCGAACGAGAGGCTGGATTGCCCCGCCAGGCGCACGGCAAAGATGGTGCTCAGCGGGTCGGCGTCCACCTCGTCCTCGCCGGCCAGGAGTGCGCCCACCAGCCCGTGGATCTCCCGTGTGGCCGCCCGCGCCGTGAGCGGCTGCCCCTGCTCGCCGGTCACCCGCGCGTGCTGGGAGTAGACCTCCAGGCACTTGCCAAAAATGATGGTCTCCACGTCGGGCAAAAAGTCCTCCATGAGTTGGGGGTGGGTGCGGCGCACGGCCTCGATGGCCTCGGTGGCCTTGCGGTAGACCTCGTCCTTCAGGCGTTCCCAGGAGATCTCGCCCCGCTCGGTGGCGGGTGTCTTTTTGCGGGCCACGACGATGGTGTCGAAGGTGCGCGCCTGCTTGCCGCGGATGTGGCCGGAGGTGCGCATCTCGGAGAAGACGGGATACACGGCGACGACGTAAAAGCGGGCCTCGAGCAGCGCCTGCAACACATCGGCCCAGGCGCCGGCCTCGGCGTGGTGGAAGGTGAAGGCCATGACGCCGTCGTCCTTGAGCACGCGGCGACACTCGCGGAAGACGCGGGCCAGGCCGGCCAGGAAGAACTGTTCGCTCTTGCCCTGTTTCTCGTTGACGACGATCTCGCGGCCCTTGGGCGCGTAGGGCGGGCCGAAGGCAGCGGGGTAGCGCTCCTTGAGCCCCAGGCGCAGCCAGACGTAGAAAAAGTCCGAGAGTTCGGCGTACATGACGTTGGAGTAGTAGGGCGGGTCGGAGATGACGGCGTCCACGCTATCGCCGGGCACGAACGACAGGTCCTCGGCCGTCTGGCAGCGCAGGAGACACGTACCGTCACCGTCGGCCAGGGCCTGGAAGTCGGCCGCCGGGGTGCCGACGATGGACGTGGTGAGCAATACCCGGTCTTTCTTGACCAGCCTTGCAACATCCAGGCCAAGTTGGCCGATGAGTCCATTCCGCAGACCAGCACTACCATCCGGGAGTCCTTCATAGGGCTCGAGAGCATACTGCTTTCCTCTGACAGCTTGCTCAAAGAAGTTACGATATGAACCATTCCCCAGTCGCCCGGTGCCCCACGGGTTGTTCTCGGCTGGCGTAAGTGGAGGCCAGAACGCGTGTCTGGTGAACATGTGGACCAAATGGAGTTTGTTGGAGCCATCATAGATGCTAAACATGTTGTTGGTGCTGACGGTATTCGAGAATGAAGCCAACAAGAGCTCTTGTATGTTCTCATCCTCCACACCCAGGACGCCCTCCAGCAGGTAGCCCAGGCACAGCAGTTGCCGCGCGTTGAACATCTGGTGGAAATGGCGATAGTTGTGGCGCAGCAGATCTCTGGTTTTTTCACCATCCAGGACTTCCTGGTCGGGGATCAGCCGCCCCAACCAGTCGGGCCACCGTCCGGCCAGCTCGCGTTTGGCCTCCTCGTACAGCGCCACGTCGGGCGGGTCAATCCGCTTGTAGCCACGGGCGTCGCACGTGGAACAGTAGTACTCGAGGGCGAACATGCGCGCCGGCAGCGGCTCCTCCAACCGCCGCAGCGCACTCACCACCTGGTCCTGCTGGCCGCAGGCCGGGCAGGTATATTTTCCCCCGCCCACGTAGCCGAGGGACGGCACGAACCGCCGCCCGCAGGCCGGGCAGGCCACCTCCTCCTGGATCGTCGTCGTCTGGAAAACCTCCTCGCAGGTGGGGCAGAGGACGGTGAAGGAACCCAGCGGGGCATGCCTGCGCTGGCGCTCCTTGTGGTCGGCGAGCATGAATTCGTCGAACAGCGGCACGTCCTGGCCGCAGGCGGGATTCCCGCAGCGGGCCACCTTGACCCAGAAGATGCACACGACGTCGGCCTCGCCCCGGCAATCGGGGCAGGTCGTCTTGTAGTAGCGCCGGATGCGCTCGCCGGCCGTCGCCTCCAGCCGCTCGAACTCCCGCTGGAGTGCCTG
>Ga0315274_10016965_pt1 | contig 10284 bp, 13 predicted proteins | sample YL17G02_20_MG_FD_203700 | JGI IMG/M metagenome (GOLD analysis project Ga0315274, IMG submission 203700) | Sediment microbial communities from Yellowstone Lake, YNP, Wyoming, USA - YL17G02_20 | ecosystem: Environmental > Aquatic > Freshwater > Lake > Sediment | place: USA: Wyoming | collected... | reverse complement strand
ACCACAACGCTGCCCGGAACATCTTGCTCCGGGCACTGGACCGGGCCGGGCCAGCGAGCGGCGTTCATCAGTCTGAGTCCAACCCAGGGTTCTGGCATGAGGGCAATCCCGCCTCCTGCTCCCCCAGGGTCGCTTGAGAAGCCGTCGCCTTCAGGCGACGGAGAAGGTCACGCCTGGCCCTCGGTGCTACGAGGGCAGGATAATGGCTTGTCGGGTTAAGTCAAGAGGGAAATCATTCCCAAGAAACGATCTTCGCGTTCTTGTCCAGCGTGAACTGGGCCCTGCCCTGGGGGGTCAGGGGGCCAATCCCGGTGATGGTTATTTCCGCGTCGAAGCTTATCTTGCCGGCCTCCATGGTCTCATGCTCGGGTACCCCGCGATAATCGGGGAAGACGTCGTAGGTCTCCCGATGGGTCCCCCGGACGGTCATGCTCATGGGGAGGCTCTTCTTGATTTCCTCGTATGCCTGGGCCAGGGGGAGGTCCAGGTAGCTGGCGACGTGGTTGACGTCCAGGTCGCCATCCGGCATGACCTCGCAATAGCTGGAGTTCAGCTCCAGGCTGCCATCCTCGTGATGAATCAACTGGACCTTGTTGAACGCGTATGGCTGGTTCTCGCCGAATTGCTCGGAGATGGCGTCCTTGACCAGCATCTGCGGCGTGATGTTCAGCTCGGCGGCGAACTTGCAGTTCTTCTTTATCCAGGCGGCGAACATGTTGCATCCCCGGTTCCGATGACATGTTCGCCGGGATCCTGGGCGAATCCTTTTCCAAATTGAATGGAAATCGGGCCAAGGCATGGTATGATTAGGGTGATGCCTTGGTGGGTAGTCGGCCCCATTGGAAGGAGCAATGTCATGGACAACCAATCGTTGCTTCGCGAGATGGATCCCCTGTTGCGCAAGGCGAAGGAGCTGCTTTGATGCTTCCGCTCGCCGTTCCCGCCTGTCCGAGCTTTCCCGCCTGGTCCTAGACCAATCAACCTGGTCCGACCCGCAACGTTATGCCCTGATCAAGAAGGAAATCAAGGAACTGGAGGTCATTCTCGCCCCGCTATCTGAGATCGAAGACGAACTGTCCTTCCTTGGAGAATTGTCGGCCCTGAGAGACGAGTTGCTGTCCCATGACATAGGACGCCGACTGGAAGCCCTTCGGGCGAGGTTGGCCTCGCTACTGGCCTTTCCGGACGATGACAAGGCGGTGTTCGTAGGGATTCGCCATGGATCGGGAGGGGCGGAGGCGAGGGCCTGGGCGGCAATGTTGCTCCGCATGTACTCGCTATATGCCTCCCGCCAAGGCCTGTCGGCCGAGTTAATGGACTCCGACCTGGACGATGCGGGCGGGGTCCGCTCGGCCCTCCTTCGAGTCTCCGGGCCGGGAGCCTTCCGGCTGTTTCGGGGGGAGTCGGGCATCCACCGGCTGAGTCGGGTTTCGCCGTTCGACCACGCCAACCGCCGGCAGACCAGTTTCTCCCAGGTCGAGGTCTTTCCAGACGAGCCTCGGGTGGTCGCCATCGATCTAAAGGAATCGGAGGTCGATGTATGGTTTTGCTGCGGTGGGGGACCTGGCGGACAGAAGATCAACAAGACGGAGATCGTAGCCGTCGTTAAACATCTGCCAACGGGGATCATGGTTCGATGCCAGGCGACACGGAGTCAGGCAACAAACAAGGATCTGGCCATGGGCATCCTGCGCTCTAAGTTGCTGCGCAAGAGGAAGGAAAGGGAGGAGGTGGCCCGGCTTGAGATCCGGAGGGAGGGCCGCCAGGCGACCTTCGGGAATCGAGACAGGACGTACATCCTATCGCAAGGTCGGCTGGTTCATGACCATCGGACAGGGCGGAAGACTACAGAGGTTGAACGAATCCTGGATGGAGAACTGGAGTTGCTGGGCTAAAAGCAGGAGAGGGAAGGGAGAAGCCATGAGCAAGCCCATCATCTGGCTATTCGAGAAGGACGTCTTCGACGAGGGCAACCCCGAGGACATGGCGAGGATCGCCACGGGGATGGGGGACGAGGTCCATTGGGTCGGCTACGTCCCGTTTGGGGGCGACCTCCGCCTCCCCCCGCTCGGCAAGGATGATTGCGTGCTGGCATATGGGACGATCAACCTGGCGAGGAGGCTGCTCTCGACCTCCCCCTGTTCCCCCGTGGCCTGGTTCGACGAGAACAGCCTGAGGTGTTCCACGTACCTCTCCCACTGGGGCAGGCATAGCGTGCAGGAGTACGTCCTCGTCACCTGGGCCGAGCTTCGGCGCCAGGGGGACATGCTGTACGACGCGCTGGCCGAGGACGGGTGCTTGTTCTTCCGCCCGGACAACAACCTCAAGACCTTCCCCGGCAAGTTGGTTCCAAGGGAGGAGTTTGTCCACTGGCATGAGATGGAAAGCGATTGTCATTCCCCGGAGGCATGTAGCCTCGTGATGGTCTCCCGCCCGGTCAACATCGCCGAGGAGTGGCGATTCGTCGTCCGGAGGGGGGAGGTGATCTCCGGGAGCTTCTATAAGCAGCAGGGGAGAATCTGCCTGAACCCAGCATGGGACGAGCGGGCGAGGATCCTGGCCCTGGAGATTTCAAGGGAGCCATGGCAGCCGGCCCCCATCTATGTCCTGGACGTCTGCCAGACCAGGTCAGGAGACTTCCGCCTCCTGGAGATTGGCTGCGTCAACACCGCCGGGCTGTATAGTTGCGACCTGGAGAAGGTGGTCTCCGCCATGAGGAAGCAAGCGATTGATGAGCTTTCTTAAGCGGGGAAGGGAAGGCTGGAAGATGGAAATGGAATATCCGCCAATCCGGTCCTACGTCCCATGTGGCGACCATTAAAATGGGAGTAGTCGCCTGAAATGGGTCTCGGCTTGCTCGGAAAGGGTAGTCTAAGGAGCCCATCCTTCCCTGTCCCCGGGACGATTCCCCGCCCCGAAGGGCGGTTCCTCGCCCAACTATCCTTTCTGGTTCAACAAGGTGTCGTTCAGCCAGGGAGCATCGATGTCAACTTCGGTCGAGTTGGCCTTGGCGATCGAGGAGCTGATCATCAGCGCCCTGCGGGCCGCCTCGAGGGCCTGGCTCAGGGCCTCTCCCTTGGAGATGGTCGGCTGCGCAACGATCTGATCCGTGGTCCTGACGTTGTTGTCCGAGTATCGGCTTCGCCGCTCCTGGCCATGGGCCGCTGACTGCCACATCGACTTGACCTCGTTGGCCTCCCCTGCCATCTTGACCGCCCATACGAGGGGTACTTTCTCAATCGTGCAGCGCGGCCCGTCAGTCCTGAATTCGACCTTTACCGTCAGGTTGTAGCAAGCCTGGGCGGCCTCCAGGGCGGCCAGGCTCGTCACCATGTCGGAGATTTTCTTGCCGATCTCCAGGGGGTCCTTCTTCTCGCCCGGGAACGCCATGAGCGAGTCCTCGAACTCGTTCCTGGCGGCCGAGAGCCTAAGCTTGCAGAGGCTGATGGCCTCCTTGAGTTGATGCCCGGTCACTTTCATGTTCTCCTCCTTTTCGCCATATGATATGCCAAAAGGGAAAAAAGTCAAGTGCCAAATTGGATTTTTAGCTGGACGGGCGCTCGCGCTCGGGGTTAGTCAGGCTGGCTTTTCTTTAGGACATGTCCCGGAGCAGGCCCTCAAGGAACCGAGGAGGATAGCCAGGACGAGGAGCGGTCAGGATGGGAGACCAGGAATGGCATCAATGGCGACGGCTTGGGACTCATTCGTTTGAATTCAGGAAAAGATCGGAAAGCGCCAACAGCCAGGTCCTGATCATCTTCCTGGTTACATCGAAGGCCGGCAACTTGGGGAGCGCGATCGCCCGCTCGTCCATGTACAACGACTTGTTGATCTCAATCATGATCGACTTGACCCGGCCATCCAGGTGGTAGAACTCGGACGGGACCATGGTCCCTTGATAGGGCTTGTTGATTCCGACTCGCAACCCCATGCCGGACGCCAGGGAGAGGAGCTGATCGACCATTGGAGCGGGCGTATGGAACTTGTCGGACCCGATGCAGACGTCCGGGCGCTCGTCCTGGTCCGTCTCGAATGGCAGAGGCCTGGCGTTGAAGGAATGGCAATCAATGACGAGGGCCTTGCCCTGTTCCCCTAGCGCCTTCCTCGCCCACTCGTTCAGGCGCTCATGGTGGGGATCGTAATATCTTCTAAGCAGGTCCTCCCGGTCCCTGGGAGACATCGGATGCATGACGCCCCTGGTATATACCGCCCCCATGCCGACGGCCGCCATGGGCTCGCGCTCGTCGTTCCGGAATCGCTCGACGTCGACCAACAAACGGCTATGGGGGAACCGGATCATGTCCATGCCGTCCAGGCGGAACAACTCGTCTACGTGCCAGTCCGTCAGGAGGCGGACGTCCGAATGAACCTTGGGATCAAGGCTTGTCCCGGGCGGGAAGAACGGGGAGGCATGGGGGACATGGAGGCAAATCATACGATTCATCCCCTGAGCCTGAGCGGATTCTTCTCTCGCTTCCTCTTCTTCTCTTGCTGCTCCCATGCCGCCTGGTTGGCCTCTTGCTCCCACTTCTGGTAGAAGGCGATTGGATCATCGACCTCGTACCCGGCATGCTTGATATGGACGACGTTGGCAGTCTTTTGTTCCTGTTCCTTCTTCTTCATGGCTTCCTCCTTGACCTTCGTCAACTTGGCGCGGAAGTCCGCCGAGTCCCTGGGATTGGTTAGCCACTTCTCGACGTCCTGATGGGCCCCTCGTGGTATGCTCATCAGGACGATGCCTGGCGTCTTCTCCTCTTTTTTCGGCCTGTATTTAATATAGCGGCCATAAGTCCGCAATCAACCGAAAAAATGAGAAAATAAAGCAGGAACAGGCCTCTCGCCCTCAGAATAAACGGGCATGAGAAAACTAAGAGACTATGCCAGGGAGCACGGGGCAAGTTCAAGCAGGCCCGGCGTCTTCAATGGGTCATCGACCGGCAGAAGATCTCCAAGCCCAGCCTGACTAGCGTCAACCCCGAGCTGGACTCTCGCTTCGTCAAGGTCGACCTCCATCCCGCCACCAAGGAGTTCGAGGGCTGGCTGACTTTGTCCAGCATCGGGAGGAGGATCAAGCTGGAACTGCCCTTCAAGGGAACGTCTCATCTGACCAAGATGCTCGGCAAGGGCCAGCTCAGGCCCGGGGCGAGGATATCACCCTACTGGGCCTCATTGGCCTTCGAGGTTGAGACTCCTCCCCAGAAAGAGGTCGGCTCGGTCCTGGGGATCGACGTCGGGGTCAGGAGGGTCATCTCGGCCTCCAACGGGGTCCAGTCCCGGGACGACCCGCATGGCTGGAATCTGGAGAGGATCCAGCAGAGGCTGTCCAGAAGAAGGAAGGGGAGCAAGAATTTCGGGAGGACACAGACTCATCGAGAGAACTACGTCAACTGGTCGGTCAACCAGTTGAACCTGACCGGGGTCAGGGAGGTCAGGATCGAGGACATCAAGTACTTGAGGAGGGGAAAAAAGAGCAACCGTTACCTGAGTCATTGGACGTATTCCGCCATCCTTGGCAAGTTGGGAAGGGTCTGCGAGGAGTCCGGCGTCCGGATCTCGAGGGTCAGCCCGACTTACACGAGCCAAAGGTGCATGGGTCGTTGTATGGGTTGCTTGGCGCTCGTCTTCCCGTACCACTTCATGTTTGTTTTCCCCTTGCGGCTTAGTTCATGCCCAGAGCAGTCCCGGCTTGGTTCATGCTCAGAGCAACGAGTCCCGGTCATAGTACTCGCCATGCTCGCCATACAGGACCTTCTGCCGGGCCAGGTAGGCCTGCCAGGCGTCCTCGGGCATGTCGGCGAGTTGTCGCATCTGGGCCAGGAATTCGTCCCATTCCTGCCTGAGGTTGTGTCCTCGCCGGTGGGCGAGGGCGATCATCCGGCAGCGCAGGTCGTAGGCGAACGAGTATCCCTTGCGCTCGTCGGGCGTCTCGCCCGCAGGGCGGGCCTCGATGTCCTCTGGCGTCCAGTCGCTCATGGCGTCCATCCTTTCGAGGGATGGTCGGGATCCAGCTCAGGATCATAATCGTCCGGCATGGAGCCAAACTTCTCCTTCCTCCTTATCTTCTCGACGGCATGGCGCAGGCTCAGGTCGAACGCCTCTTGCCAGGGGATGCCCTTCTCCCTGGCGATCTCGTCGATGCCGGCCAGGATGGCGTCAGCCGCTACCTGGGCCGCTTGTTCTATCGCGTCAGGACCCATGTTATTGGCCTCCTAACCTAATGATAGCACATGCACCAAGGAAAGTCAAGTTTTAGAGGCGTGGCTTTTGAGGGCTGGTTGCAGGGGATTTTTGCCGTATGTATTGCCTGGACAACTCGTCTATTTCCCGGGTCTCCGGGGTCTCAACCCTGCCATAGGCCCCATGGAGGCTGTTGAGGACATCCTTGATGAGTAGTTGGATGTCGGGGCTTTCGATGGGAGGTATCCTGACCTTCATCCTCCGCCGGGCCGCCTCTTCTTCCAGGCGGGCAACCATCCTGGGCCAGATGAGCCTTACGTCGGCCAGGCTCAATTGCCCCTGCTTGGCGTAAGGAGTTAGGGCCTGGAACAATGCCTTGTCTATGACGTCCTTGGTGGCCTCGTCCATGGCCGAGTACTTGCATATTGCTCGAACCAGTCGGTCCATGTTCTCAATGCTGATTCGCTCGATCTTGGCGGTCTTGAGCATGTCGCAGAGGACTTCCGCCTCCTTGCGAATTGTCGCCTCCTTGTACAGGGCGGTGGCGAACTTGCAGTTTTGGATGACCCAGGCATTGTTGTTCATGGCCTTGGGGTCTCCTGGCTCTTTTCCTCTTGCGCTCTCCAATCCCGTTGTCGCAACCCCTCTTCCATTTGCCCGATTTGCTTGCCCATCTGGCCCATTACGCCTCGGTACTCCTGGAACAACTTCTGGAACTGGGGGAGCTGGACGACCCGCTCCATGGCCTGCTGGGGAGGGGGGTTGAGGTGGAAGTTCTCGTAGAACGACTTGGCGATCTTGGCGTAGAAGGCCTTGACGTCCATGGGGGTTATCTGCTCGCCTTGGACGACCTCGGCGGCGGCATGAGCCAGGGCCTCCAGGTACTCGGGGTCGAAGCGGGGGGCCGCCGCTTGGGGGTCGGCGCCAGGGGATTGCGCCGCCATCTCCTGCGCCTCCTTGTAGGCGGCGACGACGATCTTGACGAAGAGGTCATTGTCAATGACCTTCATCCCGACGCAGGCCTCCTTGATGAGGTCGCTGGCCTGGATCTCCTTGGAGAAGAGGGCGGCGAAGACGGTCATCCCGGTCCCGGAGGACTTGTTGATTGGCAGTGGCATGTTCGTGGTCTCCTTTGCTCCTCTCATTCTACATCGGCCGGCGCATTCCCTTTCCCTGAAGGAAAAAGGAGGCGCTTGGCAGAAAGCCTAAGAGGGAAAGGACATCTGGAAGGTCAAAGCCCTGTCGCCCTTGTCGCCCCCATAGTATCTCCTGCATATCGACCAAAGGGTCTCTCCCTCCTGGACCACGTGCCGCTTGAACCACCTTTCGCTGATGGCCCGCTCCGTAACCGCCTCGTCCCATTCCTCCAGGGCGTTTCGGAGCGCATCCTCGTCGCTGACCTTGAACCTGTCGTCGCTGTGCTTCCTCCAGATGAATGGGAGGAAGCTGCTCATCGCCTGCATGGCTCTTTGGCGGTCGACAACCTTCAGGACCTGTCCCGGGGCCAGGCGGATTTCGTTTATTTTGGTAATCGTCGGCAGGAGGCCATCGTTCCCTCTTTTAGTGAGGGCATCAAGGCTGGCGACGGATTGGAGGGTCTCTCCCTGCCGGACGACATGAAGGTCATATGTCCGCCTCTCGATGGCCTTCTCGTCTATAAAATCAACCATGTCGCGGCAAACCTTCTTGGCGACGTCATCCATCTGATTCGGGGTCATTGGATTTCTCCCTTTTGCTCTGGCGTCCAACCCCTTGAGGGATGGGAGGGGTCCATTTCCGGGCGGGGGATGTCAAGTCCTGTCTGTCCGGTGCGTGTAGGTTTTTTGCCTTGACTTTCGGGGTGCCCATGTTATAGTTAGGTCGGGCCAAAAAGGGAGAAGCCAGGCATGGACCCAAGGGTCAGGAAGCTCGCCGTCGAGGCCTTCAACCTGCGGGTCAGGCACGCCAGGGCGTGGGCCTCCCGGGTCGGCCTGCGGAAGTCGGCCGGGAGGCCGTTGCAGGGCCCCTGGTATTGGGTCTGGCTCAGGCCCCAATGGGTCCTGAGGGCCATGCCCATGCCGGGGGAGGAGGATACCATCGACCATCCGGCCCTCTGGGAGTCCTTGGCCGAGGAGGTCGCCGCCCATCATGGGCTGGTCGATCCCTCGGCGGTCGCCAGGTTGAGGAACCTGCCATACGCCATGCCCAGGGGCAGGGTCGCCGTCATGAGGAGGATGGATGGCCGCAAGCAATGGGTCCTCTACCATGGCAACGACTTCCAGATGACGGACGCCCAAAGGAAGCAACTGGTCGAGGCGTTCAACCTGGGCGAGCAGTTCGTGGCCGGGCTGGTCAGGTTCGTCCCCGACGAGCACGAGGTCGTATTGCCATCGGACTTGGACGAGTTCAAGGCACTGGTCTCCATGCCCGCCTCGGCGAGCAAGAAAATTAAGCCAACTGGGATGAGCGACCCGAGTTAGGTGCAAGTTAGGTCAGGCGAATGATGAGAATGAGAGAGGAGAAGCGGGGATGAGCTACAAGACCGAGGGCAGGCAGAAGGTCTTCAACCTGATGCGGGTCCGGGCCTCCAGGACCAGGAAGGCGTCCGCCCATCCCCGGTCCTCGTCCGAGCCGCTCAAGCGGGTCGAGTTGGCCTCCGTCAGGCAGGTCCTGGGCCTCATCCCCGTCCCGCATGCCCTCATCGGGGGGCATGCCGTCTCCATCCTCGGGCATCCCAGGACGACCTCCGACATCGACGTGCTGGTCGCTCCCTCCGACCTGGAGGCCGCCGTCCAGGCGCTGGAGGCCAAGGGGGGCAAGAGGGGATCTCCCCTGACCATCGGCGGGATCACCATGGTCATGCCCGGCGAGGAGGAGATCGACCTGGTCTCTCCTGGGGAGGCATGGGTCCAGGACGCCATCGCGGGGGCTGTCTCCACCCCGCATGGGCGGGTCGCCAGTCGGCCTTGGATCGTGCTGATGAAGATGTGGGCCAGCCGGGGGCTGCAAGAGGACACGGACATGCTGTACATGATCAAGGCCATGTCCCCGGCGGAGCGGAGGGAGACCAAGCGGCTGTTCCGCCAATGGCTCCCGTCCGACCAGGAGGACTTGGCCCAGATGCTGGACTTGGCCCGGTACGTCTAAACCGCGAGAAGCCATGAGAAACTAATCAAGAACAAGCGGGAGCTAGGCGGCCTATCGAAACATCACACCGATAGCAGGCTGCGATTGGACGCAAGGACTGGTGGACGAAAGTCCGGCAATATCTTGCCCAAGGGAGACCAGGGCGCTTTCCAGGACTTGAAACAGGAGACTGAAGACATGGCCTTCTTCGGCGTTACCCTCGAGACCATCGGGGCCATCGTCCCGATCCCCAAGGCCGACCGAATCGAGATGGCCAGGCTATCGGGCTTGGACTTCCAGTTCGTCATCCTCAAGGGCCAGTTCAAGGATGGGGACAAGTGCCTGTACTTCCCGATCGACTCCATCCTGCCCGCGCCCCTCATAGAAAAGATGGGGCTGACCGGCAAGCTGGCGGGCAAGGATCGCGACCGGGTCAAGACGGTCAAGCTGCGGGGGCAGGTCTCCCAGGGGTTGGTGACCGAGGTCTCGCTGGTTCCGGACGAGATGGCCAGGAGGGGCGATCCCTCGGAGTTGACCGCCTTCCTGGGGGTCACCAAGTACGAGCCGCCAGAGATCGTCTGCCAGGACGGGATCCTCTCCCGCCTGCCGGAGGGCCTGTCGGTCTACGACATCGAGGGGGCCGAGCGGTTCGCCAACATCGTCGACCTGCTGATGGACCAGGAGGTCGTAGTCACGGAGAAGGTAGAGGGGAGCAACCTGTCCGTCGCCTGCTACCCGGACGGCAAGGACGGGAGTATCTTCGTCAACCAAAGGACCGCGACGATCCTGCCTCTCCCAGTGGATGAGTCGTCGTCATCGTCGTCGTCGCATACCTTCTGGAAGATCGCCAGGGAGCAGGACCTGATCGGGCTGGCCCGGGCCCTCTCCGTCAAGTTCGGCAAGCCCGTCGCGGTGTACGGGGAGGCGCTTGGCCCCGGGATCCAGAAGAACATCTACCAGCTCAAGGGCCACAAGGCCCCGTTGTATGACATCAAGGTCGGG
>Ga0315274_10016964_pt1 | contig 10284 bp, 8 predicted proteins | sample YL17G02_20_MG_FD_203700 | JGI IMG/M metagenome (GOLD analysis project Ga0315274, IMG submission 203700) | Sediment microbial communities from Yellowstone Lake, YNP, Wyoming, USA - YL17G02_20 | ecosystem: Environmental > Aquatic > Freshwater > Lake > Sediment | place: USA: Wyoming | collected... | reverse complement strand
CGCAGAGGACTGGACCAGCGGCGTCACGCCAGGACACTGCGCCGCCGCTTCCGCCGCGATTCCTCCGCCTTCCTGCGTCACCTGGAGGCGATTCTCCTCAAGTCAACTTTGCCGACGTAGTTTTTTTAAGAGCCTGCCGAACCGTTTCATGCGAGACGGTGTCAACGATTTCCAATCGCACCAGTTCATCCGCCAGCAGCCGCAACGTCCAGCGGGCCTGCCCTGCCGGAACCTTGCCGCAACACAAGGCCACCAGGTGGGCCTCTTTGGCCCCGTCCAAGACCCTCTGACGCGAGGGGCGACATTGCTTCTTGCGCTCCAGGGCCGCGTCCAAGCCCTCTTCCACACAACGTTGACGAATGGCTTGGACCGTCCGCTCCCCAACGCCCAGTGCCTCGACGATCTGCCGGTCGGTCCAACCCGCACCGACGGCACTTACATCGGACTTCAGCAGTACCTGGGCATGCAGCCGCTTTCTGGCCGCGGCCTTGCCCTTGCTGACCAACGCAGTCAGCCTGTTCCTTTCGCCTTCGCTCAGCCGAATCACGTACCTCTTCATGCCGATCTCTCCTTGACAGGTTGCCGGGCATATCCATATGCCCTTCACCAAGAGAGATCGGCTACGACCATGCACACGCTAAAACAAATCTGACGGAATAGTAGTCTGGTTCTGGAGAAAGCCCAATTCCTTTGTCTTCTCGATCTCCACCACCGCTTTCTCTCGTTCAAGGCTTGCCTTGAAATGGTGCTCCAAGGCTTGGACAATCCATTTCTTGACGACGAATGCGAAGCCAGCCGCGATCAAACCCATCAGGGCCGCGTCAGCCAAGGTGTGTTGCACAACGTCGCTCATCTCGTGTCCTCTTCTTGATCGAACAATGATCGGACAGCCTGTGTAATCCGCTCTAGGCAGCCTGTCCGCCTCTGCCTAAACCGGGGGCAGACGCCACTGGCCTGACCCAACCCATTGAAGCGCCAGAGGTTCCGTCCTGGCGACGATTTTGCGCCATCGCCTTATGCAGTCTGTATAAGATGGTTCCAGACCATGCATCGGACTCCTTACCCCAAAGCATATCTAACCAATCCGGCATTTGCCAATACAATCCGACGCCTGCCCGGGCATGGGTGCGGCCGCGGGTGGTGGCGCCAGGGCGATGACAATGCCGGGATGATGAGGCAAACGCCAAGGATGCTTGCACTCCTGGCATCCGTCACTTCCTCCTCCCTCAATGGCAGGCATAGGTGGTGTGCGATTTCTCCGGCGTCAGATAGACGGCGCGGCCGCTGCGATAGAGGTGAATCACCACGCCGTCGGTCGCCTTCAGGTCAAGGGTCTGGGCCTTCTGGAGTCCCTCGACGGTGAAACCCTGGATGGCGGCAGCCAGGTTGAAGGACTGCTCAGGGGCGCCGCTCATTCTGAGCGTATAGGTTGCGGGTTTACCCGGCACAGGCCGTATCGTGCCCCGTTCGATCATCTTCTCGCCCCGCTGCTCCAGAAGCGTGAAGCCCGTCTCGGCCCGCTGGACGATCAGCGTCTCGACTCGGCCCGAATGCTGAATCAGATCCAGCCTGAATTCCTTCAGGTCGGCCGGGGCGGCAATGACCGACAGGACCAGCATGAACAGTTCGGTGACAACCTCCACGGCGGGTGACATCGTCGTTACTCCTTGTAAAAAGTGCAAAGTGAAAAGTGAATGCCGGGGCGCGCCCCGGCCTACATGAGTCAGGGCGGCCTAACCCTTCGCCGGGTAGCCGACGGTCTGGGCGTAGAGGATGCGCTGGTCGGGGCGGAGGGAGAGGTCGGCGGCAAGGGTGGTCCGGTTGCAGTTGTGGAACCAGGCGGCAAGGCCCTGAGAGGCGGCGAAAAGGTACACGTTTCCGGCGATGAGGCCGCAGGCCACGTTATAGTAGGATTTCTGGATTTCGGGGTCCTTGAGGCCGGGTTCCTGAAGCCTTGAGGCGGCGAACCTGGCGATGTCGGCGACGAAGATGATGTTGACGGGCGCCTTAGCGGCGCCGCCGCCGCGGCCCCGGCCGCCGAGTTTGGAGCGCTGGTCGCCGGCGACGACGGGCGCGAGGCGGTGCGGCACGGCTTCATATAGGTAGATGCCTTCCGGCAATGCGACGTAGAGGTCGAGTTCCTGGGAGTTGCTGGCGGAGGCGGCGGTCCTTCCGATCTGGCCGAACGGGCCGCTCTCGCGGTTGACGCCGAACGCCGCCCAGAGGAGGTTCGAGAGCATCTGCGGGGGCAGTTTCTCCTCGCTGATGGAGCGGTTGGTCTTGCGTTCCTTGAGCGCCGCGAGGACGGACTTGCCGCCGTCGGTCTCGGGTTTCGGCAGGGCGATGGGCTCAAGGTCCACTTTCTTCGGGGCGGGCGGCGCGGGGGCGGGGGCGTCCTCGGCCGGTGCGGCGGCAGCGCCGGCCAGGAGTGCGGCGGCGGGCAGGGTCTTTACAAATGTTCTACGGTTCATGGAAGGCTCCCTTCTATGGTTGGACAACGGTCAGCGACACGTCGTCGATCCACAACTCGCCGTACGCCTTGGTATAGATGAAGACGAGGATTTCGACCTTGTCGCCGGCGGCTTTCTTGGGGGTCGGCACGGTCACCTCTCCCGCGACCTCCTGCCAGTCGTAGTCGGGCTTGTCGGGGAGGGCGATTCTGGCCCAGCCGTCGCCGGGCGCCCCCTCGAAATTGACAAAGCACACCCCGCCGCGCGCCCCGACGGCCTTGAAGAAGCCGCTAAAGCGCAGGCGCGTTCCCGGGGCAGCCAGGATGACCTGTGAACAGATGCCCGCGCGGCCCTTTGTGCGGCAGACGAGCCTGGCGCAGAGGTTTCCCGTGCGGCCTTTGCCCAGTTTGATGTCATAGTCACCGCCGTCCCAGAATCCGCCGTAGCCCCAGTGTGCGAAGGGGCTGCGTGAGACGCCGTCGAGGAACCCGGTGCCCCACTTTTCGTCGGGCTGCCGGGGTCCGCTTCGGTCCTCGAACGAGGGGTTCTGGAGGAGGTTCTGGCCGGGCGGCGGAGGGGGCGCGGCAGCGCCCGCCAGCGCGCACGCCGCGGCGGCGGCAAGAACGACGCCGAGCGTTCTCATTTGCGGTCCCCCAAGATCTTCCCCAGTTGGACGATTGCGGCGGCAACCGTGGCACGGTGCGCGACGAACTTCTCGCTTTCGGCGGGCGCGTATGCGCCGCCGGCGCGGATGACGCCCTCAAGGGTCAACAGGCCCGCGGCCTGGTCAACGGCCGGGCCGGTCCTGCCGGCCTTGCGTGCACGCTTAAGCATATCATCGAGCATCCACAGGTACTCGTAGTCCTCGAAGCCGTCGCGGAGGGCCTCGAAGCGGATGGAGGAGAGCGGCTGCCCGTCGGGGCCGGGATAGACCATGTAGCCGTCGCCGTTGTACCGGCCGAAGGCGTTTGCGACCCAATCGGCCTTGGGCCACTTGTCGCCCTTCCTCTGCCAGTTGGCGCCCCACGAGGTGACTGACCAGTACTCGAAGCCGCGGGCGCCGTACTTCCAGCAGAACCAGGGGGCGGCCCGCACGTCAAGCAGCGGGTATTCGAGGAAGAAGTTCGGGTGGTCCATCGGGTAGCAGCAGACGGCGAGCCAGACCTCTGCGCCCTTTTTCTGGGACTCCGCGACCCCCGCCTTGTGGTACTGGGCGATGTAAACGTCGAAGACATCGACGAAGCCGGTAAGTTCCTTGACGCCCTCTGGCTGGTTGAGGCACTGGAGGATGCGGACCTCGGGCGCGGCGTCCTTGACGGCGCGGGCGATCTTCTTGACCTCCGGCCAGGCGCTCCGCGGGGCTTCGTCATAGGTATAGACATAGGCCATGTCGAGCCATCCCTTCTCGCGGAGGTGGCCGGCGTAGGCTTTCACCATCTCGGTGAAGGACGCGACGAACTCCGGCGAGTACTCCTTCTGCCCCTGCCGCCGAAGGTTTGGCGCGGTGCCCATGATGAAGGCGTTCATCCCCTGGCCGATGAGGCGCTCCAGCCGCGCGTCCACGCGCGAGAAGTCGTACGCGCCGCCCTTCGCCTTGGGTACGTGTGCCGCAACCTCTCCGCCGGGACCCAGGCGGTGCTCAAGGAGCATCGTCTCGTAGTTGCGGACCGTCTCGGCGTTCTTGCGGTCGCCGTCGGGGCCGGAACCGTAGCCGTAGAACGCCCGGATGACGCCGTCGCCCAGCCAGGTCATCGTCCGCAGGTGCGTCTGGCGCGGCAGGGCGAAGTCCCAGACGGTCAGCGTCACGGGGACTGCCGTGGGCTTGAGGCCTTCGGGCACAATGGTGATGGTGCCGCGGTACTGGCCGGCCGGGCAGTCGGCGGGGGTCTTCAGCGTGATCCACACGGGCGTCCGCGAGAGTTTCTCGACGGCGAACGGCCCCGGCGGCATGAGCGGGTCGGGGTACCATCCCAGGCCGCGCTCGGCGTAGTACGGCGGCGTGACGACGGTCTCAACGTAGTCAACGCGGTTCCACTGGAGGGCCGACGCCGGGATGACCGCCCCGGCCGGCCCCGCGAGGTCCGACAGGCGGACCTCGTTGACCGCGACCGGCCGCCACGGGGCCTCGATGACAATCTGGATGCTCTCGTATTCGTTGCGTGCGGCGGACGCCTGCGCCTCGCCGCGCACCTGGGGCGCGAAATCGTCTTCGCGGAAAACCTTCTCGAGCGCCGGCACGACGCTGACCCGGTAGCCCGGCGACCCCGCGGGTTCGGGGATGGGCTTCGGCATGCGCGGGCCGGCGGCCGGCTCGTCGGGCGCTTCGGCCATTGCGTTCACGTCCACGGTCTGGACGGAGAAATCGTCGATCCACACGTCGCCTTCGGCCAGCGTGTAGAGGAAGATGACGATGGTCTGCTCGCCGCCGGCCTTGCCGCCGGGAACGATGACCCGCTTGGTGAACTTCGTCCAGTCGAAGGTGCCGGCGCGGAGTTCCTGGCCGGCCCAGCCGTCGCCGGGAGATCCCTCGAAGTTCAACTTCATCCTGCCGCCGGCATCCTTCGCCTTCATCCAGAAGGAGACCTTCAGGATGGTGCCGGGGAGGAACTTCATCGGTGCACAGGCGATGCCGCCGCGGCCGCGGGTGCGGCAGGTGATTTGGCACGAGTGCTTGCCGGTGCGGGCATCGTCGGAGGCGCGGACGGCGTAGTCGCCGCCGTCCCACTTGCCGCCGAAGGCCCATTTCTCGAAGGGCGAATCGGCCGCACCGGCGTAGAACTCCCTGACGGCGGCAGGCAGCGATGGCAGGAAGTCCGACTTCCTCAACTCCTCGAACCCGCCGTTGGCGGCCAGGTTCGTCTCCTGGGCGGAACCGGCCGCGCATATAAGCAGCGGAATGAGCAAGGCGGCGAGTGCGGCCCTCATTGCAGACCTCCCGAAATCCGCGGCCCTCACTGAACCGGCGCCGCCATCCTAACCCCGCCGGCGCCGCCATGCAAACAACAAGACAGGAAAGCGGCAGTGCGTCGGTCTCAGAGGGTGGCACGGCCACGCTTTTGCGTGGCCGTGGCTTTCGGCGGGGCACAACCACGGCCACGCAAAGGCACAGCGTGGCCGTGCCACCCGGCAAGGGGGCTTGTCCCCGAAAGTGATGCCGTGGCGTTGCCAAAACGGCAGTCGGGGGCGGCGGCAAGGCGCAGGGAGTGTCGGAATGGCACAACAAAGGATTGCGGATTTACGGCGCAATCCGCCTGAGGCATCCCCTTATATTCCCAGGCGGATTTGTTTATGATAGAGGAGATGGCAGACGGGTGTGGCACGCATTTTGCACAATCGTACCTGAACAGCGCATCGGCGGAAGGTGCGGCAAGAGACGCGGCAGACTCAGAAGGAGGCGCATCATGGCTACGAGCAAGATCATCGGAATCGACCTGGGCACCACCAACTCCGTGGTGGCGGTGCGCGAGGGCGACAAGGTGACGGTCATCCCGAACGCGCAGGGCAGCCGCCTGACGGCGTCGGTCGTCGGCTTTACGGAGAAGGGCGAGCGGCTGGTGGGCCAGGTGGCCAAGCGCCAGGCCATCACGAATCCGCGGAACACCGTCTTTTCGATCAAGCGGTTCATGGGCAGAAGGCACTCGGAGGTGAAGGCCGAGGAGAAACTCGTCCCGTACGAGATCGTCGGCGGCGCGGATGAACTGGTGAAGGTGCGCGTGCGCGGCAAGGATTACACGCCGCCGGAGATCTCGGCCATGATACTACAGGACCTCAAGCGCACGGCCGAGACCTACCTGGGGGATGAGGTCAAGAAGGCCGTCGTCACCGTGCCGGCGTACTTCAATGATGCGCAGCGGCAGGCCACGAAGGAGGCGGGCATCATCGCGGGCCTGGACGTGGTGCGGATCATCAACGAGCCGACGGCGTCGAGCCTGGCGTACGGGCTGGATAAGAAGAAGAACGAGAAGATCGCGGTCTTCGATTTCGGCGGCGGCACGTTTGACATATCTATTCTCGACGTTGGCGAGGGCGTCTTCGAGGTGGTTGCCACCAACGGCGACACGCACCTGGGCGGCGACGACCTTGACCAGCGCGTGATGGACTGGATAGCCGATTCGTTCCTCAAGGATTCGGGGATCGACCTTCGGAAGGACCCGATGGCCCTCCAGCGCACAAAGGAGGCCGCCGAGAAGGCCAAGTGCGAACTATCGACCCTGGCCGAGACCGACATCAACCTGCCCTTCATCACGGCCGATTCCAGCGGCCCGAAGCACCTGACGATGAAACTTACGCGGGCGAAACTCGAGGAACTCACCCGGAGCCTCGTCGAGCGCGGCCGCGGCCCCTGCATGAGGTGCCTCGAGGACGCCCGCAAGCGCAAGGGCGCGGCGTTCAACGTCGATGAAGTGGTCATGGTGGGCGGCCAGACGCGGATGCCGCTGATCGAGGCCCTGGCACGCGAAATCTTCGGCCGCGAACCCCACAAGGGCGTCAACCCCGACGAAGTCGTCGCCGTGGGCGCCGCCATTCAGGGGGCCGTGCTGGCCGGGGAAGTGAAGGACATCCTCCTCTTGGACGTGACGCCGCTGTCGCTGGGGATCGAGACCCTCGGCGGCGTGCTGACCACGCTCATTCCGCGCAACACGACCATCCCGACGAAGAAGACCGAGATTTTCTCGACCGCTTCCGACGGCCAGCCCGGCGTGGAGGTCCACGTCCTCCAGGGCGAGCGCCCGATGGCACGCGACAACCGCACGCTGGGGCGGTTCGAACTGTCGGGCATTCCGCCCGCGCCGCGCGGCATGCCGCAGATCGAGGTCACCTTCGACATCGACGCCAACGGAATCCTCAACGTCTCGGCCAAAGACAAGGGCACCGGCAAGGAGCAGTCGATCATCATCAAGTCCTCCTCGGGCCTCTCGGATGAGGAGGTCAAGCGGATGCAGCGCGAGGCCGAGTCGCACGCCGAGGAAGACAAGCGCCAGCGCGAGGTCGTCGAAAAACGCAACCAGGCCGACTCGCTGGTGTATAACGTGCAGCGGACGGTGAAGGAGCACGGGGCGAAACTGGCCGAGGCCGACCGCTCCAAGATCGAGGCCGCCCTCAAGGAGGTCCAGGAGGCCATGAAGGGCGATGACGCCGCACGCATCGACCGCGCCGTCGAGGCACTGAACCAGGCGTCCTACGCCATCGCCCAGATGCTATACCAGCAGAAGGGCGGCCCGCCGGGCGGCGAGCCGGGCGCGGGCCCAGGTCCCGGACCAGGACCAGGCGCACAGGCGGGCGCGGGGCCGCAAGGCCAGGCACGCTCCGGCAAGGGCAAGGACGACGACGTCATCGACGCCGACTACGAAGTGAAAGAGTAACTTCCACGTTTAGCCGTCGCCGCACACGGCGACGCTTAATCATATCATAGCGGTAAGAGCGCGGCGGATCGGGGTACGTGTTTGGCGTGGCGCAGTTCACCCCTCTCCCCTTGTGGGAGAGGGGTCGGGGGTGAGGGGGCGAGACACGGCAACCCCTCACCCGGCCTTCCGACTTCGCAAGCGCTTCGCCGGACAAGTCGGCCACCCTCTCCCGCAAGGGGAGAGGGTTAGCGGCGCGGGCACGCTAAACACATACGGGTCCGGAGACCCGCCGCGCATACACGCGAGCGAAAAAAGCGCGGCGGACATTCCTGCCCGCCGCGCTTTACTTGCGATTCACTGAACCGCCACTTCCCTCGCCTTACGGCACCGTCACGACGCCGACACCCCCGTCCAGTAGCGGGTCGGGCACCGGGAAGATGACCTTGAAGGCCTTGATGGCCGCCGCGTTATTGGTCGTCTGGACCAGGCGTACCCACAACGCGTATGTGCCGGGCGCCAGTTTCAGCGTGCTGATCTTGTAGAACTGCCGCGCGTTGTACGTCTTGCCGGTCAGGTTGCCGAGCAGGTCGGACGGCGGCGCGTCGGTCAGGATGACCTGCGGCGCGCCGCCAACCCACGCGCCGGTTACGACATCGCGGATGCCCACCACCACCTTCTGCACCTTGGTCTGGTCAGGGCCGTTCCACATGTGGACGTCCACCGAGCCTGTGACCCACGGCTGGACCTGTCTCGGGCAGGTCCAAGCGGTCGGTTTCGGGTTGGAGACGGTGACGCCGGCCAACGGGATGACGAGCGCGCCGATCCTGACGTTGGTGTCGTTCCCGGCCATCACTATGGAGTTCTTGAAGTCCTTGATGGCGGACTTCGTTGAGGTGGTTTGCACCATCCGCGCCCAGACGCTGAAGGGACCGGCGCCCGTGACCGGCGGCACAAGGCCCGCAAAGCCGCGATGTATGAAGACGTGGGGCAGGTCCCATACGGGGGAATCGGTGGCGACGACCAGCGGCTCGCCGCCAACCCATTTGCCGGTGGTGTCATTGCGGACGCCCACGACCACGATGTACGGCTTCGAGATGAACTGCCCCGCCGGCAACTGCATCTGGACCGTCATGCCACAACTCAGGGGGACCGGTTTCCCGCCGGGCGCCTTGAGGACCCACCCAGCCGGGTTCTGCTGGTAGATGTTCAGGCCGTTGGCCGGGCCGATGACTATCCCGACAATCCGGTCGAGCGGCGATTCGGCAGTCACCACCGTGCTCTTGAAGTCCTGGATGGCGACGAGCGGGTCCGTCTGCCCTTCCGACAGATGCACCCAGACAAAACTGAGGGCCCCCGCAGGGGTGGGCACGTTGGTGATCTTGTTGTTGGTGTACAACTGCCCCGGCGCCCCGCGCGGCGGGGCAACGTTCTGGACGACAACAGGGTCCAGACTGGTCGGCACCCAGTTCCCGGAGGTGTCGCGCAGGCCCACCGTGACGATGCAGTTCTGGGTCGGGAGGTCCCCCGCCCACATGGTGAACGAAAATGTGCCGCTGATGTCGTTGCCCGCAAGCCACGGCATCCCGGTCACCGAAGAAAGGTCAACCGTGATATTCGCCTTTGTGGTTGGGCCGGGCGTGCCCACCGTAACGTTGCCTGCTGCAACGCTACAAGCCCCATTACCCGCAAGAAGGGGGTTTTTGAATTCGGTGACTGCCGTGGCAAGATCTGGGGCTGAGGTGGCATATAGCCACACCTTATAATTACCTGCAACCACTGGGGCCACCAGAGTGTAAATCTCATTCGTATGCTGAACATAAGTATTAGGAAGTAAAAATTCAACTGTCAACAACAGCGGGTCGCTGCCGACCCAGTCGAGGTTCCCGTCGCGGAGTCCGATGAGGACCCAGGAACTGAAGAAAACGGGCAGCACGTTGACGTTCTTGTAATCCACCCTCCCGGTGACCAACCCGCCCAACGGCACATTCCATGAATTGGGGGTTGCCTTGTCGAGTGTAATGCCTGCCATATTCTGCGCGGCTGCCGGCCCCGCCGTGGCCGCCAGCGCGCCGACGCCCATGGCCAGGACGGCCAGTTTCAGAAAGGCGGCCCGCAACCTGCCCGACGCGAAATTCCCTAGCATGTCCATGCCTCCTGACCTAGAGTTGCCCGCTCCAGCCGCCGCGCACCCCGCGCCGACCCTCGGACCCGGCGTCCCCAGCCGCATCACCCTTCACGATTCCAGGCGCGCAGTGCACCCTCTACAACTGGTCTCCCGGTTTCTCCAAGCGACTCGCGAGGTATATGCCCATAGAAACACCACTACCTCTCGCCGCGGACCCGCTCTCAATCCGCATGGCGCGCAGGTTAAGCCACCGTATTGTACTGGCAATTTCGGCCAATGGCGAAAGAAAAATTCTGCAAATCCGCCATCCGGCCGGCCGCCGTCCTCCGCCCCCCGTCGGCCGCGGCCACCGAGGCTCAGAACC
>Ga0315274_10016961_pt1 | contig 10285 bp, 29 predicted proteins | sample YL17G02_20_MG_FD_203700 | JGI IMG/M metagenome (GOLD analysis project Ga0315274, IMG submission 203700) | Sediment microbial communities from Yellowstone Lake, YNP, Wyoming, USA - YL17G02_20 | ecosystem: Environmental > Aquatic > Freshwater > Lake > Sediment | place: USA: Wyoming | collected... | reverse complement strand
ATATTATATTCTTTTCTAATCAAATCACCATAATAAGAGAAAATACGAGAAGGTTTGCCCAAACGAACTAAATCTATGTCCATAACAAATTCCGTATCACGATCCACCGACACATCACAATGTTTAGTAGCTAAAATCATGTCCATTACTTTTCTTTTATTCAATCTATTTCCCGAATAACGCCTATCAAACTCTAAACCACTGTACTCCTCATTGGAATTCAAAACAGGATCATAAATAATATCATGAAAAAGAAGAGCAGCCTCCACTTCCAAGGGATTAGTAAGATACGAACTAATCAGATCCATTTCTCTCAGAGATTGAGTTATATGATACAAATTATGATAGCTTCTCCCGCTACATTCATAACAATTGATTAGAAAATCTATATCTATGTCTTTGCCAAAGACAGAAGTAACTCTATTCACTAAATATTTTTTCCCAGTAATATAATTCTTGCCAGCAATCATTCCAAATACTATATCAGGAACCATCTTGGCTACTTCTGTTTCCCACGCCTCAAAACCCACCAATCCCATTACCATTGTAGAGCTAATTTGCAATAAATCCTTCGGAGGAATAAAAACCACCGTTTCCAAATCAGAATTTATTCCTGCATTAATATAATTCAAATCCGTTTCATAAGCATAATCCAATCCATTGCGACAACCACGAACCAAATACTTAGCTCCAATCAGATCTGCATAGTCTGCTTGATAATAATCCTCAAAAGAAGTTATTTCCAAATTCGGATAATCTCTTGCTATGTCTCTCAGCATCGTCAATCTTTCTTCCAAACTAAAACGTCCTACTTTAGCCACGTTGATACCTATAGCAATGTATCCTTTATCATATTGCTTGGAGATTTGTTCCATTACCCATCTGTGACCGTTAGTGGGAGGATCAAAAGAACCACAATAAAGAGCAATCTTATCCATTATTTGCACGACTCACTAATTATTTCCACCGTAGTTCTTTTCGTTTCAATTTTATGAGGAATAAAATTATTATCTCTAAAAGACAAAGATCCCTCACATTTCTTCCATGTCATTCCGTTCAAACGCCAATATCCATTAATTGTAATCACATCCTCAGACGCACTATGCTCATCAAAATATATAACTTTTTTGCTGAAGACCAACCAAGGAAAAGGATCATATATGGGATAGTCTAATTTAGATTCTTGCCAATATTGAGACTCTCCCGTATTGTATGGAGAAGCAGCTACTACAACAAGTCCCAGCATCAACGAAATCATAAAACCGACGAAAGCCACAACTACAATTGATATTCCAACTAACACTATATTATTATGCATTTTTTACCCACTTTTGAGCGTAACCAACTTTTCTCATAACGCTATCAACATAATCCTCTCCACTCTTTTTAGAGGTCTCTTCGATCCAACATTCTAATTCTTGTGGATCTTTAGTCTTAACTTCTTGAATCTCTAAATTAAAAGCTCGTTTACTATAAATAGACATCGGGATCATAAGAAGAAAACTAACCCCTATAAAAAGAAAAGGTTTCCACCACCAAGATTCCACATTCTCCGTCGTCATTTTAATAAAATAGACAAAAGAAAAAGCTCCCGTTAGGAAAACAAGCATACCGATTATTCCCGAAAAAAAGCTTATCAATTCATATTTTTTCTTCATTCTAAATACTCCTATTAACGCATTTTATCTCTTGACCCGTCAAACATAAATGTCGAAAAGAACCCTCCCAACATTCATTTTGCAGTTTACATCCTCGACACTCCTCTCCCAAATACTCAAATAATTCCATCTCCAAATGCCACGCTTTTCTTCTCGCATCCTGCAATTCACTTTTCAGAAAAGATATTATTCGTTTTGTATCCCACTCTCTCATATTTTTTTAAAAATCCAACATCACACCAAAATCTCTGTTAGCCAATGGACATTTTCCCTGTTGCTCATAACTGCAAGGAGAATAAGAAACAAAACCCAATTTCAAAGAATGAACTAAATCCACATTACACTTATATTTATTATGCTCTTTAACACAATATTCACACGGTTTGCTCCTCTCTCTATCCATTAGTTGTTGATAACAATTGTCCTCACTAGCAACTAAATATTTAGCATCATCTCCTTGCCAACAACAATCATTTCTCAAACACTGAAACTTAAAACCTCTTCCATGATCCAACGTCAGATTACCACATTTAGGACATATATAATCTTTAGGATTGTTCATTTTTCCTCCCAATTTGTTCAACATTTCTATCATACAACCAACGCATCCCATATCGCAAGGATACTCCAACTCCGTTTAATTCCATCTCGCCAACGCACGCTCATGGATTTGCTTGCAGTCGGGACAGAGATAGCGGTGTTCAAATTTATCTTCATAAGATGTTCCCCATCTCCAACATAATTTGGGATGCTCAGTACAAGGTTCTTCCAGATATTGCACAGCAGCCTTAACGCCTTCGTTGAAAATATCATGTGGGTGACATTCCGCTTCTAACTTTAATGGATACGGATTTTTAATACTCATTCTATCCCCCTTGACTGTTTAAGTTGCTGCCAAACTAAATCCTTACATGTCATAATTTCCCCATTAAACTTAAACCGTGTCACAGTATCCGTTTTATTCTCATGGATACAACCCTCACAATCAGAGAAGTCTGGTCTATAACAAGGACAAAAGGGCAATAATATCTCAATTTCCTCAATCAATTTCTTCCCAGTCTCTTTAATCTTCTGAGGGATAATGACCTCCTCATAATACTCGGCTGTCTTGGCATCTTGGGCAGCACGTAGAGTATGGGGATAAACGGAGTTATTCTTTAAGTCCTTGCTAAAGTCCTTGCCTTTTAATAATCTATCCATCTTTAACTCTCCTTTAATTCTTGCCAGCAGTTGGGGCAAAGATAGCGATGCTCTTTATACTTAGCATAGTATGAAAGTTTGTCCATGCCAATCCAAGAAGGAAAGTAAGGATGCTCAGTACAAGGTTCTTCCAGATATTGCACAGTAGCCTTAACGCCTTCGTTGAAAGCATAGTGTTTTCCTGCTACTACTACACCTACGTCAGTTAGTATTTCTTTATTAAAAGGATGCGGATTTTTAATCTTGCTTAACCCCACCAAAGTTTCCATGTCTTGCTAATTCCAGTAACCATGCGCAATAGCCGTAATTGAGCAACAACCACCTTTTTCGGAAAACCACCAAGCACAACAGTCTCTTTCATCACACTGCCGATACTCAGGTTTAGCAGAAACACCTGCTACCAGTAATGATAATGTTTTCAATGGACAAATCATTCCTTAACCCTCAATTTCTTCCATGCCTGTCTCCTATTACAATTAGAAGCTACATCGCAAATTCTACCATCATATAGCTCACAAGTTGAATCGCATAGAGATTCATCCACATATTTAGCGAAAGAACCGCGATCTATTAATTGTCCATCAATCGATTCCTGCATTGATTTATCCATAATAATAGTTTGCTTAAGATGTTGCCACATTGCACATTTCTTTATATCAAAGTAACATTCCTCACTGCATTTACCACAAGTCGGAGCATAATAACCATCAAATAGTCTCTCTATCTCTTCCATCCACCATTTATCGCGAGAAGCAATAGTTTCAGCAATAATTCGTCTTCCCGCTCCATTTACCGACGCACCAGTCATATTCATAAGATCATCACTCATTAGTTTCCTCCAATTTTTTAATGCATTCCCGTAAATAAGCATAAGTCTTGGGAGCTTTTACATCCAATTGAGCCAGTCCCGTACCCAAACCCGCCGAAGGAATAACAATAGTTTTATCTTTCGGTATTTTGGTAAAAGCCTTGTCGATAGCTTCTTTATTAGACCAAAATTCACGATCCGTAAAAAAAGCATCCAAGTCATTAGAAGGAAGTTTCTTCGTGGGAATACCAATAGCATTTGTCTCATCTCTCATCTCCTTCGCTTGTCCTCCATATCCTTTTTTCGTCAAATTATCGCCAAAAAGAAAAATCTTATCTGGATTATTTTTCAAATCCTCACGAACAATATAATCCCAATATTCTACCACTTTCCCTCCTCCTTTTTCTTTCCTTCCATCGTCTGTGGCAACCAATAAGGCAAACTCATAGCAAACAATCCTATTGCGACAGAAATAAAAGTACCGATATATTCTTTGTTCTCGTATTGAAGAAATGAAGCTAACATCATCAGACCCACAAATATAGCTGTCATCGCCGTTACTATTCCCAGCAACGCTGTCGACACCACTTGTTTTCTTTCAATCACCGAGGAGCCAACTATAGTAAGAATTTCGCAAACTATTATAGTCGTCCATTTGATAATTTCGTATATCATTTTTCCTCTCCTATTACTGATTTTAAGTACTCAATCAATTCATTTCTTATCGTCATAGCTAAAACTTGGTTCATGTCCAATTTATTACAAAGTATTTGCTGAGAAAAACCATGACAAAACGTCAACAGCATTTCGTCTGTTATCTCATTGATGATACATAGGATTACCTGAGCTATAATTTTGTCCTTGGTCTATTACAGCATAAGATACGTGAACATCATCAGGTATTATTCTCATTTCTTCTCCAGTTGTTTCAACATAGCTTCCAAAGAATCTCTGAAAAACACCCACGCAAATTTTTCAACATTTCCCAGCTCAGGATATCCAATTTGAATATCATAACAATTGCATATCAAATATTTTAACAATTTTCTCTGTCCCGCTACAAATCCATCCTCATAAGCACAGTGGGCATCATTATAACTATCCTCCAAACAATCTATAACTCCTCTCTCACTATATTGATGAGGGTTTACAATATCCATCCACTCCGACATCATTGTTTAATCTCCAAACTTTCTTTCAAATCATCCCATGCTCCGCACAGAGGACCAAAAATTATGTTACATGAAGGAGAATCATGTTGATACTTGCAATCGCACATACAACTCAGAACAATTTTTTCCACTTGTTCAATCCACCATTTATTATCACGAGAAGAAATATTATCCGTAAAAATCATTTTTATCCTCGAATCATAATCTTTCACTTCAGAAACTATATTTAGATTTTATTAAGGAGATCTCTCTCTCAAAGTCAAGCTCAATCTTCCTTCTCTTCTCATCGAACCACTCTCGCAAATCATTCAATCTGCTCTGATAAAGCGGATAAGAAGGAGACATCTCCTCCCAACATTTTTTATCTTTTGCTCTTCTGCAATCCAACTCTCTCATACTACTAAGTCCATATTTTCTAAGAATTGGCTTAATAATTTCGAAATGAGAAGAAACAATTACATTACTTCGTCTTGTATTCTCCCTATACAATATATCAATTTGCTTTTTCCTTTCTTTTCTGAAAGGAGAAGCTTCCTTATTAAACATTTTTACCATTTTCTGTGCTTGTTCAATATTCATTGTATACTCGTCTCTAGAAAAAATCATTTTATCCTCGAATCATCGTACTTCTGACATCTTTATCTTTTAGTTTAGCCTTGCCACAGTGTTCACAATAAGCCTGATTACTGCCATAACAATAACTCCATTTGTGTTTTCCCAGCCAACAAAGAATTCTTTTCATTATTATTGCTCCTGTCTCCTTCCATTTATCAAAACCCCAAAAATCCAAAGAAAAAAGAAAGAATATCATCTCTCTTATCTCTCCAGTCTTCCTGTTCACTCCGTCACAACAACAGCATCTGTCATTAATTCTCATTCACAATCCCTAAATCCATTAATATCTAAAAAAGAAATCTCTGATTCCATCCAATTTTTAGCTTCCTTAAAAGTATGAAACGAAGAACAACAATCCATTATAGTTTTATCCAATTTCTTGCTACTCAAAATAAAAGAAGCTTTCCAATAACTATTGGATAAATGCTCATATTCAATTTCCAATTTATCATTCATTTTGTTTTTTGTTCTGCTGTTCTACTACAACCTGTAAACAAACAAATCCCCATACCGCTGCCCCTAACGGTATAAGAAAGTTAAGACTGTTATTATCTCCTTTTATATTATTTAAAGTAAGGACTAAACAAAAAACAGATAATGTCATAAAAATTGCACTGAATAATATCCTGCTATTAGATTTCTTGCCAGAGATTACAACCCCTATAATAAAGAATACAGCTGATCCAACGAGATAGATAATAAATGCCATAATAGGGTCAACAAATAACTCTAACATTTTAGTCTCCTAAAATCCTTAAAATTGCTTTATCCTTTTATTATTGTAACAATCAAAACAAATAAACACAAACCAATTATCTTGCAAATTTGATATCTTCCTCAGACATTCGACCGTCTCTAATCAAATCTATAATAATTATCCAATCCTCGAATCTTTTTTCACAACAATGTCCTACAGAAAAACTCCCACCAGTGGACAGCGGTTTGTAACTTTTATCTCCGCACCAATTTGGTCTGTGATCTGCTCCACAATAAGAGCAAAAAGGAAATAAGACCACATTGAAACTTTGAACCAACTTTTGTAATTTCTCATTAGATAAACTATTTTTCTTTACAGTTAATTCCTCTCTATCCAAAGTTTTATCTTTCCAACCATTGAGAGCTAAACGTTGTTATCGAATCACTTGTATATAAAGAATCCTTTCTTATTTCCCTAATAGTCTTGCCGCACTCATCACATACTTCCACATCATATCCAGCATAATGCCCTATCGCCCAATAATGAGGCATTATAGTAGCCTGTTTATGCTCACATTTGTCCTGCAATTCTTCTATTTCTTTCTCATGTCTTTCTCTCATTTTATCAATAGCATTCATATTCATCTCCAATTTTATCTATTATCTCTTTGATCTTGCTCCACCTGTCCACAAAAATTAATAAACTCCAAGTAATTTATGGCATCCTGCGGATATTCAAATACAGACTGCTGATACTCAGAAACATTGCTATCCGTTGAATTATTCAGTATGCTTATGTTTATTAAATATGTACTATCCTTCTCCAAAGGTTTCAGAGTTTTCAAATAGATTATAGCCTCCTTCGGAAAACTCAACATCGTTTCATTATATGTATGAGTCCACTTACCTCCCCGAACATCAACATAATATCCTTCATATGTTCCCACAAACTCTGCACTAGCATTCTTCTCTATTGTATCCACAGAAATAGAATATTTATTCACCAAATTAGGATTATGCAAAGCACTTTGCCAAGGACATTTTGAATCCATACTTTTCGCCCTATTAATAACTTTATCTTGTTGATCCACAATTTTCTGCTGTTGAACTTCCACATTGGACATCTTAGTAGACAAATCAAAAACATTGTTATTCAAATAATTTACGCTCTGCTGCAAAGAATCCACTCTATTCAACAAAAAACCAAAAAGCAAAACAACACCTGCTATTCCACACGCTATAAAAATCTTTCCTATCATTTTCATTCTTTTATCCATCCTTCCGATCTCAAATAAGTCTCTGCTCCATTACTCAAATGTTTTCCCACATGTTTTTGACAATAAAAATTGTATTCAGAAGCACCCACCATGCACTCACTAACCAATTTCCAAACTACCTTTTCTTTACAGCCATCATGCTCACATTTTACCCAATCATTCATTTACTTATTCTCTTTGTCCTAAGCTCACTAAATCTTGCTAATTCCAAAACAGACTCAACGCTACTACCAAATCCAATCATATCAGCATATTTCTTAAAACAAGCTATGCACATTGGATATTGTTTGTCAGAGTATATCATGGCTCTTTCGCAAATATCATCGCATACCATACAGTTCATTTGCTTTTATCTCTTATCCTAAATATTTTCATTTGAAAACCACCATCAAAACCCATGTCAGGACGATTGCACTACAACCAAATAAAAAGATAATAATTAAAATGGAATATACCCTCTCTTTGCTCATTTACTTTTATCCCAAATTGCTTCAAACAAATTAAAAAGTATAAATGCTAACACAATAGACAGCAATGTAAAGGAAACTATTACGCTAACTTCTTTCACATTGTCCATCATTTGCTTTTACCCCTCGTTTTCTTATCATGTGCATAAATATCCATAAGTATTCTTAGACCAAAATACCCAAAGGGGAAAGCAAAGGTTAATAACGCCACGCCAATCGTTTCTACGTTACTCATTTACTTTTACCTCTTACCATCGCCTACATCCGTTGTTTCTTCAATCATTTTCATTCTTCTCTGTCATCGCAATCCAGATCACAATTGCAACATATTCTATTGTTCTCACACTCTTTACATTGCTCTCTCATGTTGCAATCATCACACTCAAACTTTGATTCTTGAATTTCCAACTCATTATTCTTTTTACACAAATTTTCCATTTTTCATCTCCTTCTGCTCTATTTTCTGTAACTCATAATCATTACTACTGCATTTAGGACAATTATGTTGCAAATCATCATTATATTCCAACGAACTTGCCTCGCAAGTTATTCTTACCCATTTTATTCCACAATTATTACAAACAACTTTTATTCTCATTTAGTCTCCTAATCTCTATTTCTTTCATATCCTGCCACCTAAGATACTCACAAGGACCGCACCTTCCCCAAGTTAAACAACATTCCTCTTCCTTTTTATAGCACTCAGGTTTAACAATCAATTTGTCCATTTTCTCCATCCACCACTGACTAGTTCTTGCATCCTGAGCAATAGCCACCGATCTCTCATAATCATCAATAGCCTGAGAATCAGGAGTTGTATAACCCACTACCAAAGATAAATCCTCGTCACTCAATAAACGACTATTCATTTCCTCCACATTCAGTTTTCTAACTTCAGGAAAAACAGTTTTATCTTCATCATTCCATTGAGGATAATTATCAAGAAAACTAATCACAGCAGATTCTTTAGCGGTTCGTCCACATTTGCAACAAAAGTAATCACCATTAGGAAACATACTGCAAAAACAGTGACTGCAAAAAGCAGATTTCATTCTTGACATTTCATTGTCCTAATTTTTTCCAACTGATTTTCCTAATTTTTTCCAACTGAGACTGAGCTATTTTAACATAATTTGCCATCACAACGCAATCGCGACCAAAATAAGAAGACTCATTACAATCATGAAGCTCACTACAATTTTTGCAACAAGCTTCTTTGAATTCCTCATCTGTAATTAAATCATCGTCTACTTTCTCTTTTTTCCCTATCATGTCGTAATGCTTTAGAATATCCAGCACAACCTTTTTAGGATTTCTATATGCTTCAGGATCATCAAAAAAATCAGATAAAAAACACAATAACTTTTTTTGAGCCTCCAGAGCAATCATCAATTTTCCTTCTGATTTAGTTTTGCCATAACCAAACCAATTAGCAACTTCCTCATAAACAGGAATCCAGTCACTTTTTTTAGGAATAGCCTGCTCACACCATCCATAATGACAACAAAAAACTTTATTGTTAACTTTCAATTGAGAACTGCATTTTTTCCTAAGATCTCCACATTCTTTATTCATTTTATTTTTTCCTTCTTTTGTCTTTTATCCTATAATAACCATTTTCCCGTGCCTATTTTTATTCCAGCACCCAAAAAGAGTGCAAATGTTCCACACACTATTAATAGTATAAGTCTATCATCGACTTTAGCAAGTTCTAATAGACCTATGGACAATGGAGAGCTAAGTGCAATCGCTAAAGCCAAACAAAATAATATATCTCCTACTATTCGCCTTGCTCCTGTTTTTTCTTCGTCTATCATTTACTTTTATCTCTTATCATAAAAATGAGAAATACTGTCAGTTATAAATGATATAACTAAACCATCCAGCTATTCCTAAAATTGTAGCTATCATTTTACTTTTACCTCTTATCCTCACGAAACCTATAATCTATTGACTTAAATCCAGAAAACCCTGATAGAATCAAAAACATAAAACCAAAGTAATCATGGTAAAATGCGTAATATATAGCAATCCCAAATGATACTACGCAAATTCCTAGCAAGACGAAAGCTGTTAGGTTATCTTTACTCATTTACCTTTGCCTCTTATCTTTATATTCATATGGTTTATCTAAGCGATACCCTATAATTGGAATTACTATTATAGCAATCAATAATAAAAATCCAACGATTTCTCTTAATATATGATAACCAATGCTCTCTGTCATTTACCTTTACCTCTTATCCTAAATCCCATTTTATCTCAAGTTCTTTCAGCATTGCCAATATATCTGTCAAGTGATAGTTGTTGTCTGCAAACTTATTTACTACCCTACGTAGCTCTTTAGCATTTTCTTGCTTTGTATAAACATCTTGTTCTTCCAACATCGCCT
>Ga0315274_10016960_pt1 | contig 10285 bp, 11 predicted proteins | sample YL17G02_20_MG_FD_203700 | JGI IMG/M metagenome (GOLD analysis project Ga0315274, IMG submission 203700) | Sediment microbial communities from Yellowstone Lake, YNP, Wyoming, USA - YL17G02_20 | ecosystem: Environmental > Aquatic > Freshwater > Lake > Sediment | place: USA: Wyoming | collected... | reverse complement strand
ATCCCGCTGGCGCAGGACATCTGCAAGCGGATCGATACGGAAGCGAAGACAATTGTCATCGATCCGCCCGAGGATTTGCTGGATTTGAATATCAGACTGGCGCGCTGAGCGGAAGACTCGTGGGAACGGAGATTAGGAATTCGGAGCACGGCTTTTGCCCAGCCCCCAGCACCATGGTCTTTGACGTCATCACGATTTTCCCGGAGTTCTTTGGCAGCATCCTCGAGCACGGCTTGCTGAAGCGGGCGCGGGCGGGCGGGCAAGTGAACATCCGACTCCACGACCTGCGGGACTCCACTGACGACCGCCACCACACCGTGGACGACCGGCCCTTCGGTGGTGGTCCGGGCATGGTTTTCAAGCCGGAGCCGTTGTTTCGCGCGGTGGAAGCGGTGAAGGCAGAAGCGCCCGGAGAGACCTGCCCGGTCGTGCTGCTCAGCCCGCAGGGACGCTTGCTGACGCAGGCGGTCGCCGAGGAATTGGCCCGGAACGCGCGCCTCGTGCTGCTGTGCGGGCGTTACGAGGGCGTGGATGAACGCGTCGCCGAGCGCCTCGCTACCGATGAGATTTCCATCGGCGACTACGTGCTGAGTGGGGGCGAGCTGGCAGCGGCCCTGGTGATGGAAGCCGTTACGCGCCTGTTGCCGGGCGTGCTGGGCAACGAAGAATCGCGGGCGCAAGATTCCTTCGCCTGCAGCGCAAGCCCGGCCGGCAACGGAGGGCACGGGATCCTGGATTGCCCGCACTACACGCGGCCGGCGGACTTCCGCGGCTGGACAGTTCCGGAAGTCCTGCTCTCCGGAAACCACGAGGAGATTCGGCGGTGGCGTCGCCGGCGCGCGCTGGAAAAGACCTGGCGCAAGCGGCCGGATTTGCTGGCGAGCATTCCTCTCAGCGAGGCCGACCGAAAGATGTTGGAAGAGATCAAGCGTGCCACCTGTGAGACGGCAGCGCAAAGAGGTTGACCAGGTGTGGCGGTCCGCGGCCGCCGTCCAGCTTCGGCGCTCACAGAGCGCCGCTGCACGCGGGGGCCCCGCAGACTGAAGAGGGCGCCCGCGCCTATTTCAAGACCGGGAGTGCATGTGCTATGAAAGTCCTCGACAAGATCGAACAGCAGCAAATGAAGAAAGACATCCCTGCCTTTCGCGCGGGCGACACCGTGCGCGTCCACGTCAAGATCAGAGAGGGCGATAAGGAACGGATTCAGGTCTTCGAAGGTGCGGTTATCAGCCGGCGCCGCGCCGCGAATCATTCCACTTTCACCGTCCGCAAGATGTCCTTCGGCCACGGGGTGGAACGGATCTTCCCCCTGCACTCGCCGGTGGTGGACAAGATCGAAGTGGTCCGCTTCGGTCGCGTGCGCCGCGCCAAGCTTTACTACCTGCGCAAGCTCCGGGGGAAGGCCGCACGCATCCGCGAAGCCCGCACCGAACAGGAAGAGTAGCCCGCCTCCCGAGTTCCGAAGGAGCGGCCGTGTCCGGCAGCCAGCGGTGGCGTTGACGGAAAGCCCTGGCAGCGTCCTTGGAACGGACCCGGCCGGAGGCCCGGGGCGCGATTTTCATCCATGGATTACGAGGCGCGAATGTTGAAGCGCGCCTCAGCGATGGCGATGCCGCGGACCTCGATGCGGCGCAAATCCCGCGTGCCCAATCCAAACTCCTCGGCCAGGCGCAGCGTGCTGTCACAGCTTTCGAACGGGGGCGTACCGCGGTCGGCCATCGGGTCAAAGCCCATGAGCGCGGTGGCCACCGCGTCCGTGGTGACGCAATTCGTTCCCGCCACGAGCAGCCCGGGCCGGATAGCTCGAACCCGTTTCACCCACGGACCCTCGCCACCCGCCATCGTCGCCACGCCGTCGATAATCGCCAGATGAATGGGGCGCGCCGCTGCCAACTCCACGGTGACGCGCGGTACGCGATAGCCCTGATCGCGGGGTGAGTGGGGATTGATCTCGGGGGGAGAGCTCTTGGAGGGCTGACGGTTTCCCGTATGGAGCATGAGGCGCGAGCCGCTGGGGATTTGGCTCGGCTCGTCGATGCCCGCCCCTTCTCCGTAGATCGTGCAGGGGGGAATGCCGAAATTGTTTTTCATGGCCAAGGTGACGCCAGCCTCCTCGTGCTCTTTCAGCTTGGCCAAGGAAACGTAAACGTCGCAGTCCTCATAGGAGTGGTTTGCATCGTAGGCGCTGAACACTCGTCCGCCTCCCGGAACTTTCAGCCGGCAATACTTCCCGCCTTTTCCCGGGGGGTTGGTGTTCTCGAACTCCACGCCTGCCGCGGCACGGACAAACTCATCGGGGTTCCAGCCCGCACGACGCATGAACTCCTCCAGCGGTTGCGCTGTTCCTGCTGCGCTCTCGACCAGGCGGATCCGACGCGCGCCAGCCTTGCCCAGCAGGTGCACGCTGGCCGCGATAACTTGCGGATGCACCCAGGACGTCACCTCAACCGGGGCGCCAGCCACGCGGCCTTCGGGGCTACCCGTGAGATTCAGCTTGACGGCGACGGTTCTGCCCTTGACGAGCCGTTCCAGACCACCCAGTTGGTCGAACATTCTCGCCAGGGTGGGCAGTACCTCCGCACCGTAACTGCGGCATCGCGCCACGGCTACGGGTGCAGTCGGCGGGGAGGATCCCAGGATTCGGTTCGAAAGGCAAAGACTGGTTGCGGCGGCTCCCAGGGACTGAATGAATTGTCGTCGGTTGCAGGGGCTTCGCATGGTCACACCCTCCTCATGGGGTTCAGCGTGAATAAACCAAAACGCGCGATAAGTCAAACGTCCCTGCGGTCTCGAATGCTCTGGTCGCGCTGAGCCGACCCACGTTGTATCTCTGTGGGTGTGATTTTCAGATTTGTCTTGCACGCGCGTCGTGAGATAGACTTCTGTCAACTTGCATATGCGGCGCGCCCACGACGCGAGAGAGCCCCGTTGCACCGGTCGCCTGGAGGCGCAAGCCTTCCGCCAGGGCTGGCGTCGGGTCGCCGGCTGCGATGAGTCCGGTCGGGGCTCGCTGGTCGGGCCGCTCTACGCTGCCGCCGTTATCCTTGACCCCGCCAAGCCCATCCCCGGCGTGGATGACTCCAAGAAACTTACCCCTGCCGCACGCTTTGCCCTGGCCGCGGAAATCCGCGAGAAAGCAGTAGCTTTCCAGGTGGTGGCAGTTCCAGCGGCGGAAGTTGACGCGCTGAATGTGTACGAGGCCTCGCGGCAGGCCATGATTCGCGCCCTCCAGGGTCTCGACCCCCCGCCCGATTTCGTCCTCACGGATGCGATGCCGTTGGGCAGACGCGACAAACGCGAAGAGTTTCCGATACCCCACCGCGCCATCATCCACGGCGACGCGCTCTCCGTCTCCATCGCTGCCGCGTCGATTCTGGCCAAAGTTTCCCGCGACGCGCACCTCGAAGAACTCGATCGGCTGTACCCGCAATACCAACTCGCGCGCAACAAGGGTTACGGCACCGCCGAACACCTTGAGGCTCTGGCTCGCTGCGGCCCGTGTCCTGAGCACCGCAAGACCTTCCAGCCGGTGAAGGACTACCTGCTTCCGCTGTTTCCGTTCGCGCCGGCGTAGGGGCGCGACCTGCCTTGGAGTGCGAGAGCTTGCCCCCGCTTTTTTTGGAGTTGGAGTCTGCTCCGCCGGCATGAGGCGGCGGCAGAGACTGCCGCACTCCAAGAGGTGTTATACTCGCGCAGGTGAACGGCAGCGTCAGCCCCTCAAGGATGTTACCCCATGTCCTCATTACTCATCAAAGGTGGCCGCGTACTCTCACCTGAAGACGGCTTGGACGGCGAGCTTGACGTCCTGGTCGAAGACGGCGTGCTCCGCGAGATCGGTCCGAATCTCGCCTCAGCCGCCGATGAGACCTTTGACGCGCGCGGGCAGGTGGTGGCGCCGGGCTTCGTCGACATTCACGTTCATTTACGTGAGCCCGGTGGCGAGATTTCCGAGACCCTCGAAACCGGGCTGCAAGCCGCTGTCGCCGGGGGCTTCACGGCGGTCTGCCCGATGCCCAACACCAAGCCCGTCATCGACCGGCCAGAACTGGTTCGCACGACTATCCAGAAAGCTCAGAAGATTGGCTTGGCGCGCGTGTTTCCCGTCGCCACAGTCTCCATGGAAAGCCTGGGGGAGTCGCTGACGGATCTTGCCACGCTGAAGGCGGCGGGCGCCGTGGCGTTTTCCGACGACGGTCGGCCCGTGAAGACTGCCGGCCTGATGCGGCGGGCGATGGAGAAGGCCCGAGGCGTGGGCGTACCCATCATCGATCATTGCGAAGACCCCAGCCTGCACCCCGGCGGTGTCGTCAACGAGGGGCCTGTCGCTGAGCGCTTGAAGCTGCGCGGCATCCCGAACAGTTCGGAGGACGTCTGCCTGGCGCGCGACCTGATTCTGGCGGAAGCCACCGGAGCGCATTTGCACGTCGCGCACCTTTCCACTGCCCGCGCCGTGGAAATGGTTCGTGCCGGGAAGCGCCGTGGCGTCCGTGTCACCTGCGAGGTCGCTCCGCATCACTTCACTCTCACCGACGAAGCTGTTATCCAGTACGGGACCAACGCCAAGATGAACCCGCCGCTGCGCAGCGCGCAGGACCTGGAGGCGGTTCGTGCCGGGATAGCCGACGGCACGGTCGACGCTCTCGCCACCGACCACGCGCCGCACGCGCCCGAACTCAAGGCCAAGCCCCTCGGCGGGGATTCGCCCTTCGGCGTCATCGGGCTGGAGACTGCGCTCGGATTGGCGCTCACGCAACTGGTCCACACGGGCCGTATTTCGCTCGCGCACCTTGTCGCCCTGATGAGCACTAATCCCGCGCGCATTATCAACCAGCCGCTCGGGCGCCTGCAAATCGGCGGCGCCGCCGACCTCACCGTCTTTGACCCCAACCTCGAATGGACCTACCGCGCTGCCGAGGGCCGTTCTAAGAGCCGCAATTCCCCCTTCGACGGCTGGAATTTGAAAGGTGCCGCCACTGCCACCATCGTAGGCGGGAAGATTGTGTACCGCCGCGTGTAGCGCAAGGTCTGCTCTGTGATCTTGCGGTCTTCACCGGAGGACTGCGAGAGGGTGGATAAGCCGTCCCGCTGTGCGGGGTTGCACACTGGATGTTGCGCTACTTTTTCGTGCGGCTGCCGGGTTTGATGGCGGGGATGCCGGACTTGCAGAGCGGGCAATTGGCGGGATCGTAGTTTTGGACGCTCAGCGTTACGAGCGCGGCCTTCGGCACACCGAGGTCGGCCTTGCCGCCGCTGCGGTCGATGAGCGCGCCCACACCGACCACTTTTCCCCCGGCCTGCTCGACCGCGGCCATGGTCTCGCGTGTGGAGCCGCCGGTGGTGATGACGTCTTCCACGACCAGGGTTGGTTCGCTTGGGGCGAGGCTGAACCCGCGGCGCAGCGTCATGACGCCTTCCTGGCGCTCCGTGAACAGCGCGCGCAGGCCGAGCGCCCGCGCTACTTCATGTGACACAATCACGCCACCAAGTGCCGGCGCGGCAACGACCGTCGCGCCCAAGCGGCGCAGCTTCGCCGCCAACGCGGAGCACAACTGCTCAGCAACGCGCGGGTGCTGCAAGACCAGCGCGCATTGAATGTAGCGGTCGCTGTGCAGGCCCGAGGAGAGAATGAAGTGGCCTTCGAGAAGGGCGCCGTGCTCACGAAAGATTTGTAGGATTTCCTTGTCAGTCATGGATTGTCAACCTGGCTGGAAGAAGATGCGAGGGCCTTCTCCATCTCTGCGACGATGGCGTCGGCGGCCGCGGCTGGGTCGGGAGCTTCGGTGATGGGGCGGCCCACCACGAGGTAATCGGCGCCGGCCCGGATGGCGCTTTCCGGCGTGGATATGCGGGCTTGATCGTCTGCCGCAGCGCTCGCTGGGCGGATGCCGGGCGTGACGATCACGAAGCCGGGGCCCAGGGCCCGACGCAGAGCAGTCACTTCGCGTGGCGAAGCCACCACGCCGTCGAGCCCCGCTTGCTGTGCCAGCAGCGCTAGTCGAACGACTGCTTCCTCGGGACTGCCAGGGAAACCGAGTTCCGCCAGGTCTTCGCCAGCGAGGCTGGTCAGCACCGTGACGGCCAGCACCAGCGACCGCGACCCGTCAGGGCGACCCGCCGAGCCTTCCTGCGCGCCCGCGAGCGCTGCCTCCATCATCTTGCGCCCGCCGGAAGCATGCACGTTGAACATACTCACGCCCAGTTGAGCCGCCTGGCGCGCTGCGGCCCGCACGGTATTAGGGATGTCGTGCAGTTTCAGGTCGAGGAAGACCTTTTCACCGACGGCGACCAGAAAACGGGGGAGCACCGGCCCTTCCGCCGTGAAGTTCTCCAGGCCAACTTTGAACATCCCCGCGTGGCCGCGCAGCCGCTCAGCCAGACGCAGCCCTGCCTCGGCGCTCGGAACGTCCAAGGCTGCAATCAGTTTGTCTCTCGCAGACATTGCTCCTGCCGTCTCGCGGAATTCAGCCCACCACCCGTTTTGGGCGGCATCAAGCCGCCGCTGCGAATGCGCAGCCATTCTAGTGGAAGGAGGCGGAAAGTTGAATCGGAAAGTCGCTCGCTGGGAAGAGACTATGCCTCACCGGCAGTGCGGGACGCTTTGGGCTGGCCGCGGTGATCCGAAAACAGGCGCTGAAATTCTTCCGACTCTTTGCGCAGCTCCAGCCAATCGAAGAAGAGATCGGAAGTCTCCAGCCAGACCCGGAACCAGCTGGCGATTTCTTGCTTTTCGCGCCGCTTCTCGGGGCTCACGCGGGAATTAGCCGCTAGGCTCTCCGCTCGCTGCCTACCTTTCAGAACCAACGACCTGACCAGCGTAGTTCCCACCCGGTCCGAAGCGTTCCGATATTCACGGTAGATGGCATCCAGCTTCTGGAGTGACGCTTCTGCACTCTCCAAGTCGCGGAATTGGAGTGCGCCTTCGAGGCGGCTCGCATAAGGCTCCTCCATCAGGGGATCAACGTAACGGTCATCGTAGTCCACGCGCTTGCCCGCATGGCGAAGGACATTAGCAATGTAGGAGGGAGAGGTCTCGTGGTTAGGGCCTAGGCGCTGCCGCAGCTCACCCTGGAGGGCGCGGATCTCTGGCTCCCCGACGCGTTCCAGGCCCCGCGCTTGGCAGAGATCGAGGATGAGTCGCTTCTTGCTGTTGGCCTTTGTCACCTTTACTCGAACTCGTGGTGACGCCGGTTTTGCCGCGTCGCCCGCTGTCGGAGGCCTGCTTCGGCGGCTTCACTTTTCCTGCGGCCGCGCGGCGAAGCGCCCCCACTTCTCGCCGATATCGTGCCACGTTTCTTTGATGTTCTGCAAGCGTCCTGGAAAAGATGTGCCCGCCGCGATTGTTGCTGACGAAGTAGAGGAAGTCACCGGGCTCGGGATTGAACGCGGCGCGAATCGAAGCCTCGCCCGGACTCGCAATTGGCCCCGGCGGCAACCCGGCGTAGCGGTAGGTGTTGTAGGGTGAATCGAAATCCAGATCGCGCTGGGTGATGGGACCGATGGGACGATGATTCAGGCGTGCCGCATAAACGACCGTGGGATCACACTGCAACGGCCAACGCTTCTCCAAACGCCTGGCAAACACGCCGGCGATGAGGGGACGTTCGCTGGGTGTGGGAGTTTCCTTCTCCACCAGCGAGGCGAGGGTGATGACGTCGTGCAACTTCTCGGCCGATGCCCGGAGGTCCGGGGGAAACTTGGAGTCGAGCACGTGGCGAAAACGCGCCAGCATCGTCGCCACTACCGTGGCGGAACTCACACCGCGAGGGAATCGGTACGTGTCGGGGAAAAGGTAACCTTCGAGCGTGGCCGCCTGCGGGTCGAGGTCACGGATCGCGGAGGCTTGCTCAGTGACGCGCAGGAATTCTTCAGGCCCCAGGCCCAATTGCTGGTGGAGGATGCGGGCCATATCGAACCGGTCCGAGCCTTCCGGGATGATCACGCCGTGGAGGTACACATCACCCTGGATGAGCTTTCGATACACATCGATGGGGCGCAGCGGCCGGTCAAAGAGGTATTCGCCGGCCTTGAGCGTGTGACGCGGTCGGCCAAGCCAGTAGCGGACGAGAAACGGCCAACGGCGCTCCAGCACCCCGCGCGCGACGAGTATCGTTGCAGCCTGGGAAGCGTGGGTGCCGGGTTCAAGGATAAGGATCAGATTGCCGGAGTACCCGCGATAGGGACGGTACAACTCTTGCCATGTCCAGGCGAGCCCCGCCGCGGCCAGGAGGGCAAGGAGAACCGCGAGCCGTTTCCTCATGGCTCCGCCTCGGAAGCCTGGCGCCGCTGGCTTTCGTTCACACGGTAATCCAGGTAGCTTTGCAGGAGCAGGCTGGCCGCGACGCGGTCCACAGCTCTGCGGCGCTTCTCGATGCCCATGCCTGAGCTGCGGAGCATCCGGTTGGCTTCCGCGCTGGTCAAACGTTCGTCCCAGAGCTCAACCGGGCAGGTGAGGCGCCGCCGCAACTTCTCGGCGAAGGCTGCCGCTTGGCGGGACATCGCGGTTTCCGTTCCGGCGTGGCTGACCGGATTGCCCACAATCACACGCTCCGCACCGTGTTCCTCGACGAGCTGCTGGATTTGCCGGAGGTCGTCTTCCAGTCGCGTGCGCTCGAGCGTCGGTAGTCCCTGCGCGGTGACGCCCAGCGCGTCCGAGATCGCCAGGCCCATCCGCTTCAGACCAAAGTCGATGGCCAAGATTCGCCCCGCCACACTTCGCCTCCGTGGTCATGATACACCGAGCCCTTCCTCGGTGTGGGGTGGAACAGGATAAAGTGAGGAGACCGGTCTGACTAGGCGGAGACTCTGGCCGGTTCCATCTGCGACGCGGCGTCGGCAGCCCGAGCGGCCAAATCGAGCACCATGGCCCTTTCATCGCACTGGAAGTACTTGGGGCACTGAAGGCAGTCACGCCAGACTTTAGTGGGGAAGCGTTCGCGCGATACTTCCTGGAACCCTAGCTTTCCGAAGAAGCCCGGGACGACGGTGAGGGCGAAAACGGTCTTCACGCCGTAGCGTTCCGCCTCGCTCAAGATTTCCTCGCTGAGGGCGCGGCCCAGGCCGTACCTCTTGATGCCGGGTGCCACGCAGAGCGACCGGATCTCCGCCAGTTCCGCGCTATAGAATTTGAGCGCCCCGCAGCCCATGAGTTCTCCGTCCTCTTCCGCCACGGTGAACTCCCAGATGTTTTCGTACAGTTCAACCCGTGGCCGGGGAAGCATCACCCGCTCGGCGGCGTAGTGGCTGATCATCTGGAAGAGCGCAGGCACGTCGCGCAACTCGGCTTTGCGAACCGTCAGCAAGGTGTCCTTTCAGGTAGGGGAGGGCCTTTACGGCCCTCCCGTTGGCCTTTCCCGGAGCACCCTAAAGGTGCTCCCTTACCGTGTCTGGCCCGAACCCGCCCCTACGCGCGCCCGTTCTGCATGAGCAGAATCAGCAGCGCCTTTTGCACGTGCAGCCGGTTCTCGGCCTGGTCAAAGACAAGAGACTGCGGCGAATCGATCACGGCATCGGTCACTTCCTGGCCGCGATGGGCCGGAAGGCAATGCATGAAGACAGCAGAGGGATCGGCGGCTGCCATCAGTTCTGCGGTGACGCGGTAAGGCACGAAGACCTGGGCGCGCAGGTGCGCCGCATACTCCTGCCCCATGCTTGCCCAGACATCCGTGTAAACCGCCTGTGCCCCCGTCACAGCCTCCGCGGGATCGTGGAAGAGTTGAATCTTCGCCCCGGTTTGGTGGGCAAACGCCTTCGCGTCCTCGACGATTTCCGCCTTGGGCTCAAATCCCGGCGGCGTCGCCACGTTGACGGAAACCCCGAGCTTCGCCCCGGCAATCATCAAGGAGTGGCAAACATTGTTGCCGTCGCCTACGAACGCGAGCTTCAATCCCCTCAGCCTGCCGGACCTCTCACCGAGCGTGAAGTAGTCAGCCAGCGCTTGGCAAGGGTGGAGCAGGTCGGTCAGCGCATTGATGACGGGAATCGAAGCATGTTCCGCCAGTTCCTGCACGGCGCTGTGCGCAAACGTGCGGGCCACAATCCCGTGCACCCAGCGCTCCAGGTTCCGCGCGATATCCTTGATGGACTCGCGTTCGCCCAGCCGTGGCTTGGTGTGGTCCAGGTAGATGGCATATCCCCCCATGCTCGTCATGGCCACTTCAAAGGTGACGCGCGTACGCAGCGAGGGCTTCTCGAAGATCATCGCCAGTTGCTTCCCTTCGAGCGCGCGAGCAAAAGATCCGGGGGAGGCCTTGACGCGCTCGGTGAGCTGGAAGATCAACTCCAGATC
>Ga0315274_10016959_pt1 | contig 10285 bp, 8 predicted proteins | sample YL17G02_20_MG_FD_203700 | JGI IMG/M metagenome (GOLD analysis project Ga0315274, IMG submission 203700) | Sediment microbial communities from Yellowstone Lake, YNP, Wyoming, USA - YL17G02_20 | ecosystem: Environmental > Aquatic > Freshwater > Lake > Sediment | place: USA: Wyoming | collected... | reverse complement strand
CGGCGAGCAGGGCGGACCTGTCCAACACGCAGTTCGCCCTCGAAGCCATCAAGAGCCTGGAGGAAGCGGCCGAAGAGGACGTCACGGCGGCCGGCACCGGCGAAGGTGCCCGCACGCAGACGGAACTGGCCTATGACCGGGCCATCGTTTTCCTCCAGCGATGCCAGAACCTGAAGGCAACCAACGACCAGCCCTGGACAGGCGACGACGGCGGGTTCGTCTACCGGCCCGGGGAGAGCAAGGCAGGCGAGACCCCCGAGGGCGGCCTGCGCAGCTACGGCGGCATGACCTACGCGGGGCTCAGGAGCATGGTCTACGCCCGCCTGGACAAGAACGATCGCCGCGTGGTGGCAGCCTACGACTGGATACGCCGCAACTGGTCCGTCACGGAGAACCCCGGCCTCGGGCAGCAGGGCCTCTACTACTATTACCTGACCATGGCGCGTGCCCTGCACGCCTACGGGAAGGACGTGATCACCGACACCGAGGGCCGGGCCCACGACTGGCGCGTGGAACTGGCCTCCCAGTTGCTGAAGGTGCAGAGGGCCGACGGCTCCTGGGCCAACGAGAACGGCCGCTGGATGGAGCAGATGCCCGACCTGGCGACAGCCTACTCCGTCCTCGCCCTCGAGCACGCCGCGCGCGGGTGGTAGACGACTACGCATCTCCCCCAGCGGCCTGGCCGCCGCCCAGGAGCTCGAGAGCGGCCCGGCGCGCGTCGTCCAGATACTCGGGATGCCTGGCCGGGACCGCGTCCTTCTCGTCCACGCCCGGGTAGAGCCGGCTGACGGCACAGCCCATGTTCAGGGCCGCCATCCAGGTCTTCACGATCGTCAGGGCGCAGTTGAAGTAGCGCTCCCGGTCCATCGCGCTCACGCAGAGGAACATGCCCGTGCGGCGCGGCTGGGGCGGCCTGCGCAGGCGATGGGTGGCCACCCAGAAGCACTGGAACCGGTCTATCATCACCTTGAAGTGGCCGGGCAGGGAGGCGAAGTAGAGCGGCGAGGCCACTACCACGTGGTCCGCCTCGCTGAACCGCACGTAAAGCTCCTGCATCTCGTCCTTCACGACGCACTGGCCGGTGTCCCAGCATCCGTTGCAGGAGCGGCACGGCGTGATAGAGAGTCTGGCCGGGACAACCGTCTGCACGGCCGCCCCCGCCTGGCGCAACGCGTCGAGGGCCGCCTCCAGGACGGCGTCGCTGTTGCCGCCGCGCCGGGCACTGGCGGCCACCGCCAGCACGTCGGTCATGGCACTCCTCCAGGCCCAGAGGGTTGGTAGACGGTCGGGTCGGGCACTCCCGCCTCGAGGAATCCCTTGCGGCGCAGGCGGCAGCTGTCACAGCTCCCACACGCTCGGCCTTCCGCATCGGGATCGTAGCAGCTCACCGTGAGCGAGTAGTCCACCCCCAGGCGGATGCCGGTGCGGATGATCTCAGCCTTGGTCATGTGGATGAGCGGCGCAACCACAGCCGGCGGCCTCCCTTCCACGGCCCGCCTGGTGGCCAGGGCAGCCAGGCGGCGGAACGCTTCCACGTACTCAGGCCGGCAGTCGGGATAGCCGCTGTAGTCCACCGCGTTCACGCCCACGTAGATCGCGTCCGCCTCCGTGACCTCGGCAAAGGCGAGGGCCAGGGCAAGGAACACCGTGTTGCGCGCCGGGACGTACGTGAGTGGGATGCCGCCGGACGCCGGCCCGCCGCCGTCGGGGCGCGGGATGCCGATGGACTGGTCCGTCAGCGCGGACCCACCCAACTCGCCGAGCGGCAGGGAGAGGATCCGGTGCTCGGCGGCCCCCAGGGACTGCGCCACACGGCGGGCCGCGCCCAACTCCACGGCGTGGCGCTGTCCGTAGCGGAAGCTCAGTGCATGGCAGCGATAGCCGTCCCGGAGCGCGATCGCCAAGGCCGTGGCGGAGTCTACGCCGCCGCTCAGGAGCACTACAGCATCCGGCAGTTGTTCCCGTGGGTCGCTCATGGCCGCCGCCCTGCAGGCGCTCAGAGGATACCCGGCAGGCCGCTGCTCTGCAACGTGCCCTGCGCTGCGACGTGCGGCGACGGCACGGCCCCGGCTGCGGAAAGGGGCGGACGCCTTGCAGTGGCGGCCCCTTGTCAGTATAAACAAAGGCCCGCGCCGAATGGGTCCCATCTGGCAGGAGTGCGGTCATGAAGAAGGCCCTCATCACCGGCATCACAGGACAGGACGGCTCCTACCTGGCGGAGCTGCTTCTGACCAAGGGGTACGAGGTGCACGGGATCATCCGGCGCGCCTCGAACTTCAACACCCAGCGCATAGATCAAATCTACCAGGACCCGCACGCTCGCGGCGTCCGCCTGCATCTGCACTACGGCGACATGGTGGACGGCAGCAGCATTGCCCGCCTCGTCGGGAGGATCGCGCCGGACGAGATCTACAACCTGGCCGCCCAGAGCCACGTGCACGTCTCCTTCGACCAGCCGGTCTACACCAGCGACGTGAACGCCTTGGGCACGCTGCGCCTGTTAGAGGCCGTGCGCGAGGCCCGCGTCAGCACCCGCATCTACCAGGCTTCCACCAGCGAAATGTTCGGCAACTCCCCCCCGCCGCAGAATGAACAAACGCCCTTCCATCCGCGCAGCCCCTACGGCGTGGCCAAGGCGTTCGCCCACTGGGCCACGGTGAACTACCGCGAGGCCTACGGCCTGTTCGCCTGCTGCGGCATCCTGTTCAACCACGAATCCCCGCGGCGCGACGAACGCTTCGTCACCCGCAAGATCACCAAGGCGGCCGCCATGATCCGCGCCGGCCGCCAGAAGACGCTCTACCTGGGCAACCTGGACAGCCAGCGCGACTGGGGCTACGCGCCCGAGTACGTCGAGGCCATGTGGAGGATGCTCAACCGCGACCAGCCCGACGACTTCGTGCTGGCTACGGGAGAGTCCCACACGCCCCGCCAGTGCGTCGAGCTGGCCTTCGGCATCGCGGGCTTCGGCCTGCGCTGGGAAGGCCGGGGGACGCGGGAGAAAGGCATCGACGCCAAATCCGGCCGCGTGCTCATCGAGGTGGACCCGCGCTACCTCCGCCCGGCCGAGGTGGACCAGCTGCGGGGCGATGCCGGCAAGGCCAAACGGCTGCTCCGCTGGCAGCCGAAGGTGCGCTTCGAGGACCTCATCCGCATCCTCACTGAGGCGGACATCAAGAGCGTCGAAGGCTCCACGACCCGATGAGCTTCTGGCAGGACAAGCGCGTCGTTGTCACGGGCGGCGCGGGCTTCCTCGGCTCCTTCGTCGTCGAGCAACTGCGCCAGAGAAGCCCCCTCGACGTCTTCGTGCCGCGGAGCGCGCAGTATGACCTCCGGGAGAAGGAGGCCGTCCTGCGCATGTACCGCGACAGCCGGGCCGACGTGGTCATCCATCTGGCGGCGTCCGTGGGCGGCATAGGCGAGAACCGCCGCAATCCAGGCCGCTTCTTCTATGACAATGCTATCATGGGCATCCAGCTCATCGAGCAGGCGCGGCTTCACGGCGTCCGCAAGTTCGTCATCATCGGCACCGTCTGCGCCTACCCCAAGTTCACGCCCGTCCCATTCCGCGAGGAGGACCTCTGGAAGGGCTACCCCGAGGAGACCAACGCCCCTTACGGCCTGGCCAAGAAGATGCTGCTGGTCCAGTCGCAGGCCTACAGAGAGCAGTACGGATTCCATGGCATCTACCTGCTGCCGGTGAACCTGTACGGCCCGCGCGATGACTTCGACCTTGCCACGTCGCACGTGATCCCCGCCATCATCCGCAAGTGCGTCGAGGCACGCAGGAGCGACACGCGCACGATCACGGCCTGGGGCAGCGGACGGCCGACGCGCGAGTTCCTCTATGTGGAGGACGCCGCGCGCGGCATCCTGGCCGCCGCCGAGCTCTACGACAAGCCGGAGCCCGTCAACCTCGGCTCGGGCTGCGAGATAGCCATCAGGGACCTGGTGGCGCTCATCGCCGAGCTGACCGGCTTCCAGGGCGAGGTCGTCTATGACGCCTCGCAGCCGGACGGCCAGCCCCGCCGCAGGCTGGACACCTCGCGCGCCGAGCGGGAGTTTCGCTGGCGGGCCACGACGGACTTCCGCGAAGGCCTTGCGAAGACGATCCGCTGGTGCCAGGAGAACTGCCCCTGGGCCCGGCGGTTCGACGTGCTCACCGCCCCGAGCAACGCCGAGGGGTAGCCCCGCCCGCACACAGACCCGGCGCCCCCGCGCCGAGACCCTCGGCGTTTGACCGCCCGCCGGCCGCCGCATAGGATGGCCGTGTGGGGGCGTTGCCCTTCCTTCCCGGCTGCCCGACGGAAACGGCGCGGGCAGATAATCGGAACTTGGCGCACGGAGAACCGCGCAAGGAGGTGCCATTTGGCTAAGCGAGTGTGTGCGAGCAGCATCATGATAGTGGCCTTGTGCCTGGGCTTGGCCGGTCTCTACGCGAGGCCCGGCCGGTGCGACGAAGCCGCCCAGACGGACCAGGCCAGGGAAGTCCTGCGCCGGGTTGCAGAGAGGTACCGCTCCGCCGACACATACCAGGGAGACTTCACCGTGACCCAGCGCGTGCGCCTGCGCGCCGAGACGCAGACGGCCAACGTCGCCAAGGTCTCCGTGGGGCTGAAGCGCCCCAACAAGCTCCGCGCCCAGGCGGAGTTCGGCGGCACGGCCTGGGCTTTCGTGTGCGACGGGAGCACGTACTGGACCTACCTGGAGGCAACGCAGAAATACCTGGAGCAGGATGCGCCGCCCGATTTTGACGGGTGGCTTGGAGTGTCCCCGTTGAGCCGGATGATAGACAAAGACGTCATGCGCGTCACGCTGGGGCTGTTCCGCGCCGACCCTTACGCCGTGCTGACGGAAGGCGCCGAGCAGGTCGAACTGGTGGGCGCAGAGCAGGTTGGCGGGGAGCAGGCTCAGCATGTCAGGCTGCGCACGGCCGGCTCGACGGTGGACGTCTGGGCGAGCGCCACGGACTCACGCATCGTCCAGGCAAGCGTCAACCCCTGGAAGCAGGTCCAAGAGGCAAAGCGGCAACGTCCCGCGCTCGAGGACGTGACGATCGAGGTCACGTACGCGCCGGCCGCGCCCGACGCGCCGGAGCCGAGCTTCGTCTTCGAGCCGCCTGCCGGCGCGAGGCGAGCCAAGGACGTGAGGAACCTACTCACGGTCGAGTTCGTCGGCGGGCCGTTCATAGACTTCACGCTGCCGGGCCTGAAGAGGGGAACGACCTGGCACCTTGCCGAACACAAGGGGAAGGTCATCGCCCTGGACTTCTGGGCGAGTTGGTGCGGCCCATGCAGGCAGGAGCTTCCGAAGCTGCAAGGCATCTATGACGACTGCCGGGACAAGGGCTTCCTGCTCCTGGCCGTCAATACCAACGACTCACCGGAGGAGGCGGCCGCCTTCCTGGAGAAGCTGAAGCTCAGCGTCCCGGTGGCCGTGGACACCGATGGCCGCGTGGCGGAGGCGTACAACGTCAACGGCTTTCCCACACTGGTCCTCATCGGCCGGGACGGCACGATCCAGGCCGTGCACATAGGCTACGGCCCGGGCGTCGAAACGGTCGTTCGGAGCGAAGTGGAGAAGCTGCTCGCGGGCGAGTCGCTCCTCAAGGGGCGGGAGTAGAGGCCGGCGCGGACGCAGCGCTTGGCGACCCGGCAGCGTCCACGAAGCGCCCGTGTGCGTCCGCGTTAGCGAGGTCGTGCGGCGGCGGTCCGCACGCGGGGCGCAAGCGGCTTTGCCTGCTGCCGGACGGCGGTCGTGCGCGTGCGAGGATGTTCCAGCTTTGTGAGGCGGGTCTCCAGCGTGCTTACCTTCTTGTGCAGCCGGACGATGAAGATGCCGCACAGCCACGCCACAACGATCAGCGCGATGCCCAGCACAAGGGCGGTCGGCACTTCACGCTCCTGCTTGACGCCGGTCACGGCCGCCAGCTCCTCCTTCTCGGCCTTCTCGTCGGGCGGCGGCGGCCTATGGGTGGCGAAGGCAAGCCGCACCTCCACCTCCTCCTTGAGCGGCGGCACCGGGCTCTTCGGCTGAGGGGGCTCGGGCGGCTCGGCGGCCAGGTCAGCCTCGGCCGGCTTGGGCTCCTCCTCCGGTTTGGGGGCGGGACGGAACAGCGTGCCGCCGCCCACAGCCTGTTTGGCCGGCTCGGCGGGCGCGCGGCTGCCCATCGGCCGCACCTTCAGGTGGGGCCGGTGGGCGATGTCCTCGTCGGGCCGGTGGATCACCATGGCCTCCTCGGCGTCCTCAGGCTGCGGCCGGGCGTCCGGTTGCGTGGCTGCCGTCACTTCCCTCTTCTCTGGTGCGCTCATCGTCTTCTCCGTCAGGCTATCGCTAACCTGTCAACATGCGACCCGCCCGGCTCATCCTGCCATCTGGCGCGGAACCGGTTCCGGCTGCCGCAGCACCGGTGGCGCCTGAGGCAGCGCGGCCTCCATGGCCAGCACCTCGCGGGCCAGCGCCCGGTAGTCCTCGGCGCCGCGGCATAGCGGGTCGTAATGGATTATGGGCAGGCCGAAGCCCGGTGCCTCGGCCAGGCGGACGTTCTTCCTGATGACCGTGCGGAACACCTGCGCGTCGAAGTGCCGCCGGATGTCCTCCAGGATCTCCCGGGCCAGGCTCGTGCGCGCGTCATACATGCAGGCGATCACGCCCGTGATGCGCAGCCAGCGGTTCGGGCCGTTCTGCACCAGCCGCACGGTGTGCAGCAGTTTGCTCACTCCCTGGAGCGCGAAGAACTCGGTCTGGAGCGGGATGAACACCTCCTCGGCCGCGCACATGGCGTTCACCGTCAGCAGGCCCAGGGACGGCGGCGAGTCCATCAGAATGTAGTCGAAGTCCAGGGGCACGCCCGCCAACGCGTTGCGCAGCACGAACAGCCGATCAGGCTGGCCGGGCAGTTCCACGGACAGCCCGGCCAGGTCCACGCTGGCAGGTACGAGCTTCAGCCCGCTCACAAGCGTGGGCCTCACGACCTGGTCGAACGCGTGCTCGTTCCGGAGCAGCGTGTAGAGAGACGGCTCGCCCTGCCCCACCTCGATACCGAAGTGCAGGGACAGGTTGGCCTGCGGATCCACGTCCACCATCAGGACGCGCCGACCGAGTTCACACAGGCAGGCAGCGAGGTTGGCGACGGTGGTGGTCTTCCCCACACCGCCCTTCTGGTTCAGGACCGTTATCTTCCTCATGGCCTGCGCCTGCCGGGGCTTCCGACAAACAGAACGACCGCGACGCGAGCGTACATGAAACGCGACCGCTCACGGCCGAATCAAGCCGGGAAGATTGAAACGCCCTCAGCCTTTTCGTTACCCTATGCCAATGACACTGCACAGGCAGAGGCCCGAGGGCCGGAGAGCGCCTCGGCCCCTCCGTGCATGTTGTTACGCGCGGACGGTTTGTAACTGGCCGGGCACCGCCGACGGACGGCCCGCACGACACCGGCAGCGCCCGGGCCGGAGGGAGCGCATCGTGAGCAGCGAAGACGTTCGGGCAGCGAAAAAGGCCCCGCAAAAAGAACGCACCAAGCTGACCGCCTCCGACATGGCCAAGCAGCAGCGCGAGATAAGCGTCAGCGAGTTCTTCACCAAGAACCGCCACCTGCTGGGCTTCGACAACCCCCGCCGTGCCCTTCTCACGACCGTCAAGGAAGCCGTGGACAACTCCCTGGACGCCTGCGAGGAAGCCGGCATACTCCCCGAGGTCTGGGTCCATCTGGAGCAGACCAACGGAGACGACCGCTTCCGCGTGCGCGTGCGGGACAACGGCCCGGGCATCGTCCAGAGCCAGATCCCGCGCATCTTCGGCAAGCTGCTCTACGGCAGCAAGTTCCACCGCCTGAAGATGAGCCGCGGCCAGCAGGGCATCGGCATCAGCGCGGCCGGCATGTACGGCCACCTCACCACAGGCCAGCCCGTCACGATCGTCTCCAAGACCGACCCCGGCGCGGATGCGCACTACTACCAGATCGTCATCAACACGAAGGAGAACGAGCCTCAGATTCTGAAGGAGCAGGTCGTAGATTGGGACGCTCAGCAGGGCACGCAGGTGGAGATCGAGCTGGAAGGCACCTTCCAGCGCGGCCTCTGGAGCGTGGACGAGTACCTCGAACAGACCGCCGCCGCCAACCCCCACGTGACGTTGCACTACCGCGCGCCCGACGGCGCCGAGCAAGACTACGAACGGGCCACCGACGTGCTGCCGCCCGAGCCCCGGGCGATCAGGCCCCATCCGTACGGCATCGAGCTGGGCACCCTCATCGCCATGCTCCAGGACACGAAGGCGCGCACGCTCCAGAGCTTCCTGCACACCGACTTCTGCCGGGTCAGCAAGCCGGCCGCCCTGGACATCTGCCGCCGGGCAGGCGTCTATGAGAACGCGCGCCCCAAGCGCGTCGCCAACGCGGAGGTCGAGAAGCTCCTCAACGCCATCCACGAGACCAAGCTCAGGAAGCCGCCGATGGACTGCATCGTCCCCATCGGCAAGGAGCTGATCGAGGCCGGGCTGCGCAAGCACTTCGACGCCGGCTTCTATGTCTCAGTCACCCGCCCGCCCGCCGTCTACCGCGGCATACCGTTCGTGATCGAGGCGGGCCTGGCCTACGGCACGGGCACGCAGCAAGAGGGCGCCTCGGCCAAGGTGATGCGCTTCGCCAACCGCGTGCCGCTGCTCTACAACACCGGCGCCTGCGCCGTCACCCACGCCGTCACGAAGCTCAACTGGCGCCAGTACAGCATCGAGCAGTCCAACGGCAGCATGCCGACCGGCCCCCTGCTCATCCTGGTCCACATGGCCAGCCCGTGGGTGCCGTTCACCAGCGAGAGCAAGGAGGCCATCGCGCCCTACCCCGAGATTGAGCGCGAGATCATCCTGGCCGTGCAGGAATGCGCCCGGGGCCTGAGGCGCTTCCTGAGGGGCAGGCGGAGGCGCGCGGAAGAGCAGCGCAAGCGGGAGTACATCGAGAAGTACATCCCGCACATCGGCGAGGCGCTCCAGGACATCCTGAAGTTCAGCGACGCCGAGCGCACGCGCCTGAACAAGAAACTCACCGACGTCCTGGAACGCAGCCGAGGCCTGCCCGCCTGAGTCGTGTGGCGGGCCTACCCGCCTGAGTCGTGCGCCGGGCCTCCCCGCCTGAGCCCTTCCGCCATCCGCCTGAACTGCGCCTCCAATAGGCAATATTGCATAACATAGTAGTTATTGGCCTGGCGCACGCAGGCGCCTGTCGTCCATCACTGTCGCTCGCCCGGGCGCCCCGCTCCTATACGCAAACCCAGGCCCAACCCGCCGACGCATATGGGACCATTCTGGTCCCAGAAATCGTTTGTGGTCCCTCTTGCCCGGGGCGGCCGAGACGCTTGTCCGCCCCTCACGCCCGCGGGACAGGGCAGCGCTACCAATTCTGGGGACACCTGGCGGCGTCCCGCCGCCCACACACGGCCTTGCCCGCGTTCGCCGCACATGTGCCATCCTTCCCACGCCGGCCGCATCCCGCGTGTAGGCAAACCGCTCCAGGACCGACGCGTCTGCTTTCCATCCTACGGCGAAGTGGCATCACACCATCACAATCCAGGACCGCGCCCAGCAAACCAAAGAAGCACAACAAGCAAACCAGCACCGGCGATGCAGAAAAGGTACAGCAGCACCCGAGCACCCGTGGGCAGGGGGCCGCACTTCTTGTCCACACCACGAAGCGCCCGGACAGCCAGGCAAGCCAGGCATAGGCTGGCGGCAGCGGCACCCAGAAGAAGACCGACTGTTCCCCACGGGGCAGTCGAGAAGCGGAAGTGGGAGAGCTGCCCGTCTGGGAAGTCGAGTACAAAGCAAGCGGCCAGGAGGCAACCCAAAGCGCCCGTAGCGCACATGCAACCTGATGCGAGATAGGCCATCCGTTTGGCGACATGCCAGGTTCTGGCCACTATAATGGCTCCTGCCGGTGCGGCGGTCTAAGGACCTATGCGCCACCAAAAGCACTCGTCCGTCTCCCACCCCCCGCGAAAGGGAGCGTCGCACCAGATGCGGTCGAAGATCTCGGGCCTGCTGGGGACGCCGCAACAGCTCTCAGGAGCGGGCAAGGTTATGGGCTGCCGACCGTCGAACGTGCTGGGCCAGCGCAGCCTTCTGATCCCCGGCCCCAAAGGGGCCGATCTGTGTCCATTCCGTGTCTCTTTGGTGCCGTTAGGTGTCCGTTTGGTGCCGTTTTGTGCCCAGAATGTGCTGTTTTGTGCCGTTCTGTGCACCCGCCGGGCCCCAGGAAGGCCATCCGTGGCCTCCGCAGGCCCTCGCAGGG
>Ga0315274_10016958_pt1 | contig 10286 bp, 14 predicted proteins | sample YL17G02_20_MG_FD_203700 | JGI IMG/M metagenome (GOLD analysis project Ga0315274, IMG submission 203700) | Sediment microbial communities from Yellowstone Lake, YNP, Wyoming, USA - YL17G02_20 | ecosystem: Environmental > Aquatic > Freshwater > Lake > Sediment | place: USA: Wyoming | collected... | reverse complement strand
CAAATAAAAGTTTCCCTGAAGAGAAAGAAGATTATTTATTTAGTGATAATTCACGGAAACTTTTATTTGCACGAAGGGATACTGAATATGAAATAAGCATAACCGATGCGCCAGATTACATACACGAATGTTTAAGCATGATGAGATTGAACGATACTTTTACTATTAACGGAGTAGAGTATATTGCCGATGGAACTTATGATTTACGCAAAAGAAAAACAAGTGATTTGAAGCAGGCTGTGTTTACTGTAAAAAAGAAACAAGGTATTGCTTCAAATTATTCATGTAGTTAATTATTTTTTAGTATTTTTGTATTGAAGTTTGAAATCTCTCCATTTGCGTTAGCCAAAACGCATAGTATTGCGGCAATAAATTTTAAATATTATTACCATGAGCTTTCTAACAGATTGCGCTACACTACCCGCACACATCGAGCAAGAATGTAACAACTATAAAAAAGGTGGATTCCCTTCTTTTGCAGTAGTTGATAAAGATTCTACGCTTGTAGGTGATTGGAGTAATTCTAATTTATGGGCTTCACAAATTACAGCTGGGAAAGTTGTAATTGCACAGCGTGTAAAGTTTAATATTCCTGACCCTACTCCTCAAAAGGTTGATAACCCTGTTGCATGTGGGGCAACTCAAATTCTCGATGGCTTCGACTGGAAGTTAGAAGGTATTGATGCGAATGTTTCTACTTTGAATAATTCATTTTACACTACGCTTAATAAAAAAGATGCGTATTTTGTAATGTGGAACAAAGACCAAAGTGAAATTCTCGTTATTGATAAACCTGTAACTTTCACCGCACACCCAATGTATCCTGCATCTAACCACGATTATCAGATGTATAAGATAGAAGGTGAGTGGGTTAGCCCTAAAGATTGGTTTCCTACTGCCTACACACAACCTTCAGGCGTATTCACTCTTTAATTCATAACAGAATGAAAAGAGGCGTTACCCTTATTGCTATCGGAGGTTACGGATATTTAAAGTGGGCGGTTAATCAAGCCGCCTCACTTAAATATCATTCGCCTGAAATACCTATTCAGTTAATTTGTTCACTCGAATTAAAAGCCGATGCAATAAGCAATGCTAACATTTTTGATATTATTACTACTGTTGAAAATGAAGCGTGGCATGATGAAGCAGGGCGATTATTCCCTGCAAAATTAAAGACTTCGTTTTATCATTTGCTTGCATTTGAAGAAACGATTTACTTCGATGTGGATGGGATTACAATGAAGGATATAACACCTTTGTTTAACCAAAAAGCAGATTTAGTAAGCGATGTTCAAGGTGTTTATGATTTAACACAAGGCGAAATATTTAATCATTTGAAGTGGGCTAAACCTGCTATCATTTGGTTTCATTTTGGGTTACGTGCAAAAGCAAAACTACCTGCTATAAATAGTTCCTTTCTTTTTATTCGTAAAGGCGAAACATGCCAAAAAATATTCGATTTAGCGCATGAACTTTTAATGACCTACCCTTTACCAATAGAAAAGCATTGGTATAATTGGGGTAGGTTACGCGAACATAAGAACTCACAGCCCGATGAACTTTACTTTGACGTTGCAATGGCAATGTTAGATTTTATACCAGCGCATGAAGTTGCTGTTTATTTCAGAATGGTAAACGAAAAGACACAAGTTCCTACGCTCGAAGAAATAAAAGAAAAGTTCTATGGTTTAGGTTTATTCGGTCAATTAGAAACGAATTACGCACCAAATAGAGATTACTATAACAGAGAGGCTAAGAAGTGTTACACCGAGATTGTAAGCCCTTATTTCAGTAGCTTATGCGAAGGATTAAGTCAAACAAAATTTGCGATTATATGAACCCAATTAAAATGCCTAAACCGAAGCCATGCGGTGGATGCGGTAAATAAAGATGCTAAACGAAAAACAACTTTCAACTATCCTTTCCGAAATATCGGCTAAGTATAAAGCTGCATCTTCTAAAAAAGATGGTAAAGCTGATTGGGGTAAACTATATAAAAAAGCGACTGAACATGCCGAAGAAATCGAAGTTCATTCATGCGGTGATTTTCCTAATAAGTTAATCGGTGCAAACTTTCCAGGTGAAACAGAAGAGGAGAGAGTTTATCGAAAGACTTCTTTTCAACCTATAACTAAACCTTATTGGAAGAAAGCATTAAGAACTTTAAATAGGGTTTGGGCAGAACAAAACTATTCTATTGATTGGGCAGATGAAAAGGCAAAAAAATATTTCTTAGAAGATTTTCCGATGGATAATGATGTAAGAAATTACTTTAAATCAATAGTTACCGAAGCTAAGATTAGTGAACCTAATGGAGTTTGTGTTTTAGATTTTGATTTGCCTGTGAAAGAACTTGCTAATGGCGAGTTAGTAATTGATGATAGGATAGAAATATCACCTTATCCTACGGTTTACGAAAGTGAAGATGTATTGATGTATGAGAAAAATGATTTCACTTTATGTTTAAGTGGGGAGAAATCAATAGTTGAATATGGCGGCAAGAAAGAAAAAAGCGGAATGGTTCTTTATCTATACGATAATGAAAACATTTACAGAATACAACAGATAGGTAAAAAAGTAGATTGGCAATTTGAATTATCGGTTTACTACAATCATGCTTTAGGGTATTTACCTGCATGGAAATTAAAAGGAACACCTGAAGAAATTATTCAAGATGAGGTTTATTATGAATCTTATTTTGCCCCTGCTTTACCGCACTTAAACGAGGCGGTTATAATTCATTCTACCAATAAGAGTGTAAGGAACAAAGTAAGCTATCCAACAAGGGCTTATTACGACCAACCATGCACAAATAAAGAATGTAATCATGGCAAGGTATGGCACGATGATAAACAAATGAGTTGTTCTACTTGTGGCGGCACTGGTTCTGTTAAATTTTCGCCATTTAGAGATTACGTACACGAACTACCTACTGCAACGAGCGATACAGGAAAAGATTCAGTTGCTTTTCCTGGATTCGCTTATGTTTCACCAGATGGAACGATTATAAAGGATAACGAGGAAGTGATAGATAAGTATTTAGAAACTGCTTTCTTATTCTTAAACATAAATGTAAACGCACAAGGCAATGCGAAAGGATTAAATGACCCTACGGCAACAAAGTCAAAGATTGACCGAGATGAGCAATATATTTCGATGCTCGATATATCGAATGAATTATTTTGGTTGCTTCAGCAGTTTTTAAACGCTGCTTACAAGATTAGATACAACAAGGAAAGCCCGATAAAGGTTAAGCCTCCGACTAATTTTGATTTGATTTCTACTGATGAACTTTCAACAAGATTAGGTGAAGCTAAAAAAGCAGGTTTAAGTGATTTAGCAATTACAGAATTTACTTTGCAGTTATTTGAACAGGAATTTCCACAAACAGTTTCGCGTAAAGCTGAAATAGCTGCTTACAGCGATGTTTTATTCGTAAAAGAAACGGCTGATATATCTATACTCCAAACCAACGGTAACGTGGCTAAATGGCAGGTATTGCTTCATGTGAACTTTGAAAGGTATGTGAATGAGATTATGGAAAGCGGCAAGGATATTATGCAAATGGAATTGAAAGAAATAGATGCTATACTTGTTGAACGTGCAAAGAAAGACGAAGCTGAATTAAGTGCAGGTCAAAACAGCGCAGCGAATATTATTAAGGATATAGCAGGAGGGGGGGGTGTAGGCAAAATTCCTTTAGCGGTTCAGCAATTAGCTTTAGCAAGAACAAGAGCCGAAGAAAGTGGCGACACTCAATTATCGAAACAAATAGGCGACAAAATAGATGAGTTGCTTAAATCAATATGAGTTTAGAAAAATTAGTTCAGCAAAGAATAGATAGGCTTGAATCAGTTCCAGCTAAACTACAGACGGTTATTGATGCACAAGATGAAAAGCTATTTAAGCAGATTCTAAAGGATTTAAGCGCGTTAAAAACAGTTGATGGAAAGATAGAAGCAAGTAAAGAAAACCTATCTAAAATCAATGGTATTTTAGAGAATCTAAAAAAGACTTTATTCGGTTCTGATTACTTAGATGGGGTAAAAGAATTTGCAGCACAGATACAAACGCAAGCTACTTTAAACAATAATATTCTTAGTGAGGTAGTTGGTAGCTTTAAAGACGAAGAAATATATAAAGCTACGGTTCAAAGTTCGCAACATAACGCGCTGCTTTTAATGGACGAAAGCGCGGTTGCTCATAACTTTCTTACACCTCTTACCGAGATACTTTCCAATTCAATAGTAAGCAATACGAGCTATACACAAGCAGTTCAAACCTTACGTGATAATATGGTAGGTGAAAATGCTTTACTATCGAGGTATGCAAAAACGATTATCACAGATACTTTTGCAATTTCAGATAGGCAATATAATCAGCTAATAAGTAAGAATCATGGCATTGAATTTTACCGATACGATGGAGGTAAAATAAAAACTACGCGCTATTTTTGTTGTGTAAGGTCAAACGGAATATTTCACGAAAAAGAAATAGCAAGTTGGGGCAGTAAACCTTCGCTTTGGAATAAAGGCGAAGCAAGCGGTTGTGATAAAAAGAATGGTGGCGGTATGAATGCAGATACTAACAGTTCAACAATATTTTCCTATTTAGGCGGTTATAACTGTCAGCATATTTTAGTTCCTTTAGCTACTGAATACGTGCCTCAATCGGTAAAAGATGAAGCACAATCTAAAGGTTATTATTCACCATCACAGGAATCAGAATCAATCAAATAATCAATAGCATCACCAACACTATAATTAACCTTGCAATATCCCTTTGACCTATAAGATGCGGAATATCTTCCATTTGATAGTTTTGCCATTTTTAGCTTTAGTCTTTGTTCTTCCGATATTTTTTGATAGAAATATGATGTTCCTTTTGCCCCTAACATTTTAACGGCAATAGATACTGTCCATCCATCCTCAACCAATTTTAATACGTCTGTAAATTTTGGTGTCATAAAAGTTGTTTAGAAATCCATTCATACGTTTTCTCTAAACCTTTTTTAAGTGGGTAGTTAGGCTTCCAACCTAATTGGGAATAGATAAAATCATTATCTGAATTTCTTCCACGAACGCCCAATGCTTTACTTTCTACGTTTTTTATCTTAATATCTTTACCGCTTATATCAATAACCATTTGAGCAAGTTCGTTTATAGATACCATTTCATCGCTACCAATGTTTACAGGTTCGGTTATATCGCTTTCCATTAGTCTGCGAATACCTTCAATACATTCATCAATGTAAAGAAAAGAACGTGTTTGCAATCCATCACCCCAGACTTCAATATGAGGTTGTTTTAATCCATGTTCTATACATGCTGATTCATAAGCAACCTTTCTACACATCGCAGCAGGGGCTTTTTCTCTTCCACCTTGCCATGTTCCTTCAATACCGAAAATATTATGGAATCGCGCAATACAAACATACAATCCTTTATTACGTGCGTATGCTAAGAATAACCTTTCACTGAATAACTTTTCCCAACCGTATTCAGAATCGGGATTTGCAGGGTAAGCATCTGATTCTTTCAGTCCTGTGTTATTCGAAATCCTTTGAATTTCTTGTGGATACATGCAAGCAGAGGACGAATAAAATAATTTGCCTGTTTTATATTTTACACAAAGTTCTGCAATGTTCAGGTTTATTTGTGCGCTGTTGTGCATTATATCTGCATCGTTTTCGCCTGTGAATACGAAACCTGCCCCGCCCATATCGGCAGCTAATTGGTAAACTTCATCAAAACTAACCGTATCAAATAATGCCTCACATTGGTTATACTTTCTCAAATCGCAAATTACAAATACATCTGCTTTTGATTCTGAATATTCGGGATATTTCAAATCAGCCCCAACCACAAAATAACCTTCGCTTTTTAAACGAGTTACTAAGTGAGAACCTATAAACCCGCCTGCGCCTAATACGATTGCTTTTTTCATTTTTTTATTTTTATGTATGCAGCATCACCCCAATTTGTATTACCAGCCCATTCTGTTTCTACTCTAACAAAATCAAATCTGTTTAAGTAAGTATCAATATCAGAAATAAGAGGGCAACCGATGTAAAGTTCTGCTTTGTTTACCTCAATATAAACGAAATAAATTTTATGCAGTTCAACTCCCATACCTTGCAAAGCCATAAGTTCTGCGCCTTGTAAATCCATATTTAGAAAGTTGAATTGTTCTAAATTTATATGTTGTTCGCTTATTAGCGTATCAATACGCTTCATTTTAGTGTTGAATGATGAAACGTAAGTAACTTCGGGGTGGGCTTCTTTATGAGTGCCTAATTGTAAAATAGAACTACTCTGCGCTCCATGTGAACTAACATTAAAAACTACTCCTTTGCCATCTTCATTCCCTACACATTCGTTTAGCGCAATCATTTTTGGATATTTAGAAATATGGTTTTGAAGTTGGTTAAATATTTCAGGAATAGCTTCAATCCAAATCACATTATCAATTCCTGCATCGTTGTAATCTTTAGCCTCTTGCCCTGTTGAAGCACCAATATGAAATACACCAGTAGGATTAAGACTGTATTTGGTAAGTAAGGTTTGAAAAGGTATTAGCATATTTTTATTTTCTCGTGAAATCTTTGGTAGTAATAGTATATTCCAGACTCTTTGTTGCTTTCACTAAACTCGTGAAATGTAAAAATTGGTATATTTTTCCATAAGTATCTAAAATGAACATTGCCAAATTGCTTATCTGGAATAGACCACCCATCAGAAGGATATGAGTAGTATTTTTCTCCAATTATTTTTACATCAAACCAATGTTTCAAACCAAGTTGAATCCGTAGGTAGTAAATCCAAATCTTCATTTTTTCTGCCCAACTAAATGAATCAACAATATTTTTTGCTTCAAATTCTGACATATACTATTATTTTTTGGCTTCTGCCCAGTTAAATGTTTCGGGGTTAAAATCTATCATTCGTTCTTGAAACCAATAAGCACCTAAATTTGCGAATGCGCTAAACTTAGTTACCTGTGCTGTTCCTAAATGGTTTATCCCAATATCACTCAAATTATCGTATTGTTTAACGCATCCAGGTGCAAAAGCAAACGTATTTAATTGAGGTTGCAATAATATAAAAAGCCAATCAATACCCATGCTTAAATGCACGTTTTCATCGAGTAACTGTAATATTTTAGGCAATGATTTTATATTAACGATATAAGCATAAGTAGACCAGCAACCATAGGTTTTCATTATTCTAATATCATCAGTTTGTTCTGCATCTTTATTTAAGTGGCATTGGCATCGCTGTAAATATTGGTTATGCGAACTGTTGTGCCACCTTGCAGGGTTTACATGATAAGTTCCACCTAACCAAAATACATCCCAATCATGCGTTTTCATCCATTCATCAACATAATCCATTCGCTCCATAAAATCATTGCAAAAAACTAAATCATCCTCCATTACTAAAGCCGATTTATTTAAACTTAAAGCCTTTTCCATTATCTTTACTTGTGAAAAATGGCATCCAATAGCACCAGGAGTTCTACGCTGCATCGCACCTACCTTTTCAGGATTACCTGTGTATTCTTGTGGATACATGCCATTTATCCGTTCTGCTTTTAAACCGATACGATTTAATTCTGCTTTCATTTTTATATCTCTATCAAAGCGATGCGGCATATTTATATAAGCTGAATAGATATTATCAAACATGCTTTACAGTTATTTGTTTTTTAGTAAGCCACCAAACACCACAACCATTTGAAGTAGGTTCAAGGTTCAATTCATCTTCGCGTATTACTTCGTTTACAGCCAATACAACACCTTCGCTATTTACAATATCGTAATCATGCCCTGCTAATATGCCACCGTCTTTTACTTTATGAATCCAAAGCCTTATTTCTGCTTTTGTTTGTTCATAAGTGTGTGAACTATCTAAAAAAACGAAGTCAAAAAAACCATCATTGAATTTGCATGAAGCATCGAGCGAACTCATTTGCAGGAAGTCTACTTCTAAACCCGATTGGCGAATATGGCGAAGTATTTCATTACGTTGTTCATCATGCCCGTATGCACAATTATCAATACCGAAAAGAGTATATTGTTTGCCGTAGTGTTCGAGTTTAGAAGCCATACAAAGCAGGCTTTTACCATCGGCTACACCTACTTCAGCTACTCGGCAAATGTTAGGCATTGATTCGGCATGTTTAGAATAGAACTGTTCAAAGTCAAACATTGAACCGTTAATAGTTTGATAGTAGTTATTCATATTTAAAAAGCAATTTGAACCCAATTTTCAGGAATAATATCTTCGGTTGAAAGTCTTACTCGCTTGCCAAACCAATTATTTTTAGACGGTGAAACTACTAACTTATTAGGGTTTTGATTTAACCAACCTTGCCACCAACTAAAAGTAGAATTTGAAATAATATTATGTTCACACATTGAACCTTTTGCCATATCTTCAAACTCATCTTTACCTTCCGAATAAATAAATTGATATTCAGGATATTTAACGGAGTTTAAATTCTGTTTGCACCAGTCCATACCATCGCTGAAAACCATAAACTTTTTATAGCCGTTTCTTGCCATTAACCGCATAGCAGTTCCTAAATATCGTTCATCCACAGGAGGGAATGAATTGTGATAAATTAAATAATCACCTCTACGCACATGAATAGAAACCCAGCCGTTAATTCTTTCATAAGGCAAATTGAATAAAGCAAGAATTTCACTACGGTAATCTTTGAAGTATTTCTCACTTTGGAAATATTCAAGAATCTTCACATTCTCAAAGTATGGTATTTCAGTATAGGCGTGTGAGGGTTCTTTCCAAACAGAATGATTTGAAGGTAGTATTTTTTTTGTTTCAAGGTGCGGAAAGAAACGGGTAATGTAATTATTTACGTCCTCGTTTTGATTTATATTATACTCCATGCTATGCTTAATTGAATAAGCATAAGCAGTAGCTACTTCGAGCATAAAATTTCCTAACCTTCCTATTAGTGTTGGTTCTATCATCTCATTTGACTAATTAGTTTTTCAATATCTTTACATACAGGCGTAGAGCCTTGTGCATGTTTAACGAAATTAGAACCATGTTCTGAATTTACAAAGTCATTTACCCTGTGAAAATATCTTAATCCACTAAGGCAATGAATCTCATTACCTGCTAAGAGCCAAAGATAATTCATGTAAATAGAATCAGCACCGTTTATATATGGCTTAGACTGCCATACAGATAGATATGAATCTTTGTGAACAAAGTAATTCATTGTATTCATTAAGCAGTCAAAACCTGCCTTAAAAGCGTATTGTGCAATATTCTGTTTAGTAAAAACAATTCCCGCATACTTAGTATAATCAAATACAGGTTCAGCAAAATCGGGAGCAAGAATTGTTTTAGAGTTCCATTCTACCGAATATATTTTATCTAAATACTTTGTGCTAATTACATTATCTGAATCAAAAATAATGCAATATTCATTTTCTGCTTTGCTTATTGCTTCACGTTTATTAGCGTAAACATCGAGGTTGTTTTCGTTTCTGAATAGCTTTACTTTAGGCATGTAGCGCGTTATTTCTTCGATAGACCTGTAAAGGTTTATATCAGAGCAATCATCTACAATAACTACTTCGTCTATTCTTTCATCGTTTAATACCTGTTCAAATGATTTAAACAGGTAGGCAAGCCTATTGTAGTTAGTAATGCAAAGACTAATCTTCATGTGTAACGGTTTCTATTGGTAAAACAATAATATCGTGAATGATGCAGTTAGATTTTAAAATACTTCCTTTAGGTTCAAATAAAGAAACGCAATCTTTATTAGTGCATCCTTCTTGAATCCATGCAAAAACAGTTTCTCTTTTAGGGGTTGAATTTGCAGCTTCTTTTAGTGTGTAAACGAATGTAATTGTGCAAAGTGTTTTTTCTTTATCGGTGGCAATCTTATTGCCGTTTTTGTCTAATAGCATTATGAACAGTTGTTTAAAATCAGTTTGTAAATTGCCTCTTCGTGGCTTACTCCAGAACGCTGTTTGTTATTGTCTAAAATCTTACGTTTAGAATCGCATACTTTCAACCAAACATTATCGGGAATGTTTTTAAGCAGTATTGCTTTTGGTTTTTCTACTTTAGCCATGTTATTAAGTATTATAAACTATATGCAATAATAGTATTTAGTAATTGAATTACACAAACTTTCACAAAGTATTTTTATATTTGCGTAAAATAAAACTTATGGCATTGCAGAATATAAACATGAAAGGCGATATTAAAGCTGTTACTGAACATTTGGCATTTGACCGT
>Ga0315274_10016957_pt1 | contig 10286 bp, 10 predicted proteins | sample YL17G02_20_MG_FD_203700 | JGI IMG/M metagenome (GOLD analysis project Ga0315274, IMG submission 203700) | Sediment microbial communities from Yellowstone Lake, YNP, Wyoming, USA - YL17G02_20 | ecosystem: Environmental > Aquatic > Freshwater > Lake > Sediment | place: USA: Wyoming | collected... | reverse complement strand
CTATCGGGATTCAACTCACGGATCATTGCTTGATGATCCCAGTAAAATCCGTTTCCGGAATATGGTTTCCTGCAGAGGTGAGTTTTGAAAACTGCCGGTTGTGCCCGAGGGAAAAGTGTCCCGGTAGGAGGGCTCCCTATGATCAGGGCCTGTTCGACCGGAAATACCGAAAATAAACTGGAGTAAGCTCGGAGGAGGTCTCCCCCTCTGCGAAGGGTCGTTTACCCGCCAAGCCCTGACGTCTCTTTTACGCCGTTCTTTGCACCTGGCGTGCTGAGCACCTATTTTTGAGACCGAAGAAATCCCTTCGCGGCAACTGTAGTCCCGCCTGTGGCAGAATTCCTTAGGACAATTTAGGTTTCTTGACAGCTTCAAACATGCTGATTACATTTAACTTCTTTGATATCCATGGACTGGGGTTGAATGCAATGAATCCCGCTAAAACCCACTTCCGGGGGATCATCAGAATTTGCAATATAACGCCGTCGGCGTGTTTGACGAGCGAGGCACTCAACTTATTTGCTGTTATAAAACTTTTGCGGTGGTAGGGATCTACAAATTTTCGGTTACTCCCTCCCTTGAAGTATGGTGTCCACATTTTCGATAATTTCCTGCCTAAATAAGGGAATTGCAAAATTTTGACAATCAATTAGCCGACGACCCGGGATTTGGATTGGAATGGAGGGTGTTCTATTCTGCCTTCATGAGTGGATTCGAGGTGGATCCATGAATATTGGGCGAGTTTTTTCTTTATCTTATGTAGAATTATTGAAAGTAGAAACCAGTGACGTAAACTGGCATCAAAGGGAAAGTCTACGTCTCCGGATCCTCCAAAAATGGGTCATTGTTCCTTCCAGGTTGATTCCTCAGGGGAGAATAAAACTTACAATATCATAAAATTAGATTAAATAAAGCCTGGTAATGTCTCAAGGTATAAAATTTGATGAACTCGTAAAAAGTCAAAAAGTGGGTTTTTCCGTCATTCCGGCGAAAGCCGGAATCTAGTTCTTTCCACCAGTTATAAGTTCCCTGGACTCCGGTTTTCACCGGAGTGACGACTTTTTACGAGACCATCAAATTTGCTTGAAAAAAATTGTCTAATTTCTTTAGGCGATGCATTGATGGAATGCACACGGCTCCATATATGGAAACAAATCGTAATTGAATAATCTTCATATAAATAGAGCAATTCATTCTTAGTTTTATTAACGATACAGAAAAAGGGGAAAATTAAATTCTGCTGGAAAAAGGGATTTGGAGCAAGCGCAAGGTTATGAGAACTGGTCCCCAGAAGGTGCCGACAGGAGGCCTCCAGAGGGTCGGTATTTCTCTCGGAGGCCTTGATGGATGGAGTTTATTGGTTTCACCTTTCGAACATATGAAAAAGGAGGATTGGAAATGAAAAGTACCCACTGCAGGATTATCGTGCTGTTCCTTATGATTTTAATTCTGGGCCTTGCTTTGGCCAGTCCCGGCGTTGCCCAAAACAACAGCTACAATATCATAGACCTCGGATGTCTCCCCAACGGAAAGAATAGTGAAGCCACGGGCATAAACGACCTCGGGCAAGTTGTTGGGAATAGTGATACGATAGAGTGCGCGCCAGATGCTGATCCCTGTAATAGCAGGCCTCACGCCTTTTTCTGGACGGCGGAAAAAGGAATGGCAGACCTCGATACCCTTCCCGGGGGAAACAAAAGTGCTGCTTATGGAATTAACAATTCGGCTCAAGTGGTCGGATCTAGCAGAACCAATTCTGGCTCTCTTGCCCCCTTTCTCTGGACACAGGCAAACGGAATGATAATGATAGAGCTCGACAATCTCAATTTGGGTATCGCCGACGTAGTAAGTGGAGAAGCTACTGGTGTAAATGACTGGGGTCAAGTTACGGGCTACGGTTACAACATGGATACTTACATTTCCAACGCCTTTAAGTGGACAGAGCAAGATGGAATGACAAATTTGAGCGCTGGCCAGGATTACTGCGTTGCCAAAGGCATTAATAAGAATGGGCAAATAACCGGGTATTGGAATAATCCCTCACATGCTTTCCTGTGGGAAAATAGTGCGTTCCGCGATCTCGGCACTCTTGGGGGAGATTCAAGCTGGGCGAATGGAATCAACAACGTGGGCTACGTGATAGGTGGTAGTTATTATAACTCCTCAGGTGCGTCTCATGCCTTCCTTTGGAATGGTGGGTGGATTGACCTGGGTACCTTAGGAGGCATAAATAGTGAGGCCATGGGCCTTAACGACCTTGGGCAGATAGTTGGGTATAGTGAAACAGCCTCTGGTGACACCCATGCCTTCCTCTGGGAAAATGGCCATGGTATGCAAGACCTTAACAACTTGATCCCAGGTAATTCAGGGTGGGAGTTACTCCGTGCACTGGCGATTAATAAGGATGGGCAAATAGTCGGTGCTGGTAAAAGGGACACCAATGGTGATGGAGTACTCGATGCGGTTCACGCCTTTCTCCTTACGCCAATTAAGGAAAATCCCCCTCCCCCAGATCCGCCAAAGATTCTTAAGGTTGGTATTGACATCTGGCCAAGCAGCGGCTCCAACAGGATCAATCTCTTATTCAGATATGGGATGATCAGAGTGACTATCCTCTCCACCAAAGACTTTTATGCTCCCGACATGATTGACCGGCACTCCCTGACCTTCGGGGATACGGGGGATGAAAAAAGCCTGGCCTTCTGTCGCTCCCATCCTAGATATGGCCACCACCATGGTTTAAAAGACCTGGTTTGTTACTTCTACACTCGTCACGCTGGGTTCAAATGCGGGGATACCGAAGGCATTCTGAAGGGCAAGACTGTGAAGGGTAGACCCATAGAAGGACGCGATGCGGTTCAGATTGTGCCGTGTCCCAAGCGGAAAAATATTCATGGACGTTGAAAACACAGTTTCGGAAATGGCCTTGCACACTATCCCGAAACAATAATCCGATTTTGGGTCATAGCAGGAAGGCGAGAGATTTAAAACACTCTGAAAATTGTCAAAGACTAAAGGCAGGGTCAAAATTGGCCCTGCCTTTTTGTTAAAACCCTCTTCACAGGAGCGGACAGTCCTTCCCGAATCTGGGTGGGATAAGTAAGGCCTGATTCGTCTTAGAGAAAAATTCAAAAAGCCGCATAAAAATACTCTAGGAAAAATCATTACCGTGGTAGACCAGGAGAAATTTCTAACTGTTGAAAAGCATCAAAAATTCCTTCTGCCCAACCTAACCTGATCTCTTCAAATACAAGGGAACAGTTAATTAAACAAGGACACTTTCAATTTAAAAATTTGTCTAAAAACGAAACCTTAAGGTGTACATAGACCTGCTTTTAAGGTAAGCAAACCCTTTACCCAATTTTCTTCAGCGAAAAATTCTTTTGCGATTTAATGAATTCTTCGACCCGCCTTTGCACTCCAGCTTGGAGGTTTAAGAATTTTACACCCATGCCCCGGCGCAAATTCTGGCTTCCTTTCCCATATTGATTCGTCCGGATCAAATTGCAAGCCCCCTCGACTGGCTCCCGGCTATCGGGAAAATGAACCTTTAGAGGGAATTGCTCCCCCAACTCCATCGGGTTAGAGGTCCGGATGAATACTCCCCCGGCGGTCAGGTCATCGGCTAAGCCCACAAATGCGTCTCCATACTCTACCCGCAAATTTCCTTCTGCCCAGACATTCTCTCTGCGATGGGTACTGAATTCTGTGCTCAAGTTCAGGTCCTCTCCCTCTGGCGCAACTTTTTCTCCCGTTTGACGTTCGGAGGATTAGTTCTCGCTGGAAATTTGCCCCGGTATTAGCCTGGCGATAGGTTTCTCTATGCGCCAACATTCCATTGCATCACTTTTTTGCAGTCGTTGTAAAATATCATCCAAGTATTGCTCGAAAGTCTTTCGGCAGCTGATTTCTTTGAGTACGTCTTCTTGCTAACGTGCGTTTTCTATGATCATTGAGGCTTGACTTCTGAAGAGGGAAAGACATTTCAGATTCTTCTCGTCAAAACTACGCCTTTCATTGATCAGGACCACGCTAAATGCCCCGATCGGTTTATCCACAGAGTAAAGCGGGGTATTCAACAGCGAAGTAAGCTTCCGTTTTCGTCTCTCGTATTTAAAGAACTCTTCGAAATCCTTAGGTTCTTGCAGCCAAAAAGATCTCTCCTGTTTTATGGCCTTTCGAGCAATCTCCTTTTCCTCAAATAGGCCAACCTGTCCATCCAAAGGGTCAGGAGCATAGATAGATCGGGTTTTCAGAATCCCGCTCTTCTCCTCCATGAGAAAGTTCGTGGAGCGGTGGGCTTTCAGGTAATTAAGGGATTCCCGAGTTATGAATTCCAGGATTGTAGTCAGGTCCTCGCGAACACCGATCACTGAGCTGATCTAAAAGAAAGCCATCTCCAGGCGTTCAATATCCCTCATTGGCTTCGCTTCTTCAATGCCAGTATCAAGGATCCCCTTCGGGGGAATTGTCCTAAGAGTTTCCGAATGACCTCTTCATCAAAAATCTCTTCTCCCTACTTTTGAAAAATAAAAAGAGGCATTCAATTCATTTCCCTGTTAGCGTTGTTAATCCCGATTCAAAGTAAATAGGATTTTTTCCATCGCATTCACCAGCGCTCGGAATGGTTCTATGGAGTTCCGCAGTTCTTCCTCGGCCTGCTTGCGTTCCGTGATATCGATCATAAAATTTAATACCGCTGGTCTTCCATCCCAGTGAATCAAGGCTATTCTATTTTCCAACCACCTCATGTCTCCATCCCTATGAATAATTCGGAATGGATAGACATGGGGGAACTCTCCACGCTCTAGCCTCCTAATGTGAGCTTCAAACACTTCCCGATCCTCCGGGTGGATAAATTCTTCAAAGGGGCGGGAGGTTAATTCATCTTCGGAATAACCTAAAATCTCAAAACTCTTGGGATTGACAAATTTCAGCATCCCATCTTGAACTACAATAATGGCTTCATTGGCGTTCGTTACCAAGGCTTGATATCTCTCCTCTAATGTCCGTAATGATTCTTCCATCTGCTTGCGACTCGTGATATCAAATAACGAGGCCACAATTTTTTTTGTTTCCGGAATTATGGCTGTAGTCATCAGGATGTCCCTGGTGTTCCCCTCTTTCCCGATGAACTGACACTCATAGTGCTTTGGAACAGCATCTGGAGTCGCTCGGCGTGCAAGGAAGTATTCTTTCATTTTCTCTAAATCTTCTTTGGCGCCGAATTCTGTCCAATTCTTTTTGCTCTCTATTGTCTCCTTTGAATATCCAGAGAGTTTTTCAAATTCTCTGTTGGCCAGGGATATGACCATGTCTTCTTCAATAATGACTGTTGCAGTACCAGTATTTTCAACGATGGTTCGGTACTTTTCTTCCACATGCTGAAGCTGCTCCTCAACCCGCCTGCGTTCGGCGATTTCTCGCTGAAGTTGCTTATTGACCGTTTGTAGTTCGGCTGTGCGATCGGATACGAGTTCTTCGAGATGCACGCGGTATTTTTTCATCTCTTCTTCATTCCGCTTTTGTCCTGTAATGTCCCAGAAAATGCCCAATATTCCAACGATATCCTCTTTTTCCCCTTTGATCGGAGTTTTAACCGTATGAATAATAAATGTTTGCCCTTCGCGAACATACTTCTCTTCAATGTTTTCTAATTTCCCCGTTTCCATAATTCTTTTATCATCTGCTATGTACTTCTCAGCTAATTCTTTCGGGAAAAAATCATAGTCATTTTTCCCGCAAATTTCATCAGGTTTAATTTTCAGGTCCTCAGCATATTTCGCGTTGCAGAATACATAAACTGAATTCTGATCCTTGATGAATAGTTTCTGAGGAATATTCTCAACGAGGGCCTTGTATTCCTTCTCGCTCGCCCGGAGCGCCTCAATCGACAGCTGGCGCTGGGTTTCCGATTCTTTTAATTCAACAACCTGCCTGCGCAATTCTAGCATTTCATTGATTGCTTTTTCTATCGTTACGAGTTTTTCAATAGTCTTATCTTGATCTTTCATTTTTAACCTCCTAAAGATTTATAAAAAATTGGAATCTTTTTGATAAACTAGTATTACCTACTTTAAAACCTAATTCAAGGACATTTTTTATCTGTTTTCTTCACCCTTTAAAAAACGATACAATTCTGATTGCAGAATCCTCCACCCTTTCCCGGCTTTTATCGCCTTTATCCTTCCCAGACGTATGTACTTCAAGAAGGTAGGCTTTGAAATCTTCAAATAATCGATGGCTTGATCGGTGGTTAGAACCAAATCCTTTTCCGTAAGAGGCATCGAATTCCCTCCATTTGTTCTATTTTTTCTTAAATTATCCGCAAATTATATGCCAAAGAACAAATTTAGAGATTTAATTTCCCAACCTCTTATAATTTAATAGCAAATTTATATTCTTGGCCAGGATTCGAAAATGAGGGTTCTTTCCAGGAAATAACATTTTTGTCAAAATTGGACAATTTTGGCCAAAATTTGACCATTTAATGGGGTTGAATGAAAAATTCGATGGGCTGCTTCCATAAAATTAGACTGGTGACGACCATTAATTTGCTCTTGCCATTTTCTCTCCAAGGTTAAAAGGGTTTAGAATTTTAGGTGAAATGAAACTTTCCATCGATAACCTCTAACCATAGAGTAGGGTAGATAATTTCTTTCGCCGATTGTATAAGCCATTTGGTAATATCGCTCCCTCACCGCAGAATTCGAAAAAGAATGCCGAAATCCAATCTCTCAAAAAGCATCTATTGGGTAAACTAATAATGAAAAGGTATCGTCATTTCCGCCCTTGGGGTTGGCATTCTACACTACTAATTGGTGCTCATCCGGAAACTCCCTCTCCCCTAGCCGGAGAGGGGCGGGGTGAGGGGGGTGGAAACAGGAAGTCTTGGAATTCCGGGCCATAATCACCCCCACCCTCACCATCCCCCATCGAGGGGGAGGAGAAGAGGCGCGTTTCCGGATTGACACTAATTGGATATTTTTTCAACTTCCTTGCCTTCTGCCAGTACTCGGGCAGAAAAGGTGAAGCCGGAAACGCCATGAAATGCTCCTAATTGATTAAAGATATGTTTAGATGCTTCTGCAAACCTCGATTTATCAAACTCATATAAGGCAATCGTTATTATATCCTCCTCTGCGGCCCTATTGATATAGGATCCTTTCATGGTTATATACTCCGGCAAAGGAGGTAATTCTGTTACAAGCTGGGCATACTCCTTTGCGCTTTTGGGTGGATACGAAAAAATACAGCTGATAACCATTTTTAACCTCCTTTATGGCTACATCCGGGTTCTAAAATAACCAATCGCAAACCCCGAATGATTTTTATCCCCCCAAAGATTCTGAATTGCATAAATCATTCTCTGATTGGATGACTCTTGGGGGAGAATACTTTCGAGTCCCATTTTTCCCGTTACCTAAATATTTCCCGCGAGGGCTATATAATATTTAAATTAGAGGCAAAAAATGATCCAAATTTTTATAACATTATAACAAACTAATTTTATTATACTTTATTAAAAATCATTGATGACCCTATCACAAAAAATGGAAAAGAATTTCTCTTTTTTCCCCAATTATTTGCACTTTTCCCTGAAAAATATGAAAGACCAATCATTTTCTGCCATTGATAACAGGACTTAATCCAATTTATCTACATAGATAATATAGATGGGAAAAGGGAGGTATCCCGTTGTCTGCCCGAGGCAGAAAATTTGAAAATGATTGAACAAAATTAAAAATTATTTATCGCAATTTCTTGACCCTTTCTCCTCAATTTGTTACAATTCGCAAAAATGTACTGGCTCTTTTTCGCTATCCAGACCCTTCCTGGTTGAGGAACCTGATGAATGAAGACATGTTTTTCGAGCCGCCTCTAAATCCAAAAGAAAACTTGAAAAAATTGCTGATGACTAATATTCAGAAGGAAGTTTGCCTTGGCAGGAATTGAGTGGTTGCTGGAAGTCTTTGGATGCCCGCAATCGGTCCTGCGCGATGAGAAAACTCTGGCCAGCCTTTTCCAGGCCATCGTTTCTGCGATGGGGTTAAAGCCTGTGGGCAATCCCGTTTGGCACCAGTTTCCCATGACGGGAGGAATTACTGGGTTCTGGCTTTTGCAGGAGTCGCATTTGGCCATTCATACCTTTCCCGAATTTCAGTCGGCATGTTTGAACGTCTTTTGCTGCTCCGAGCGCCACTCCATAGATTGGGAGTCAAAGATATCCCAATTATTGGGCGCTACAGAAATCCGCATCCGGAAGTATTTGCGGATCTATCAGAAATAGAGGAAGGAGCGATCTGCCGGTTATTCCTGGCTTAATGTCATGCAAAACTGCACCTGCCCTTCATGCGGGGCCACCGTTGTTTTTCAATCCCGGGTGTCCATCCTGTCGATTTGCGAGTATTGCGGATCTACCTTGGTCCGCCATGATCTAAACCTGGAGAACATTGGTAAAATGGCCGAGTTGCAGGTTGATGGTTCCCCCCTGCAACTGCATGCGGAAGGACGATACCGAGGGGTCCATTTCACCCTGGTTGGCAGAGTTCAGATGCGCTATACGGAAGGATTGTGGAACGAATGGTACCTCCTCTTTGATGACCTGCGCAACGGCTGGTTGGGAGAATCCGGCGGAACGTATGCAGTTTCCTTTCTGACCAAAGTTGCCGAAGCCATTCCCCGCTTTGCTGATTTGCGCCCCGGGGACCCGGTGGTGCTGAGAGACCAATCCTATGAAGTAACGCAGGTGGAACAAGCCGTTTGCATTTCAGGCCAGGGAGAACTCCCTTTCCAGATTGGTCCCGCTTATTCGGCGCCGGTGGTGGACCTTTCTGGCCAAGGAAACAATTTTGCAACGCTAGATTACAGCGAAGAGCCGCCTCTGATCTTCATGGGCGAATACGTAGAATTCGAAGACTTACACCTATCCGGCTTGAGAGAATGGAATGGATGGTAACCAGGAACCGACCCCTCAGCCCCCCATAAGGGCAGCTGCGCCGCCTCCTGCTGACCCTCAGGTAAAAACCTTTAAATGCCGGGGCTGCGGCAATCCTCTAACGCTTCGCGGCATGGACCGGGCGGAATCGGTTGTTTGCGAAGCCTGCGGGTCTGTCATTGATCTGACGGACGAAAATCTCAGGATCATCTCCACCTTCCAATCCAAGATTAAATATAAGCCGCTGATTCCCCTGGGCAGCCGCGGAAAGGTGCGGGGGGAGATGTTTGAGATAATCGGTTATATGCGCCGCGCCATGACGGTGGAGGGAGTGGACTACGAATGGAACGAATACCTCCTTTTCAACCCCTACAAGGGATTTCGCTGGCTGTCGGAATATAACGGCCACTGGAATTTCCTCAAGGCCACCAGTAATATCCCCAAACCCAAGGCTGGGGGAGCGAGACCCGCTGTCAAATATCTGGATCAACCCTTTCTGCACTTTCAAACGGCCGAGGCCCGAGTGATTTACGTGCTGGGAGAGTTTTACTGGAAAGTGCAGGCGGAGGAGAAATGCCAGGTTACGGATTATGTGGCTCCGCCCCTGATTCTGAGCCGGGAAAAAACGGATCAAGAGATAACCTGGGCAATCGGCGAATATATCGAACCGGGAATCCTCTGGAGCGCTTTCCACCTGAACACACCCATACCGCCCAAGATCGGGGTGGCCCCCAATCAGCCGTCTCCCTATGCCACCCAATCTTCCTCGCTTCTGAAGCTGTTCGTGTGGTTTTGTGTGGCCGCTATGCTCATTCATCTGTTAATGTCCTTGCTTGCTCAAAATAAGCTGGTTTATGAAAATCGATTTGTGTTCCGCCAGGCAGATAAAGAAAAAGGGCTGGTAACGGATTTCTTCGAAATCCCGGGCCATACATCCAATGTGGTGGTCAAGAGCACGGCTGACGTAAACAATAACTGGATTTATCTCCACATGACTCTGATCCATGAGGAAGGCCGGGCCTACGATTTCGGAAAAGAGATTAGCTATTATCACGGAGTGGATGATGGGGAGCGGTGGTCAGAAGGAAGCATCTCTGATGAAGCCATTCTTCCAGCGGTTCCGGCCGGAAAATATTATCTCTACATCGGGCCGGAATCTTCTGCTCCCAGCGTAAACTACGCCATCCGGGTCTATCGGGACGTACCCCAATGGTCCTTTTTACTGCTGGCGCTGGCAGCGCTATGCTTTCTACCGTTCATCATGAAGTGGCGCTCCAGCAGGTTTGAGGCGGCCCGCTGGGCCGAAAGCGACCCTCCCCGGTCAAAAGAAGATTGAAGCGGGCAAGGA
>Ga0315274_10016956_pt1 | contig 10286 bp, 11 predicted proteins | sample YL17G02_20_MG_FD_203700 | JGI IMG/M metagenome (GOLD analysis project Ga0315274, IMG submission 203700) | Sediment microbial communities from Yellowstone Lake, YNP, Wyoming, USA - YL17G02_20 | ecosystem: Environmental > Aquatic > Freshwater > Lake > Sediment | place: USA: Wyoming | collected... | reverse complement strand
CTGCTGAATCCGCTGGATGCATCTCTGGATGCGTCTGGACAGTACGATACGGGCATTCTTGGACCCGTGAGTCGCGGCGAGATCAGGGTTGAAGACTTGCCGCCGTTGCACGATGACGAGCTCGGACCTGCGAAGATGGAGACCTCAAAGGAGATCACGCCGTCAGCAGTCTTAGGAACTCCGCTTGTGCCTGCTGAAGCCGTTGAAGGGAGCGGCGATCCGAAACCCGAAACCCGAAACCCGAAACCCGAAACCGAGGCAAAGCCGTCCGGATGAGTTCCATTCTCGATGCCCTGAAGAAACTCGAAGCCGAGAAGGCCGAGGCGAATCGCGTCGAGGAGGCCCCTTTTGAGCCGAAGATCGCTCGGCACGATCTCGTCGGGCCAAGCGCCTTTCGGGATCGCATGACGTTTAGGTTCTCGCCAGTAGTCGTGATCTCTGCGGCGATTCTTATTGCCTCCGTTGTCATAGGTGTCAGCGTAGGGTTGTCTCTGTTTCTCGTGCGACCGCAGAAGGGCGAACCTCCTGGGACATCGAAGCAGCAGGTTTCGGGTTTCGAGTCTCGGGTTTCGGGTTTCGGGTCTGAGAAATGGCCTTCTGCCGAACCGAAACCCGAGGAAGAGCCTCCGGTCACGATCACTCGTCAACAAGTGGCTAAACTCGAACCGGCTCCTCAACCGCCGCCTGCACCGCAACCAGCGGAGAGGCTTGAGGCTGCACCGAACCCAGCGCCGGAACCTGTAGCCAAAGCCGAGCCCGCGCTGAAGCCGGCGCTCGAACCTGTGGCCAAAGCCGAGCCTGCGCCGAAGCCGGCGCTCGAACCTGTGGCCAAAGCCGAGCCTGAGCCGAGGTCGGCACCGGAACCTGTGGCCAAAGCCGAGCCTGAGCTGAAGCCCGCGCCCGAACCTGTAGCGAAAGCCGAGCCTGAGTCAAAGCCGACACCCGAACCTGTGGCCAAAGCCGAGCCTACTCCGGAGCCGCCATCAATACCCGCGGCCGAACCAACACCCGAAACCCGAAACCCGAAACCCGAAACCCGAAACCCAAAGAAGGCTAGCCGCCCTATCGATCTATTGTTGCTGCCGGCGCTCCGGGAAACGGAGAAGGCGCGATATGGTCTCTCCGACGTTCGTGTGAACATGGTGCGGCCCGCGAGCAAAGCGCGGGCTTATGCTTCCGCCATTATCAACCTGCAACCCGTCCAGGTCGGCGAGAAAATCCCCGGCTCGGAAGCAACGCTGATTGGCGTCGAGTCCCGCGCAATTGGCATCGAGATCGAGGGCACGGGCGAACGTTTTCACATTCGTTTCTGACCTCAGAACACCCACTCGTTCCCAAGTTCAACTTGGGAACGAGTGGGTGGCGGATGTCCCTGAAAAAGGAATTTGCGCCGAGACCACTATGCCGCGATTTAGACGCCTCAAGAGGATCTTCAAGTTTGCCGTCGGGGTCTTGACGCTTTTCATCGTCCTCACCGTGATAGGGTTGGTATATCTTGCGCGGACGCGCGTGCCCGATCTCGAACGTACGGTCATATATCCCTCTATAAAGAGTGAGGTAACCGTCGTCCGCGACGACTGGGGTGTTCCCCACATCGAAGCGGCGAACGAAACCGACGCGTACTTCGCGCTCGGATACTGCATGGCGCAGGACCGTCTCTTTCAGATGGAGATTCTGTCCATGGTCGTACAGCTCTTCGGTTCATGGCCGCAAACTGCGGTCTCCATGCGAAACGAGGGCAATTATATACTTGGCGCATCAAATCAGCTTGACGGCGGTCTCGCCTTCAAGAATATCCCGCACCGTTATCGCCTTGATGATCTTCCCCGTTCTCTTAAAGAACGCCCCGATCTCCGTCATGGCGTCCTTGGTATAATCGAATGAAACGAAGAATCCTAGTATCCGATTTTCCCTCATCATCATGGCTTCAAACGAGTCAATATCAGGACGGCCTGTTTTGTCTTTTTGTTTTACCTGAATTGGATACCATTGATCCATAAACGGCAACTCACCATCTGTTTTCTTTGGTATGGCTGATATTGGGTAAATGCGGCCATCAATGCACATGTCCCCGACTTTGACCCTATTCGCAATTCCCCCCAGGGCAATCACAGCCCAGTTCTCGAATTCGAAGGGCGGGATCTTCCTCAACTGCTCCGCGGTCCAGGGAAGATCGCGGACCACGAAACCACGCCCGATCCTCCAAAGGTTTTCATCTTCTTTCAACCCGCACGTATCCCGCAGTCGCTTGGCCATTACCCTACAGGCCGTAGGCGAAATATCGATCCCTATCCACTGGCGTCCGAGATTCTGGGCGGCGACTAAGGCGGTTCCGCAGCCACAGAAGGCGTCAAGAACGATATTGTTCGGGTTACTGCTGGCCTTAATGATTCGGTCAAGAAGCGCTATCGGTTTCTGTGTCGGGTAGCCGAGACGTTCAGGGCTGGTGCCGCCAATAACGCTAATGTCCGTCCATACGTCCGAGATGGGGACTCCCGGCACCTCATCCAGATAGCTTTTCAAACGCAATCGGCCAGTCGGTTTTTTCGGATAGTGAAGATGCCCTGCGGCATCAAGCGCTGCCATTCGTTCTCTTGTATATTTCCATCCATTTGCAGGCGGTTGATAAGTGATCTCATTCTTCGCCATGAATGGATACGTCAGGTTTGGACGAACCGCCGGATTGTTCAGATTCTGTTCCGCCCAGCGCCGACCGTCGGGGTCTGAAAATCGAAAACGCTCCTCAATATATTGTGCATCATACGGCTCAAACTGCCTGTTGAATGTCACCCCGTCGGGGCCTCCATAGAAAAGAATCACGTCATGAACAGCACCGTAGCCCTTCGAGTTGCTATGTGCACCATATCGTTTCCAGATTATCTCACTCTGGAAATTGTTCTCGCTGAAGACCTGGTCGAGCATCACCTTGACATAATGTGAAGCGTGCCAGTCGCAATGATAATAGAACGAACCTGTATTCCTGAGAACGCGGCGAAGTTCAAGGCAACGCGGGCGCATGAATTCGATATAGGCTTGAGTGGAAGCATGGCGATCTTCGAAAGATCGTTTCTCCTTGGTCTCGCCCCAGAAGACTTCATAGTTGCGATTTGAATTGAAAGGGGGATCGATGTAAATGAGATCAATGCAACCATCGGGTTGGTTTTTCAACTGGTCAAGATTATCCCCGCAGTAAATGATCCGTGTATCGATAGCGGAAGATGGTTTGGCGGGTTTATCTTGCGGTGTGGTGGTGCCCTTGATTTCCCTAGTTCTTGTCACGATTTCCCCCCCTGCACAATCCGTGATTCGCTAGTGCTTGGGCTTTGCGGGAATGGCCGACTTCGGGGTTGACAGGAGTTTCTTTAGGGCAGATGAGAACTTATCAAAATCTGCCCGCAGATCGCGAGATGGATTGGCTGTATCTTTGCTGTTGCTATTCTTCATGTGAGATCCAAATGTGCCTGTTTTACAGACGTTGGCAAGGTATCAAAGAATTCCTTTGGCGTGAGTATTTTCAGTCGTTTCCTAATATCATTGCGGCACTTGAGTAGCACCTCATCGGAGGTGATAAAGGCTTCCGCCTTACTTTCAATTGCGGTTGCCAGATGAATCGCGTCAGCCGTTTGGAGACCTAGAAGCCTGCGAAGCCGTCCCGCCTCTAGCGCCGTCGTCTCATTTACGGCGTACATGATCACGTAATTCTGACGAAAGAACTCCTCAATTATGGCTTCGGCGTCCTTAGTTGCCAAATGCGGCAACTTGATCACCTCGGCTCTGCATATTACGGATGCGACGATTCTGATATTTCCGGCTTCGGCTTGTAGAATAATCGGCTCTAATGTTTGGTACTGGGCAGGATCTTTTAGAAGGCAATCGATAATGATGCAAGCGTCGAAGCAGAGCAGATCAGATCGCTTCGCCATTTCTAATCCTTCTCACAAATTCGACAGAACCCATTCCGCCGGTAATGTCTATAGGCGGCAATTCCGAAACTTTCCTTTTGGCTATAGGGAGGCCCTGGAATTCATCCACAATCATTGATTCTGGTATACCCCTATTGTTGAATTTTGTCCTACCATAGACCACGACGTTTTGTTGGAGCAGACGCGCAACGTTCTTATGCTTGCCCTCCTTGAAAACACATCTTATCTGCCGATCTGTCAATAGATCAAAAATCGTGAACTCGCGAGCACCCTTAGACATGTGTATGTCTAGCAATCTTCCGCGAATTGTGGTGTGCTGATAGTAATAATCACGGCGCGGTATTTTCTGCACGTTGTCCATGAGACGAAGTGTCGGTATGACATTGCCGTACTCAGGAGAACTGAGTTTAAGCGACTTCACTCCGTCCTTTTGCACGTTGACTATTTTGGATAATAGATCCAAGTCATTATTGGTGAAATTGGGAGGCAACTCTGCCCTATCCTCAATCTGCCTAATTCCGCCGATGCAATCACGAATAGCCCGATTCGGAAGAGTCTTACGTAAACAGGTGCCCTCTAATGTGATGGTCAACGGGCTTCGCATTTTGGCATGCGTGATCTGCCACGAGAGATCGGTTGGCTCTTTCTTCCCAACCGTTTCCGCGATGCTCTTAAGGAGGCCAATCGTATTGGCCAGGACTGTTTCAAACGAAGCATAAGGGACACGCCCCCTTGCGCCCTCAATTGTGATTGTTATCTCCGTTTTCTTGGACATTTCAAGCCTCTACTTGGGGCCGGTAGGAAATCATGAAACGCAGTCTCCGGTTAGTTTCTGATAGGTCAGCCTTTTGCCAGAGATGCTTTGCACAGCATCCTTAAACCGTTCCCCGTCTGTGGCCTTCCGACTGTTAAACCGGAATGCCTGTTCATCAAGATACCTGAAAAGATGAAAAGGTTCAACACTCACATACGTACCTTTCAAGGTGCGCTTCAAAAGGCTCCAATAATTCTCAAGGCCATTGGTGTGAACGTTGCCCCTGACGTATGCTTCGGCATGGTCAATCGCCAAGTGCGTGAACTCGTTTTGAAGGCTCTCATACGAGGGAAGGGCATCCGTGTAGACCGTCGAGCCGGATTCCACATGCTCCCGAACGAGCGGATCAAGATTCTTGCGGCGCACGTTCCTTACTACCTGCGTCTTGACCTTGGCATGACGTTCAAGCAAACCCATCACGACCGTCTTCCCGGCGACGCCGGTGCCACCCCTGATCTTCCTCTCACGCCTTCCGACGTGCATATTGCGCGCCTTGCCGCCAATAAAGGTTTCGTCTACTTCAATCTCACCAGAAAGTTTACCACCTTCGGGCGCTTGCAGGGCGGCGCGGATTCGATGGCCCATAAACCATGCCGTTTTCTGCGTAACGCCGATGTGCCTTGCCACTTCACAAGAGGAAATCCCATTCCGGCAATTGACTTCTACCCACAGGGCCACAAGCCACTTGCTTAGTGGCAACGGCGAATCCTCAAAAATTGTTCCCACCTTCGCCGTGAACTGCATCCGGCAGTCTCGACACTGATATGCATGCCGAGCCTTAATATGTCCGATGTTCTTCGACTTGCAATATGGGCATTCAACTCCGTCGGGCGAGCGCATTTGTTCAACAAACTGTTCGCATGCCTCCCGATTGGAGAAGTACTCGACAGCATCCATAAGCGTCTCTAACTGAAAGTCTTGCGCATCCATTTGGGATATTCTCCTCTCTAACCAATTATATTATACCACAAAGGAAACGCTGTGTCAAGTATATAATTGCGGAAACGAGGGGCATTTGATTGACGTAACTACAAGTTATTCATGTTAAGAGTATAATATCTTTGCCTAAAAATATGGGAAGCGTCCCCCCTTTTTAGCGGCGGTTGCCGACAATCCAACGGGATAGGCGGAAGCGAACGGGAAGTATTGCGCCTTCAAGCGCCGCGCCCTTGAGCACGGCATCTTCCAGATTGGCTCCTTTGAGATTGGCGCCGGTCAATACCGCGTCCGTGAGGTCCGCGCCTTGCAGATTGGCCTGGGTGAGGTCGGCGTCGGTCAGGTCCGCCCCGGTGAGGTTGAGGCCGCGCAGGTCCAGCTCAGTAAGACAGGCCCTATGCAGACTTGCGCTCTGGAAATTGGCTCCCACTAGGTTCGCGCCTCGCAAATCCGCTTCGCCGAGGTCCGCGCCTTGGAAGCTGGCGCCTGAGAGGTCCACGCCCGCCAAGACGGCCCGCGCCAGCATGGCTTGGCCGAAGTTTACCCCCTGCAAACGAACGGTTCGGAGATCGGCGCCCCGGAGATCGGCCTTCTGGAGGTCAGCTTGCCGCAGATCCGCATTCACAAGGCAGGCGCCGGACAGTTTTGCGTCGTGAAGCCGAGCCTGCTGAAGGTTTGCCCCTTCAAAGTTGACCCCGTGGAGATTCGTCCCGGAAAGGTCGCTGTTGCTGAGGTCGACTCCGCGAAAATCGGCGTTGAGCAGGTCGGCCCACGACAGGTCCGCGCCTTGGAGGCTCAAGGCGGCCACTACGTTATCACGCCGCCATGCGTTCCAGACGCCGACTCCTTGTTGAAGGATGGCAATGGGACCCTCCAATACCGCGCCTTGCTCCTTTGCCCAGTTTCGGAAATCGCGCGGCGGACGGACGGCGCCCGTCAGATTTGCCCCACGGAAAACGGCGGTTTCCCAGTTGCGGATCTCCTGCACAATGGCGGCCACGAGGTTTGCGCGCGCGAGGTTCGTTCGCTCGACGGTAACCCGCGTGAGGTCCGCGGCCGCCAAATCCGCGCCCTCGAGGTTGGCCTCGGTGAGAACCGCTTCCCGCAGGTTGACGCGCGGCATCTTCGCGCCGGTCAGGACCGTCCCCACGAGCGTGGCGCCCGCCATACTCGCTTCCGTCAAGTCGACCCCGTTCATGCGCGCGGCACTGAGATCCGCATTCTCGAAACAACACCCCGAAAGGACAACGCCGTCCAACAACGCGCCACGGAGATTCGCCTCCCTGAACTTCGCCTTTTCCAGCCGCGTCTTCCGCAGATCAACCTCTTGCAGGACCGCTTGTTGGAGACATGCCCCCGAGAGGTCCGCGTCGATCAGGTTAGCCCCTTCGAGATTGGCGCCGGTAAGATCGGCGCGTTGAATATTGGCCCCAACAAAGATCGCCGCCCGCAGATCACAGCCCCGGAGATTGGCATCGAAGACGGCCGAACGCCGCAACTCCGCGTGACGCATATCGGCGCCCTGGAAGTTCATGCGGCTGATCAGCGCGCCGTTGAGATTGGCCGCACGGAGATCCGTGCCGGCAAACGAGACGCCGCCCAGACGCGCCTCGCGAAAGTCGGCCTCGTCAAGCTTGGCGCCGGCCAAAACGGCCTCGCGAATATCCGCGTACGACAGTTTGGCGCGGGTGAGGACAGCCTCGGTCAGATCGGCGCCGGCGAGATTCGCTTCACGCAGGTCTGCGTCCTTAAAGATCGCGCCCCTCAGATTGGCCCCACTGAGACGGACGCCCTTGAGATTCGCCCCTTCAAGATTCACGCCGGAAAGGATCACCCTATCCAGGTTTGCCTGGGACAGGTCCACGCTCACGTAACCGCTCGGGCCGCGCCACGCGTTCCACGCCTGCGGCCCCTGGCGCAGCACTCTGAGACATTCAGCGTCGGCCATCCTCTTTCCCTCAGCGGTAGGGTCGCGGTCCTCCGCCACCGAGGTCGAGCAGGAGCTTGACCCTACCCATCCAACAGAGATTGATTATACAAGTGATCTCGTGCCGCGACAAGACCGCCTATTCTCGTCTCGCACGGTTGCATTTCACGCCACTGTGCGATAGATTCTGCACGTGAGGAAAGCGAACTCCGACGGATCCGACAGATCGGACGGAAAGGGACACGTTTGAACGAGGCCATCAGCCAGATCCATGGGGTACTGACCCATGTTCGCCAGGAAGTCGCGAAGGTGATCATCGGCCAGAGTGAGGTCGTCGACCATGCCCTTGTTGCCATATTCACGGGGAAGCACGCGCTCGTCGAGGGCGTGCCTGGCGTGGCCAAGACGTTGCTTGTGCGCACGCTGGCGCATCTTCTGGGCTGCACGTTTCACCGGATTCAGTTCACTCCCGACCTGACACCGACGGACATCATCGGGTCGAACGTGTTCAACCCGCTGACGGGCGAGCTCATGCTGATCAAAGGTCCCATCTTCACGACGTTCCTGCTGGCCGATGAGATCAACCGGGCGCCCGCGAAAACCCAATCGGCGCTGTTGCAGGCCATGCAGGAGCACCAAGTCACCATTGACCGCCAGACCTATCCCTTGTCGCCCAACTTCGCCGTGTTCGCTACCCAAAATCCCATCGAGTCCGAGGGAACGTATCCCTTGCCGGAGGCGCAGAAAGATCGGTTCTTGATCAAGATTCACATGGGCTACCCGAATGAAGAAGAAGAACGCAGACTGGCCGAGCGCACTCTGACAAGGGAAGCCCCGGAAACCCTCCTCGAAAGCGGCGTTATTCGCCCTCTCCTGACCGCCGAGCGCCTCGCCGGCTTGCGCGAGTCGTTGGAAGCCGTTCAGGTCCGGCCCGAGATCGTCCGGTACGTCGTGACCCTGACCCGGCTGACCCGCAATCACGCCGCCATCAAGGTTGGAGCCGGTCCCCGCGCCACTCAGGCATTGATCCTCGCCAGCCGTGTTTATGCGGCGATTCAAGGCCGTGATAACGTCCTTCCCCAAGACGTCCGCGGCATGGCGCTCCCTTGCCTTGAACACCGCCTGATTCTCAAGCCCGATTTCGTTGAGAAGGGCCTGACCTGCGCGGAAGCCGTCCAACACGTTCTCCAAAGCGTTCCCGCGCCAAAGTGACAAAACGCGCGGAGCCCCAGCGTATCGAAGACCATCGGCGCCCGCCTTGGTGCGACTGCTCCGGGGAGCGCATTGTGTGCCGTGGAACTCTGCCCAGTCCTTTGGTACAATGGACGATCGATATGTTGACACGTGCATAACGGGAGCGCCCGAGATGGAAAAGTCAGCAGAACTGGTGGAAGCCGTCAGGAAGACTGCCGTTGAACGGGACGGACGGTTGATCTTGTCCTGCGCGCAAGCGTTCAAGATCGCCGGCCAATATGATGTGGGTTTGGCCGACATAGGCCGCATTTGTAATGAAGAGCGCATCAAGATTGTCCGTTGCCAGCTTGGTTGCTTCAAATGAGTCCGCGTCGTGCTTCGAAGAGGCCGCCAGTTAAGGCCGGATTCAAGCTCTGGCTTTGCGCCGATGACCCGAAGGAAGTCTTTGGCAGCGGCAAATGGCGTCTGCTGGAAGCGATTCAGCGGGAGGGCTCCCTGCGCGCGGCGGCCGCGGATCTAGGCATCAGCTATCGCAAGGCGTGGGGCGATCTGCTCAAGGCCGAAGAATCGCTTGGCGTCACTTTCCTTGAGAGACGCCGGGGCGGGAGCGACGGCGGTGAGACGCTTCTGACGGATGAAGGCAGACGCTGGCTGAGAGAGTATGGGCGGTTTCACAGCCGTGTCGAGAGGGCGGTCGAAAAAGCTTTCGCATCGTGGCGGGAAAGGATAAAGAAGTGAGAACAATGTCTGGACTTCTCGCGCTTCTCACGTGTGCAGGCGTTGCGTTCGCGGGGGAGGATGTCTCGGGTGACCTCGTTGTGTTTCACGCCGGCAGTCTTAGCGTTCCCTTGAAAGAGATTTCGGCGGCCTTCAACAAGGAGTTTCCCGCGGTGCGCGTGCTGCTCGAGGCGGCGGGAAGCCGCGAGTCCGCGCGGAAGATCTCCGACTTGGGCAGGCCCTGCGACGTGATGGCGTCTTCAGATTACGCTGTCATCGATAGCCTTCTGATTCCGAGATACGCCGACTGGAACATCAAGTTCGCGGGCAACGAGATGGCGATCGTTTACGGGGAGGGCAGCCGGTACGCGCAAGAGATCAATGCGAGGAATTGGCATGAGATTCTGTTGCGCGATGATGTCGCCTTTGGCCGCGCGGACCCGAATTCAGACCCGTGCGGATATCGCGCCGTGCTCACGGCAAAGCTCGCGGAGAAGCATTACGAGAAACCCGGTCTTGCCGCGAAGCTCCTGGAAAAGGACCAGCGTTACATGCGTCCAAAGGAGACGAATCTTCTTGCGCTGTTGGAAGTGAAGGCTATCGATTATGCCTTCCTTTACCGCTCCGTGGCCGAGCAACACGGGCTCACGTGGCTTGCACTGCCCAACGAGGTCAACCTGAAGGATCCCCGACTCGCGGATTACTACGGGACAGTCTCGGTGGACGTGACCGGAGACAAGCCGGGCGCCGTCATGAGCGTGCGCGGCGAACCGAT
>Ga0315274_10016954_pt1 | contig 10287 bp, 8 predicted proteins | sample YL17G02_20_MG_FD_203700 | JGI IMG/M metagenome (GOLD analysis project Ga0315274, IMG submission 203700) | Sediment microbial communities from Yellowstone Lake, YNP, Wyoming, USA - YL17G02_20 | ecosystem: Environmental > Aquatic > Freshwater > Lake > Sediment | place: USA: Wyoming | collected... | reverse complement strand
CCCAGCCGCCGCTGATGTTCATCGCCACCTTGCCGGCCTGGAAAGGATCACCAGCCGCGCTCAGCGCTTGACCTATGGCAGCGTCCGGAGCAACTTTGTGCTTGCAGATCAAGTCGGCCACCTGCTGCCAGGCGTTGATGATGCCTTCCCTTTCGAAGTGGATGACCTTGGCCACGCTGCTCGTCGTTGCGTCGGGCTCCCACAGCTCCTCGCCCCATAGCCAGCCGATGTCCTCGAAGGCGAGACCCGTCTGCACGCCGTACTGGCCGGTGTTGGGGTCGCCGTAGTTCTGCGTCAGCGTCTTGGCGGTGGCCAGCATGGCATCCCACGTCCAGTCTGCGTCATCCCAGTCGCTGGGTGGGTATTCGAGGCCGACGGCGTCGAACAGGTCTTTGTTGTAGAAGGTGTACGTGCCAAGGATGTAGAGAGGGAGGCCCGTGATCTTGCCACGTATCCTAACGCCCTCTACCGCAGACTCGGGAAAGTCGTCCATAGCCAGGTCGGCCGCGTCGCGCTGGATGAACTCATCCTGATAGATGCACATGCCGCGCAGGGCGTATTCCCCATAGCCCGTCGAGCCCCAGTTGCCCCAGACCTCCGGCAGGTCGCCGGCGGCGAACATGCTGGAGAGTTTGGGGTCGAAGTCGTTCCAGGGAACGATGATCGGCTCAATCTTGTAGTTGGGATGGCTGGCCAGGAAGTCCGGCATGGCCACATCCGTCATCCACTTGTTGCGAGTGGGGTCGGCATTGGCATACCAGCGGATGGTCACTGGGCCCTCACCGGCGTCGGCAGGAGCGGTGGTCTCAGCCGGTGCGGCCGTCGCCTCGGGCGCCTCGCTGGCCTCCACCAGTGGCGCCATCGTGGCCGCCGGCGCCGGGGTTGCCCCGCAAGCGGCAAGCGCGGCCATCCAGCTCAGCGCGCCGGCAGCCTGCACCAAAGCCCGTCGAGTTAGCCTCACTTTGTCCATCTCGTCCTCCCTATTGGGTTGATGCCTCTGGCTATCCCTTCACACCCGATATCACGATGCCCTGTATGAAGTACTTTTGGGCAAAGAAGAACAGCAGCACGCAAGGCATGACAGTCGTGATCGAGGCAGCCATGAGCAGGTTCCACGGCGTTGCCCCGTAGCGATGGGTGAAGTAGGACAGGCCGACCGCAACGGTCAGCTTATCCTGCGAGTTTATGTAAATGAGCGGCGCCAGGAAGTCGTTCCAGTTGTAGGTGAAGGAGAAGATCGCGGCGCAAGAAATGGCGGGCTTGGAGAGCGGCAGGAGGATGCGCACGAGGGTCGAGATGTAGCCGCAGCCGTCTATACGCGCGGCGTCGTCCATCTCCTGTGGGATCGCGCGGTAGAACTGGCGCAGCAGGAAGATGAGGAAAGCGCTGCCGAACCAGGCTGGCACCGTCAGCGGCTTGTACGTGTCTATCCAGCCAAGACGGTGGAAAAGCACGTACTGCGGGATCATCAGCACCTGGTAGGGCACCATCATGGTGCTGAGCACCAGGGTGAAGAGCAGCTCGCGACCAGGGGCGCGCAGGCGGGCAAAGGCGTAGGCGATCACGGAGTTGGAGAGGACGTCCCCAAGCATCACGACCAGGACGATGGTCGCCGTGTTGCGGAAGTAGCGGGCAAAGGGCAAGAAGGTCAGCGCCTCGGGGTAGTTGCCCCACTGCGGCGCCTCGGGCAGCAGCCTGGGCGGGAAGATGATCGTCTCGGGGCGCGTCTTGAGCGAGGTGCTAACCATCCACAGCGCCGGCGCGATGATGATCGCTGAGCAGGCGATGACGATGAGCGTGGCCGCCACGCGCATCACGGCCTCCATCGTGCGGCGGGAGCGCCAGAAGCTCAGGCGCCGGCTGCGCCGCGGGCGGGACCCGAGGGCAAGACCGCGCCGCGTTGCCTGCGCGCCGCTCATCGCGCAGCACCCCCGGCCTGGTAGTGGACGAACTGCGATGACACCTTGAACGTGAGCAAGGTCAGCCCCAGGACGATCAGGAACAGCACCCAGGCGAGAGAGGAGGCGTAGCCCATCTTGAAGTAGCGGAAAGCGTTCTGGAAGACGTAGAGGCCGTAGAAGAGCGAGGCATAGTGCGGCCCACCCCCGGTCATGACGTAGGCTTGCGTCACTATCTGGAAGGAGCCGATGACACCGGTGATGAACGAGAAGAGGACAACGGGCGATATCATTGCCAGCGTCACGTTGCGGAAGCGGCGCCAGGCGTTGGCCCCATCCAGCGATGCCGCCTCGTACAGCTCGGTGGGGACGCTCTGCAGGGCGGCGAGATAGATGATCAAGCCGCCGCCGACGCCCCACAGGCTCATGAGCACGAAGGCGGGTATGACCCACTCATTGCTCAGGAGCCACTTGGGGCCGGTAATGCCGAAGAGAGAGTAGATGGCCCAGTTGATCAGCCCGAAAGCCGGGTTCAGCAACCACAGCCAAAGCAGCGACACTGCCACCCCACTGATGACGCTCGGCAGGTAGAAGACGGTGCGGAAGAACGCCAGCGCCGGCACCTTTTGGTTGAGCATGGTGGCCAGAAAGAGCGAGGCCACTATACCGAGCGGCACGGCCGTGAAGGTGTAGCCGATGGTAACCTTGAGGGCCTGCCAGAAGAGAGGGTCGCCCGCCATCGCCGCGTAGTTGGCCAAACCCACGAACCTGGGCGGGCGGATGACATCGTACTCGGCGAAGCTGAAGCCGAGGGCGGCGAGGATCGGCCCGAAGGCGAAGGAGAGGAAGCCGACCACCCAGGGAGTGATGAGGAGGTAGAAGACAAGCGCCTCCCTCTGTGACATGCGGAGCCTCAACGCGCCCTCCCTCCGGCCCCCAGTGCCCGCTCCAGCCACACGCGCGGGGAAGGGCCAAACCCGAATCTGCCCCAGGTGGAGCTTCAGATCGCGCGCCACCGTTGAGGGCGCGCCGTCGCCGTGGGCCTGACACCTGAGACCCGGAGGCGGCGACCGGTGGCAGGGCGCCCTTCCCACGCCATGCCCGCCCAAGTTGGGAACCACGAACGAGTGTGGCGATTGTAGCCCTCTCGACAACTAAGATCAAGTGTCACAGGCTCCGATTACCTGTATCATCCCACGCCGCAAGAAACCAATACCCAGATCAGCCGAGATCGGCCAAATACTTGTGGGCCGCCTCCTAGAGAGTTATGATCGCGGCCACGTCTACCGAGGACAGCGTCCTATGGCTCAACTGTCTCAACTGGCGCAGCGCGAGCTCGCCGTCCTGGCGATCCTGCGGCAGCGGCCGTTGACCCGTCTGCTGCTCGGGCAGCGCCTGCGCCTGAGCCCGAGCAGCGTCAGCCGGCTGCTCGACCCCATGCTGCGCCAACAGCTCCTGATCGAGGAAAGCGCGCCCAGCCAGGGCGCCGGTCGTCCGGCCCTTAGCCTGCGCCCCAACCCGGCGATCGCCTACGGCATCGGCTTGGACATCGGCGCCATGCATTCGCGGTACGTCGTCAGCGACTTCTGCGGCAATGTCGTGTCTAAGCACATCGAGCCGACGAACCAGTTTCGCGACAACCGAGACTTCGCGGAGTACGCCAGTCACCTGGGGGCGCGCGCCGCGGCGTGCGTCTACCCCCTGCGGCAAGAGGTCGTGGGCGTCGTCGCCGCCGTCTCCGGAGTCGTTGATAGCAGCAAGGGCCTGTGCCTTTTCTGCCCCAACATCCACGGCCCGGTAGATATCCCCGTCGCCGACATTCTGAGCAGGAGCCTGGGCTACCCCGCCAAGGTCGAGGATCCGGCGCGCATGCAGGCCCTCAGCGAGCAGCGCTACGGTGTGGCGCGCGATGAGGCAGACTTCCTTTTCGTGCACATCGGCATTGGCGTTGGCGCGGGCATTGTGCTGGAGGGCCACCTGCTGCACGGCCACATCGGCATCGCGGGCGAGATCGGCCACATCGTTGTTGGCGAGGACGGCCCCCGCTGCAGCTGCGGCAATCGCGGCTGCCTGGAGGCCTACGTCTCCGGCCCGGCGCTCGTGCGAAAGGCGCGCGAGGGGCTGGAGCGGGGCACTTACACTTCCCTTTCCAACGTTACCGGTCGTGACCACACTTGCCTCACGGTCGAGGCAGTCAACGAGGCGGCCGTTCGTGGGGACAAGCTGGCCTTCCGCATCATCGACGAGGCCGGCGAACGACTGGGCATGGCGATCGCCACAGCCGTCAACCTGCTCGGCTGCCCGCTGGTTGTCGTCGGGGGCGGCGTGGCCAACCTCTGCGACATCTTCTACCAGGCGGCCGAGCGCGCCATGCGCGGCCGCGCCCTTCCCATGACCTCACCCCACATCAGCATCAAGCGCTCGTCACTGGACACTTTCGCCGCTGCCTGGGGATCGGCTACAGCGGCCATTGACGCAGCGTTGGCGGCCGCCACTGTCAGTCCGTCCAGCGGCTCGACGTGATCTCCGCGAGATAACCGCCACCGAAGGAGCGCTCGACCGTCAGCCGATGGTCAGTCAGCGCTCTTGGTCCGCTCTCGACTCTCGGATGCTCTGCCTAGCGAGTGGCGATCACGGGCGAGGCAGCCGCGGACGCTAGCGAGCTCGCGGCCCGAAGCCAGGCTGGCACTGCCGGCCCGAGTCTGAGGCGACAACTCAGAGGGCAGACCGCGGGCGACGGCGATGGCATCAACGGGGATGCGCCAAGTGACCTGGTTGGCGACAGGCCAAACGGTCGCTGCCTGGCCCACCTGAGGCTGGCATTCTCCTACACGTGTGGGCCGGCCCGCGCCCAGCTCTCGTTGATGTGCCCAAGGGAGAGAATGCCGGTGAACGACTGCAACGGTGGACCCGTCGGGCCTGAGACCGAGGACAGCGCACCCGTGGAGGAGAACACACCGCCCGCTCGACAACAGCTTCCGCCTTTGTGGGCCTCGCGTCGCCGCATCGTGCGAGAGGCTCCACACGTGTTGGTCGCCTTCGCTCTGGGGCTGGGCGCAGGCTTCGTCGCCTTGGGACGGTCGCGGCGGGCGGGCGTGGGCCGCCCTGCCACCGACCCGGTTGCCATCGCCGGCGAAGTGAACCCTGCGGGAGGCTATGAACTGCCGGAGTCGCTTGCAGATGTCGGGCCACAACTGCTTGCCGCGGGCGCGATAGACGAGGCCGGGTTCCTAGGGGTTTACGAGAGAGCCGGACGGCCGCTCACTGCCGAGCAGAAGCAGGTCCTGCGCCGAGGTAGCAGCGACCTCATCGTGATTGACGGCAAGAACGCCTACTTCCTGCTCAACCTCCTTTGGGCCCTGGGCTTAGCAAACGATAACCCCTTGCTCAAGCAGGGCCCCTTGATGCAGAACAGCAACGGGCAGACCGGCCGCTACGCTTCCACCGGCGGCTGGACGCTGGCCACCAGGCCCGTCACCGAGCTCTACGCCGGTACCTCGATCATCGAGTTGACCGACGGGCAGCAGGCCCGCCTCGAGGAGGTCGCTTCGGCCGCCTATCGCCCGTGCCGCAACAACCCAACCAGCCTCCCAGACTGCAACCACGGTATGGCTCTGCTTGGCCTGCTGGAACTGATGGCTGCGCGGGGCGCCAGTGTGGAGGCGATGTTTACCGCGGCCAAGGAAGTGAATGCCTTCTGGTTCCCGCAGCAGGCGTACGAGCTTGCCACTTACATTCGCTACACAACTGGCGTAAGCTACGCCAAGCTGGACGGGCGCCAGGCTGTCGGCCGCCAGTACTTCTCCGCCGACGGCTCCCAGACCATTCGCCAGTATCTAGCCACAGATGGACTGCTGCAGGAGTCACCTAACAGCGGCGGCTGCGGCGTATAGCGAAGCGGCGCCGGCCGTGACCGGGAGGGCTCGTAAATGGCGCTTCGCCGAGGAGAGAAGAGAAGCACCTGAGTAGGGAACCGCCTCTCGCGACTGGACTGCCGTGCCCATTCACTTACGTTTACCTTGGCAACGTCCTTGAGTGGTGGCGTCGGCTGTGGTAGAAGTGGCATCGAGCACAGCGGCAGGAGGCAGGACATGGCTGGCTACGGAGTTGGCGTCATCGGCACCGGCTGGGTCGCCGGGGAGCATCTGCGCGCCTGGTGCGCGAATCCGCACGCAGAGGTCCTGGGCGTCGTGAGCCGCTCGCGGGAAAGCGCTCAGCGCAAGATCGAAGAGGTCGGCGTCGGCTGTAGGATCTACGATTCCTACGACCAGATGCTAGCCGACCCCAACATCAACATCGTCTCCATCTGCACCCCGCCCGACCAGCACGTGGAGAACGCGGTGGCGGCGGCGGAAGCGGGCAAGCACATCTGCCTGGAGAAGTCGATCGCCTTGGACCTCGAGAGCCTGCAGCGCTTGCGCGATGCCGTGCGCAAAGCCAAGGTGAAGACGGTGGTCTCCTTCGTGCTCCGCTGGAACCCGATGTTCGAGACGGTGAAGGCGCTGTTGGCCGACAACACCATCGGGCGCATCTTCTACGCCGAGTCCGACTACTACCACGGCATCGGGCCCTGGTACAAGCAATTTGCCTGGAACACCAAGAAGTCTGTCGGCGCCAGCTCGTTGCTCTCCGCCGGAATCCATGCCGTCGACGCGCTGCGCTGGTTCACCGGTTCCGAGGCCGATGAGGTGATGGCTCTCTCTACCCGCGGCAACGCCGAGCCTTTCCAGGTCTACGAGTACGAGCCTACCACCATCCTCATGGCCCGCTTCAAGGACGGTACGCTGGCCAAGTGCGCCTCATCCATCGAGAATAAGAGCCCCTACGTCTTCAACGTCTGGCTCTTGGGCACGGAAGGGAGCATCCGCAACAACGAGATCTGGGCCAAGAACAAGTACCCCGGGCAGAAGAGCTGGGTCTCCTATCCCACCGTCCTGCCCGACAGCGGCGACGTCACGCACCACCCCTTCCAGTTGGAGATCGACCACTTCGTGGACTGCATCATCAACGATCGCGAGTCGCACACCAACGTCGAGGACGCGGCCAAGACGCATGAACTCGTTCTCGCCGCCGACATGTCCGCCGCCCAGGGCGGCAAGCCGGTGAAGCTGCCCCTGTTGAGAGACTAGCCGAAAGAGGTAGCCGTGATGAGCGAAGACCAGCGGCGAGCCAGGATCGCCTTCGTGGGCTGCGGGTCGCATGCGACCCGTAGCCTCTACCCCTGTATCCCGGCCATCGCCGAGATAGACCTCGTCGCCGTCTGCGATCTGAAGGAGGACCTCGCCGAGCGCACGGCGCGCAACTTCGGAGCCCGCCGCTGGTACGCCGACGTCAATGAGCTCCTTGAGCAGGAGCGGGAGCTGGACGGCGCGATCCTCGTCGGTATCCCGCAGATGATGAAGGAGCTGGCTGAGCTCGTGCTGCGACGGCGGCGCCTGCCGGTCTTCGTGGAAAAACCCCCGGCTATCAACGCCGCCGAGGCGGAGGCCTTCGCCACCACAGCCGCCGAGGCTGGCGCTTGGGGCATGGTGGCCTTCATGAAGCGCTTCTCCTCCGGCTACACCATCGCCAAGCAGGTGGTGGAAGCGCCCTGGTTTGGGCCGGTGTCCACGCTTAGCGTCAAGTACAGCAACGGCGACTACCCGCCCATCTGGGGTCTCGAGAGCGGCGGCCTCAGCTACCTGACGGGCCAGGCGGTGCACATCTTCGACCTGATCCAGCACTTCGCCGGGCCGGTGGGCGAGGTGTACGCCAGGTATCTGGAGCGCTCGCGCGCCAACCACGGCTTCGCTGTCACCGTCGCTTTCCGCAACGGCGCCGTCGGCACGCTCAACCTCAATTCCTTCGAGTCCTGGGAGTGCTTCGACGAATGGCTGACCGTTGGCGGCCTGCGCAACTACCTCACGGTCGACGACATGCTCTACGTCAACGTCTATCGCGAGGAGGCTTGGGAGCATCTGCCGAAGGGCGACTTGGCCAGCAACTTCAGCCAGGCCTGGCGGCCGGCCGGCTCGGTGTCGCCGGACATGCGCATGCTCATCGGCTACCGCCAGGAGCTACGCGAGTTCGCCCACTGCCTGCTCGAAGGTCGCCGGCCGGGCCCGGACCTCGAGGCCGGCGTCGCCGCTATGCGCGTTGGCGAGGCCATCTGGCGCAGCGCCCAGTTGCACCGGCCGGTGGAGTTGTAGAGGCCTGACGAGTGACGAGTGACGAGTGACAAGTGACCCGTGATGCGTGATCCGTGGTAGGCGCGTCCGAATGCGGGTCACGCGTCACTCGTTCACGCATCACTCGTCACTCGTCAGCCCTCTGTGTCTCTGCGCCTAGTATGAAAATGGGTGCCATCCCGTTTTCGGCAGCGGTGGCGCCCCATCAGGGGCATGGATAACTCTGTGGTTACCGTCCCTGTGTCACCGTCCCTGCTCGAGGAAGCTCTCGACCACGGCGGCGGCGTTCGCGATCGGGGTCTCCGGCTGCAGGGCCTTGGCCGGGCCAAGGATGTAGCCACCGCCCCGCCCCATCTCGCGGCAGAGACGACTTATCTCGGCGCGAATGCCATCGGGCGTGCCGAAAGGGATAATGGACTGCGACCCCAGCCCGCCCCAGAAGGTGATATCCTCGCCGTACTTGCTCTTGAGCCGGTAAGGATCCATCGCCTCCGGCTGCACGCTCTCCAGCACGTCCAGGCCGATCTCGATTAGATCGGGCATGATGTCGCTGACGCTGCCGCAGCAGTGGCTGAGGACCAGCCTGCCGGCGCCGTGCACGCGCTCGTACTGGCGGGCCAGGGCCGGCTTGATGAAGCGCCGCCAACGCTCGGCGCCAAGCAGCACGCCGCGCTGATATCCCCAATCGTCGCTGAACATGATGCCGTCCACAGGCAGCGTCAGCAGCGCGTCTATCACCTCGAGCTGGTGCTCGGCTATGGCCTCGACGAGCTCCCCGTAGAAGACCGGCTCGGCCGCAGCGTCCATCAGGGCGCCGTCGAAGCCGCGCAGCGTCCAGGTGCGCTCGAAGAGGCCGAAGCCGAAGCCGGCGACCAGGAAGTGCTCCTTCTCGACCTCGATCTGCTCCAGCGCCCGCTCGCGCCAGCCGGCCGGCAGGCTGTCCGCCAGGCCGGGGAAGCGGTAGGCGGACAGGGTCGGCTCCTTGAGTGCCGGTTCCTCCAGGTGGAAGGGGCGCCGGTCCACCCGCCACACGCTACCGTACACGTCCGTGGTGGCCGGCAGACCGCAGTCGGTATTCACGCTGAGGTTGTTCTCGCCGACATACCTGATCGCTGGGTCGAGCGACTCGCGCCAGGCGGGGCCGCCGTAGTGGCCGTCCAGCCGCTCCTCCACGTCACCTTCGAAACCGAGCGTGTAGGGCGTGCGCTCCGTCTCCTCGTGCCTGATGCGCCGATGGACGAGCTCGCGCCAGGTCTCCGTCACTCCTGCCTCCCACATGGGTCTACCAGTGCTCGTAGCGCACAAGCTCGGCCAGCTCCTTGCGCCGCTTAGGCCGCGGGCTGTCCGATGCGTAGCCGAGCGGCGTGAAGGCGATCGCTTCGACTCCCTCGGGCAACCCGAGCACCTCGCGCGCCGCCGCGTGGTCGAAGGCGCCGATCCAGCAGGTGCCCAGGCCGAGGTCGGTCGCTGCCAGCACAACGTGGTCCACGACGATAGCCACGTCTACGTCGTTGTAGTTCTTGCCATCGCGGCGCACCCAGCTCTCGGCAGGGACGCCGCAGGCGCAGACGACTATGGGCGCGGTCACGAACCAGTCCTTGTCGTAGATGCGCCTCAGCTCAGCCTCCCGCCCCTCGGTGTGGATGACGATGAGGCGGAACGGCTGCCGGTTGGCCGCGGTCGGCGCCGACCGCGCCGTCTCCAACACCTGCAGCAGCACGTCCTCCGGCACCGGGTCGCTCCGATAGGCCCGCACGCTGTAGCGCCTGGTCACTAGCTCAGCGAAGTTCATCTATCACCTCCTTGGGTACGAAGCCACAGACACACTAAGGCGCAGAGGGAGCAAAACGATTCCTCTGCGTTCTCTGCGACGCTCTTGAAAACGCCCTCGACCGAGGTCGGGGCCAGGGTGCCCGAGGGGCGGGCGTCGGCCTAGGCCGACGTGTGTACCTCGTCCACGGAAGCGCCGCAAGAAGTTGCGGCTAGCGGTGGACGACCGGCCGCAGCCGTGTAGCCCCCACTTCCACTGGAGGGGCGCTTTCATCCGCCGGGGCGGACCAACCGCCCATGTTGAACTCCGCGGTGAACCGTCATTGGCCAAGTGCCACAATTAGGTAGTCAGAAAAGGTCGTTACTGTAACGCGAAAGTGCCACAATTAGGTCGTCACTCATGGAAGCGTCTCCTGGGCAGTTGGTAGGGCAACTCGGCGAGGAGAGGCTGT
>Ga0315274_10016953_pt1 | contig 10287 bp, 10 predicted proteins | sample YL17G02_20_MG_FD_203700 | JGI IMG/M metagenome (GOLD analysis project Ga0315274, IMG submission 203700) | Sediment microbial communities from Yellowstone Lake, YNP, Wyoming, USA - YL17G02_20 | ecosystem: Environmental > Aquatic > Freshwater > Lake > Sediment | place: USA: Wyoming | collected... | reverse complement strand
GACTAAATTGTAAAACTGTTTTATTACCCACTTTCTTTTTTACTAGGGGTACAAACATTTCTCCACAATCACCAAAGACTATGGGTTCTGTTTCAACATTTCCTTCAGAGGTTTCTACCTTAGCCCCCCCAACTAATACACTATATGTATCTAATAATCCTTTTACAAAAAACACAATTTCATTTCCCTGTCTATTAATTTTAGGGGAAGAAATTCTTCCAACAAAAATTTGTCTTTCAGTGACAATACTATTTATATTCTGAATAGTTTGTGAATCTATACCAATAAATAAAATAATTTTTCTACCGTATAAAGACAATACTTGGGTATTAGTTATATCCCCACCTGTACTTCCATTATTTTTAATAATGGAAAAAGAAAAATCTTTCAGTTTAGACATACCACCTATACCAGAAGATTCTCCTGCTGCCTTATTTTCCATTAAAGTTTTTATAAAAAAATCAACTTGGTTAGATATAGATTCTACACCTATTAATCTTCCAGGAACTAGGTGAAGTGACCCATCAGTACATGAATCACAAGTGGATATAACAAAAGCACTTTCAGGCGGAGTTAATACCTCTCCTGGAAAAGGAGAAACACTACTCCAATCATCACTATCATTTTTATAGATAGCAATGGAAATATGCATTATAGAACTTGTACCTAGTGGCATAATAATAATCCTTATGATCTGATAAACATAAATGGAAATTTAATATTGTATTGTCCTGGTGCTACTAATTCAAATACTCCCTTATCTGTATTATCATTGTACCAAGCAACAGCAATATTTACTCCCTTGCCGTTTCCTATATCAACTTCAGCAGGAACTACTATTTGAAAACTATTTAATTTATATACAGCCTTAGTTCTGATCCATGTTCTTAACTCTTCCCCATTAGTATAATCAACAAATTTCATTATAATTTCTCCAGTTACTATATTCTTAGGACTAACATCATAAGTAACTGGAATTCCATCACCAGAGATAACAGAACTCTGACCATATCTCTCATCAGAAAAAGAAGTACCATAAATAATGGAGCCTACAATTACAGCAGTTCCTCCAGAAGCAACAAAACTTATAGTTACCATTTTGTACTCTCCATTTGTAATCTTTTATACAATCCTCTTTCATAGTCCCTCTGACCTATGAATGTATCTATATAAACATTAGTATATTTAGCACCACTAATATTTAAATGACTATCTATCATTTTTTCTACATTATCCTTACCACCTAAAGCTGTAAGTTTATTATGTGAAATTACATACTCCCTTTTATGTACTTTACCAGCTTCATCTTTTGGGTCACCATCACCAGTATAACCACCACCAAAAAATTCTTTTTGACTAGCTATTAATGCTATCTGTGCAATACCCGCTGCAGCTACCATTGCAGCTACTACAAAATTAGCAGGGAAGCCAACTGATCTAAATACTTGAGTCACACCTACAGCAGTATTTATAGCAGCCTCAATCAATGCCCAAGTTCTACGTTTTTGAGCCAGTCCCTTTTCTGCTTTTTCTTGGTCATTTATTAATTTTTCTCTTTCTCTCTGCAGTCCACGTTCTAGTATTTGCTTTTTATAAATATTGTTTTGAACCAAATCAATATCTTTTTTAGCCCTCTCATCAAACATATTTAATTGTATTTGATGTTTCTCTTTTATTTTTTCTAATTCTGCATCTTGAATCATCTGGACAGTATCTATTCCAATTTGTGCAGCTTCAGCATAGGCATCAAATTGTTCCCAACAATATTCTTTATATAACTCTTTTTGTTCCTCTCTATACTGAGCTAACCATTCAGCATCCCCTTCTAAAGTATTCTGTGTATTCTCTACAAACTTTAAAAAATCCTTATCCATTTTATCTAAGTTCTTTTTAGCAGCTATCCTATCCTTCTCATAAAATTCTAATTTAACAGCTAGCTGTGCAGATAGAGTTGGATCTCTTAACAATTGTCTAGATTTCCAATTATAATCTAGATTAGTTACTTTAGGTAAACTTGGAGCAAATGTAGGATCCATTTCAGGAAAAGCAGCTTGTATTCCTTGCAATTGTGGTGCATATGCTTGAGATACAAAATCCTTTTTAAAACCTAGTTTAAGTAACCCACTCATTTCTTTTTGAACTCTTAAAGCTTCCTCATAATAAGCCATCATAGTAGTATGAGCACTATCTTTAGCACTACCTGTATCTAAAGCTTTAGGTACCGTAAATAAACCATCTAGAATCTTTTTAGTCTTTTCTGCTTCTGCTTCTGCATTACCTAATTTATTTTTTAAAGACTTAACAAAGTCTTCTCCAAAGTTTTTAGCTTGCTCAAAAAATTCTTTTTTAAAGTTATAGATTTTAGAATATTTTTCAATTAATTCATCTACATTACCAGTCTCAATATTCATTTTTCCCCAAGGGGTACCTGCACCTTGTATAGCTATTTTACTATATTCCTTTAAAAAATCTTCTGCTGCCTTAATTTGTTTTTGTACATCAACTATATTACTACTCCATGTAGCACTTATTATAGCTCTTTCAGTTTCAAGTGCTCTATTAGTAACATATTTAAAAGCTTCACCCAATGCATAAATAACTAAAGTAGCCTGTCCTATTAAAGGAATTGCTGCATTAATTCCGGTTAAAGCACCCACTATTCTGGGACTAGCTATTACGGACATATTAGCCGTACTAATAATACTTGCCTTAAGAAGATCAAAATGTTTAAATAGCTTTAATAGAATAAAAACTTTTCCAACTCTAACTAGTAAATCTAAATTCTTAACAATTATTTCAAATCCTGATGCAGCCAATTGTGCAATCTGGTAAGAAAGAAAAGCTATAGATTTTGCAAAATCTTCAACTTGTTTTGGATTTTCTCGCATCCATATCTGTAACTCAATAAACCTATTAGTAATATCTTGTATAGATACACCAAGATTTGTCTGATCTAATATTTCTCCCATCACAATAAATGTATTAACAAATGTGTTTTTTAATATTAATAGTTGTGGAATCCAAGCATCACGAATTACATTGGCTGCATCAGAAGCACTTATATTACCAAGTTCTTTTTTTAAATTATCTATTTCCTCTGTTAATCTACTTAGTGTAAGTGACGCACTCACTGCCCTTTTATCAAATGTTGCTAAGAAATCTTGGATAGGAATTTTGTGTTCATGCAGTGCCTGAAGTATTTTAGTGAATGTTAAACCCTCTTCATTTAATCCTTCTATTACTTTTTTAATATTTTCAGAAGGTTTCATTATATTAAGAAACATATTTTTTAAAGAAGTACCAGCAAAAGAGCCTTTAATACCAACATTACCTAAAATACCAATCATAGCTGCCGTTTCTTCATATCCTATATTCATAGTCTTAGCAACAGGAGAAATATATTTCATTGATTCAGAGAAATCCATAAAATCAATAGCTGTCTTAGAAATGACTCCGTGCATTACATTTACTACACGCTCCATTTCATTAGCACCTAATCCAAAGGACTTCATAGTTTGAACAGCAACACTAGAGGCAGTATCCAAATCTACTATAGAAGCAGTAGCTAAATTAGCTATATGAGGGATAGAATCTAGAGCTTCTTTAGTAGTAAATCCCATTTTAGCTATATTTAGAGTAGCCATAGCTATGGCTGTAGCGGAATGTTCAGTAGTATTACTTATATCAAGTGTTTTCAATTTCAAGTCATTCAATGCTTTTCCAGTAGTACCAGTTACACCTTCCACTTGTTTAAATATCTTATTAAATTCCATTACTTCTTTTCCAGCATTATATATAGCATTTTTAAAACTATACATAGCTTGGATAACTAATCCAGAAGCAAAAACTTTAGCCATAGTCTTTCCAAGATTAGAAGAGTGTTTATCCACTTTTCTAATATTAGACTGCATATCTACTAATACTGGATTGCCCTTATCATCAACCTTTATCTGTAATACTAATGGATTAGCCATATTATTTTTTACCCTCTTGTAATGCTAATTTTTTTCTCATTAAGAACTTTTCATTAAGTCTATCCAAAAAGAAAATCATTATCTCCCAAAATTCAAAATGGGTTACTTGAAGTACTTTTAATTTAATTCCTTTCAAAATCATTTCTGCTCCAGTAAGAGTAAATCCAGTTTCAGTAACTGGACTTACTCTTATTATTCTTTGAAAGATATTCCACAGTTCTAATAAAGGAGTATATAAAATAAGATGTCTCATATTGACTTCTTGACCAATTATATGGATACAGTTCTTACAAATACCTTTATACTGGCATGAAAGACATAAAGTATATCTCCAATTGAAATCTATTACTCCGTCACACCAGTCTGTAAGTTTTTTTCTTTTAATCCCAGATAAGCAGTGCTTATTTTATCCATCATCCCATCTTGCAGTCTACATGCTTCAAAAACCACAATCTGATTATTTTCAATTATCTTTCCATTCTTATCTTTTATTGGTAGTGGAGTTCCATCTATATCTTCTATATTAGTCCAACCAACAATTGATGTTCTAAGAGTATAGAAATATGCATTAATAAAACCTGAATCCTTTTCTTCCTCTTTTCCAGTTTCTGTATTTACCACTTTCATTAATGACCTATCAGCCATTATTTCACGAAACTTGGGGTAATCAATATCTTCTGAAGCTTTAAATTTAAATGTAACAGAAAATTCTTGTCCATCTGTAGTTGTATGATGGATTATAACCTCTCTAATTGGATTAACTTTTAATGGCATAATAACCTCCTAATATTTATTTGGTGAGTAAATTTGGTGGAGTTACCTCCACCAAATTAATTGATTAATACAATTTCATCTCATTTACACTAGAATCATCTCTTACTCTGAAAAGGATTGGACTCTCATGTATTTCAGTAACTTTGGTCAACCAATCTGAAAATTTATGAGTACCTCCATCATATCCAATTTCCAAAGCAAGTGGTTCTGCTGCTACATTATCCTCATTAGCACCAGACTCAACTATCCTACAATTCTTAACCATTATCTCCTGCATATCCCAACCACTATTAGCAATCAAATGAGCACATAATTCAGTCTGTGCATCACGAAATGTTTGATAGGTTTGTACTGAATGTCTACTAATAGTTGCATTCATTTTAAGTGAATATTTACCTTCCAATACTGGTTCAGCAATAGATAATCCAGATACTGTATCCTGGATAGTTTGGATTGGTGGTTCTATATTAAGACCAAATTCACTTAGAGCTAGTTCAGATAACCCACTCATTTCACCAGAAGGAACAGTAAAAGACTCTCCAATCTTAAACATATACTCAAAATGAGCAGGAATTAAACTACTCTGATCCAATCCAGTCAACAATGTCCATGCACTAGAACTATAATCACCTCTAGTTTCATCATAAGCTACATAACTACCTTCCCAAGAAGCTAAACCAGCAGCACTACACTTTAAATTAAAATTCTTTATCATGGCATTTTTATAACGTAGATCATACGTTTCCATACGTTTAGCTAGTGTTGCCATAAGATTACGTTTATCATTAACAGCCAAAGTGAGTAATGCTCTTTCAGCAGTAGTATATGATCTCAGATGCCTACCATAAGAATCTAGTTCATATAAATGCTCATACCTCAAACCAGAATGACTGGTAAATGTAAATGTCCATTGAGGGGCACCAACAGTTTCTGTTATAACCCCTGTTTGTAATGCAGGTGCGGTAGTAGCTGCCTCAAAGATATAAAGTTTTTCAGTCCTAGTCTGTTCAGTTCTTAAAAAATAAAAAACTTTTGCATCTGCATCAGTACAAGTATCACCAACTACAGGTGTAGCTGTTGCCCAAGGACTTGCACTTGCTCTAAAAACTACTACTTTTTTAACCAGATTTTCAAATCCAAACATCCAATAATGAAACCTATTCATACTTTTGAATCTTGCATAATAAGATATAGGATTCTCAACCTTCTTTCCTACCATTTTAGGCGTCATTTCAAAAGACCTAGTTATAACTGAATCATCTTTAGCTGTTTCTACAGTTAATTTATGACCAAAAGTTATATAAGGAAAAGCATCATTGGCACCCAAAGAATTAGCAGCTGTAGCATCACCCCAACCTGTATGAGCTATACCGAATTGCTTTAAGGTAATCTCTCCAGTCCCATCATCAATCATATCAATAGATATATTATTTAAAGCATGACTACGGTTTGTTGCTGCCATAAAAGTAGTAACATTAATTACTATGGCATAATAATCTGTTAATGCTACTAATGGGTCAGGCATAGTAGTTGCAGCAGCTATTTGAAATGCATCTCCAGTATTCATTCCATGATCTGAAGCTGAAGTAAAAATATTAGTAATGGGAGCGATAGTGACTACAATTGTACTTTTAAGACCACTTAAACCACTTTCTATCTGCATAGCACCTGTTTGGAACATTTTTGGACTTGGCATTAATAACCTCCTTAAAATTTATTGAAAAGTATCTATTAGTTCAATTTCGGCTTCCCCTATAAATATAATTGAGGTTATTCTAGGATATAACTCATGCTCAAAAAATATTTCAGGGAAACCATCCATCTGTATAAATCCCTCACAAGGTAAACTTCCACTTATTTTATCATCATGCAATGATGAAATTATAGACTTAATTTCTCTACCCCATTTTAATGCTGTAAACATATCATTAGCAACAACATTATCACTTATTCTTCTAAAATGTGCACCAATAGAAAATCTAAAACTTTGTCTATCTACTCTAGCATTATCAACATACCCATCAAACTTTAATTTAGGTATTAGAATTTCCATTCTAGGAAAAAAACCATCTGACTTGGTAAACATATCCATTGTTTCACCAATAATAATATTATCACTACTTCTAACAAAAGAACCTTTAGTTAATAATTTATTTATTATATACTCTAAAAAATCTGAAAAAGGATCCATTAAATACTCCTAGTTTAAATTACTCTGTTCCAAATCTTTCTATTTTTTTCCTCAACTTGTTTTCTCATATTAAAATCTACTAAACTAATTATCGGTTTAAAAATTGGTCTACCCCTGTATTCCCACATATATCTCATTACTAATGTTCTAATAGTTTCCCTAGGTTTTTTTCTATGGGTGTCCCAAAGATGTGAGTCTCCTAGAATATTTACTCTATAGGTTGCTATATAACTTTCAGTTTCTTTAGAAATATCTGTAGCCTTAATTTGACCCATTAAAGAAACTGATCTTTCTTTAGCTAACTTATTTCCAAAACCTGTCCAACTTCTCAATGGGTTACTTGCACTAGCTTTATTCATAAGCATATAATGCAATTTATTAGTTCTACTAGTTAATCTTCCGGGTGTAGATGGTTGTTTTTTTCTTGCTATATAAGGATTTACGAAACCAGTAGTATTAGGTATTAAATAATCAGCTGCTTTTATTCTTGCTTGAGTCATAGATGTTGCTAATCCTTGTTGTACAGCTATCCTATGGTCTTTCATTATTTTATTAATACTCATTATGGTTGGTAATCCACCAGCAACCAAACCAAAAGATTTCATAAGAATCCTTATAGGTATTTAAGTTATTTAAAAGTGAGTGTAACTCAAAAGAGTTACACCCACACCAAATAAATACTGATAAACTAGGAGGTCTTATCAGTACCCATTACGTCGTCAGGTTATCCAACAGTACCCCAAAAGTCTTATTAACGAATTCTCCTTTATATTCTCTAGCCCTAACTATAATTGAATCTGACTGCTCCTCTGGATAAGATTCAACTTTATAATCAGGAGAGAATTTTTTATACACAGGCTGCCGACCAAGACCAGGCAGTCTCCATGAAGGAGAAGGAGGGCATGGAAGATACAACATTCCATACTCATTTGACCACATCTTTGCAAATGTAGCGTCTTTTATCCCAAGGTTAGAACTATCATAAAAACTCGTTGCAACATGAATCTTTTTAATCCCTAAGAAATCAGCAAGGAACTGAGTTTTTACTTGTTCTGTCATTGTATCAATAGCTGTAGTATATTTTACATCATTTCTTACTCTATCAGCACGCAATATATTCCTGAATACTACATCATTGATTAACAAATGACAAGCACTTCTTGGAACTCCTATTTTTGCGAAAAGATCATCATGTGCAGCCGTAATATCTTTAAACGGATCAGCATTAGTGGCATCATCCCACTCCTGACCAGTAGTATAAAGATCAGCAGCCGCAGCAAAAGTAGTTGCATTAAAAACAGCATCCGCTACACGTTTCTCACGAGCAAGTTTCAACTGATTTACTGCTATCTGTGTACTAACTACTTCCTCATTGAAAATCTCTTCATTCTCCTGAGCTTCCACATTATCAACAGGTTCCTCATAGCCATACTCATAAGTATAGTATGTCTGAGTTCCCCATACCCACTCACCACGTTTGAAAGTACCTCTAGGAGCCCTTTTCATATCAAACAATTTCATACCTGCACTAGTTGAAAGTACCGGTACTAATGCTGATTTTTCCTTTACGGGTAAGGGCGGTAAAATTTCATCTGCCATGAAAGTAACTGATCCCATTGGAGTTTCTTGTACTAACTCCTTAAGATCATTTCTAAGTTTTGTTCCTTTATTACGAGCCATTATTAAACCTCCTTAAAAATTAACAAAAAAATTAGTAAATTTATACCTACTTAAAATAACCCACTACTTATTTATGCCCATTCAATAATAATAGTTCCGGCAATTGGACATGCAGCGTCTCCACCAGCAGCCCAACCATCAGCAACATTAAAATGAATAGTATGCGCATCAGCAGCTAAGATAAGTAAAGCCTGATTAACAATAGTCGCTACGGTCGGTGTACCATTACAATCTGCAGCAGTCTGACCAGTAAGAAGATTTTCCATCGTAGCTCCAGCAGCAGACAATAGAGCTTGTATACCGGCACCAAGAACAATACCTATACCTACATCAGGTGTATCTGCAGGAATATTAGCACCAGCAGTATCTAAGGCCATACTCATATAAGCTGATCTAATGTACCTTATACCAGCAGGAAGAGTATAAACAAGTTTACCGAGTGCTAAATTAGCACCACCAGCAATAGCAGGTAATGTACTATTAACTGTTAATACTGTTCTGTGGTAGCCTACTGAACTAGACTCATCAGCAGCAACTCCAGCAGCAGGAGTTCCAACATCACCTAATGGAAGAATATTGTGAACATATCCTGTACCATTTGAACCAGTAGTACAAGATGTTTTTGCACAACAAGCAATCTGACCAGTAGCATAAACTACTCCAACACCACTAGCCCCAACCTGTACATACTGACCAGCAGTAATAGAGCCACCAGCTTCAAAGTAAAAAGACTTACTAAGATCTTGAAGCATATGAACAGATACAACTCCATTATCTGAATCAGCCAAAGTTACTGCATCTGGTTTTTCACCAGCAGTAGTATAGGCTACTTTTCCAGTAGATGGAGTAATTGTAACAAAACGATAGGCAACTAAAGCCGTATCACACACAAACTGTAGCATTTGATCCTGTCTCATTAATTCCTCCTTAGAATTAAAAGTTATTTAAAGACTATTTCTTTTCCTCTACGTCTTCTGGTTTATCATCCTCATCATTCTCATCCTCATCCTCATTACTCTCTAGATTCATACCCTCATAGATTTTATTAAAGAGATTTTTAAACTCTACCTGCGCTTTTTCTGCTGCTACTTGGATAGTACAATTATCTCTCTTCTTAATGAAAATCATAGCTTCATGGAAATTAGTTACTTCCTCTTTGGAACTTTCTATTTTAGGAGTAACTCCTACTTGTTCTGAAGCCGTTTCCTTAAATGATTCAGCAGTATCTTTCTCCTCTTTAAGATGCTGATCCACCATAGCCAATAAAGATTCAGAAAATGGTTTATCAATAAGATTAACAGTATCTACTTTCAACCTTTCCCCATACTCTTTAATCTTATTATTGTTTTCCAGTTTTTCTAATTTTGTTTTAAGTTCCTGATTTTCTTTAACTAAAGAATCATCTTTAGCCAAGTCTTTTTTAACCAGTTCAACTAACCCATTATAGACCTCTTGATCCTTCTGCACATCCTCTACAGTAAGTTTATTTTTGGAAAATAACATTAAAACCTCCTTCAAAAGATTGTTAAATTATTTTAATACATAATTTGTATCAGCTAAGGTATCATACATCCAATCAGGAGCACTTAATGAATCATAATAACTAGCCTTAGTCTCAAGTACTTTCTCTTTACTAACATTCCTAAATTTACTAATTGCCTCTACAAA
>Ga0315274_10016952_pt1 | contig 10288 bp, 6 predicted proteins | sample YL17G02_20_MG_FD_203700 | JGI IMG/M metagenome (GOLD analysis project Ga0315274, IMG submission 203700) | Sediment microbial communities from Yellowstone Lake, YNP, Wyoming, USA - YL17G02_20 | ecosystem: Environmental > Aquatic > Freshwater > Lake > Sediment | place: USA: Wyoming | collected... | reverse complement strand
ATATCGCTGAGGGATTTGGGAGGAAACACACCAAAGACAAGTTAAATTTCTATTACGATGCGCGAGGTTCATTGGCTGAGACCAAGAACCATCTCATTTACGGCCAGCGCGTCGGATATTTTGCGCAAACTGAACTTGAGGAAGCGGTGGGAACGATTGAGGTTCTCTGGAAGGAACTGAATTTCATCATCAGCTCCCTCATCCAAAAATCTCAACCTCAACCTTAACCTCAACCTTAACCTTAACCTTAACCTCAACCTCAACCTTAACCTCAACCTCAACCTTAACCTAAAAAGGATGCAGCCATGAACGAATCACTGGCAGTGGACGTCTTACTGGTGGAAGACAACCCTCAGGACGCGGAATTGACCATCAGGGCGCTTAAAAAGCACAACATTGCCAACCATCTTTTCGTGGTGGAGGACGGCGCTGAAGCCCTTGACTTTATCTTCTGTCACGGCAAGTATGCCAAGCGGGAAATCAACGCTACTCCAAAGGTGGTGCTGCTTGACCTGAAGCTCCCCAAGGTGAACGGTCTGGAAGTCCTCCGGGCTATCAAGCAGGATCCCCGAACCCGCGCAATCCCGGTGGTGATAGTAACCTCTTCGCGCGAAGACCCGGACATCAAAGCCGCCTACGAACTTGGCGCCAACAGCTACGTGGTTAAGCCGGTGGATTTTGACACCTTCGCCGACTCAATGAGCCAGCTTGGCCTTTACTGGCTGTTGGTGAACCTGCCGCCGAAATGACAAGGTTGAGGTTAAGGTTGAGGTTAAGGTTGAGGTGGAGCTATTTGGAAATCCACCCCACTGAGACCGGCCTGCAACAGTATCTCAAAAGACCCAAATTGGTACTGGAGGCAATCCAATGAGTGAGAAAATAAGAGTTCTGATTGTAGAAGACCTGCCCTCCGACGCCGAGCTGATAGTGCGCGAATTGAAGCGCTCCGGTCTGAACTTTGACTACCGTCTGGTTGATGCTCCCGACGCCTTCGTCGCCGCGCTGACTGAGTTTCAACCGGACGTCATCCTGTCCGACTTCAGCCTGCCGTTGTTCAGCGGCTTGGATGCGCTTAAACTAACCCAGTCCCTCTCCCCTACCATCCCCCTGATTATCGTGACCGGCTCGCTCAGCGAAGAGACCGCCGTGGAGGTGATGAAAGCCGGGGCGGCCGACTATATCCTGAAAGACCGGCTTAAGCGGCTCGCCGCTTCAGTTGATATAGCGCTTTCCCGGATGCGAGCCCTTGAGGAAAAACGCCGTGCCGAAGAGGCTTTGCGGGAGAGCGAACAGAGACTGAAAGAAGCCCAGCGGCTGGGCAAAATCGGGCACTGGGAGTTTGACCTGGAGACACGCAGGTTAAGCTGGTCGGATATGGTTTTCACCATTTACGAGCGCGACCCGAAGCTCGGACCGCCCTCTGAGGATGAAGAGGCGGGCTACTATGCTCCTGAGGATGCCAAACGACTGCGCGACCTTGCTAATACCGCCATCAAAACCGGCAAACCCTATGAGACCGATGTGTCTTTGAGGCTGCCGAGCGGGAGAGTCACCGAGGTTGTTGCCATAGGGACGCCGGTAAAGAATTCCGAGGGGCGTGTCATCAGACTCCTGGGAACCGTCCAGGACTTCACCGAGCGCAAGCTGATAGAAGTGGCGCTTCGCACCAGCGAAGAGCGTCATCGGACTCTCTTTGAAACAATGCAGCAGGGGGTTGTGTATCAGGATGCGGACGGCTGGATAACCCACGCCAATCCGGCGGCGGAACGCATTCTGGGCTTGACGCTGGGTCAAATGCGGGGTCGGACCTCAATGGATCCAGGCTGGCGGTCAATCCACGAAGACGGCTCGGATTTCCCGGGTCAGGAGCATCCGGCGATGGTCGCCCTGCGCACCGGCAAACCGGTGACTGATGTGATAATGGGAGTGTTCAATCCGGCGGATGAAGGCTACCATTGGATTGTGGTGAGCGCCATACCAAAATTCCGGGCGAATGAGGCTCAACCCTATCAGGTCTTTACCACCTTCACCGACATCACCGAGCGCAAACGGGCGGAGGAAGCGCTGAAGAAAAGTGCTCAGACTTTAAGGGATACCGGAGAAATGGCCAAAGTTGGAGGGTGGGAGCTTGACCTCGCGACCAAGGATGTCTTTATGACGGAAGAGGTCAGTCGGATTCATGGAATGGAGCCGGGGTATAAACCGAAGTTGGAAGAAGCTGAGACTTTCTATGCGCCCGAATCCATACCAGCTTTAGAGGTAGCATTGAAGAAAGCGATGGAAACGGGCGAACCTTACGATCTTGAATCCCTTTTCATTCCTTCAGGCAGCAAAGATAAAATTTGGGTGCGGTCGCTTGGAAAAGCCGTTTACAGCGGCGGTAAAATAGTAAAACTTGCTGGGACATTTCAGAATATTGATAAATATAAAAGGGCGGAGGAAGCGCTGCGGGAGAGCGAGGAGCGATACCGCATCCTGGTGGAGAACGCCTTTGACGCCATTTACCTGCTGCGGGGAAAGCATTATGAATATGTCAATCCCCGTTTCTGCGAAATCACCGGATATTCCCGAGAGGAACTGATTTCCCCAGATTTTGATTACCAAGTGACACTCACGGATGAATCCAAAAAGATTGTCCGGGAGCGGTATGAAGCCCGTCAGCGGGGTGAGATGCTTCCCGACCAGTATATGTTCCAGATTATTAGAAAATCTGGAGAGGTGCTGGACGTTGAAGTGAACACAGTTTCCATCGGCAAGCCCGGCGATGCTGCTGTCATCGGCATCATGCGTGACATCACCGAACGCAAGCAAGCGGAGGAGGCGCTGCGGGAATCGGAGACCCGCTACCGAGCGATACTTGAAGGCGCGGGGGAAGGGATATTGGTCGCCGACCTGGAAGCAAAAAAGTTCCGTTACGCCAATCCGGCAATCTGCAGAATGCTGCGGTATTCCGCCGATGAATTATTGGAAATGGGCGTTTTTGATATTCACCCCAAGTATGCACTGAACGATGTAATTGCGGAATTTGAGGCGCAGGCACAGGGGAAAAAGACTCTGGCGGCGGGTCTCCCATGTCTGCGGAAAGACGGCACGGTCATCTATGTTGATACAGTCGCTTCCAAGGTCATCTTGGATGGCGTTCCCTGCAACGTCGGCTTCTTTAATGACATCACCGAACGCAAGCAGGCGGAGGTGGCGTTACGGGGGAGTGAAGCGCGGCTGCGGCGGCTGATTGAAGGCTCCAACGACATCATCTACGTGCTCCAGGATAACCACTTCGTAATGGTCAACTCCAAGTTTGAGGAGTTGACCGGTTATTCCAGTGAAGAGGCGTCGGCGCCGGACTTTGACTTCACAAAGACATATACTCCTGAAAGTAAGGAGCTGATTGCCGAAAGAATGCGCAAATGCGAGCGGGGCGAAGCGATTCCCGACCGCTATGCATTCCGCATCCTTACCAAAGCCGGCAAGGAGTTGGACTTGGAGACCAGCGTCTCACAGATAGAATGGGAAGGCAAACCGGCAACGCTCGGCATCTGCCGCGATATGACCGAACATCACAGCCTTGAGAACCAGCTCCATCAAGCAATGAAGATGGAGGCGGTCGGGCGCTTGGCGGGCGGCGTCGCCCACGACTTCAACAACCTGCTGACGGTCATCCACGGGCACGCCGAACTGGCGATGATGACGGTTGACCCGCGCGATCCACTCCATAATAACGTTGATGAGATACTGAAAGCCGCCCAGCGAGCCGCCGTTCTCGTCCGGCAACTGCTCGCCTTCAGCCGGAAACAGCCGATGGAGCCGAAGATTATCAGGCTTAACGACGTCCTCACCGAGCTTAATAAAATGCTGCGGCGCATCATCGGTGAAGATATTGACCTGAAACTCGCTCTGGGCGACGAACTGTGGCCGGTGAAGGTTGATCCGGCGCAGATGGAGCAGGTGATAATCAATTTGTCGGTTAATGCCCGCGACGCGATGCCCGCCGGCGGAATGCTGATGCTGGAAACCCAAAACGTCCAGTTTGACGCCGAATACGTCCGGACGCACACCGAAGCTTCAGTCGGACCTTATGTGATGTTGGCGGTCAGCGACAACGGCACCGGAATGGGCGAAGAGGTAAAGAAGCGAATCTTTGAGCCGTTCTTCACCACCAAGGGTGAGGGGAAGGGCACCGGGTTGGGATTGGCGACGGTCTATGGCATCGTCAAACAGAGCGGCGGGTTCATCAACGTCTATAGCGAATTGGGCGTCGGCACGATATTCAAGGTCTATCTGCCCCGGGTAACCGGCGAGGCGGAAGATATCAAGAAGAAGGTAAAACCCGCTGAAATCCCGCGCGGAACCGAGACCATTCTATTCGTGGAAGACGAGGAGGCGGTGCGGGCGCTGTCGGTGATGTTCCTGAAACGGCACGGCTATACCATTTTGGAAGCGCCGAGCGGCGGCGAGGCTTACTTAAAGTGCAAACACTTGGATAAGCCGGTGGACCTCATTATCACCGACGTCATTATGCCCGGCGGGATGAACGGCGCCGAGCTGATTCAGACCATCCGCAGTGAACTGTGGCACAACGTCAAAGCTCTTTACATCTCCGGCTATACCGCCAATGCCGTCTTTCACAACGGCGTTCTTGATCCGGGCACGCCGTATCTCCAAAAGCCCTTCCGGCTGGAGGACTTGGGTCATAAGGTAAGGGAAGTGCTGGATGGCAAATAAGTGGGACAGGACTCCGTGCCTGTCTACGGAGAAGACATCGCGGGTTAAAACCGTTGCGGCACTGCGGGAAACCAGGGAGTATCTGGACAAAATAATCAACGCCATCGCCGACCCCATCTTTGTCAAAGACCGCGAGCATCGGTTGGTGCTTGCCAACGACGCCCAGTGTCAGTTCATCGGCAAATCGCGCGAAGAGATAATCGGCAGGACCGACTATGACTTCTTCCCCAAAGAGCAGGTTGATGTATCTTGGCAGAAGGATGAGGAGGTGTTTAAGAGCGGCATTGAGAGCATCAATGAGGAGGAGGTTACCGACCTCAAGGGTGCGACTCATAGCATCTCCACTAAGAAGACCCTCTACACCGACAATGATGGCAATAAATTCATCGTCGGGATTGTCCGCGACATCACCGAGCGAAAAAAGTTGGAAGCCCAGTTCCTGCGTGCGCAGCAGTTTGAGAGCATCGGCGCGCTCGCCAGTGGAATCTCGCACGACCTGAACAACATCCTCGGTCCCATTATGATGGCGAGCGACCTGCTCAAGGAGGATATTCATACTGAAGAGGGGCAGAAGATTCTGGATATGCTAACTGCCAGCGCCCGGCGGGGAGCCGAGCTGGTCAAACAGGTTCTTACCTTTGCCCGCGGCGCTGAGACCAAACGTTTGTTGTTCCAGCCGCGGCATATCTTAAAGGAAATCTTTGAGATAACCCAAGCCACCTTCCCCAAGAACATTCAAATCAAACGGGATTATGCCTCTGACCTATGGACGATTTCCGGCGACCCGATCCAGATACACCAGGTGTTGATGAACCTGTGTGTCAACGCTTCCCACGCGATGCCCGACGGCGGGATACTCACCATCAGCGCTCAGAACCGAATTCTGGACGGGCAGGAGGTGCGGTTCTACCACGACGTCAAGCCCGGCCGATATGTGGTTGCCACCATCAGCGACACCGGCGCCGGTATCCCGCCGGAGATTATAGACAAGATATTTGACCCGTTTTTCACCACCAAGAGCGGGAAGAAAGGCACCGGGCTGGGGCTCTCCACCGCGCTGGCGATTGTGAAGAATCACGGCGGATTTATGGATGTGGCGACTGAGGTTGGGGAGGGAACGGCGTTTATGGTCTATCTGCCGGTTTCGGAGGAGGGCGAGAGCGAGGCGGCACAGGTGGCTCAGACTGCTGCTCCCCGGGGAAACGGTGAATTGATTATGGTGGTGGACGATGAATCGTCGGTGCGAAACATCACGCGCAGTATCTTAGAGACTAATGGCTACCGCGTGGCGACCGCTGAAGACGGGGTGGAAGCGATGTCGCTTTTTACCGGGGGGAAGGAGGAGATTCACGCCGTCCTGTTGGATTTGGAGATGCCCTATATGGACGGCGTCGCAACCGTCCAGGCGTTGCGGGCGATAAACCCCGGGGTGAAGATTATAATCAACAGCGGCTACCCGGAAGCCGCCAGGCGGTTGCGGCGCGAACTGGAAGCCGGCGAGGTGAAAGCCGTGCTGCCGAAGCCGGTGGAATCCGATAGATTGCTGACGGTTCTCCATCAAGTAATTACTGCGTAACCATGGCTGCAAACCCTGGCATTATGAAAGATGATATTCCCCTGGAGGGCGGACTTTTAGTCCGCTCTTGTGGGGTAGTCACCATTAGAGCGGACTAAAAGTCCGCCCTCCAAAAGGAAGCCTTTAGATGTCTGAAGCCAACCTGACCCTGCCCGAACCGTTCGGCAAGCTGATGCCGCAGGCTCTCTGGCAACAAATCTTTGACCGCATACGGATACTCAGCCCTGAGTTGAACATCTACGACGGCGTTCAGGATTTGCAGAGCCGCCTGCTGGCGCCCACCGCCTTAAAAAAGAAATCCAGCGTGCTCATCGTGGACGAACTGGTGCCGGATATCGGCGACGAGGTGATGCGGCAGAAGCGCAAGCTGCTCGTCCGCGCCCAGTATTACGAGGGGGGGCTGCATCACCGCGTCTCATTCCATTCGTTCGTCACGAAGAAGGTTATCTACAAACACTATCCCGCGTTGCTGTTGAACGTCCTGCCGCCGCTGCGGCGGGTTTCCAATCTGTTCGTCGCCTACCCCTCGCGGGATAAGCCGGTTTATCTTGAGATACCGATTGAGGGTGCTCCGCCGCAGATTCGGGTGATTGAGATGGATCTGGAAAAGATGCGCGCGTTTGTTCCCAACGCGACGCAGGTTGTTCCGAAGTCGCGCCGGGTGGACGGGCTGAGGGTGGATTTCGTGGAGTTGGGGGAGACGGTCGTGGGCGGCGAGATGTCACTGAAAGGGCGGGATACCGTGGAGGTAACGCTTGACCCGCTGTCCGCTGAAGCCGGCAACAAGTTCTCCAATTATTTTGAGAAGGAGTTCACCAACCGTCACGGTCAACGCAGCGAAACGGCGCTGAAGGAACTCCGCGGAGAGGAAGCGGCGGCGTTGGGCGGTGCGATGCTGAAGAGCGCCATTCCGACGGCTACGCTGGTCATCGCTGACGAGACCCAGCGTCGCTGGATGACCAACATTATAAAGAGCTTTAGCTGGATACCGCGAACGTTTGAAACCTACGCCCAGGCGGACGCTGCCGCCGTCCGCGATATTACACTCCTGGTTATGGACGCCCGGCAGGGTGACTTCAATGCCGTGGACTTGATTCGCAAATTGATTGACGAAGGGACAATCCTGCCGATTCGGTTTGTTCTCCTGGGCGCCGACCCGACGGAAGCCCGCCCCGACCAATGGCGCGACTTGGGGGAGGGAATGTTTATTCCGACCACTGCGCCGTATTTCTGGGTCAAGCAGAAACTGGCGAAATGGTTGAACATCCCGGAACCTTTGAGGCGGGGCGTCGGCGGAGAAGACAAACCGAATATCCTCATCGCCGATGACGATTCCGAAATGCTGGATATGCTGAGCCTCGTCCTGTTCCGGAACAATTATAAAGTCGCCACCGCTGCCACCGGCGCCGAGGCGTTGCGTCAGGCGCGCAATGCCGTTCCCAAACTGATGCTGCTGGATATCAATTTGCCCGACATCAACGGTTTGGAGGTGCTGCGGACGCTGCGCTCATTCCAGATTACCAGGGATTTGCCGGTGATTATGATAACCGGTTATCGCGAGCAGGAGAAGGTTAAAGAAGCGATTTCACTGGGCATCGCCGGCTATCTCGTGAAGCCGTTCAGCGAGAAAGACCTGCTGCAGCGGGTGGAAGGGGTGTTGGGGGGAATTAAGAATTAAGAATTAAGAATTAAGAATTAGGAATTGGGGATGTGGGAGCTCGGGAAAGCCGGCATTTGTGTCGGCTTCAACAGAGAGCGGCAAGACTGCCGTTCCTACTTACCTGTTTCGCGTAGTTTTTTAAAGAACTGCGTCATCAAGTCGCGGCTCTCCTTCTCTCCCAATCCACCATACACTTCCATCCGATGTCCCAATCGCGGGTCGCGGACGATGTCCATCAGAGAGCCGCACGCGCCAGCGCGCGGATCGGATGCGCCGTAGTAGAGCCGGCCGATGCGCGCCCAGACCAGCGCTCCGGCGCACATCGGGCAGGGCTCAAGAGTCACGTAGATATCGGCGCCATCCAACCGCGCTTCCTGGGCGGCTTGACAGGCGGCGGTTAGGGCGAGCATCTCGGCGTGGGCGGTCGGGTCGGCAAGAGCGCGGTTGCGGTTGTGCCCTCGTCCCAGCAGCGCGCCGTCGCGAACTACCACCGCCCCGACCGGAACTTCGTCCTCCGCGAGCGCGAGCTTCGCCTCCTCCAGCGCCAGCCGCATCCAGTATTCGGGTTGGTCAATATTCAACATATACTCATTAACGGTTCTAACGTATTAACGTGTTAACGTAATGACGTATTATTACCAAGTGCAGATTATAGTTGACACTTCCCCCCCCGCTTGCGGGGGGAGAGAGAGGAATTAACCGCACTGATTAGTAACGAACGGAATTAGCAGTCTGACCGTTAACACGTTAGCACTTTAGAACGTTATTACCCTCCTGTTCAAGGTAATCCACCAAAATCATCCCATCCCGGAACCGTCTCCCCACAACGCGACGCTCAACCTCAAACTCCTGAAGCCGGTCCACATCGTTGATGCTAAAAGTTTCAGTCTTTCTCACCCAGCGTTTTTCAGCGAAGCGGGCGATACGCCCGGGGATTTCATACAGGCGGATTTTACGCAGGGCGCTGATGAATAATGCTTCAGGGTATTGCCTCGCCAAACCCTCCAGCAGCACCGGGTCGTTGACCAGGTCCACCTTGTTGAAGATGAGGATCTGCGGGGTTTGGTCAAGTCCCAGTTCGCGGATGATTTCGTCGGTGCGGGCGAGCTGCTCCTCCCAATGGGGATGCGCGAGGTCAACCACCACCAGGAAAAGGTCGGCTTGGCGGGACTCTTCAAGGGTGCTCTTGAATGTCGCGAGCAAATCCACCGGCAGTTTGCGGATAAAGCCGACGGTGTCAATAAGGAGAATGCGCTTGTCGTCGGGCAGCCGCATCACCCGCACCATGGGGTCCAGGGTCGCGAAAAGGCGGTCTTCCACAAAGGCGTTGGCGCGGGCGAGCTGGTTAAGCACTGTGGATTTGCCGGCGTTGGTGTAGCCGACGATGGCGACTTTGAACAGGTCGCGGCGGCGGCGGCGGCGGATTTCGCGCGCCGATTCAATCCGCTTAAGCTGCCCGCGCAAGCCGGTGATGCGGCGCTTTATCACCTGCCGGTCAATTTCCAATTGGGTCTCGCCTGGCCCGCGCGTGCCGATGCCGCCGTATTGGCGCGACAGGTGCTGCCAGCGCCGGGTCAGACGCGGCATCAGATAGAGAAGCTGCGCGAGTTCAACCTGGATGCGTGCTTCACGGGAGCGGGCGCGGCGGGCGAAGATGTCCAATATCAACCCCGACCGGTCAATCACCTTGCAGCCCAGCGCGGTCTCCAGATTGCGCACCTGAGCCGGCGTCAGGTCGTCGTCAAAGACCACCAGGTCGGCGTCTTCGCTCTTCGCCAGTCCCGCAAGTTCGGTCACTTTGCCGCGCCCGATGAACGTGCCCGGGTTGGGAGCGGATTTGTCTTGAACGATCCGTTGAACGGCATGTCCCCCGGCGGTGTCAAGAAGCTGCTCCAACTCGTCCAGGTTGTCGCCGACTTCCCACGCCGGGACGCCGCGCCGCTTCACGCCGACGATGATGGCGGTTTCGGTATTTGCTGGCGGTTTGTTCAAGGGTATTGATTTATACGAGGTAGCCGATTTATAGGAGGTAGTCGGGGTTGTCCTCAACCCCGACGTTCGGGCTTGGGACAAGCCCGATTAACTCAAGTAAGTAAAAGTAGTCGGGGTTGTCCTCAACCCCGATGGTCGGGCTTGGGACAAGTCCGATTAACTCAAGTAAGTAAAAGTAGTCGGGGTTGTCTCAACCCCGATGGTCGGGCTTTGGACAAGCCCGACTACCTCACCTCTTTGCCACTCCTCCCCACCACCGACTCCGCTATGAGCAACAGAAGGAAAGCCGCCGCCAGCGGTCGCCATAACTCCCGACCATAACGGGCGCTTCGGACCTC
>Ga0315274_10016951_pt1 | contig 10288 bp, 7 predicted proteins | sample YL17G02_20_MG_FD_203700 | JGI IMG/M metagenome (GOLD analysis project Ga0315274, IMG submission 203700) | Sediment microbial communities from Yellowstone Lake, YNP, Wyoming, USA - YL17G02_20 | ecosystem: Environmental > Aquatic > Freshwater > Lake > Sediment | place: USA: Wyoming | collected... | reverse complement strand
CCAGTTCCAGGTGGGCATTACCCGTGAATACCTTTAGCTCATCCATCGGCACCCGTCTCCTTTAGCCGTAGCATTAAGTACATATAGATTATAGCACGATTGACCGCTCACCTCACTACCGTAAGTTTTGTCGCTCTGAACTTGACAACGACACACTCGCCTCTTTATAATAAAAGAAACTCGCCCAGCATAAACTTGACACTTAAAGTTATTTCTGTATATAAAGTACCAGAACAATCCCCATATAATCGGTGTCATTGGTTGTCAAAGTCCGACCTCAAATAGATATGCTGCCAAGAAAAGCGAGAGTTTTTCTTAATTCTTTTAAAATTTGGTTTCCTGTATGCCAAAGTATATCTTTGTAACTGGTGGTGTAGTTAGTTCCGTGGGCAAGGGTGTAGCCGTCGCTTCCATGGGCACTCTTCTTAAGAGTCGTCAGTTCAGCGTCATGGCCCAGAAACTTGACCCCTATCTTAATGTTGACCCGGGCACCATGTCCCCCTACCAGCACGGTGAGGTATTTGTCACCCAGGATGGCGCCGAGACCGACCTGGACCTGGGCAACTACGAACGATTCATTGACGTTGATGTTACCAAAGATTCCAATGTTACCTCAGGGCAAATCTACAGCGCGGTCATTTCCCGGGAGCGGCGGGGAGATTTCCTTGGTGGCACCATCCAGGTTGTGCCCCACGTCACCTCGGAAATAAAGTCGCGCTTCCGGCAACTGGCCGAGAAGACCAAAGCGGATGTCATCCTCATTGAGGTCGGCGGCACGGTCGGCGATATTGAGGGGCAGCCCTTTCTTGAGGCCATCAGGCAGATGCGAAAAGACGTCGGGCGGGACAACGTTCTTTACGTCCACGTTACCCTCCTTCCCTATCTGAACTCAACTCGTGAGCTGAAGACCAAGCCAACACAGCACAGCGTTAACGAGCTGCGCCGCATCGGCATCCAGCCTGATATCATCATCTGCCGCAGCGACCTTCCCATCCCGGAAAGCATCCGCGATAAAATCTCTCTCTTCTGCGACGTGGAGAGGGAGGCGGTCATTCCCCTCCCCACCGTCCCCACCATTTACGAGATACCGTTATTGCTGGAAGAGGCCGGGCTGGGCCGACTGCTCGTTAAAAAGCTTCATCTGCCGGCGAAAAGGGCCAACCTGAAGAAGTGGCGGGACATGGTGGAAAGGCTAAAGACATCTCATGAGCCGGTGAATATTGCTCTGGTAGGAAAATACGTTGAATTAACTGATGCCTATTTCTCGGTGCGTGAGGCACTGTGCCACGCCGCGCTGTACCACAATCGGGAATTGAAACTTTCCTGGGTACACTCAGAAGACCTGGAGCGTGATGGCTGCGATTCGCGGCTGCGGGCAGCGCAGGGCGTCGTCGTTCCGGGTGGCTTCGGCATCCGGGGCATTGAAGGCATGGTCAAAGCCGCCAACTACGCCCGGACCAATGAAATCCCCTACCTTGGCCTTTGTCTGGGACTGCATGTGATGGTTATTGAGCTTGCCCGCTATGCCCTGAAATCAAAGAAGCCGAATTCCACCGAGTTCGACCCCGATACGCCCTACCCGGTGATCGATTTCCTGCCGGAACAGAAGAAGGTGCTCCACAAGGGAGGCACCATGCGCCTTGGTAATTACCCCTGCAGCCTGGTTCCCGGCACCCGTGCCGCACGGGCCTACGGTCAGAGCCTGGTCAATGAGCGCCACCGGCATCGTTATGAGTTTAATAATGAATATCGCGCCAAGTTGGAAAAAGCGGGCCTGGTTTGCAGCGGTCTCTCGCCAGATAATTGTCTCGTGGAAATCTGTGAACTGGCCAATCACCCCTGGATGGTGAGCTGCCAGTTCCATCCTGAGTTTGGCTCCCGGCCCAGCCGTCCCCACCCGCTTTTCCGCGAGTTCATCGGAGTGGCCAAGGACGTGCTGCGCGAAGGCGCACAACCACCCCTACCTCTTTCCCCAGAATAGTGAGGAGGCAATGCATTTCTTTATAAAAAAGCCGTCTTTATCTGACAATTTTCCCGCCACGCTGAGCTTTTTCAAAAGATTTAAAAAATCCTGGTTTTAAGATTAGCAAACAATAACTTTCCCTTTCCTTACCGGGAAAGGGCACGGAAGTGAGGTGATACCATGAATATTGAAGAACTGGAAGGCAAAACGAAAACCGAGCTGCTAACCCTGGCCAAAGAAAAGGGCATTGCCGGGGCCGAGAGCTTGAACAAGCCGGACCTGATTATGCAACTGCTTCAGTCAGATGTTGAGCAAGAAGGGCACGTGTTCTGCCAGGGTATCCTGGAAATCATGAGTGACGGCTACGGTTTCCTCAGACAGGATACGCTGCTGCCCAACCACGCCGATGTCTATATTTCCCCGTCGCAGATTCGCCGCTTTAGCCTGCGCAATGGCGATATGATTGTCGGGCAGGGCCGACCGCCAAAAAGCAATGAAAAATATTACAGCCTCCTGCAGATACTGGCGATTAATAACATCGACCCCGAGCAGTCCAAAGAAAGACCCCACTTTGGCTCGCTCACCCCAACTTTCCCGGACAAAATTATTAACCTGGAACACTCACCCAGCGAGCTGTCCACGCGTTTGCTCAATATGATTGCACCCATCGGTCGCGGGCAGAGAGGCCTGATTGTCTCCCCACCCAAGGCAGGTAAGACTATGCTGCTCAAAGCCATTGCCAATGCCGCGACGACCAACTACAGCGACATCCATTTGCTCGTCTGTCTGATCGGGGAACGCCCTGAAGAAGTCACCGATATGAAACGCTCCGTCAAAGGCGAGGTGATCAGCGCCACCTTTGACGAGGTGGTGGAAAACCAGACCCGCGTTGCCGAGCTGGCTCTGGAGAGAGCCAAGCGCATCGTGGAAAGCGGGAAGGATGTGTTTATTCTTCTGGATGGCATCACCCGCCTCACCCGTGCCTACAACCTGGCGATGCCCTCCAGCGGGCGTACTCTTTCCGGCGGCATTGATCCCGCGGCGCTTCACCCCGCCAAGCGCTTCTTCGGCGCCGCCCGCAATACCGCCGAGGGCGGCAGCCTGACTATCATCGCCACCTGTCTTATTGACACCGGCAGCCGCATGGACGACCTAATCTATGAAGAATTCAAAGGCACCGGCAATTTGGAGCTCCACCTTGACCGGCGACTGGCAGAGCGCCGCGTCTTCCCGGCCATGGACATCCAGCGCAGCGGCACACGCCGGGAAGAACTGCTCATTGACGAAAACAGCCTGGGCAAGATATGGCTGCTGCGGCGCATGGTTGCCATGATTGCCTCCGACTCTACCAACTTCGTCGAGGCCACCGATCGCATCCTCGACCGTCTGCGCAAATCAAAGACCAATGCTGAATTTCTGGACAATCTGAACAAGGAGATGTAAATTGCCCTGCCGGAGAGGGTTGGCCGATGAATGATAAGAGCATTATTCGGGGGAAAAAGCCCTCCCCCGGACTTATCGCCGGCCTATTCGTAGCGCTGTTTTTCGGCGTTTCACTTTTCATTCGGGCCTATCTTCCCTATGACCAGATCTTCAGCGGGGAATGGGTCAAGTTTTCCGGCAATGATGCCTACATCCAAATGCGCCTGGTGGACAGCCTAGTGCATAACTTCCCCAGGCTGATTGATTTTGACCCATACCTGCTCTATCCCTTTGGCATGCGCCTAGACAACATCCACTTCTTCAACTGGCTCCTGGCCGGTGTAATCTGGGCCATTGGCCTCGGCGCACCAACCCAGCACACCATTGACGTTGTCGGAGCCTATTTCCCCACCGTCCTGGCCGCGCTCACCGTTATCCCGGTTTACTTCATCGGTAAGGAACTTTTCGGGCGCTGGGCCGGGGTTATTGCCGCCGGCCTAGTCGCCATCTTGCCCGGGGAATATCTGGGACGCTCGATTCTGGGCTTCACCGACCACCACGTTGCCGAGACGCTGTTCACCACCATCGCCATAATGTTTTTCATTATGGCCATCAAACGGGCACAGGAAAGCGGCCTGACAGTTCAGCATCTCCGGAACCGGGACGGGAAAGTAATCCGCAAGCCCCTTATTCTCAGTTTATTTGCCGGCCTCTCCCTGGGGCTCTACCTCGTGACCTGGATTGGCGGACTGCTCTTTGTCTTCATCATCCTTCTCTACTTATTTATCCAGTTCATCATCGACCACCTCAAGCGAAACAGGACTGATTACCTCTTACCGGCAGGCACAATTACATTCTTCATCGCTTTAATAATCTATGTGATATTCGCCGGCAGCACGTTTTCCCTCAAGCCCCTCAGCGTGATACCGTGGCTCGCTCTGCTCATGGCGACGGTTCTTCCCATCATCCTGCACTTGGTCTCAGCAGAATATGTAAAAACTAAAATAAGACCATACTACTACCCGATTACTCTTTTCGGGGTGGGGGCAATAGCCATTGCCGTCGTTTCTGTCATTGCCCCGTCATATATTCGCTACGCATTTGATGTTTTTAACCCTATCGCTGTGCGTACCATAATGGAAATGCAGCCTTTCCTTCGCCCACAAGGGGAATGGACGGCGGCGCTTGCCTGGGGCAATTTCAATGCCAATTTTTTCCTTTTCCCAGGTGCATCACCCTTGCCTGAATGGTTTCAGTGGATTCCTGGATTTAGTTTTATATCTTTGGTAATACTTATTGTATCTATTATCAAACACGGTAATGCAGATAAGAATATCTTAGTAATATGGAGTTTGATAGTCCTTTTCGCAACTCTTGGCCAGCGTCGCTTTGCCTACTATTTAATCGTCAATGTAGCTTTACTGACCAGTTTTCTCTCCTGGCAATTCTTCAAGATGAATCAAGACGTTCGTCCGTACGTGAAGCATATAAATATATTTGCCTCAATCGCCACCATTATCATCCTTATTTTCTTCTCCGGCTTTAATCCGATAATAGTAGCTATCCTGGTAGCGTTGCTCATCGCCTATATTTTCTGGCAATTCCTCCAAGTTTTAGATATTCTGAGATTTACTAATCCCAAACTGGAACCACAAAAAAAGAGAAAGCATAAAGGGAAGTCGACAGCCGGATTTTCTCCCGCCCTGTACCATATAAATATGGCTATGGCAGGAATCGTTATCTTCTCCCTCGTCTTCTCCCCCAGCATCAATCCGGCAATAGCACTCGCCTCCCAGGCGCAATTTGCCCCGTCCGACGCCTGGATACGTTCTCTGGACTGGATGAGGGAAAATACACCGGAACCCTTTGGCGACCCGGATTTTTATTATCAAATATATGAACCTCCTCCAGCCGGTGAGCAATATGATTATCCTGATTCCTCTTATGCGGTCATGGCCTGGGTTGACTACGGATACTGGATCACCCGTATTGCCCATCGACCGGTTAATCTCACCCCGGGCCCGGGAGGGTTTTATGTGGCCACATTCTTGCTGTCCCAGAGTGAAAACTCATCCCAGGAAGTAGAGTGGCAAACGGAGAGGGAACAGGAAATGATCCCGGAGAGCGATATAATCAACAAACTGGGGACAAAATATATCATGCTTGACGACCAGATTGTGACCAGCAAGTTCTGGGCGCTTGGTATATGGTCAGAACAGGAACTATCGAAATTCTTTGATTTCTATCTTGAACCCCGGGAGAAAAATGTATTTGCCAGGAAAGCCTTCTTTCACCCTGAGTACTACCGCTCACTGGGGGTCAGACTGTACTACTTTGATGGCAAGGCGGTGACTCCGCCGGAGACAGTCGTTATCTCCTACGAAGAAAGGCCGTTCCAAGGGGGCGGCATGGTCAAGGTAATAACTGACACCAAAACCTTCCCCAGTTATCAAGAGGCAAACGACTACATTTCAGCTCAGAAATCAGGAGATTTCCAGATCGTTAGCGATACGCCTTCGGTCAGCCCGGTGCCCCTTGAGGAATTAAAGCACTACCAACTGGTTTACCGTTCCCCGGAAACTACCTATCAGCCTGGCGTGGGCAATGTACCATCCATAAAAATATTCGAATACATCAAATGAATTTTTCTTTAACGTTCACCCTTTACTTGACAAACAGCGGTGAAAATCCAATCATTTAGGTAGAGAGGCAGAGGTCTGATGGCATGCAGATAAGGAAGACTTACAAAGAGGTTAACCCCGAACTGCTCTACGCCGAGATAAGAGATTTTGTCCTGAAGCAAAGAGCCAGTCTGGGCGATGAAAAGATGGAAACTTACGCCCTGCCCAGCGATTCCTCCTCATTCATCAGCCGGGGTACTCTGACCTTCAGAGCCCAGGACGAGTCAGGCAAAGAAAGGGAATGCCTGCGGGCTCACGTTGTTGGCTCCGCCAGAACGGAAACCAAGATAATGCTGGACAGTGATGATAAGCTCTTCTCGCCGGATAAGGTGTCAGCACTGCAGGCAGACCTGGACTTCATTTTCGGTTCCTACGAGGTGAAATAAAGGTTATAACCCCGAGGCGAGCCGGTACATATTCTCGTAGGCCCGGCCGAAATCAGGGTTATCCTTTTCCAGCCTGCTTTTCAGCGCTTTCATGCGCCGGACAAATGCGTCCCTGTCTTTTTTCTTCACCATTTCCGCCCACGCTGCCACCTTCCCCTGGAAGAGCGCTTCAATATCCGGAACGCCGGGCAAATTCATCTGTATCGAGGCATAAAGTTCCGGATTCTCCGAAATAACGCTCTCCACCAGGGTCAGCAATACCTTGTAGGTGACGCCGCCGAGCATCGTGGGCGGTGCGACCTTGCTGGCGCTGAGAAGCGTATCAGCTGCCACCACGGCAATAAAATGAGAGAGCCCGAGAATGACGGCCATTTTATCGTCGTGCTCTTCGGGCGTCATCAGGCTGACTCTGGCACCCCTGCTTTCCAGATAACCCCTGACCTTCTCCGCCAGCGTCCTTTCTTCGCGGCTGGTCGGCGTCAGCACGAAATTCTGACCGGCAACCCCCTGCGCCCCCGGGCCAAAGAGCGGATGAGTCCCCAATATCAGATTGGTCTTCAAGTGCCGATGCATGGCGGCCACCGGCATGACTTTCACCGAGGTAACATCAACCACCACCTGTTCCGGCTGGATATGGGGGGCCAGCTCCATAACAACGTCCTCAAAAGTCTCTATGGGCACGGAGAGCAATATCGCCTCGGCACCTTTGACGGCTTCTGCATTTGAGGCAGCGCCAACGCCAAGCTCCTGTCTCGCTTCCCTGACCTTGTTTTCGGTCCGGCCACTGATTATTACCTCGTTGCCCTCAGCCAGCAGATGGCGGGCAAACCACCGCCCCATTTTCCCCGAACCACCGATTATGGCAACCCTCACGTATCCACCTCAAATCCGCCTTTTTGCCTTCGGATACGAGCCCAGTACCTTGAGGAAAATCGACAGTTTTTCCACATTCGCCAGTGCCTCGCGGGCAGCGGCATCCTCACGGTGGCCCTCAAAATCGAGATAGAAATTGTACTGCCAGGGTTTTTGCCGCGTTGGCCTGGACTCCAGCTTGGTCAGATTAATATTGCGACGGGCGAATTCACCGAGGACTTCATACAGTGCCCCCGGCCGGTCCTTCGTCGAAAAAACAATCGAGGTCTTGTCGCTCCCGCTTGGCGGCGAGTCTTTTCTGGCCAGGATGAAGAAGCGGGTGAAATTGTTCGGGTTGTCCTCTATCTCTCTGGCGATGACCTTCATGCCATAGATTTCCGCCGCCCGGGCGCTGGCAATAGCAGCGCTGTCGGTTAACCCACGCTCCTTAATCATCTTGACGCTTCCCGCGGTGTCATAGCTGGGAATCAGCGCTGCTTTCAGGTGCTTCAGGAAATTGCGGCACTGCGCCAGCGCCTGGGGATGGGAGTAGACCTTTTTCACCGTATCCATGCCAGCATCAGGACTGGCAATGAGGCAATGGATAACTCTCAGTTCAATCTCGCCGCAGACGCAGAGACCGGATTCCAGCATCAGGTCGTAAGCCCGGCTGATGCTCCCTTCCAGCGAGTTTTCCACCGGCACGACACCAAACTGCACCCCCTCCACCTCCACCGACTGGAAGACCTCTTCCAGCGTCTCACGGGGTCTGATTGCGATTGACGTGCCGAAGAATTGAAAGGCAGCTTCCTCGCTGTAGGCGCCCACCTCCCCCTGGAAGGCAACCGTAATACCCTCTTTATTCTTACAGGCGGAGATGATGCGCCCGTAAATGCCTTCCAAATCTTCTCCGGCAATGTCGATATTTTGTTTTCGGGCAATGCACTTGACGTTTTTCAGGACCCTCTTCTCTCTTTCCCGGTCCTCAATCAAGCGACCCTTTGCCCGCTTGCCTCTGCCTATCTCCTCGGCAATGCGTATTCGCTCGCCAATGAGCCCAATGATTCTGGCGTCAACACCATCAATCTGCTTCCGCAACTCTTCCAGCTTCATGACAGTACCCTCGGCACAAGTCCTGCCCGCAGGGCAAAGTCGCATATGGTCACCGCCATCATCGCCTCCACCCCCGGCACCGCCCGGGGAACAATACAGGTATCATGACGTCCCGTTACGGTGAGGCTGGTCCGGGCCATCTTCTGGGTATCCACCGTTTCCTGGCTCCGGCCAATGGAGGCGGTCGGCTTGACCGCAACCCTGACCATTACCGGCATGCCGGTGCTGATGCCACCAAGCACCCCACCGGCGTTGTTGGTCCGGGTAACGATTTTCCCATCTTTAATATCGTAAAGGTCATTATTTTCCGAGCCTTTCATGCCAGCAACGGCAAAGCCGGCGCCGAACTCCACCCCCTTGACCGCCGGAATAGCGAACAGGGCTTTGGATAGTTCCCCATCAAAATTGTCAAACACGGGCTCGCCCAGCCCGGCTGGCACATTCAGGGCAATGCCCTCGACAATCCCGCCCAAGCTGTCTTTTTCTGCTTTAGTCTTTTCTATTAAGCGCATCATCTCCTCGGCCGCTTCCGGGTCAGCGCACCACAGCGGGTTCCTTCTGGCATTTTCCTTTATTTTATCAAGCTCTCTCGTCCGGGCTTTAACACCGCCAATCTCAACCGTATGCGCGAAAACGTCAATGCCCAGGCGACCGAGCAGCTTTTTGGCGATCGCCCCCGCCATGACATAGGCCAGGGTTATCCTCCCCGAAAACCTGCCCCCACCACGGAAATCGTTGAACCCGCCGTATTTGACAAAGGCGGTATAGTCGGCATGGCCGGGACGGAGGGCAAATCGGTTTTTCTGATAGGCGCCGGAGTCAATATCTTCGTTCCAGGTGAGCATACAGATGGGAGCACCGGTGGTATGATCTTCAAAGACGCCGGAGATTATCTCCACTTTATCCAGCTCCCGCCGTTCCGTGGTGCCGATGGCACCGGGCCGTCTCCGCGCCACCTCCGGCTGGATATCCGCCTCGGTGAGAGGGAGACCCGCCGGACAGCCGTCAACCACCACACCCATGCCGTCGCCGTGGCTCTCGCCAAAGCTGGTGATGGCAAAGAGCTTTCCCAGACTGTTACCCATCTATCTTCAGCCTTCCTCCAATGTTTCTTAGTATATCCCAGAATTCAGGAAATGTCTTGTTGACGCATTCCGCGCCATTTATCACGGTGTTCCCCGCCAGTGTGCCCAGGATGCTGAAGGCCATGGCGATACGGTGGTCGTTGTGGCTGTCAATGGCCGCTCCTTTCAGATTCGAGCCTGTTATTATCATTCTGCCCTTTTCCTCGGCAACCTTTAACCCCATCCTTTCCAGACCTTCTCGGACTGCAGCCACGCGGTTCGATTCTTTTATCCTTGCCCGGCTGATGCCCACAAATTCGCTCGTTCCCTCAGCCACCGACGCCAGGACAGCCATCGTGGGCAGAAGGTCGATGCAGTTGGACAAATCGGCGCGCAGTGCCTTCAGCCTCGAACTTTTGACCTTGATTGCATTCGGCAGCATTTCTACCTCTGCGCCCATCTGGGCCAGGAAATCCAGCATAACCTTATCGCTCTGCAGGCTCGCCGGGTTCAGGTTCTTTACCTCCATACCGCCCGAGACCGCACCCAGCGCCAGGAAGTATGAGGCCGACGACCAGTCGCCCTCCACTATATAGCTGGCTGGGTGATATGTCTGTCTGGTTGTGTAGAAATCGTCCATCTCTGGTGAGACTGCCACCCTGATGCCGAATTTCGCCATGCTGTCAATGGTCATGGCCACGTAGGGCTTTGATTCCAGAGGCGTGGTCAGCCTGATGCGCATACCTTCCTCGGCCAAGGGTGAGACCAGCAGCAGTGCCGAGACAAACTGGGAACTGACATCGCCAG
>Ga0315274_10016950_pt1 | contig 10288 bp, 11 predicted proteins | sample YL17G02_20_MG_FD_203700 | JGI IMG/M metagenome (GOLD analysis project Ga0315274, IMG submission 203700) | Sediment microbial communities from Yellowstone Lake, YNP, Wyoming, USA - YL17G02_20 | ecosystem: Environmental > Aquatic > Freshwater > Lake > Sediment | place: USA: Wyoming | collected... | reverse complement strand
GCCGATGTCGCGCGCCTGGCCGGGCTGCGCCAGGGGACGCCGCTCCTTCTCGTCTCCGGGCGTCGCGCCGCCGCCCGCCTGCTCACGTGCCCGCTCGTGCTCGAGGCCGTCGTCAGGCGGGCGCTGCCCGGGCGGGTAGTGGTCGTCGTGCGCGAGGCGGTGCCGGTCGCCGTGGTCATCGCCGGCGACGGGTGGGCCGCCGCCGACGAGCGCGGCGTCGTGGTCACGCGTGGGACAGGCCCGCAGCCGTTTCCGGAGCTGCCGCGGGTGCCGCTGACGATTGCATCCGGAGCGGGCGCGACGTCCCTTCCCGCCGCCGGCGACCTCCTGCCCAGCCCCGTGCGGCCGGCGCTGCGGCTGGCGGCGGTGCTGCGCCGCCACGCCGGGCTGGTGATCGCCGAGGTGCGGGTGGGCGACGGCGACCGCCTGGAGATGACGACCCGCGACGGCGTGCGGGTGCTGGTGGGCGCCGCCGACGAGAGCCTGGAGGGGCGGCTCGGCGGGCTCGTGCCGATACTGGAGGAGCTGCACCGCGCGGGGACGGCCGTTGAATATGTGGACGTGCGGTTCCGGGGACCGCCCGCGGTGATGCCCAGCGGCGGCTCAGCCGGGCCGGGGTCATGATGCCGGTCGTTGACGCGCTGACGGCGTAGCAGGAGCAGTGAGCAGCGGGGGTGGCGGGGATGCGTGGGGTGGCGGGGATGCGTGGGGTGGCAGGCATGCGCGGGATGGGCGGCAAGATCACCCTGATGTGCGTGTGCATCGTCCTGGGCTTCATGCTGGCCGTGCAGGCGCGCACGCAGCTTCAACTGACGCGGGCCCTGCCCTACCAGCGCCTGGAGGAGGTCACCGCCCTCCTGTACCGCGCCGAGGAGGAGCGCGACCTGCTGCGGCGAGAGGTCTCGGGCCTGCGCTCGCAGCTGGCGGAGGTCGGCCAGGGCCAGGCCGCCATTGAGTCATTGCGTGCCGAGCTGGAGAAGGCGCGCATGGCGGCCGGGCTTGTCCCCGTCGTGGGGCCGGGCATCTCGGTGATCATGGACGACAGCCGCCGCGCCGCCCAGCCCGGCGAGGACCCGAACCTGTTCATCATCCATGACGACGACATCCTCAAGGTCGTGAACGAGCTGGTGTCGGCGGGGGCGGAGGCCGTTTCGATCAACGGCCAGCGGCTCATCGCCACCAGCGAGGTGCGCTGCGCCGGCCCGACCATCTCCGTGAACAACACGCGCACGGCGCCTCCCGTCCAGGTGCTGGCGATCGGCGACCCCGACACGCTGGAGGCCGCCCTGCGCATGCGCGGAGGCGTCATCGACTCGCTGGCGCTGTGGGGCATCGAGGTGCGGGTCAGCAAGGAAACCGCGGTGGTCGTTCCGGCGTTCGAGGGCAGCCTCCTGTTCCGCTGGGCGCAGCCGGCGGAGGAGGCCGCGCCATGAGCCGGTGCCCGGCGCGGCGGGGGTGCGGGACGGGCGGGCCGCGGGAAGGCAGGTGAGAGGTCGATGTGGTGGGCGCTTCTTGGCCTGACCGTGGGCGTCGCGGCCGGCCTCCTGCTGCCCATCTCGGTGCCGCTCCTTTACGCGCGCTACCTCTCGATCGCGCTCCTGGCGGCGCTCGACGCCGTGTTCGGCGGGCTGCGCGCGCGCATGGAGGGGTCGTTCGACGACTTGGTGTTCCTCACCGGGTTCTTCGGCAACAGCCTTTTGGCCGCCCTCCTCACCTACGTCGGCGACCGCCTGGGCGTCGAGCTTTACTACGCCGCGCTTTTCGCCCTGGGTTACCGCATCTTCCAGAACCTCGGCCGCATCCGGCGGCACCTGCTCCGCTGGGCCGTCGAAAAAAAGGAAGTCGCCGGCAGGCGTTGAATCAGATTAGGCAATGAGGGGCGACCGATTGCCGTTCGCCTTGCCGTTCGCCCCGTTGCCGCTTCGCCGTTCCCGCCGTCGAGGAGGGGGGTTGGGCCGATGGGCAGGCGCAACATGCTGGCCGCACTGGACGTTGGTACGTCGAAGGTCGCCGTGGTCGTGGGCGAGCCACAGGACGGCGACGACACCAACGTCATCGGCGTCGGCGTCAGCCCCTCGCGCGGCATCCGCAAGGGCGCCGTGGTCGACATCGAGGCGACCGTCCAGAGCGTCGCCGAGGCGGTGGAGAAGGCCCAGCGCATGGCCGGCGTCCGCGTGCGGTCCGTGTGCCTCGGGATATCGGGCGGGCACATCGCTTCATTCAACAGCCGCGGCGTGGTCGCCGTGGCGCGCGACGATAAAGAGATCACCCCCGAGGACGTGGCGCGCGTGCTGGACGCGGCGCGCGTCGTCAGCATCCCGGCCGACCGCGAGATCATCCACGTCATCCCGCGCCAGTTCATCGTCGACGGCACCGACGGCATCCGCGACCCGGTCAGCTTCCTGGGCGTGCGCCTGGAGGTCGAGGCGCAGATCGTCACCGGGGCGGTGACCTCCATCCAGAACCTCCTGCGCAGCGTATATCGCGCCGGCCTCGAGGTGGACGAGGTGGTGCTGGCGCCGCTCGCCGCCGGCGAGGCGGTCCTCTTGCCCGCCGAGCGCGAGATGGGCGCGGTCGTCGCCGACATCGGCGGCGGCACCACAGACATCGGCCTTTTCACCAACGGCAGCCTGTGCTTCGCCTCGGCGGTGCCCGTCGGCGGCGACTACATCACCAGCGACATCGCCGTCGGGCTGCGCACGCCGATCCCGTATGCCGAGAGGCTGAAGGTCGAGCACGGCGTCGCCGCCTGCGAGCAGGCGCGTGACGAGGCGTTCTTCGAGATCCCGGGGATCCGGGCGCTGACCGCCGGCGCGGGCTTTGGGCCCGGCGCCCCCGGCGGGCCCGGCGCCCCCGGCGGCTCGGGCGTGCCGTTTGGCGGTGGCGTGCCGTTTGGCGGTGGCGGGCACCTCTTCCCCGGCGCCGTGGCCGCGGCGCAGGATGAGGGGGCGGCCGGCGACCGCCGCCGGCAGGTCTCCGAGCGCGTCCTGGCGGGGATCATCGAGCCGCGGGCGCAGGAGATATTCGCGCTCATCGCGCGCGAGATAAAGCGCTCGGGGTACGAGGGCATGCTGCCGGGCGGCGTCGTGCTCACTGGCGGGACGGCGCTTCTGCGCGGCATCGCCGAGGTCGCGGCGACGCAGCTCGACCTGCCGGTGCGCGTCGGCGTGCCCGAGGGGGTGTCAGGGCTGCCTGACATTGTGGGCAACCCCACCTTCGCCGCGGTGGTCGGCATCCTGCGTTACGTGGGCACCCAGCAGGCGTACGGCGGCGAGGCCGGGGGCCGGGCCCGCGGCGGTTCGGTGTTCAAGCGCGTCCGCGCGTGGCTGCGCGATTTCCTGTGACCGGGCACAAGTTGGTGCAGAAGGGGGTCAACACGTTGGACCTGGACGTCGAAGTCGAACAGTATTCTGTGATCAAGGTGGTCGGCGTGGGCGGCGGCGGCTCCAACGCCGTCAACCGGATGATCAACGCCGGCGTCAAGGGCGTCGACTTCGTCGCCATCAACACTGACGTGCAGGCGCTCTCCCTGTCCAAGGCGCCCGAGTGCGTCCAGATCGGGGCGCAGCTCACCAAGGGCCTGGGCGCTGGCGCCAACCCGGAGGTCGGGCTCAAAGCCGCCGAGGAGAGCCGCGAGCTCATCGTCAAGGCGCTGCGCGGCGCCGACATGGTGTTCATCACCGCCGGCATGGGCGGCGGCACCGGCACGGGGGCCGCGCCGGTGGTGGCCAGCGTCGCGCGCGAGCAGGGGGCGCTGACGGTCGGCGTCGTGACCAGGCCGTTCACGTTTGAGGGCCGCCGCCGGCGCGAGGTGGCCGACAAGGGCGTCGCCGAGCTGCGGACGCAGGTGGACACCCTCATCACCATCCCCAACGACCGCCTGCTGCAGGTGGTGGAGAAGAAGACGTCGATCCTCGAGGCGTTCCGCCTCGCCGACGACATCCTGCGCCAGGGGGTGCAGGGGATATCCGACCTGGTCACCGTGCCCGGCCTCATCAACCTCGATTTCGCCGACGTGCGCACGATCATGTCCGACACCGGGACGGCGCTGATGGGCATCGGCGTCGCCTCCGGCGAGAACCGCGCCACTGACGCCGCCCGCGCCGCCATCTCCAGCCCGCTCCTCGAGACGTCCATCCAGGGGGCGCGCGGGGTGCTGCTCAATATAACCGGGGGAATGGACCTCGGCCTGTTCGAGGTCAACGAGGCGGCGGAGATCGTCGCCGCCGCGGCCGACCCCGAGGCGAACATCATTTTCGGGGCGGTGATCGACGAGGCGCTGAAGGAAGAGGTGCGCGTCACCGTCATCGCCACCGGCTTCGAGGCGCATCAGCCGGCCCGCGTCACCGCCGACCGGGCCGGGGTCGACCCGGGCTCGTTCACCGGCGACGACCTGGAAGTGCCGGCGTTCCTGCGCCGCCGCCAGGGGAGCTGAGCCCTTTCCCGACCCGCGTCGCGCATGACCCGCGTCCTTGTCCCGCCTGCATCCTCGCCCCACCGCGTCGCGCGGTGTCGAAGCGCACCGCGGGCGCGCCGCGCCCAAGCGACACGCTTTTCACGACGCCCGACCGTATAATTGTGTCATAAGCCGGCCCATCGCCCAATAGAACTCATACGTAAAGAGGGTCGGGCCTGGCGGGGGGTCCCCGGGTGGACGGCGTGTACGTTGACGTCCTCGTGCTGGTCAACCTGACCATGAACTGCGTGCTGCTGTGGGCGGCGGGACGCCTGGCGGCGGCGGCCATCCGGCCGCTGCGGCTGGTCCTCGGCGCCCTGCTGGGCGCCGCCTACTCCCTCCTGCCCCTCCTGACCGGCAACCCGCTTCTGGCGGGGTTGACGGCCAAGCTACTCGCCTCGTGCCTCATGATCCTCGTGGCGTTCGGGTTTGCGCCCTGGCGCGCGTTCCTGCGCGCCCTCGGCTGCTTCTACCTCGCGGCGTTCGCCGCCGGCGGGGCGGTGCTCGCCGCCGGCTACCTGGGCGGGGGGCCGTGGGCGACGTGGCAGCCCAGCGCCCTGGCCCTGGCCGCCGGCGCGGCGGTGGCGCTCGTCGGGGCCCGGGCCGTGCGCGACCTGGCGCGCCGGCACGCCTTCTTGGGGGCGTTCGTGGTGCCGGTGGAGGTGTCGTGCGGCGGCGAGGTCGTGCGGCTGCGCGCCCTGCTGGATACCGGCAACCGCCTTCTGGACCCGTTTTCAGGCCGGCCGGTGCTGATCGCCGAGTACGACGCCCTGCGCCGCCTGGTGCCGCCCGGCGTGCGGCCGCTGTTCGAATGCGCCGGCGGGGCCGGCGGCGTCGCGGCCGGCGTCGCGGCTGGGGAGGAGGGTGTCGAGACCTGGGTGCGCCTGCGCGCGATACCCTACCAGACGGTCGGCCTGGAGCGCGGCGTGCTCTTCGGGTTCAGGCCCGACGCGGTGGTGATCCTGGAGGGCGGCCTGCGGATCCCCGTCGGACCGGCGGTTGTCGCCCTCACCATGCGTTCGCTCGCCCCCGACGGGGCGTTTCAGGCCCTGCTGCCCCCCGAGCTGGCCTCGGATGTGGCCGCGCGGCGGCGGCCGGCGGCGCCCGGCGTCCCGCGGGACAGGGCAGCTCAAGTGTACCCCGGGGAGGATTGATGGCGTGAGGGGGGCCATGTCCCAGGTCAAGGCCAAAGGCCGCATCATCTTGCTCCGGCTCCTGCGCAGGCTGGGGATATCCCTGTACCCGGTCCTCTATGTGGGCGGCAGCGAGGCGCTGCCCCCGCCCCTGACGCGGGACGAGGAGGGCCTGCTGCTCAACCGGCTGCGCGACGGGGACCGCGACGTGCGCTCGGTCCTGATCGAGCGCAATCTGCGCCTGGTCGTGTACATCGCGCGCAAGTTCGAGAACACCGGCATCGGCATCGAAGACCTCGTCTCCATCGGCACGATCGGCCTCATCAAGGCGGTCAACACCTTCGACCCCCTCAAGCGCATCAAGCTCGCCACCTACGCCTCGCGCTGCATCGAGAACGAGATCCTCATGTACTTGCGGCGCAATCACCGCCTGCGCGCCGAGGTCTCCTTCGACGAGCCGCTGAACATCGACTGGGACGGCAACGAGCTCCTGCTGTCGGACGTCCTGGGCACCGAGGGCGACATCATCTACCGGGGGATAGAGGAGGAGGTCGACCGCCAGCTCCTGCGCCGCGCCATGCTGGTGCTCAGCGGGCGCGAGCAGCGGATCATGGAGCTGCGCTTCGGGCTGCGGGACGGCGTGGGGCGGACGCAGAAGGACGTGGCCGAGATGCTGGGCATATCGCAGTCATACATCTCGCGCCTGGAGAAGCGCATCATCAGGCGGCTCAGGCGCGAGATCGCCCGATTGGAGTAACGGCCGGCCAGGGACGCCCGGGATCAGGGCGGGCCAGAAACGCCCGGGATCAGGGTCAGCCTGGGCGCCAGTGACCGGGTTATCATGTGGGGCGCGTCATTCGACGCGCCCATTCATTTTCTCCTGCCAAGCGCCAAAGGTGGCTGATTTTGGCACAAGATGTATAAATGCGGCCCCCAGAGGACATAATCATGAATGAGGCGGCGTTTCAGCAATGGCGCGCCGGAGGGGGCCGCGGCGTGGTCAACAAGGTCGAGATTTGCGGCGTGAACACGTCGAAACTTCCCGTTTTGACCAACGTCCAGATGCGTATCCTGTTCGACGACATGCGGCGCGGCGACAGGACCGCCCGCGATCGCTTGGTGCGCGGCAATTTGCGACTTGTCCTCAGCGTTATACAGCGATTCAATAATCGCGGCGAGTACGTGGACGACCTGTTCCAGGTCGGGTGCATCGGCCTGATGAAGGCCATCGACAACTTCGACCTCGGCCAGAACGTTAAGTTCTCCACTTACGCCGTGCCGATGATCATCGGCGAGATCCGCCGCTACCTGCGAGACAACAACCCCATCCGCGTCAGCCGCTCGCTGCGGGATGTGGCGTACAAGGCGCTGCAGGTGCGGGACTCGCTGGTGAACCGGCTCTCCCGCGAACCGTCGCTGACCGAGGTCGCCGCTGAGCTGAGGATGCCCCGCGAGGAGATAGTCTACGCCCTGGACGCGATCCAGGAGCCGGTGTCGCTGTTTGAACCCATCTACCACGACGGCGGCGACCCGATCTACGTCATGGACCAGATCAGCGACGAGAAGAACCACGACGGGCAGTGGCTGGAGGGCATCGCCATCCGCGAGGCCCTGCACCGCCTGACCGAACGCGAGAAGCTCATCCTGACGCTGCGGTTCTTCAAGGGCAAGACGCAGATGGAGGTCGCCGAGGAGATCGGCATATCCCAGGCCCAGGTCTCGCGCCTGGAGAAGGCCGCCCTGACCCACATGCGCAAGTTCATGTAGTATATGCATGAATATGCGAGGGCGCGACGGCGCGGGGGGCGTGGAGGGCGCGAATGGGCCACGGACAAGCGTGAACAAGCATGCACGGGCACGGGGGTGATCGCGGTGCGATTGTATAGTGAGTCGGATGACGTGCCGTTTAGGGCGCGACTTGATGGCGTGAGTGGGGGTGCGGGCGAACCGGTGCCGGCCAAGGTGCGCCGCGGCCGGCGGACCCTGCGCGAGAAGGTGCGCGGCATCTTCCGCCCGGGGTGGAAGCATGCCCTGGGCATTCTGGCCGTTGTCGGCCTGATGGCGGTGGTCCTGGTCCAGGTGCCCCTGGCCGTCGCCGGGCGGTCCGAGCGCGCGTACACGCAGTCGAACCTCATCCGGTTGCACGTGGTAGCCAACAGCGACGCGGCGTCCGACCAGCAACTCAAGCTGGACGTGCGCGACGCCGTCCTGGATGAACTGACGCCGCTCCTGGCGCCAGTGGCCAGCAAGGCCGAGGCGCGGCGGCTCATCGCCGGCGACCTCAACGACCTGCGGCGCGCGGTCGAGCGGGAGATCGCCGAGAACGGCCGCGACTACCCGGTGACCATACGACTGGGCAGCTTCGGCTTCCCTGATAGGGACTACGGACAACTGGTGTTGCCGGCGGGCGACTACGAGGCGCTGCGCGTGGTGATCGGGCGCGGCCAGGGGGCGAACTGGTGGTGCGTGCTGTTCCCGCCCTTGTGCTTTCTTGACCTGCGGGAGCCGGCGGTCGCCGCGGCGGCGCCCGGCGGCGACGCCGCCTCGGCTACGGCGTCCTCCTCCGTCTCCGGCGCCGTCTGGGCCGCGCCAGGGGAGGCGGGGGGCGTTGCGTCGGGGATCGAGGAGGTAGCCGCCGTCGCCTACGACCCCAAGACGCCGCCCAAGATTCGCTTCTTCCTCCTGGAGTGGCTGAAGGGGCACGGGGTCGACCTGCAGAAGCTGTGGGAGTGGGTGGTGGCGGGCGGCCACAAGACGTAGCCGGCACAGGGCGCCGCGACCGAGTGAGACCGTGGCCTTTGGGTACAGCGAGGGCTCTCATGACGAGAGCCCTCGCTGTGTTCCCCGCGCGCTGGTTCTCTGCCGCTGGCATCAGCAACTACCAAGGAAACTTGGAGTAGCGGGGGTTCCTGGACGGGGGCCGGTGTTCTACTTCGATCCTATCCGGCAGAAGGTCAGGCAGGTGCCAACGCAAACGGTCTCACAGGTCGCGCCACTGCAGTATTCGACGCATGTGTGCCCACAATCGATGCAGCGTGGCGTCGAGGTATCCTGTTCAGGGTGGCCCAGATCCAGTCGCAAGTTTCGCCATCATCCGCTGCCGGAGAGCACGGCCTCCTTGGGGTTTCTACGAGGCACCGGGTGTGCTGCAGACGGTCGGCACGAACATGGTCAACGCGGGTTCCTGACAGCCGCTGGGGGAAGGGTTTTACAGACTCCTTGAGAATAGTATAGCTGCTGGCGCATCCCTGGGGGCGCGTACCTCGCGGAGCAAGGAACGGGGCACGTGGAGGTCGATTATGGGCCGTTCTACTGATACGCAGCCGGTTGTGCTGCTATGGGGGCTGACCCTGGGGGCTACCGTCAAACACGCGTCCGCGCTGCGGGCCGCCATCGAAGAGAAAGACCTGGCCCAGCGATTCGGGGAGGAGTATCGGGAATACCGGGCGAGAACGCCGTTCCTTGTTGGGCTCCCGCCGCACGGCGGAAAGGGGCGAACCCGGCGACGAGAACAGGGGGCTGACGCGTGGTACGACTGCTGATGCACCCCAACCCCTTCGTAAGGGCGGGGGTGACCGTTGGCGCGAGCCTCTTCGTACTGATGGTCGCGTGGGCCGCTGCGCTGCTGGTGCTCCCCCAGGGCATGCTCCGCGCCGGGTGGGGCGCGTCGCGCCGCCACCACCGAGGCCGTGAACATTGCGCGATAGTACAGCGCCCTCCGAAGCACCGGCGCCGCGCCAGCCTCATATGCTGTACCGGTGCCCTGTGCGCGACGGGGGGTGGGCGGCGTGGCCAAATCCTCTGACCTGCGGGTGCGCGACGTGGTCAACATCGCGGATGGCCGCCGCCTGGGCGCGATGGCCGATGTCGAGGTGGACCTTGAGACGGGACGGGTGACGGCGATCGTGGTGCCCGGCCCGCGCGGGTTCCTGGGCCTGTTCGGCGGCGGTACCGAGTACCTGATCCCGTGGGAGCGCATCGTGCGCATCGGCCCCGACGTCATCCTGGTCGACCTGCCGGCGTCCGAGCCGGCCAAGGCGCGGACCTGAGGGTCCGTTGCCGCCCCAACCTGTCCGGCAGCCGACCTCCATCCCTGCCCCTTCTTCCATCATTTGCCCCACCCCTTGTGTCGCTGCGCCCCGCAATGATAGCATTAAGGTAGCGCTGGCATGGCGGTTGATCCCAGGCGCCAGCGGGGGGAGGAGAGATGGTGACGGCGAACCTGCTCCTTTACACCGGCGGCGCAATACTCGTGCTGTGGGGGGCGGCGCACATCACCCCCACCAGAGGGGTCGTCAGGGGCTTTGAGCCCACATCGGAAGACAACAGGCGCATCATCACCATGGAATGGGTCGCCGAGGGCCTGGCCCTGTGCTTCATTGGCGCACTTGTGTTGCTGGTCAGCGCCCTCGCGGGCCGCGCGGGAACGGCCTCTCTGGTCGTGTACCGGGCGTGCGGCGCGATGCTGCTGGTCATTGCGGCATGGACCGCCCTGACGGGCGCCCGGACGCCCATCGTCCCGATCAAGGTGTGCCCTTCGTCAAGGCGGCCGTCGCTGTGCTGTTTTTCTTGGGCAGCGCACTCTAGCGCGGATGCCACAGGATCCGCCCCCGTGGGGGCCGAATATGTCCTGGGCGATTGAATCCCGGCCAATGCTGGAGCTAGTGGCAGTGGGGGTGGCGGCGTGGCGGCGGAAGGG
>Ga0315274_10016948_pt1 | contig 10289 bp, 7 predicted proteins | sample YL17G02_20_MG_FD_203700 | JGI IMG/M metagenome (GOLD analysis project Ga0315274, IMG submission 203700) | Sediment microbial communities from Yellowstone Lake, YNP, Wyoming, USA - YL17G02_20 | ecosystem: Environmental > Aquatic > Freshwater > Lake > Sediment | place: USA: Wyoming | collected... | reverse complement strand
GGGTCCGGAGCCTTCGGAGGAACCCTTCTAAACGAGGGGAGAAACCTGCGACTCCCTTCATGATACAGGACATTGCCCTCGACTTCAATCCCACCTCGCCGCCTTTCGGGACTGGATCTAGCCGTCAGGGAAGCAGGAGTTGCGCGTGGAACAGGTAAGGAACATGGCTGGATTCCGATAGTGCGATCTGGGAACACACGCATACGCCACGGCGTGGGCCCAGCGGCTTCGGCGCAGCTGCCATAGGGATGGGAACGACCTGCCTGGATTGGCCCTCAGGAGAAGCAGATCCGCGCAGGCAAAGATCATGGGGCAAGTCACCCGTTCGGGGTCGGGCCACGCCGCCCAGGCACGGCCGCTGGAGTTGTAGGAAACAAGGACGACATCGATCCAACCCGATGTCGTCAGGCGGAGAGGGTGGGATTTGAACCCACGGAGCCTTTCGGCTCACGCGCTCTCCAGGCGCGCGCGTTAGACCAGACTACGCAACCTCTCCAGGTCAATGGTGAAGCATCCGATCGCGTTCGGCGATTATATCATCGCCGGTCTAGTCACCCGGAAGCCCGAGGATCCACAAGGCGTAGTCCTCCGAGGACACGAAAACCACTTTCGACCCGTCCGGGGAGGGCATCCAATCGTTGTTGGCGATTCGGAAATCCGCAGGTGAGGGGATTTCGAGTTGCCTCTGCTCCGCGCGGCTGACGTCGATCTCCCACAGTTGGGCATCAGGCTGCTCGAGGTTCAACGGGAGGAGCAGGAGCGTGCCTTCCCGCCTCCACCGGTACGACCCGAACTTCTCCAGGCGCAGTCCCTGAGAACCGTCGGTGCGAATCACATACAGCCCGTTCTGGCGGACAGCCTCTGAGAATGCCTGATAGAAAGCAAGCCAACCGCCCTGCGGGGAGAGCAAAGCCCCCCTGGGCGACGGTGTCTCCCACAGCAAGCGAGCCCCCTCGCCTTTGGCGAGCGGAAGCCGCCATATTCCTGACGGCCCGGCCTCCCTCATCCTCCCTGCTACAATCAGCGCCTCGTCGTCTTGCGCCCACCCGATGAGCCCCCCTCCGATGACGGACACAAGCCGCCGCTCCCCCGAGCCGTCCCATTGGGCCACCCAAATCTCGTCCCGCCGCCGATCCGGGTTGGTGATCGCCAGGGAGCCGGCTTGCCAGGCAATCCTCGAAGCGTCTCTCGAGAAGACGACTCCTCGCCCCTTGCTCGGGATTAGCCACCTTCTTTGATCGCTGAGTCGTTCGACGAACGTGTCCCCGCCTTCAGGGTATGCGACCAGGGACCAGTCTTTGGAGTACAGGCCCACGCGGATGGTAACAAGCCTCTTCATACCGCCGGCAATCGGGATGCCATAGATCCCGATCTCCGCCTCCTGCGATGGGCGGTCGAGAAACACAACCTGCCCTGGGTCGGCTGACCACGCGGGGCGCGAGCAGCATCCCGGCTCACTGATCGGATAGAGCCGCACGGTGACCGCAGGTGTGGGGGTGATCGGAGCCGGCTGGAGAGTGTGGGACCCGAAGGGAGGAGGTGTCGTCGGCTGGGTTCCACCTTGCATGGGCAGCCCCCCGCCAGCGTTCTTGGCTGGGGGCTCCGGGGCGGCCCCAAGGTCTCCCGCGCAGCCCGCCAGAACCGCCGATAGGATCAGTGCAACAACGAGCTTCAAGTGGATACCTTCACCAATTCGGCGGCCACGAGGCCCCGAAGTCATTGAGCAGCGGGCCGCCAAAGAGCGTCTCAGGCTGATCGTACAGGGTCTGCCAGCGCCCCGGATTGTCGAAGTCCTGCTGGAAGGCGATCGGGTAGCTCCCTGCCAAGGCGATCCGGTCCCAATCAGCGTCGATCATCAAGATGGGATTGATCGCGCGGCGGTGGGACGGAGCGTCCCGCAGCTCGAGGTGCAAGTGCGGTCTTCCCATGCAGGTTTCGTCAGGATCTCCACTCAGCGCGATGACTTCACCCGCCTTCACCTCCTGCCCGACGGTCAGGGTGGGCGTTTCCAGCAGATGGCCATAGAAGGACGCGATCTGATTGGGATGATCGATCGTCAGGTTGTGCGGACCCGCTCCGTGGTTTGGATTGTCGACCTCGCTCACGATCCCCTCGCCGACCGAGACTATGGGTGTCCCGCAGCGAGCGGCGAAATCGAGCCCAAAATGGAGCCCCTGTCCCGCCCCATACACGGAAACCCGATTCCGGTACGCGAAGGCCGTATTGCCGTACGGTTGGATGAGCAGCCATGTGTTGACCCCAGGCGGAGACGAGAACGGCAGGCCGAAGGGCTTCTCCGCCGCAGAGACCTTCCCCACACGGGTCGCGAGATTCCGTGTATTTGCGGCAGCCAGGAGGACGACGAGAAGCAAAAACGCTCCGGCCGCCATCGCCTCGCGGCGGCGGAAGGTCTCACGTCGAGAGCGCGGCCTGTCCATGTCAGACCGCACCTGTGAGGCCCAGGTCCGGTGAGCCCCGGCTGGGGAAGAGCTTTTCGTGAACTTCGGGGGCATAACGGGCGACGGTCTCTGAGGAGAGGGCATTCATCTGGCAGATCTCGGCGTAGAGATCTGCGCTCGCTCGCTTACGCCGGACCTGAGTTTCCACGTCGAGCTCCCACAGTCCGAAGCGCTGCGTCCAACCTCTCTCCCACTCGAAGTTATCGACGAGGGTCCAGTGGAAGTATCCCTGGACTCTCCAGTGGATGTTCATGGCATGCCATATCTTCATAAGGTGGCTCACGATGTATCGGGGGCGGAGGCGATCCTCATGATCTTCCACGCCATGCTCGGTGATGTAGATGGGCAGGCCGAAGCCATGCGCCCATTGGAGCGCGTCCCACATCCCTTCCGGATCATTAGCGATGAATCCGGTGGGGCTGAGGTCCGCACCCTCGGGATAGAAACCGTGTGTAAAGAGCTCCTTCGGTCGACCGATGTCGAAAGCACAGTGCTCGACGGTGTAGTGATTCAAGCCGAGGAAGTCCTGGGTGGCGCGGGCCTGCGGGATTCGCTCCCGTCCGAAGGGGTTGCGCAAGATTCCGTCGAAGACCGTCCTTGGGATGAGGTCATTGAAAAGGCGATGTCTGAGGCGGGCCACGAAACGATCGAGAGGACTCGCCTTCCTTGCCGGGACAAAGCCACGGTAGTGATGGGCGATGCCCACCAGAGCTCCTGGCCGGATCTCATGGATCGCATGGTAAGCAGCGGCATGGGCCTGAACGAGATGCCGCGTGACGACAAAGGACTTCTTCAGGTCCCTCTCGCCGGGAGGGAAATGCCCCAGGACATACCCTTGTGTCGCGTAGACATTGGGTTCATTGATCGTGATCCATAGGCCGACAAGGTCCCCCAGGGACGAGGCGACCTTGCGCACGTAGCGCTCGAACCATGCGACGACCTCCGGGTTGAACCACCCACCGCGCTCGGCCACCCACACGGGGTTGGTGAAATGGTGGAGCGTGACCATGGGCATCATCCGCCGATCCAGCAGGCCGCGGATCATCTCGCGATAGTGCGCCAGAGAGCCTTCGTCCCACACGGCAGGGCTCGGTTCGATCCGGCTCCACTCGAGGGACAGCCGATGGGCGTTCTGCCCGCCCGTCGCCGCCCGATCGAAATCCTCCTTCCACCTTCCCCCCCACCAGTCGCAGGCCTTCCTCGATCGGTGCCCCTGGAGAATGCGGTCGGGCTGCTGCTCCCATAGCCACCAATCGTTGTTGGTGTTGTCGCCTTCCACCTGGTGGGAAGAGGTGGCTGCGCCCCATAGGAATCCGGCAGGGAAATGGTGTACTGCCTTCAGCAACGGACCTTACTCCTGTGGAGCATCAGAAGGGTTTTGGCTCCCGGAGCAAAACTTGGCCCAGGAGGTTCCGCTCGCCTGTGCGGCGGAAGCCGAGGTCGATGGCTTCCATCTGAGCGGCAACTTCATCCTCGGAGACGCGGAGGAGCGGGATCCGTCGTTCCGAGAGCAGACGCAGCATGATCGACGCCATGACGGATCTGCGGAAACCGCGCGTCTGCCCCTCGCTTGTGGCTTCCACATAGATCTCCCCGAATTTCTGCCCTTTCCAGTTGATTCCACTGGCCGCTTGAACTACGTCCCTTGATTTGATCTCATATCGGGGCCAGTCCTGATCCGTCTTCGATTCGACCACAAGCACGTTGATCAAAGGCTGGAAGGATCGCGGATCACACCGCAGCAGGTCCAGGGCTCTGGGCTCGCTCAGCTCCACCACGTCCAGCACCCAGTCGCGCTGCTCAAGCGGCAAGTGTAGCAGCGCGGGCCTGCCCGGAATGAGAGCCTCGCGAAGCAGTCCGGCCATCGCCGCCGGTTGGGCGACGAAGGGTATGAGAAGAGGGCGAAACAGGTCAAAGCCGGTGCGCGCCGCGGCCAGGAAACCCAACACGCTGCCGTCTCCCGAGAAATAGCCATAGAGCGTCGTCCGGCTGTCGGGATGATTCAGTGCGTAGTAGGCGGCCATCGCATCGCCGGCGGACTGAGCATCCAGCAGCCTCGCCAGTTGAGAGCGATCGGAAACGGGTATCCTTCGGATCTCAGGCACTAGAGCCGAATTCTACCCGCATGGCCCGGATCAGCCAAGAAGCATTGACCGCGACCGACTAAGCGAAGGCCAGCGGCCGCCCCCGTAGCAGTCCAACCGGAAAGCCTCGAAGCGGAGAACGCGCCTCGAGCTCATTCCCCCCTTTATGCGCGTCCGTCCGTGCCGCCACCCCCGCACCCTTCCCTCAATGCCGGGGGCATTGGAGGAAGGGTTGGATTATCCAGAATGGAGAAGCAAGGGGGTGAAGCGGAGGAAGCTCACCCCAAGCTTCTTCACGCTTTCAGGAAGCTCCTCGCAGATCCTCCCCACGACTCCTGCCACTTGCTTCTCGACCGAATCTCAAGCGTTGGCCTTGCCGCCGCAGGCGGGTTCCTGTCATTGCCCGTGGGAGGGGATCGTTGGGCGCATACTCGGCAGCAGGAGCTGTGCCGGCACGCGGGTGAATGCTTGCCGTGATGCCTCAGAGTCGGTATAGTGGGTTCGATGCACGGCGCGAGGCGGCTTCTCCGGTTCGGTATCTTGCTCCTGCCCGCCTTTCTCGCGGGTCTGATCAACGCCCTTGCGAGGAACCAGCAGGCGATCGTCACCGTGGAGGGTGACCGGATCTCTGCTGCTCCGGAGTTTGAGGCCTTTTGGAATTCGATGGGGGGGATGGGCACCGTGGGGCCCCCGATCGACCAGCCCCGTCGCGAAGGCTCGATCCTGAGACAATTCTTCTTGAGCGTGGAGCTTGTCCTGTCCCCGGCCGGGGACGTGGGCCTGGCTCCGCTCGGCTGGGAGCTGGGCCTGGCCCGGCCTGCCGTCACTGCCTCGGGAGATCCAGCCGAGATCTATTTCGCCGACACCGGGCATAGCCTGTATCCAGGTTTTTCCCAATTCGTGGGACAACTCGGCGGTACGACGGTGACCGGCCCCCCGATTCGTGAGGTCGAGTTCAAAGAAGGGCAAATCCTTCAGTACTTCTCGAACCTCGGCTTGTACCGGGAAGACACGGCTGCCCCCTCCGAAGTCCATTTGCTCACCCTGGGGCTCGAGGCACAGCGGCACAGGGCAACAAACTCGGCAGCCTCATCCGGTCCCCGCCTGGCAGGGGAGCAGCCCGTCGCAAGCCAGCCCTTCAAGGGAACAGTCGATTTGCTCGGTGGTGAGGCCCTGTTCGGACAACCCGTTTCCGAGCCCTACCTTGCGCCGGACGGCTCGACGGAGCAAGTGTATGAGCGCGCCGTCTTCTATGCCCCATCGGGAAGACCTGAGGAGCTCGGCCTGAGGGCCGTCGGATACCGTATCGCCCCGGTGACTCCCCCGGTAGAAAGGCTCGACGAGCCGGGCAGCCTATACTTCAAGGAGACGGGCCACAACATCATGTGGGCTTTCGCCGACTTCTACCGGGCTCACGACGGCGGGAGGATCCTCGGACTTCCTCTGACGGAAGCCGAATTGGAGGGAGATCGGTTCACCCAGCGGTTCGAGAATGCGACCCTCCTCTATCGTTTTGACCTCCCAGCTAACATGGCGGTCCAGCTCGCCCCACTGGACCCGGAGTTCGTGAAACAGGTTCTTGATGTCTCGAGCCGAAATGGCCTGGAATCCCCAACGGCAGAATCGGTCCCCCCGTCGCCGCAGCCCCTCGTTGTCAAGACATGGGTCGATCATCCGATTCTGACCATCGGTGACCTGCAAAGGATCCACCTTCAGGTCAGCCAGGCTGACGGCTCCGCTTGCGTCGGCGAGCCTGCCCTCGTCACCATTGCGGGACCCAGGACGAGCGTGATCATCCAGTCCCCCCAAACGGACGCCCAAGGCATGGCGGAGCTTTCAGTATCCATTGGAGATTTGCGGCCGGCCGAGATCGTCAACTACGACGTGACGCTGAGCGGGAGATGCGGGATGGGCTCCGCCAGCGGGCAATTCGCGGCGAAGGGAACTACGGACTAGCACCTTGCGAAGTCAACGCCCTGTGGGCGAGCGAATCATATTTGTGGTGGCTCGGGCAAAGTCCGAACCTTTCACTCTCACCCTTTCCGCGAGTGTGTGATGCATAACATCAGCCTACCAGACGAGGAACTTGACTGGCTTGGGCAATCGGTGCGGGGATCTTGACGGTGCGGAGCGGTCGAGCCCCGGGGTCCGCGGGGATCCATGACGGCCGGTAGGGGGCGCGGTTCGTCACAAGGCCTAGCCTCATTCCTTCGGCCCATGAGCCGGTGACGGAACGAGGGCGTGACATGGCTTTGGCCGGGTCTGCGCGTGCGGCATCCGACCGCCAGAAAGCAGAACGAGTTGCGCGCTTGTCTAAGGAAGAAGAAGTCCTTCTGCGAGAAGATCCACCCTGTCGATTGCCGGGCCCAGGCTCACCACTGTCACACGGAAGGGCATTTCCTTCCCCTCCTCGATCTCGGCTACTTCTTCCCAGCGGGTGTATCCCACGACCACCCCCTGCACATCCAGCCCCAAGGCCAGGACTGCAAGCCGCGCCCTGGCACCCTCGGTCCCTGCGCTGACGGCCAGGCGCCCGCTCACGCCGTACGACCTGTCATCGAGCCCAGGGACATCTTCGGCGCGCACGACTTCAACGCCCACATAGCGCTCATCCCCCTCAGGCAGGGCCACGGCACTCCTCATGACCATCTGGGCTGCGGCGAAGGTCGGAGCCGGTGGAGCAAAGAACGCCGCGAGAGCCAGGGTTTCACCCTCCGGAAGCAGGTTGGCAGGGGCATTCGCCACTGCGCTCGCCACGACCTGGCCATCCTGACCCACGAGGTTGACGACGGCGCTCAAGCCCTCGAGAACGGTCTCCGTCGAGTTCAGGACGGTGGCCAGGCACCACAGGCTGTCTGACGGCGTCGGATAGCAGTCCAGTGAGACGAGTCTGACGGGGAGCGGCATGGGAGTTGGGTATAGCGATGTAATGGGCTGTCCGTCCGGCCCCGGGATGATCAGACCCTGCCCAATGCTCAGGAACCGTGGATTGACGCCCGGATTGGCTGCCAGCAGGGCGTCCAGACTGACGCCGTACTGGCTGGCAATGCCCAGAAGGGTCTCATTCTGCCCCACAACATGTGTGAGGGGGGTGGCCGTCGGAGCAGGAGTTGAGGAGGGGCCGGCACGCAGCTGCGGTCGCGGGCGGGCTGGCGGCGTCGTCGTGGCATAAGGGATGAAAGTCTGCGTCGGCGGAAGGCCTCCCGCCTCCTGGCCGGTGCAACTGATCAGGAGGCACAGCGAGCAGCCGCAAACCAGGAGGAGTCTCTCTCGGGACATTGCATGCCGATTATAGCAAGCGGACCTGCGTTGCGCGGCCCTGGCCGCTATGCTAGACTTCGCCGGAACAAGTTTCGGGCCAAAGATGAGCACCCAGCCCCCCGTCACGCTGACTGAAGCGATTGCCGCAGCCCGAGCGGGAGAACGCGCCCGCGCGCGTGAGATTCTTGGAAAACTTCTTCGGGGCGACTCGGCAAATCCCGAATACTGGATTTGGCTGAGCGCCGTCGTCGATACGGATCGCGAACGGATCTATTGCCTCGAGTCGGCACTTCGGCTCGACCCGACGAATCGAGCCGCCCTGCGCGGCCTGGCCCTCCTGGGCGCTCGAACGCCCAAGCAGGCAGAGATCGCTCCCGTCGTTCGAGTACCGCGCAAGAAGGCCGCCTCAGCAGCCGCTCGTTCAAGCGGGGCGCAGGCCATCCCCCGTACGTGGTTGCTGGCCGGGGGAGCGGCTATGGGCCTGCTTGTGGTCGGAATCGCCAGTCTCATCTTGCTTTCCACGATTGCCCGCCGGCTGATGCCTGGTCCCAATCCGACGTTTCCTCCCGACACACCGACACCGACCGCGACGCCTATCCTTACCCCGTCATTAACGCCTACGGCTATCCCGGTGGAGACCCGAATCTATCGCACCCCCGTGCCGCCGGAGGCCACCGCGACACCCCTGCTCTACCTGGTCCCCATGACCCCTACGCCATCCACGATCTACGGCCTGGCGCAACACCCCTACGAGGCCTATTCCTCCGGTGTCACAGCGTTTCTCTCTGGCCAATACCTCGCCAGTATCGGCTATTTCGATCAAGTCCTGACGATCGATCCGTCCCTGGCCGACGTCCACTACCTCCGCGGCGAGGCATTCCGGCTGCTGGAGGAGTATCCCGACGCGATTGGGGCCTACGACCAGGCCACCTTGCTGAATCCTCCCTTTGCACCCGCCTATCTGGGACGTGCGCGAGCGATTCTAGCCAACCGTCTCAGGCAGAATCCGAACTTGGGTGCGGATGCCATCCCCAACGATTTCGCGGAGGCCATCGCACGGGACCCATTGCTGGCCGATGCCTATCTGGACCTGGCCGGCTTCTATGCCACTAAGAGGCTCTGGCTCAAGGCCGAGGAGACTCTGCTTCAAGCCCTCTCGAAAGGCTTGACCACCCCGATCATCTACATTCGATTGAGTGAGGCCCAGATCAACCTTCTCAAGCATGAGGAAGCCCTTCGCAACGCGATCGAGGGAAGCGCCAATGATCCCACCCTCCTGGAGGGGTACTTCGCCGTGGGTCGTGCCTACGTCGAAGCAGATATGCACGCATCCGCACTCTGGCCCCTCATGACCTACGTCCTCTATCGGTCCGAAGACCCTTCCGGGTGGGCCTATCTGGCCATGGCGCAAGTCGCGGCGGGAGACCCTCAGGCCGCATTCGACTCGGCCATGCGCGCGCTCACGCTCAATGAGCGCAACTCCCTCGCCTACACTGCCCTTGGCCTTGTCTACATCACCTGGGGCGAGTATCAGGCAGCGGTTGACAACCTACTGCGAGCAGGTCAATTCGGCTTTGTGACGTATGATGTGCTCTATGCCCTCGGCCGCGCCTACCACGGAACCGGGGACTTCGGGAGGTCGCTGGAGAACCTGAATTCGGCCATCGAGAAGGCCAATCAGGAGGAGACGAATCTGCTCCTCCGAGACAAGATGATCGCCGACGCCTATGTCATCCGCGCCTTGATCTACGAAACCAATCCCGATCTCCTCAACGACGCTATCCTCAACTGGACATGGATTCTCCAGCTCGAAGGCAGTTCGCCCGAAGCTCGGGCACTGGCTGAAGAGCATCTTGCCGTGCTGACAGGTCTGGCCACAGCCGCCGCAGCCACCCTTACCGAGACTCCAATTCCTACCGTCCTTGCCCCAACCCCCGGAACCGTGACTCCTACCGCGACGCCCCCTGGCCCTGTCAATACCCCCAGGACCACGCCGAGGCCCACCGCTAACACCCAATAGGGACTTGATGCCCTCGGAAGCGCCCTCTTCGGGAGTCCTGTTCTCCCCGATCTTCGGCCGTGGCCGGCCAGGGACCGCGAGGGAATCCCCCTATCCCCTTTTAGCGCCACGGTCGGCCCTCCAGGCTTCATGTTGTGGGCTCGAGAGGCAAAACCGGCCCGCTGTCAGGCAGGGACGGGGGAGCATCAAAGTGGTGCACGGGCGAGCGGACTACATCGGAGCAGCGACGCCTGCGGGTCTTCCCCATCCTCCAGAGCCCTTTTGTCGATTGCTTCTGCGGAGAGGAGCCGGAAGAACTGGGGCCTGCGAAACGTCCCCCCGGTGAGCGGCAGGGAGTTGGCAGGCGAAGGCAGTGGAGGTGGTGTGGACCAAACGAGTCCGTCCATAGACATCGGCTCATCCCGCGGATGCGATCAGATTTCTCCCATCCGGCTCCCCTCAACGGGGGGTAGTCCATTAGCTGGC
>Ga0315274_10016947_pt1 | contig 10289 bp, 11 predicted proteins | sample YL17G02_20_MG_FD_203700 | JGI IMG/M metagenome (GOLD analysis project Ga0315274, IMG submission 203700) | Sediment microbial communities from Yellowstone Lake, YNP, Wyoming, USA - YL17G02_20 | ecosystem: Environmental > Aquatic > Freshwater > Lake > Sediment | place: USA: Wyoming | collected... | reverse complement strand
CCGGAGTCCGGCGTATTAGGTTGGACAGGCGCTAGCTCAGCTCGATCAGCCCCTCCCCCACAACCTGCCTGGAACATCGAGGGCCGTCGGATTCTTGACCTGCGTGTTTACTTCTGCTAACATTGGCTCACTTTCTTCACCACTGGCTTGAGAGGTGCTGGAATGGCAGGCGAGCGATATACCCTCACCATCAAAGATCTTCCCCCCGACGAGCGGCCCAGGGAGCGACTGGTAAAGTACGGCCCGGAAGCCCTGTCGAACGCGGAACTGCTGGCGATCATACTGCGTGTCGGGACGCATGAGTGTTCCGCCATCGGGCTGGCGGAACACATGCTGGGTCAGTTCGACGGCCTGAAGGGCATTGCGACTGCAAGCGTCGAGGGTCTGAGCCAGATCAAGGGCCTGGGGACCGCAAAAGCCGCGCAGATCAAAGCCATGGTGGAGCTCGGCAAGCGGCTTGCTGCAAGCGTGGGCCACTCGCGGCCGACCATTCGCTCACCACAGGACGCCGTGGACCTGCTGATGCCCGAGCTCCGCGACGAACCTCAGGAACGCTTCAAGGCGGTTTTCCTGAATAACAAGAATGAAGTGCTGAAGATTCGCACCATCACCGTCGGCGGCCTGAACGCCAGCGTCATCACACCCAGGGAACTGTTCCGCGAGGCGATCTCCGCCAACAGCGCCGCAGTGATCATCGCGCACAACCACCCCTCGGGCGATCCCACGCCAAGCCAGGAGGACATCAGCGTCTCGAAGCGCCTCTGCCAGGCAGGGCAGATGATCGGGATTGACGTACTCGACCACCTGATCATCGGCGAGGGCCGTTGGGTCAGCCTGAAAGAGCGCGGGTTGATGTAGGCGGACTCCCGGATCTCCGTCTAGTGCAAGACCGCAGTGATCCGTTCCACTTCGGGGTGGGAAGAACAGATTCCCTCTCCCGCGGGCGGGAGAGGGAAAGGGTGAGGGTGCGAGGTCCGGAATACCGCCCTCACCCCTGCCCTCTCCCGTTTCGACTCCGGCTCACGGGCGAGGGAGTGGCCCTGCCGTTCGCAGAAGTGGAAAACATTTCCGACGTTTTGCGCTAGGCCAGCCCCATTCGATTCGCAGCAGACTTCCCGCTCGCACCCCGGAGTTTTTACCGAAATTCTCACCACACGATATGACAGGTAATCCCTCACCTCGTAGAATTGATATCGAAAGGGATGATGAGGCGCTGTACAGCTCGCGCGTCAGGTAGTCGAGAGCGAGGCGCACGCGAGGACTCCCGGCAATTCCATCGAACGCGTTTGACATACCCACCCAGACGGAAAAACCTTAGGGGGCAGGAGGTTCGATATGCACTGCTTCGGATGCGACACTGATTCTGAGGGCGAGTCGTTAACGTGCGAGGTCTGCGGCAAACCATTGGCGACCGATGCCGATCGGTACTTCAAGGCCGGGATGGAAGCACTGGCAGCCGGGGACGTGAATCGGTCCATCAGCTTCCTGAGAGACTGTGTCAAACTCGAGCCGAACCACCTCAGCGGCCGGTACAACCTGGGGCTCGCCCTGTGCCTCGTCGGCGCGTGTGATGAAGCCACGGAGCAGTATAGGGCCGTCATCGAGCAGCAGCCCGATTTCCCGGGCATCTACACGGCCCTGGGACAGGCGGCCTTCGGGAGCTACCTGTCTCACCTCGAACACGCGGAATCGAACCGGTACGCGATGATCGAGCTGCTGATGCGAGCGATCGAGCAGGATCCCGAAGACGTGGATGCGTACTTCTCGCTGGGAAACGCCTACATAGCCATAGGAACAGCAGATAAGGCCCTCCCCTGGTTGAAATGCGCCATGAAGCTGCATCCGGATTCGGCCGCGATATACTTCGTCGTGGCGAAGGCATTCAAGATGCTGGAGAGATACCCGGAGGCAACCCTAATGGCAAGGAGATCGGTGGAACTCTCAGACCCGAACGACCCGTTCCTGGAGGACGTTCAGAACCTGCTTTCAGAACTTCAGGCAGCCGCCCTGGCGTCGTGAGCATCGGGCTGTGCGCAGATGGGCTCGGGATGCCTTGTTCCGGTGTCCGCGTAACGCGCAAACCGCAGGTGAATCAGGCAAAGTTAACGGCGAAGAGCAGGCTGAAATACAGGGTGATATAAGCGACGATGGCGCCACGCAGCAGCCGCCTGATGAAGACGGGATTGCGCCTCCTGTACAGCTCGGCTACCACCACCGCCGGAACCACACTCGCCATTTTGACGAGGTAGAACACGGCAAAGCCGTGATCGAGGCAGGCGGCCATGAGTGGATTCGCCTCCTCAGCCAGGCCCGTCGCCAGCAGTACTATACTCAGCAGAGCGTCCACAAGGCAGATCGCCAGAAGAATGAGGCTCTCTTTGCTGACGGTTGACGTCACAGGACGCGCTGCTGAAGGGGCATTCCCCACTCCGCACTCTCCTTCCCGGTATTCCTGAGGGCCGTCTTGACTTCGAGCTGCTCCACTTATTGAACTTCAATAACCATGCCACACACCCTGGTAGGAACACCTGATTTGACCGGCCATCCGGGCGGTGATATACTTGGGCGACACCGAACGGCAAGAGCATCGCCAGTGGACGACCTCGACAGGAGACTGCTGAACATCATACAGACGGATTTCCCTATCACTCCCCGCCCCTACCGGGTTTTGGGCGAGCGCCTGGGAATCACCGAAGTGGAGGCGTTGGACCGCGTCCGCAGGCTGAAGGAATCGGGGATCATCCGCAGGATCGGCCCTTCCTTCGACACCCGAAAGCTCGGACACGCGAGCATTCTGGCGGCGGCCAGGGTCCCCGCCGAGCGGCTCGACGAAGTCGCGGGCGTCATCAGCTCTTTTCCGGAAGTGACGCACAACTACGGGCGAGAGGCCGAGTACAACCTCTGGTTCACGCTGGTATGCCGAAATGCCGAGCAGATCGAACGCACTCTCGAAGAGATCAAGTCCAGGACCGGTATCTCCGACATCCACGCGCTGCCGTCGGAGCGGGTGTTCAAGGTAAGGGTGAACTTCGAATTCTGATGACCGAAACGCAGATCAGGATAGTCAAGGCGCTTCAGGACGGGCTTCCTCTGTCGGAAGATCCGTTCGGCGAGATCGCTCGAAGAGCGGAGGTCTCGCAGGACGAGTTACTGGCCCAGATTCGTGCCTGGCAGGACGACGGCACCATCAGGCGCTTCGGAGCGATTCTGCGCCATCACCGCGCGGGTTACTCCGCAAACGCCATGGTCGTCTGGAACGTGCCGGATGACCAGGTTGAGGAGTTCGGGCGGATAGCCGCGGCATCGAAGGCTGTGAGCCACTGTTACCAGCGGCCGAGATTCGCCGGCTTCGAGTATAATCTGTACACGATGGTTCACGGCGCATCGAAAGAGGACTGTGAGTCCGCCGCGCGGAAGATTTCAGAGCAGACCGGCACAGCCGACTACGCGCTCCTCTATACGACAGCCGAGTTCAAGAAAAGCAGCCCCGTGTACTTTGCGGACGCGCAGAGAAAGGACGAGCAGCCATGAAACGAGTTGTGAGCGTGAGCCTCGGATCGCCGAGGGGAGACAAGACGGTCGCCGCGACCCTCCTGGGCGAGGAGTTCGAGATTTCCAGGATCGGGACGAACGGCGACATGGCGAAATTCGCCCAACTGGTGCGCGAGTTTGACGGCAAGGTGGACGCGATCGGCCTCGGCGGCATTGACCTGTACCTCTACGCGGGCGACCGGCGCTATACCATACGTGACGCGGCGAAGCTGGCGGCCAACGCGAAAGTCACCCCCATCGTGGACGGCAGCGGAATCAAGAACACGCTCGAACGCGAGACGATAGAGTGGCTTCAGCGTGAAGGGATCACGGACTTCTCGGACAAGAACGTCCTGGTCGTCTGCGGCGTTGACCGGTTCGGCATGGCGGAGTCGGCCGCGCGCCTCGCCAAATCGGTGGTGTACGGCGACCTGATGTTCAACGTGGGCGTCCCGATCCCGATTCGCTCGTACCGGACGCTGAACATCGTCGCGCGCACGCTCCTGCCCATCGTGTGCATTCTGCCGTTCCAGTGGATCTATCCCACAGGCGAGAAGCAGGAGAAGATCACGCCGAAGCACGAGAAGCACTTCCGGTGGGCGGACGTGATCGCGGGCGATTACAAGATAATCGGGCGGTTCATGCCGCCGCCGGAGTCGGGCGCGCTCGCCGGGAAGACGGTGATCACGCAGACACTGACCTCGGATGACGTGGAGAACCTCAAGGCCCGCGGAGTGAAGCTTCTCGTGACCTCGACGCGCGAGTTCGAGGGACGGACCTTCGCCACGAACGTGCTTGAGGGGATCATCATCGCCCTGGCCGGGAAGCGCCCGGAGGAGATGTCCCCGCAGGATTACCTCGACACGCTCAGGAAGATGGACTGGCAGCCGACCGTGCGAAACCTGTAAGGTTTCGGGTATGCGCTCGGAGGCAATACACTACCCCACCAGCCCGAAGAGCACACTGACTCGCCCGATGCGTACGGTGAGCGGCACCACCTGCAAGGCAGCAGGTATGCTGTGACTAACCGGATCCGCAAAGCTCGCTCTGCAAGACCCCTCTGATTGTGTCGCTGCCCAATGATGACCGGTGGCACCGGGAGCGAGATAGGAATTCTGCGAGAGCAGGAGAGTCATTGTAGAGTGACAGTAGGTGGCCGATGACAGCCTGCCATTGACAGGAAGCCACCCATCTGCTATACTGATACCACATCGGCTGCCTGCCGATTCGCGTTAGTTAGGGCTCTCCACAAGGCATAGGATGTGTGGCCGGGTTCGAGGTACCCAGCTTGGCGGAACACTTCGTCGGCTCAGCGGCGCATACTACTGGGGGCCTTGTCTATACCGGCAACGACAACGGATACTTCTACGCCCCCGATGCGAACAGCCTTCAGGAAATAGTTCCTGGAGGCTATTACGACAACACGATATCGCAGCCAGGCTTCATCTGCTCAAGTCCGGCCATTGGCTACAACGTGGACGCAAATCACAGTAGATGGGTGTTCATCACTACACGTGGCGACGGCGGCAAGCTCTATGCCTTTAAGAGTTTTCGATAATACGAGGAGGAGAATATGAAAACGACGATAATGGCCTTTCTCATTGTGTGCATAGGCATTACGTCCTGTCTCGCGGGGACCAATCCGTCTGTCACGGCCCAAGTGAGCGTGGTAGGCGATTTCAAGCAGTACATTTATGCTCTCACCAATGACTTGGACTCTGGTGTCACGATCAACCATTTCTCACTATGGATGCCAGCGTACGGAGCAACCTCCGTAACCAGCTTCACTTGTTCTAAGCCCAACTGGTCTACCAGCTTATCCATCCGGGGTGAGGTAGGTGTGTGGGGCATTGGTGCAGCTACTGGTGCGGGAATTGTGTCTGGCGAACAAGTCACCTTTACGCTGGTTACCCCAGCATCGGTGCCAACGTCGTACACGTACAAGCCTCCATTCGACGTTTACCCAAGCAACTGGCAGTGGGGTGTCAACTTTGGAAGCTCTCTCTTGCCTGTACCAGTTCCCGAACCCTCTTCCATGGTCGCCTTGGGACTCGCAGTCTCAGGGTTTGGAGCGACCATGGTTCGGAGAAGGCGGCGTCGATAACAGACGCTTTTATGCCCTTCATGCGAACAATCTTAGCGAGATAGTCCCCGGAGGTTACTACGATAACACAATCTCTCAGCCGGGCTTCATCTGCTCAAGTCCGGCGATAGGTTACAACGTGGATGCTAACCACAACCGATGGGTCTTCATTACCACGCGGTCAGATGGTGGTAAGCTCTATGCTTTCAAGACCGTGAGGTAAACTAGAGGAGATCGAGATGAGAACCACGATAGTAGTGATCTTGCTCACGTGCATTGGTGTGCCCTCCTGTCTTGCCGGCGGAAGCACTCCGTCAGTTGCAGCACAGGTGATTACAGCAAATGGCTTGAAACAGTATACCTACACGCTCACAAACGACTTGGATCCCGCAAGCACGATTCGCACCTTTGACGTATTCATGCCAGAGTCGGGTGCACGAACGGTTATGAGTTTTACGTGCCCGGAGCCGGGTTGGTGGGATACCTTCTCATTCAGAGGGGATCACTCTATGTGGTCGGTCATAGCTCCGGTCAATGGAGGTGTTGCGTCAGGGGAGAGCGTGATCTTCACCCTAACAACGCCGGCGTCTGTCCCGACTTCGTACGCATTCAAACCGGCCTCCTACCCAGCCAACTGGGGATGGGATAGCTCTAAGTTCGGGAATTCCCTTCTCCCCGTTCCGGTTCCCGAACCGTCTTCCGTTCTGGGACTGGCCGGAGGGATTGCCGGGCTTGGAGGACTTGTGCTGAGGCGGAGAATCGGCTGGGCCTAGGCCGGGAGCACGGCCACTGATTTCTGAAACACACAGGGCGCGGCCTCGGTGCCAGTGCCTATCCTAGACAGAGGAAACGAAAGGAGTCGCCACATGAGGGTAGCTATAGCTTTCTTGCTTAGCCTATTGGCCGTGAGCCACACCGCATTAGCAGCAGATGATGGCGGCTGGGGGTTTATCATGCCAGGTGGCCCCCGTGGGGCACTCGCTGTCCAGAACGGTTCCCTTGATTCGATTGATTCGTCTGATGTTGTCGCCCAACCCTACGGGGGGTGGATAGGAGGAACTCACTACCCAAGCGACTTCTACGCTTATGATTTTCGTGCGCCGCTTGCATATGGGGAGACTAAGACTTGGATCGTGTACTTCTGGGCAATACCCGGAACTACCCCAGCAGACCGATTGCTGCATTGGGTGATCTCCACCGGTTACCCGCTGCCTGCAGACATGGAGACAAGGCTGGAGTATATTCAAAAACCGCAAGGTGTTGTTGGCGGGCCAGCAGTCGGAACCGTGTGGACTACCCCTCCAAGCATAACACTGCCTTTCTATGCTACGTCGGACGGACTGACCGGGCACGCGTTCATGTTCACGCTGACTATGATTCCCGAACCATCCCCCCTGCTCGCCTTCAGTACCGGCGTAGCTGGCCTCGGAGGATTTATGCTGAGCAGAAAGTTACGGCAACGCTTAGCGGCGTGTCTCAGGGCGAGAGACTGAGAGGATGACGGCGCCGCGAGCGGGGACCTCTATCTTCTGCGAGGCAGACCTGCTGGTGGTCGAGGAGATCAGCCCCTCTGAGCCGTAGACCTCGACCTTGAAACCCTTGGATGCGAGGATGCCCGCTTTGTCGAGCGGGAGTCTGAGCTCCACGTCATGGGCCTCATCCGACATGTTCGCGAGCGCGATGCCCAGTTTTCCATCTTCGGAGAGCCACGCCGATGCCAGAACCGCCGGCAGGTCAATCCTGTACGTGCCGCCGAAGGAGCCGCTTCCCTCGCCTTTCATGCGCGGATTGTCCCCGCGGGCACTCAGCAATCCGAGGAATCTACCGTAGGTCAGGAAGTCATGACCGAACCGCCTGCACCGGGCCAGGTTCTTCAGGAATTCCGCCTCCTTCGCCGCCTCGGGCGCCATGATTGGGCTCGGCTGAATCCATCCGAGCTGCGAGCCGTACACGAAACACCGCGCCATCTTCGCTCGGAACGGAAGCGATCGCTCCAGGTCGTCCGCCGGGAAGTAGAGAAACCCGAATGTGATCGTCCGCCCGGAGTAGACCGCCGGGAAGAGCGGAATCGGCGTTCCCGCGGTGATCGGCGTGTTCACCAGCAGGAGCGCGTCGAACTGGTCTATCCAGCACTCCGCGCTCTCCTCGGTCGTGATCATCCTGTCCTTCGGGAGCTTCGAGCGGACGAGGTCGAGGAGCTTCCGGTAGCCGTCCACCCAGAAGTGCCCGCCGCCGATGGGATGCCCGTGGCTCGGGTCGAAGCAGAGCTTGGGAGGCGCCGCGCTGATCTGGTCAATGTAGATACCGTCAACGCCGCACTCCTTGATGAGACGGTCCACCAGTCCGGCGATCTTGTCCTGCCACTGAGCCGTATACGGGCACATGACGTTCAGCGGGACTTTCGAGCCGTAGACCTCCGTGTACGGCTCGCCGTTCTCCTGCCGGGCCGCCGACCTGTACCCGCGCTCGTCGTTCCAAGTCTTCGAGTTCGGATCGCAGAGGCGGCCGTTGATGTAGGGCATCACGTGCGTGCCGGCATCCTGCAGAGCCTTTATCCCCTCGGCGAATCCGGGCAGCGGCGGGAAGTACTCCGGGTAGAGGGTGTCAAAGGGGATGACGTGCCACCTGTACCAGTGGAGCGAGGTCGGCACATCGAAGTACTTCAAGGCCTGCTGCGTGATCTCGACGTTCTCCTCCGGCGATCCGTCCGGGCGCAGCCAGAGGTCCGTATCCTTCACCCATCGCGGGATGGGACGCTTTGAGACCGGGCCGGCCTTCCCCCAGGGTGCGGTGAAGGTGAATGCGCGGTATATCTGCGCCGCGTCGTAGTAGTCGCCGTCGAACACGCCGACGGCCGCCTCGAACGGGAGCTTGTACGTTCCGCCGCCCTTTTCGGGAATCGCAGGCCAGTTTGCACACGTGAAGCCGACAGCATCCTCCCGAGCCTTCACGCTGAGATGCTTGTGATTGGCCTGAGGGTCGTGCATTCCGATGTAAAGCCCCCTGCCCCGGTGGTAGAACGCGACGAACTGCATCGCCGCCACGCAGGACGGATACGTGCCTTCGTAACCCGCGCCCGGCTTCACGTCATACTCAAGACCCCAGCCTGCGGGAGCGGCCAGCTTCAGGCCCCTCCGGAGTTCGATGTTCGGAATCACGGGGAAGTCCGCACGCGTTACCTTCCAGCCGTCCGGGAGCTTGGCCCGAAGCGACCAGCAGGAGATCGGGCTGCCGGTCTCGCAGCGGACTCCCATCGTCACGACAGCGGCCTGGTCTGCGAGAGGGACTTTCCAGGTGAAGTCAACCTTGCTCTCGCCCGTCTTTAGGCCGGAAAGCGCCACTTCTCCACTGCCGACCTCCTTCGAGGAGCCGTCGGGCCCTCGCAATTCCAGCCTCCAGAGCGATTCCGGTTCGCTGAAGTCCGCGAGCCACTCAGGTCCGCCATCGCCGGACAGTCCTGTGAACGAGAGACGGTCGCCCGAAACCTTGAAGATCAGGCTTAGCCTGCCGGAGTCGAGAACGACGTGTTCCCCGACGCACGATAGATCGTGCTTCACCATTGCCGCCCCCTGTAGGTCACTTGCGAGCAGAGAAATCCCTGCCATAAGCATCAATGCCGGCGCAATACTGCGCCGCGCTATCTGAAGTGCCACGAAGCTGCCCTCCCAAGGCAAACTCATCCACATGATAGCACAAAGGGCAGGCAGGAGGAAGATGGGAGAGAGCAAGAGGTCGCGATTTCGGATGAGGGAAACCCAGACCCCCTATGGTCCCCCTTCATAAGGGGGACAGCTTGGGATTCTCCGTCGTCAGAGGGGACAGACAGCTCCCCTCCTTCAGAAGGAGGGGCCGGCGAAGCCGGGGGAGGTTCCCATCACCCGCCGTCAGCAATGATGAACTCTCGTGGGCAAGCAGACGCCAGGATAGAGAGAGGAAAGGATCAGTAATACAGCAGATCCGACTGTCTTCGAGGGCGGATGAGGCTGCGACGAAGAGAACCTTCGACCTCCACGGAGCTGATCCCGATCACCAGGGCGTACTTGCCCAACGCCGGCTCGGTCAGCGTTCCCGTATGCACTTTGACCGTCGCGTTCCCGGAGAGGTCCGGAAGCAGGCCGCCGTCCTCGACGCAGAAGTAATCCACGCCGACATCGGTAACGCGCCCCCAGGCACAGATGAGCAGGCCGATGTTGTAAAGCCCGATCGCTCCCGTGATTCCGGGGGTGTATTGATTCAGGGCCGAGCCGCCGACTGTGCGGTTGGACATGCTCAATGGAATGGGCTCGGGGCCGGAACCGGTAACGGTGACCGACGGGTTCACGACTGTTCTCTCCCCGCCCGGTGTCTGAAGCGTCCCGGTGATGGTGACGATGCTGCCGATGACCGCATCGGTCTGTACCGATCCCAGGTCAACTTTCAGGCCGGAAGACCTGTCGGGCTCCTGCACGTACATGATCGTGCCGAACTCCGCGGGTCCGGCGCTGACGATCTTCCCGGTCAAAGTGATGCCTACGCCGTCGGGATTGTTCTTGATCTGAGAAAGGCTGGTCTTCAGCACGCTGACTGTAGTCTGGTCTGTGCTCGTGCCATCGCTCGTGTCGCTGACGGTGAGCCGCACGGTATACGTGCCGTCCGCCAATCCCGACGTATCCCATACACCCAGCACGCCGTCGGC
>Ga0315274_10016944_pt1 | contig 10290 bp, 9 predicted proteins | sample YL17G02_20_MG_FD_203700 | JGI IMG/M metagenome (GOLD analysis project Ga0315274, IMG submission 203700) | Sediment microbial communities from Yellowstone Lake, YNP, Wyoming, USA - YL17G02_20 | ecosystem: Environmental > Aquatic > Freshwater > Lake > Sediment | place: USA: Wyoming | collected... | reverse complement strand
GGGCAAGTTCAGCATACAGTATTGCATGGCGGCGGCGCTGGTCGACCGCAAAGTGAACCTGCAAACGTTCACCACGGAGCAAGTGCAGAGACCGGGGGTCAGGAAATTCTTCGATAGAATCAAAATGTTCCGCCCGCCCGAGAGGAAAGGAAAACCAAGCTGGGAGCCACCGGTATATGTGGTCACGGTGAAAATGGACAACGGCAAAGCTTACTCAGAGCAAGGCAAGGTGCCATTCATCGCACCTATACGGGTACCAACGAGGCAGGAATTAATCGAGAAGTACCGGGACTGCGCCAGTTTGGTGCTACCGCCAGATAAAGTAGATGAATCACTAGAATTGCTAGATAATTTAGAGAGGCTAAGGGATATTTCACGGCTTGCTGAGATATTAATTGGTGAAAATCGCTAGCTTTTTACGTTATTTTTGATATATTCGGCGACCTCTTTGAGTGAGGCACCCGGCGGGAAAATTTCGGCGATGCCGTGCTCCTTTAAGAAGGGAAAATCATCGGGGGGGATGATGCCACCGGCAATGACAAGGACATCATCCATACCCTTTTCCTTCAGCAGTTCGGTTACCCTGGGCAACAAGTATTTATGAGCGCCGGAGAGGCAACTCAAGCCGACGACATCGGCATTTTCCTGCAGAGCAACCTCGGCTATCATCTCCGGAGTCTGTCTGATGCCAGTATAAATCACTTCCATGCCGCTGTCACGAAGACCATAGGCGATAACCTTGGCGCCGACATCATGCCCATCAAGCCCGGGCTTGGCAATAAGAACCCTTATTTTCTGCTCCATACTGCACCCTCACATATTAGGCGTATAAAGTATAGCACAAGAAAAGTTTGGAATATATCCCCCCCTTAGTTACAAACGCTCAATATTATGGCAAGTAATTCTCTTCCCCACACTTACAGTATCTTCCCTCTGTATCCTTCTTTTATCATTTATAAGCTCTCCTTTCTTAAATCTGATTTGAATGTATCCAACCTTCGGATATCACAATAACTCTGTATTAGATTGTTCCCTCGATGAATATAGCCCCAAATCTGAGGGCATCAATGCTTTACATAATGCAGCGTCTACATTATACAAAATACAAAAAACTTGTTCGTGTCGAATTACTCCGCGATTGTCTCAAAAGAGCGTTTTGTTTATTTCGAATCCATTGCTTCAAATCAAAAATACTTGAAAGATATATAATAAATGAGGGCCAATAGATTTAAAAGATGGGGATAATGTTTATTGTAGAACAAAAAACTATAAATTAAGCTCTTTTAGCTCCCGAGTATATCATTGACCATCTTGCCCACGTATCTTGCTATTGCCGGGGAGGCAGTTAATCCTGGTGATTCTATCCCAATCAAATTGATTAGGCCAGGGAGACCCCTATCCTCTTCATGCCTAATAATAAAGTCCCTGAAACCTTCGCCTTCCCTCTGCAACATTGCCATTACCCCTGCCGATTCAGGTTCTAAATCGGCCGATTCAATGAAGGGCAAAGCCTTCATAATACTTGATTTTAGAAAATACTCTTTCTTTGAATCGTCCATCTTGTAGTTTATTTCATCAGCATAATAGAAGAGAGGGCCGAGCCTTAACCTCCATCCAATATCAAGGCAGGCGTGTACGCCCACGCTAATAGACATCGGGACAGGGTATATTAATCTTTTGATTAGCCTGTTCTTTCCACCGCCTACGCTATAGTATTCTCCCTTGCACCAATGCAACTCATATCTTGATTGGTGTATATCTATTCCTGCCAACTCAGCTACATGGTCGCTGTGGAGGCCGGCACAATTTATGAGAACTCTGCTTCTTATTGAGGACTGGCAAGATGCCTCTTTTACCCTGACTATGTATCCGTCTGATACTTTTTCTATGCCGACGACCTCCATCTTATACGCTATCTGCGCTCCGTTCTCTCGTGCCTTAGCCAGGAAATACCTTAAGAGGGAAAAGGAGTCTAGGATACCCGTAGTCGGTGAAAAAAAAGCTGCTATGCCCTGCATATTTGGCTCAGCCTCACTCATTTCTCTAAGTGAGAGCATTCTTAGTGGCACACCGTTATTCTTGCCCCTTTCATATAATCTTTCAAGCTCCTCAGCTTCTAGTTCATCACCTGCTACGATAATCTTGCCGCATTTATTGAAGGCTATACCATTCTTTTCACAAAGTTCGTAAAGAAGATGATTGCCTTCCAAGCACATCCTTGCCCTCAATGAATCATTTTCATAATAAATGCCAGCGTGAATAACCTCGCTATTGCGGGTGCTCTGCTCTTGCCCGAATGATCCATTTTTCTCAAGCACGTAGACATCTCTGCCTCTCATTATGTCATGAGAGGCTACAGCCAATCCTATTATTCCGGCACCAACTATCACAACGTCAGCAGTGTATGGCATATTATCAACCTTAATACACACACCAAGTATATCATATCGTTTGCGAGACGCTATCTCACAATGGTAAAATAACTACCAGCAACTTTCTTGAATGGAGTGTTCTATGAATGTTGTAGAGAAGTTAATTAAAATTGTAGGAAGCAACTGGTTAATAACAGATAATGAGAAGATGTTGGACTATCTCGCTGATGAGACCGCCTTAGATATAAGGCCAAAAGCGGCTAGCGAACTGGTTCTAGTAAAGCCTGCCAATTCTAGAGAGGTGAGCAGCATCTTAAAGTTTGCCAACCATGAGATGATTCCTGTATTTCCAAGAGGAGGAGGCACCGGTTTGTGCGGAGGTGCTGTTCCTACAGAGAGAGGCATTATCTTATCTTTGGAAAGGATGGACAGCATAGAAATAGATAAGGATAACATGATGGCAACGGTAGGGGCTGGAGTGGCGGAGGGTGCTTTGATGGATAAGGCGGAGCAAGAAGGTTTATTCTTTCCTCCCCATCCGGGCGATGAGAGCGCTCAGGTGGGAGGCCTTGTTGCCTGTAATGCCGGTGGTTCACGAGCAGTGAAATATGGAGTTATGAGAAACTATGTAAAAGGCATAGAAGCTGTACTTCCTACCGGCGATGTGTTAAAGCTGGGAGGCAAGTTGCTCAAGAACAATACCGGTTACAATCTGATGCAATTGCTTATAGGCAGCGAAGGCACGCTAGCTGTAATAACAGAGGCAACCCTTCGCTTATACGCTAAAACCGCTGCCAGTGCGACTATTATCATACCATTCAATAAGCGCCACGATGCAATTGATGTAGTCCCTGTGCTATTGCAGAGCGGCATAATTCCGCTGGCTATAGAGTATATGGACCGCCCAATGGTTGAGATTTCTGCTAAACACCTGAGCATGGAATGGCCTTGCAAGATTGGCGAGGCTTATTTGATGATAATAGTAGATGGTCAGAGCAAGGATGAGACTTACTCGCAATGCGAGAGTATTTCACGGATATGCCAAAGACACCGCGGGCTTGAGCCTGTAATCGGTATAACAAAAAAGGAACAAGGAAGGGTTTTGAAGATAAGAAGCAATATTTATTTAGCTTTAAAGCGTGACCTAGCAGACGCTCTAGATATAGTAGTGCCTCCGACCAGCATGGGGAAGCTCATGGATGCAGTAGACGCTATCGCAACGAGATATGACACATATATTCCTATGTATGGCCATGCAGGGGATGGCAATATCCACCCAATGTTAATGAGAGAACTGATAACACGAGGCGGCGAAACTTTCAAGAAGGTAAGGAGGGAAATATACTGCGAAGCTGCCCAACTGGGTGGAGTAATGACAGGGGAGCATGGCATCGGCAAAATCAGAACCCCTGATGTTGATATGTTTTTGGACAAGGCGCAAATAGAGTTGATGCGAGGTATAAAGAAGGTCTTTGACCCAAATGGCATATTAAACCCCGGATGCAGCGTAGTGAAATAAAGCAAGAGAGGCTTATCTGCTCGCAACAATATTGACACAATGTTCAAATACGTTTGAAGTCGGTGTTGTTTTTGAAGTGAAACGGTGTTATAATCCATCCTCAAATGAGCTTGGGTTTTTGGCAGCTTTCCCTTGCTTGATGTAGAATGTAAGTGGCGTAAATTACATTTGAACTAGCGAGGTCAAAACATGAAAGAAATATCACTGCAGGATATTAACCTGGCTGTAAAAACGATGGCAGAAGTGGCCATTTCAAATGAAAAATACTTCTCGGAATTGGATAGCGCTGCTGGTGATGCTGATTTTGGTGTTTCTCTAGCTAACGGTTTTCGTGCCGTCAATAACCAGTGGGACAAAATTGACCGCTCATCTATCGGCTCTTTCTTGATGAAGGTTGGGATGATAATCACCAGCAATGTCGGCGGTTGTTCCGGGCCGATCTGGGGTACAGGGTTTATGAAGGCTGGTATCGTTTCCAAAGACAAAAATTCCCTAGAAGTGTCCGACCTTGTAAAAATGCTCCGGATGTCGATAGAAGGCATAATGGCGCGTGGTGGTGCCCAGCTAGGTGACAAAACATTACTCGATGCTCTAGCCCCAGCTGCAGATAAACTGGAGGAATGGAGCAAAAAGAACCCTGATGATGTCTTAGATGCCTTGCAAGAAGCCGCTGACATAGCTGCTAGGCAGATAGAGGCTACTCGCGGCTGGATAGCCAAGCGCGGTCGCCAGTCCTATACTGGTGAAAGAAGCATAGGAACACTGGATCCAGGTATCGTGGCAGCGGCAATCATGATGCAGGAAATTGTCAAGAGACTTAAAGAAGCCGACAACAAGAGTGTTTAATCAGTTCTGTTGTTAAGATGCTTGAGTAAATAAGAAAGGAGCCAAGGCAATGAAAAAGTTTGTTAATGACCCGGCAAATTTTGTTCGGGAGATGATGGAGGGAGTTGTCTTAGCAAATGCGAATAAGCTTAAGTGGATTCCGCAATATAATATTATCTACCGTGCTGACATGCCCAACGATAATAAAGTTTCCATCATTCAGGGTTCTGGTAGCGGGCACGAACCAGCGCACATCATGCTTGTAGGACAGGGAATGCTTGGTGCAGCTTGTCCCGGTAATGTGTTTGCTGCACCACCTATGGAGTATGTCTATGAGTGCACCAAACTGATGAACTCCAAGAAGGGTGTGTTGCACCTGATAAATAACTACCAGGGTGACCGCATGGTCTTTGATATGGCTCGTGAGATGGCTGAAGCCGATGGTATCAAGATTGGCACGGTTATCATCAATGATGACGTCGCTGTTGAAGCTAGCACTCATAGTGTTGGTCGGCGTGGCGTAGCGGGTAACTTCTTTGTCATTAAAGCCTGCGGGGCTGCTGCCGAACAGGGGGCTAGCCTTGAGGAACTCGTTAAGCTGGGCAACAGTGTAAACAGTGTGGTCAGAACCATGGGGATGGCACTGACCTCGTGCACACCGCCAGCCAAAGGAACGCCCATTTTCAAAATTGGCGACGACGAAATGGAGATGGGTATTGGCATCCATGGGGAACCAGGGAGGCGTCGCGCCAAAATGGCGCCAGCGGATGCTATAATTGACGAGCTGTTTGAGGCTGTCGCTAGCGACCTCCCCTTTAAAAAGGGAGACCGAGTTGGTCTAATGATTAATGGTATGGGTGGCACGCCTTTTAGCGAACTGTATCTTTTGTACCGCAAGGCAGCGCTAAATTGCAAAGATCGAGGTTTTGAAGTAGTTCGTAACTATGTTGGAAATTACTGTACCTCTCTGGAGATGGCAGGCTTCTCACTGACTCTAATCAGGCTTGATAATAAGCTTGAGCGTTTGCTGGATGCTCCAGCCGAGATTCCAATAAGAGTCTTTTAGCGTAGCTTTGCAAGGACATCGGCTAGAAAATAGAAAAAGTAGGAAGATTCAATATGTATCACAAATCTGTTGTTGAACGACTGGTGGAGCTAAATCCAGAAACCGAAATTTGGTGGGACTCTTCACCGCTGGTATACGGTAGCTGGAAAAAGAAGATGCTCGATAAGGCAGTGCCCGAGGAACGCGCGAAGCTTGAGGAGCAACTAACTCGTCTTTTTGACGAGAATAACCCGGCAAAAAGTCTTGTCCGTGGCGTAACCACCAATCCCTCCCTATCGTTGCAGGCGATTGAAGGGCGACCTGATATCTGGATTCCGTGGGTTGATGAGCTAATCAAAGCTACTCCTTATGCCGATGAGGAATTCCTGTTTTGGAAGACCTATCTTGAGATAGTACGACGTGGCTCCGAGATGGTAAAACCAATCTGGGAAGCGTCAAATCATAAGTATGGGTACATCTCAGGGCAGGTTGATCCCCGCTACACCCAGAATGAAGAGCTTATGTTTAAGCAAGCCCTCGAACTTGCTGTCCAGAACCCAAATGTCATGATTAAGTGTCCTGGCACTGCCGATGGCATCCGAGTGCTCCAACGTCTTACGGCGATGGGTATCGCCACCAATTGTACTCTTGCCTTTACTCTGCCACAGTTTGTGAGCGTGATGGACGCGGTGCACTCAGGTCTAGCTGAAGCCAAAACCAACAACGTTAGCCTGTACCGCTGGCGCTCGGTCATCACCCATATGTCAGCGCGCTATGAAGAGCGCGAAGCTTTTGATGAGAGCGCTGTCGAAATGGGTGTTCGCCTAACCCCAGATGATAAACGCTGGGCGAGCATCGCCATCTTCCGTAAAGCCTATAAAGTCGCCAAGCGTCGTGGTTATCCAGGCAAGATGCTCTTTTGTTCTATCCGCCGCGGTCCCACAGTTAACGGCATTGAGCATATTTGGCACGTGGAAAAAATAGCTGGCGGCGACATAGTCTATACCTGCCCCCCTGAGTGCCTTAGCTTCATGTGGGAACTAGACGCCAATTTGGAGTTTAACCCGATTATTGAGGAGGAACCACCCCCCAAGATATTGGAAAAACTGCTGAGAGTGCCGTACTTTGCTGAAGCTTATGAGGAAGAAATGGACCCTGCTCGATACGCCACTCTAGCTCCAACTGTTTTCACTATCCAACAGTTCTCTCAAGCAACCGAAAAGATGGTAGATTTTGTCCGCAAGCGCATCGCTTTGGTACGCGGGAAATAAGGAGGATTCGAACTAGCTAGCATAATAGTGTCACTATCAGCCAGTTATCTTACGATATCTCCCAGAATGGTGTTGGTATAGAAAAAATTCGTTAGTTCGTAGGTTTCTCCGATAAATTCGGCTCGCCCAAAGAAGAACCAGAGGGAGGTGCCTCTCATGTCATCAAACGAGCTTCCGGCTTGCATAGGTAAGATTATCAGGGTGGATTTGACTGGGAAAAAGGTTACCGAGCAAGTTATTGACCAGAAGACAATGACGGAATATGTCGGGGGAACTGGCATTGGGGCTAGGGTTCTGTACGATGAGGTTAAACCCGGGGTAGAATGGGCAGATCCAGACAACAGATTAATCATGGCGACTGGTCCATTAGCTGGAACTAGAATGCCAGGTTCGGGTACTTTCTGTATAGTTACCAAGGGTTGTCTTACCAATGGCGGTACTGCTAGTCAGGCCAATGGCTTTTTTGGAGCCTATCTTAGGTTCAATGGATTGGTTGGAGTGGTCGTTCAAGGCGCTTCCGACCGCTGGGTTTACCTCTACATTCATGATGGCAAGGCAGAGCTCAGGACTGCTGAACATTTACTTGGGAAGGACACTTGGGAGACTGAAAATGCTATTAAAAAGGAGTTAGGCTACGCCGATAGGCAGATGAGCGTCTTCGGCATTGGTCCTGCCGGTGAGAATTTGGTGAAGTTTGCCGGCATCATCGGGGACAAGGGTCATGCTGCCGCCCATAATGGGACTGGCGCCGTAATGGGTTCTAAGAGACTTAAGGCAGTCGCAGTTAGCCGTGGCAAAGTTAGCGTGGAACTTCGCAATAAGAATGAGTTTGACTCGCTGACAGAGCAAATGCGCGAGTCTCTTTTAAGCACCAAACAGGGGCGCTCATATTTGGACTGGGGTACTAGCATGAATTTTCCGGGCATGCTCGCCAACGGAACTCTTCCAATAAAAAACATGAATACGAGTCTTTTTCCTGATTACGAGCCCTTTTTAGGAGAGAACTACCGCAAGAGCAAGAGCTTCGATATTAAACCAAGTCCTTGCTGGGCCTGTCCCTCTCACCACCTTCACATCATGAAAGTTGCGGAAGGACCATATGCCGGTTATGTAGGTGAGGAGCCTGACTATGAATGCTGGGCTCAGTTTGGGCCTCTTATTATGAACCGAGATATTTTAGCAGCTTTTGTGCTGGTCAATGAGGTAGACAAGCTCGGCTTCGATGCTAATGAGGCTGGCTGGCTTATTTCCTTTGTAATTGATTGTTATGAGAGGGGAATAATCAACAAAGTAGATACCGGTGGTTTGGAGATGACTTGGGGTAACACCGAAGCGGTGCGAGTTATGCTTCATAAGATCGCAACGCGAGATGGTTTTGGAAACGTGTTGGCAGAGGGTGTGAAAAGGGCTGCAGAGCAGATTGGAGGAGAAGCTCTTAAATACGCTGCCTATATCCAGAAAGGTCATGCCCCGCGGGGACACGACCATAGAGCGCGATGGACTGAGATACTGGATTACGCCACTTCAAGCGTTGGCACTATTGAAACAGGTCCTATTACGGGAGTGCCTTCTGAATTCAAGCTACCGATGTTCTCTGACCCCTTCTCTCCTGACCAGGTGCCTCTTATGGTGGCAAAATTCAAACCGAGGCGCCAATTCATAGATTGCTTGGGAATCTGCAACTTTATGGTGAGCCCAGACTTTACTCTACTTTTACAAATTGTAAATGCAGCTACGGGATGGAACCTGGCTGTGGACAGTGCTATCGCCGTGGCTACGAGAAACATAAACTTACTAAGGGCTTTCAATATCAGGCATGGGGTTGGCCCCGAAGTGGAAGCCCCCTCCATATTGTACAGTTCGGTGCCAGTCGATGGGCCTGCTAAAGGAAAGGATATTAAGGTTCACTGGGATTATATGTTGGATACTTACTACAAACATATGGGTTGGGACAGGAAGTCTGGCAAGCCTCTACCAGAGACATTACACAACTTAGGGCTTGAGAAGGAAAGTAATGACCTCTGGAAATGCACTTAGTAAAGCGCCCCAAAAGCTTTTTATTGTCCCAAATTTTAGCATATCTCCAAGCCTTTCCGAACTTCCTGAGGCCATTGAAGTTCATGTAGCTTACAGATATAATATTCAGTTAATGAAATTCAGATGAAAGTATGAAAGGAGTTATATAAATGCCTAAAAAAAGTATCCTGGATTTTATGGAGATGAAGCAGAAGGGAGAGAAGATTACGTGGCTTACCTGTTATGACTATCCGACAGCTAAAATGATGGACCAAGCTGGTTTGGATATGATACTAGTCGGCGACTCTGTAGGCATGGTAATCTACGGATACCCGGGAACTGTACCGGTCAAAATGGACCAGATGATTTACCATTCAGAGGCGGTGCGGCGCGGCGCCCCGAATGTATTTGTCATTGGCGACATGCCATTCCTTTCATACCATAAATCAGTCGAGGATGCAATTGGTAACGCAGGTCGGTTCTACAAAGAGGCTGGTGTTGATGCGATAAAGCTTGAGGGAGGGATAAGGGTAGCTCCTCAAATACGTGGTATAGTCGAGGCAGGCATGGTGGTCATTGGACACGTTGGTCTGACCCCGCAGAGTTCCGGGCAGCTGGGGGGCTTTAAGGCACAGGCAAACACTGCCGAATCGGCAAAGGCGGTGATTGAAGATGCCTTAGCAGTTCAAGAAGCAGGTGCTGCTATGCTCGTGTTAGAGGCTGTACCCGCAGAAGTAGCTAAGATAATAACGGCGTCCCTTAGAATACCGGTAATTGGCATTGGAGCTGGGCCATATTGCGATGGGCAAGTTCTAGTAGTAAGCGATATTCTTGGAATCTTCGAAATTTTCATACCGAAGTTCGAAAAGAAGTACGCCAATGTTTCTGAGACAATGCTGCAAGTTTTTAAAGATTATGTTCGAGATGTACGTGAAGGAAAATTCCCTGGTCTAGAGCATGCCAACAGGATGAAGGCAGGCGAGACAGAAAAGTTAGAAAAAATGCTAAAGAAAGCCCGGTAGAATTTCTTTTTAATACTTAGAAATAGTTGTACAAAAATATGCCGGGCAAGTTAAGCCTAAGGGGTTTTTAAAAATAGACTGCTAAGTTGCCCCATTCTTCTATGGGATAAATTATGTAGCACGGTTCTTTTAATTCTCTCGTCAAAGTTCCGGGAACTTCTCAATGAACATTTCCGTGTCACCTTTTCTGGTAAGCGGTCCACCTCTCACCTCGATAGCA
>Ga0315274_10016943_pt1 | contig 10290 bp, 9 predicted proteins | sample YL17G02_20_MG_FD_203700 | JGI IMG/M metagenome (GOLD analysis project Ga0315274, IMG submission 203700) | Sediment microbial communities from Yellowstone Lake, YNP, Wyoming, USA - YL17G02_20 | ecosystem: Environmental > Aquatic > Freshwater > Lake > Sediment | place: USA: Wyoming | collected... | reverse complement strand
CCCCTGAAGTTCCTTAACTATTTATGTCTTATTAAATTTTTGGCATTGTGAAAAATTTTCAGAAAAAAGTGCAGCCCCATTTGGATTCGGCATACACGGGTATCTTGACAAGCATGATATAATAGCTCAAAGAACATTGTTTACCGTTCACCCAAAAACTTACAACTTACTCACTCAAGGTATGTTGAATTATACAATCAGTATTTGGACCATCACTCTAGAGTATCCAATTATCCCATATGTGAAACACCTCTTAAACGATGTATTTATCATAGGTGAACACTGTTCACTTGTCAAGCTTCAAAACTGAAGAAACGCGGCCGGAGTCGTATTTGTGCGAGTGAGGAGGGTCCTCAAGTGGTGGCCTTGACTGGCTACGATGCGAAGATATCCGGGATTTTGGCTCAATACTTGTTACCTGTTAGTGCCAGGGTTGTGTGAGGAAACGAGACTATGCTTAAATTGCTGGATGGAGTGAGAGTTCTTAGCATGGCTTGGCAATATCCTGGCCCCTATTGTACATTACTCCTCGCTGATATGGGGGCTGAGGTTATAGTAATAGAGCGTCCTGACATAGGAGACCCGGCCCGCCTTCTTCCAGATTTCTTCCAGGCGATCAACCGTAATAAGAAGAGCCTGAGCCTGAATTTACAATCAGACAAGGGAAGGGAAATTTGCTATAAGTTAGTCGAAAGAGCAGATGTATTTTTGGAGGGATTTCGTCCTGGGATTGCCCAAAAACTGGGTGTCCATCATGAGATTTTAAGAAAGCTAAAACCAAGTCTCATATATGTATCAATTTCTGGTTATGGGCAAGATGGCCCCTACATTAATTGGGCAGGACATGATATAAGTTATCAAGGAGTTGCGGGGATGCTAGCCGAGATTCCTAATGACGGAGAGCTTTCTTTAACACCCATTCCTATAGCTGATCTTTCCTCTGGGATGTTCGCAACCATTGCTGTTTTAGGGGCTTTACATCATAGAGCACAAACCGGACAGGGGATGTATGTTGATGTATCTATGACAGACGGCCTTGTCTCTTGGATGTCGGCGCCGCTCAGCATGTTTCTTAATTCGGGCACAGCTTTTCCACCCCATGAGCCTGCTTATGGTGTTTTTAAAACTAAAGACAGTAAATACCTTACTTTAAGTATCGCCCATGAAGATCACTTCTGGATTAATCTATGTCAAGTGTTAGGCAAAAGCGAGTTGGCTGGATTGACACGTGAGGAGAGGCGAGCTAGACGAGAGGAACTTGTATCTATTCTTCGGGAAGCATTCTTAACTAAAACTCGGGATGAATGGGTGCAGATTCTAACCTCGGCTAATGTGGCGGCAGGTCCTCTTTATAGTTACTCTGAAGTGGTTGACGATCCTCATCTTAAGCATAGAAAGCTGTTTGTGGAAATAGAAAAGGCTGGGAAAAAGCTACGGCAAGTAGCACATCCATTGAAATTTCATTCAATCTCGGTTAAAAATGACTTTCCTCCACCAAAGTTGGGTGAGCACACTGACGAAATTTTGTCCAGCATGGGATATAGCAAGAAGGATATAGATGAGTTTCATCACGAGGGTCTTGTGTAGACAGTCGGGCAGGAAAAGCCTTTACACGGTTTTGGAACTAACAAAAAATGGGGAGTTATTAGCCTAGTTTATCAATTAAATGCAACTGAACATAGGAAAAGCGGCAACTTGCTAGTCACAAGGACAAAAGTTTGAAAGGGGGAAATATGGATCTTAAACTTAAAGGAAAGGTGGCTATTGTGACGGGGTCTGGTCGGGGAATAGGTCGTTCCATTGCGATGACTCTTGCTGCTGAGGGAGCGAAGGTTGCAGTCAATGATTACTACCTTGACAGAGCGGAGTCAGTGGCTAAGGAGATTAAGAACTTGGATGGTGAGTCCATGCCAGCGCAGGCGGACGTAACTAACGCCGACCAGGTGGGGCAGATGGTTAAGACAGTGTTAGACAAGTGGGGTAAGGTGGATATATTGGTCAACAATGCTGGCATACCGGCAGGGGTACTAGAAAGCGATGCTCTATCTCTAATGCATACCTTTATGGAATCGAACAAGGCGGAATGGGAAAGGTTAATAGGGCTTGACCTCTATGGTGTGCTCAATTGCTGCCATGCGGTGCTCAGACCTATGTCAAGTCAGAACTACGGGAAGATTGTAAGCATTATCTCTGATGCTGGAAGAATCGGTGAGCCGAGGCAGGCGGTATATTCTGGGGTCAAGGCCGGTATCGTTGGTTTTAGTAAAGCGTTGGCCAAGGAAGTAGCACGTTATAAGATAAACGTTAACTGTGTTGCCCCCTCGGCTACGGGTGGCACTTATCTTTCCCAGTTGACAGGTTCGGATCAACCCAGAACCGATGAGGAAAAGGAGAGGCTGCGCAAAGTCATGGCTGTCTATCCCCTAGCGCGCTCTATGGGGCGATTAGGCATCCCCTCGGATATAGCCAATGCAGTGGTTTTCCTTGTCTCCGATGCTTCAGAGTGGATCACAGGGCAGGTATTGAGTGTTAATGGTGGATATTGCATGGTAGATTGACAAAAGGAGGAACGTCATGAAATATGAAACCATCATATATGAGAAGGAAGGCGGCATTCGGATAGTCACCCTAAATCGCCCAGATCGTTTGAATGCCATTAACTTTCAGCTGGCCCACGACCTGTACAATGTGCTCGATGAGATTGACCAAGATGAAGAGGCAAGGACCGTGATCCTGACCGGCGCTGGCAGAGGGTTTTGCGCTGGTGCTGATATCAAAGAGATGGCCGACCCTACTGCCAAACGGCTTCCGGTAGGTATGCGCTACACCTTCTTCAATAAGCTGGAAGACTTAGGCAAGCCCGTCATCGCTGCCATCAACGGTCCTTGTAACGGTGGTGGATTGGAAATAGCCCTTTGTTGTGATTTTCGCATTGCTTCTGAGGCTGCAAACTTTGGACTAGGGGAGGTGAAATTGGGTGTTATCCCAGCCGGCGGCGGTACGGCGCGACTACCACGGCTTATTGGGCCTGCTCGGGCAAAGGAGTTTCTCTATTTTGGCAACCGCATAGATGCGCAGCAAGCTTACCAGATCGGGCTGGTTAACAAGGTTGTTTCGCCTGAAGAGTTGATGACAGAGGCTAAAAACTGGGCTGCTGAGCTGGCAGAAAGGCCACCACTTTCCCTGAAAATGCTCAAATGCTGCGCTAACCTTGGCATGCAAATGGACTTGCTAAGCGCGATAGATTATGAAGCTAAGTGTGCCGCTATATTGAGGAACACGGAAGATGCCATGGAGGGAGTAAAAGCCTTCGTAGAAAAGCGAAAGCCTGTGTTCAAGGGGAAGTAATCTATAGCTGGGGTGTGTCAGTAAATAGCGGATGGAGGTCACTTGACAATGAGCGAAACGAAAAAGAAGGTGCCTATCAAGGTGGGACTGTTCAAGCCACCAGACGATGGAGACGAGGGCTATCTTTTTGGTAGCAGATGCAAAGCATGCGGCGTCTATTTTCATCCCAAGAGGGTAGTGTGTGCCAATTGTTATAGTGAAGACTTGGAGGAGGTTGCGCTGAGCAGAAGAGGGAAGATTACAACCTATACCATTGCCCGAACAAGCTATCCAGGGACCCCCGTAACCCCACCATTCGTCACAGCTCTGGTGGAGTTGCCAGAAAAGGTGCGAGTTCTGAGCCTAATAGCAGGTATCGAGTTGGATAAAGTGGAGATCGGCACCGAGGTGGAGCTCTGTTTCTGGAAAACAGGAGAAGATGATAAGGGCAACGAGGTTGTAGCATATGCCTTTCGACCAATGCTGACATAGGGGTAGCGAAGGAGGATATAATGTCACAGAAAGAGGTAGCAATATTGGGAGTGGGGATAACCAAGTTTGGCCGGGTCACGGGTAGAGGCCTCTTAGAAATCGCTCATGAAGCAGGCCTGAAAGCTCTCAAAGATGCAGGTGTTGACTTTCGGGACATTCAAATGGGTTTTTGCGCTCATTGTAATCAGCCTATGGGCACGGGTATGGATTGCTTTGCTGAGCTTGGGATGACTGGAATACCCGTGACCAATGTAGAAGTAGCCTGTGCCAGTCAATCTCGAGGGGTGCTGCTGGCTGCTGAGATGATAGCCGCTGGCGCCTATGATGTGGCACTGGTCATTGGCATTGAAAAGATGCCTAGGGGCATGGTGCCATCAATAGGAGACCTAGGGGATATGCCTTACCGTTTCTTGACAGGAATTATGCCCATGCCCGGAGAATATGCCATGCAGGCTCGAGAGCACATGCATTTGCACGGTACCAAAATTGAGCATTTTGCTAAGGCCGCAGAGAAAGCCCATCGTAATGGCAGTCTCAATCCTAATGCCACCTACCAGGAAGTCTTTAGCCTCGAGGAGATTATGAACTCGCGGATGATTGCCGACCCTATCACTATGCTGATGTGTTCGGCAAATGCTGATGGTGCCACAGCTACTGTGGTTTGCTCCAAGAAAAAGGCAAAGCAATACACGACCAAGCCCATGCTTTTGGTAGGCTGGGCTTCGGGCACCCCGATGTATGTCAAGAGTGAATCAGTTAGCTTGGCTGAAGGCCCGACCAAGTATCTGGCCAGGAAAGTGTATGAAATGTCAGGGCTAGCTCCTGAGGATGTGGATGTGGTACAAATGCATGATGCCTTTAGCCCCGGGGAAATATGGACACTAGAAGACTTAGGGTTCTGCCCCAAGGGCGATGGTGGGCCATTTGTCTGGGAAGGGAACACTGAGATTGGAGGTAAAATTCCAGTAAACACCGATGGCGGACTGGTTAGCTGTGGGCATCCCTTAGGTGCTACCGGCGGGCGCATGATTGCTGAGCTCTGCTGGCAACTAAGGGGAACAGCCGGTCCAAGGCAGGTACCTGGAAAACCAAAGGTGGCTTTGCTTCACAATCAGGGCTTGGGTGGTACCAATGTGATGATGTTCAAAATGTAGTTGTCTCGATACCCCCCTTAATTACTGAATTCGGAGGTAAATATGGATTTTGATTTTACAGAAGAGCAAAGAATGCTGAGGAAAAATATTCGTGATTTCTTAGAAAAAGAGATCGCCCCCATTGTGGATGAACGCGAGCGACATGGGCCTTTCACCAGAGAAGAGGTGGTGGGCTTTATCAAAAAGCTGATGCCTTTCGGCTACTACATCGGCGTCCTGCCCAAAAAATACGGTGGCATGGAGCTTGATCGTATAACAATTGGTGTTATCAATGAGGAGCTGTCCCGGGTCTGGGCAAGTCTAGCAGCTACTATTGGCATTGCCCAACTAGCACCAATGCATATCGCAGATGCTTCTGATGAGTTGAGACAGAGGTTTCTCCCCCAGATATTGGAGGGTGAACTAATCGGTTGCTCTGCCTTAACTGAACCCAACGCTGGCTCTGATACTGCGCATATCGAAACCACCGCCATGCTGGACGACAATACATACGTGATAAACGGCACCAAAACTTGGATTTCCAACGGCACAATTGCCGATATCTGCATGTTGCTAGCAGTAACAGACAGAAGCAAGGGGGCTCTGGGTATATCCACTATCTTGGTAGAAAAGGCAGCCTCACCTTGGGAGTCAAAGGAACTTCACAAGATAGGTTGGCACTGTTTTCCCACGGGTGAAATGTATTTCACTGACTGCCGCGTCCCTGAGGTGAACTTACTAGGGGATGTAGCCACTGGTTATAAAAGGGCTATGCGTGAGTTTGAGACAGCTCGTGCAGGGATGGCGGTAATGGCTGCAGGTATCTGTCAAGCGGCTATCGATGCTGCCATAAGTTATGCCCGGGAGAGGAAACAATTCGGACGCCCCATTGGAAGCTTCCAGTTGATCCAGGAGATGATCGCCGATATGATTGCCGAAACTGAAGCAGCACGTTTGCTGGCATATCGGGCTTTCCATCTTATTGACAAGGGGGGCAGAGCGCGCCTTGAGTCCTCCCTGGCCAAGGCTTATGCCTGCGAAGCTGCTGTGAGAGTAACTTCAAAGGCAATACAAATACACGGTGGCGTGGGTCTTTCTGACGAGTATCCTGTGGAAAGATATTTCAGGGATGCAAGGATGCTTACTATCCCTGATGGGACCACCCAAATCCAGAAGCTCATAGTTGGACGTGAGGCTATTGGCATAAAGGCTTTTGTCTAGGAGGGTAAGAGTAGCGCAGTGAGAGGCATGTTAAGCCAGTTCATCCACCTCGTTAGTGGTCATTAAGGGACTTGTTCTGACTTAAAGGAGGGTTCGATGGATAATGGTAGGGTGCTAGAGGTGAGTGATATTGTACTTAGTTTCGGTGGGGTGACAGCCCTCGCTGGAGTATCGCTCCATGTCAACAGGGGAGAGATACTGGGGCTGATCGGACCTAACGGTTCAGGGAAGAGTTCTCTGCTTAACTGTATGAATGGCTTTTACCGACCGGATTCAGGGAAGGTCTATTTTGAAGGAAAGGATATTACACGCGTCCCGCCCTATAAGATTGCTCAATTAGGCATCGGCCGTACCTTTCAAGGTATTCAGCTGTATATAGGTATGACTGTACTTCAGAATCTCCTTGCTGGACGGCATTTGAAGATGAAGTCCAATCCATTGGCAGCTATTACCTATTGGCCGTGGGTGCACCGTGAGGAAGTGACGCACCGGCGAGTAGTGGAGGAGATCATAGACTTTCTAGAAATCGAATCGGTGAGAAACTGGGTGGTAGGAGCTTTAGGATACGGACTGCGTAAAAGAGTGGACCTTGGTAGAGCACTGGCTTTAGAGCCGAAAATCCTTCTTCTGGATGAACCCACAGCAGGCATGAACGTGGAGGAAAAGGGGGACATGGTGAGGTTTATTCTTGATATTCGTGAAGCGATGAATATTCCTATAGTTCTGGTGGAGCATGATATGGAGATAGTGATGGATATTGTCGATAGGGTGGTTGTGCTCGATTTCGGACATAAGATTGCTGAAGGGAACCCTGAAGCAGTGAGGACCGACCCGCAGGTCATCAAAGCCTATTTGGGAGAGGAGGAAGAGATATGAAAGAAGTAACAGGAAGTGAACTCGGCACCTTACCACAGTATCTGAAAAGGAATTTTGAGCTTTTCCCTGATCGAATAGCAGAGCGCGAGAAAGACTATGGGCTGTGGAGAACTTTCACCTGGAAGGAAGTCTATGAGCAAGTTAAGTATATATCATTGGGTCTTGTCAGTTTGGGTATGCAGAAGGGCGACAAGGTAAGCATTATTGGCAATAACGAACCTGAATTGTACTGGTCGATATTTGCTGTGAACTGTGCTGGTGGTGCTGTGGTTTGCCTTTATCCCGACTCCGTTCCTTCTGAGGTGGAGTACATCATAAGGGATTCCGACTCTGCGTTTACTATTGCTGAGGACCAAGAGCAAGTAGACAAGTTCCTAGAGATACACGATAGGTTGCCTCAGCTGAAAAAAGTAATCTACTGGGATACCAAAGGAATGTGGCTTTATGACGACCCTATCCTTATATCGTGGAAGGAGGTCCATGAGCTGGGCAAAAAATACGAAGGGGAACACCCGGGGTTGTTTGAAAAACTGATCGACCAAATGAAACCTACCGATGTGGCAGGCATTTCGTATACCTCAGGCACCACTGGGGATCCCAAAGGGGTAATCGGGACTTATTGCAGTATGCTCGATAATGCCGAGAGGCTTCTTTCCGCTTATGGGAGTCACCTTAAAGAAGGCTCTCAGTACCTTACTTATATTTCTCCAGCTTGGGGTACAGAGCAGGCCTTTGGGGTAACCATGGGCTTAATAAGACCTATGGTGGTCAACTTTCCTGAAGAACCTGAGACTGTTTTAGCGAACATCAGAGAGATAGCTCCGGAGTTTTTAATGTTTGGGCCCAGGCAGTGGGAAATGCTGGTGCGTACGGTGGAAGCGCGGATGCTGGATGCGAACTGGGCACAGAGATGGTTTTACCGTGTGTTCATGCCGATTGGTCATAAGGTAGCGGTCCGTAGAGCGGAAGGTAAAAAAGTGGGGCTTGGTCTGCGGATTTTAAGAGGCTTGGGGGAAATCTTTCTGTTTCGGCCGCTCAAGGATAAGCTGGGGTTAATAAAAGTGAAAATAGCCATCACTGGCGGCACCAGCATATCTCCAGATATATTCTATTTCTTCCACGGGATTGGAGTCGAACTACGGCAAGGATATGGAACCTCGGAGGTGGGTTTTGTTACCACTCATTTTGATGACGCTATCAGATTTGATACTGTGGGACAAATATACCACACCAATCTCAAGTATGGGCCACCTTTGGAGGTCAGGATATCAGGGGAAGGTGAAATCCTAGTTCGAGGCGGCTCATTCTTCACAGGTTATTATAAGAAATCCGAAGCTAGCGCCAAGAAACTGGATAGTGAAGGATGGTATCACACTGGAGATGCTGGCTACATTACAACAGAAGATGGTGACGTGGTAGTGCTTGACAGGCTCGAGGACCTTAGGACCTTGTCTACAGGCTATAAGTTCCCTCCTCAGTTCATCGAGGTCCGTCTGAGATATAGCCCCTTTGTCCGAGAAGCCTTAGTACTCGGTGATGAAACTAGGCCCTTTGTGTCTGCCCTGGTAGACATCGACCCAGAGACTGTGGGAAGGTGGGCAGAAAGACGCCGTATTACCTACACCACGTTTCCCGAATTGAGTCAAAAGGATGAAGTGCGCCAGCTAATTCAAGGGGAGATCGCAAAGGTAGCTAAAAAATTGCCGCCTGAATCGAGGATCAGGAAATTTGTTAACCTTCATAAGCCCTTCGACCCCGATGAAGGTGACTTGACACGCACCAGAAAGCTTCGCCGCCACTTCGTAGAGGAACGTTATGCTGATATAGTTGAAAGCATCTATAAGGGAGACGAAGAATTCACGGCTCAAGCGCAGGTGAAATATCGTGACGGTCGAACCGGGGTAATTACCACAAATGTAAAAATCAACGAGGTTTGAGCAAATGGTTGAACCAATTCAGTATGTACTTAGTGGCATTCTCCTAGGTGGTGTGTATAGTGTGGTGGCCATAGCTTTTATAGTCATTTACCGAAGTACCAGGGTTTTCAACTTTGCCCAGGGCGAACTGGTGATGATAGGAGGTTTCTTGTGTTGGTCAGTGCTAAGTTACACACCTCTGCCATGGTGGCTTGCGGTAATTGTCGCTATGGGAGCCACTGCGGGAGTCGGGCTTCTTCTGGAACGGCTAGTCATACGTCCTCTAATTGGTCAACCTCTCTTTACCATTGTGATGGTGACCATAGCTTTGATTCTCGTGTTAAGAGGACTTGTTATCATGATTTGGGGGACCTTCCCCAGAAGGTTCTCCCCGATATTAGGTGAAACAGCACTATCGGTAGGCCCCTTTGCATTTTCACCCTCATTTCTATTCGGACTAATAATTGTAGGCTTGATAGTCGCCGGCCTCTGGTGGCTGTTTAACAAGACCATGGTAGGCCTGACCATGTCCGCTGTCGCTGAGGACCACCAGGTTTCCAGAGCACTGGGTATTAGCGTGAAGCAAAGTATGAGCATGGCCTGGGCGATAGCAGGAGCCATATCTGTGATCGCAGCTATAACCTGGTTGAGTGGACGTAGCATCGGCCTTCCAGCAGCGGATATTGGGCTGAGAGCCCTTCCCTGTGCGTTGCTGGCCGGGTTGCAGTCAGTGCCGGGTGCATTAGTTGCGGGCATCATAGTTGGAATTGCGGAGAGCTTAGCCATGGGCTACGTGGATCCGCTGACAGAAGGAGGCATGTCCTTAGTAACGCCTTTCCTCATTATGTTGCTGGTTTTAATCATAAGGCCTGAAGGCCTGTTTGGCTGGAAACGAATAGAAAGGCTGTGAGAAAGGGGAGATATGTTACCATCTGGCACTTTTCCCGAAAAATATGAACAGGATAAAGCAATCATACGTACCCGGCTTCAGTGGGGCCTATTCCTTGGCTTCCTGGTTCTTTTAGCCTTTGTACCTGTGTTGGTGTCCGATGCCACGCTGGGCATGATTTCACTAATGGGCATCTTCATGATAGCGGTTCTTGGCCTGCAAATACTCGTTGGATATTGTGGTCAGATAAATCTAGGACAGTCCTCCTTTATGGGGGTGGGAGGGTTAATGGGGTGCCTTGCCGCCATGAGGCTTAACTTACCCGTCGAAGCGGCTTTAATTATCGGTGGCCTAGCTGGCGCTGTCTACGGGTTAATCTTTGCTATCCCGGCTATCAGGGTAAAGGGTTTTTATCTGGCACTGACTACGATGGCGG
>Ga0315274_10016941_pt1 | contig 10290 bp, 10 predicted proteins | sample YL17G02_20_MG_FD_203700 | JGI IMG/M metagenome (GOLD analysis project Ga0315274, IMG submission 203700) | Sediment microbial communities from Yellowstone Lake, YNP, Wyoming, USA - YL17G02_20 | ecosystem: Environmental > Aquatic > Freshwater > Lake > Sediment | place: USA: Wyoming | collected... | reverse complement strand
AAGCAAGCGGAGGTCACGCGAGAGGGGTTCGAGCAGGCGCGAAGGAGGGCCCGATGAGAAGGCTCAACGTGGTACTGGAGAAGGACCCGGAAGGGAAATGGACTTTGACCGCGCCGGCCCTGCCCGGCTATGTCGCCTGCGGCGACAGCGAAGAGGAAGTGCTTGCCCTCGCCCGGGAGGGCATCCCGTTCCACCTCGATTGCCTGCGAGAAGAGGGACAGCCTGTGCCAGAAGGGGAGGGGGAGGCGAAGGTGCTCGTCTTGGAGGTGGCGGCGTAGCAGATGCGCGCCGCTGCCAGCAGGTGCAGCCAGTATCGCACGCCGAACCTATTGACGGGAGATAAGGTCCGCCTGACCGCCGCTGTCGCCAAGCAGCGGCGTTGTCTGCTATTATCTCCCTTGATGCCAGCATCGGTAGGTAGCAGTCATGGCCAGCCAGAGCGATGATCCCCGGCTCGCTGTTCAGATCGCCGGGCTAACGTTCAGAAATCCGTTCTTCCTCTCCTCCGGGCCTACCACCCATTCGCCCGATCAGCTCGAGCGCGGGTGCGAGGAGGGATGGGCCGGCGCCTCCATCAAGCTCACCTTCGATCCGGCGCCCTACATCAACCGCGAGCCGCGCTACTCCTACTTCGATCCTGCCGGCCTCTTCGCGTTCACCGCCGAGAAGCGCATCAACCTCGACCAGGCGCTCAAGCTCGTGCAGGATTCGCTCCCCCGGGTGAGCCCCGACTTTCTCATCATGGCCAACTACTCCTATGTCGGCGACAACGGCGTCGAGGGCTGGGTGGACATGGCGCGCGCCTTCGAGCAGGCCGGCTGCCATATCCTCGAAGCCAACATGGGCTGCCCGAACATGTCCTTCAACGTCGCTCTCACCGGAGAGGCGCACGACGGAGGCCCGCAGAGCGGCGCCTCCATGGGAATGGTGCCGGGGCTGGTTTACGAAGTCGTGAAGGCGACCGTCGAAGCGGTGAAGATCCCGGTGTTCGTCAAGCTCAGCCCAGAGGGCGGCCGACTTGGCGAGGTGTCCGAGGCCTGCTATCGCGCGGGCGCAGTGGCAGTCGGCTCCAACGCGAACCGCCTCGCCTTCGCGCCGGTTGACATCTGGAACCCGAAGCAGTCGGTCATCCACCTTCAGGAGCAGGTCTCGCTCACCTGCATGTCCGGTCCCTGGTGCAAGCCGCTCGCCCTCCGCGACATCTTCGAGATCAGAAAGCGCAACGGCCCCGCGGTCCGCGCCATCGCCACCGGCGGCTGCGAGACCTGGCAGGATGCGGTCGAGATGGCCTTCTTCGGCGCGGACCTGATCGGCGTCTGCACCGCGGTGCTCGTCCACGGCTACGGCATCGCGCGCGAGCTGAAGGAAGGCGTGCTCCGATACCTCGACCAGATGGGCTTCGACCGATGGGAGAGCCTCCGCGACCTGCTCGCCAACGAGGTGACCTCATCGGAGAAACTCACCCTCTACCCCGGCCACGCCCGCATTCGCGACACCGGCCTCGCCGCGCCCTGCAAGTTTGCCTGCCCGAATCAGGTGCCCGCCCAAGGCTATGTCCGCAAGGTCGCCGAGCGCGACTTCAAAGCCGCCTACCGTCTGGTCACCTCTCGCGATCCGCTCCAGTCCGTCTGCGGCCACATCTGCGCGCACCCCTGCGAGACGGTCTGCACGCGGGGCGACATGGACGAACCGATCCGCATCCGCGACATCAAGCGCTTCGTGCTCGATTGCGCCGCGCGGCAGGGCTGGAAGCCTGAGGTGGATCGCCTCCCCGCGACCGGCAAGAAGGTCGCTGTCATCGGCGCCGGCCCCGCTGGCATCACCTGCGCCTGGGACCTCGCCCGCGCCGGCCATACGGTGACGGTCTTCGAGGTGGCAGACAAGCCGGGCGGAATGCTGCGCTACGGCATTCCGGCCTTCCGGTTGCCCGAGGCGGTGCTCGACAAGGAGATCGCCGCGCTCGCATCACTGGGTGTGAACATCGAATGCCGCAAGTGCCTCGGCCGCGACTTCACGCTCGCCGATCTCAAGTCACAGAGCTTCGACGCGGTCTTCCTCGGCCTCGGCGCAGAGGCCGGCCGCAGGCTCGGCATCGCCGGCGAGGACGCCAAGGGCGTCGTGTCAGCGGTCGCCTTGCTGCGAGAGGTGCGGGAGACTGGCAAGTCAGCGGTCGGCAGATGCGTCGCTGTCGTAGGCGGCGGCTATACCGCGGTTGACGCCGCCCGCACCGCGGTCCGCCTGGGCGCAAACGAAGTCTTCCTCTGCTACCGTCGCACCAAGGATGAGATGCCCGCGGTGCCCGAGGAAGTGTGGGAGGCGGAGGAGGAAGGTGTCCGCGTCATCTACCTGGTCGCGCCCATCGAGGTCGTGGTGAAGCGCAACAAGGCGGCCGGGCTGCGCATGCTCATTCACACGCTCGGCGCGCCCGACGCCTCCGGCCGCCGTCACCCCGACCCGGTGCAGCAGACCGACTTCACCCTCCCCTGCGACATGGTCATCACCGCCCTCGGCCAGCAGGTCGCCGAAGGCCTGGAGGGCATCGCCCTCCGACCCGATGGAACCTTGGAGTGTGACTCCGAGACCGGCGCGACTGCGCTCGAGGGCGTCTTCGCCGGCGGAGACGCCGCCGGCCCGGACAGCGTCATCGCCGCCATCGCCTCGGGCCGCAAGGCCGCCGCCTCCATTGACATGTACCTGATGGGCGCGAACGCCGTCCTGAGCTATGACCCAGTTCTCACTGAAGCCTCTCGCGAGCGCGCGCTCGCCCGCGCGCAGAATGTGGAGCGCGAAGTCCGCGTGCCGCTGGAGATGCGGCCGGCGTCAGAGCGCAAGCGCGACTTCGACCCCTACGCTCCAGTGTTGTCGGAGGAAGAGGCGGTTGCGGAGGCAAACCGCTGCCTGAACTGTGGCTGCGGCGCGGGCTGCGGGTTGTGTGCGCGAATCTGTTCGAACTTCGCGATAAGCGCGGCGAGCCCCGATAGCTTCGCTGTTGATGAAGAGAAGTGCGCCGCCTGCGGCCTGTGCTATCACCGCTGCCCGAACGAGAACATCGAGATGGTCCGCCTGCCCGGAACGATCTAACCCATTGACGCTGCCGCGCGCGATATGCTACATTCCGCATAGGAGTCCGCCGCGGGCGGCCTCCGTGACCTCTAGGGCCGTTAGCTCAGCTGGTAGAGCAGGGGACTCTTAATCCCAAGGTCGCAGGTTCGAGCCCTGCACGGCCTACCAGGTTTTCGGAGCCCTTTTCGACCCGTTCGAGAGGGGCGTTTTTTCTAGTATCCGTCTAGCTTTTCTGCCCCTTCGCCTGTCACGTCCCGCGATGTGGTTTCGCGCTCTGATTCTACCACGAAAACCCCCTAACCTACGACCTTGTGGTTCGAATTTCGTACCTTTTTCGCGACAAGAAAGAGCTGTCTTTTCTAGCTACCGTGCGTATGCTCGTTAGATTCACCTCCGAGCGCCGTTCCCGTCCGCTTTCACCTCTCCCCCCCCCCCCAACCCCCCCCCCTCTTCCCTCTGCTCCGACGCTCGACACTAACACGAGCCCCCAGCTTCGCACCCTCCCGGCTCCGGCGCTTGCCTTCTTCGGTTCGCGGGCCGGTGGAGAGGCCGCCATGCATTCGGCAGCGGCCATTGCGCGGGCGGTCGTGTTCGCTATCCCAGACGGCCGGCGCTTGACAAGGGTGGCCGTCACGACAGCGCGCACCACAGCGCGGCCGGAGTTTCTTCGGGGTGGTGGGAGCCTTCTGCTGGGCCGCCCATTCGACCATTGCCAGCACGTCGAAGCTGTGCTTCGTGAGTTCCATGAGTTCCCGCTCCTCTCGGGTGAACAGGGAGAGTGGGAAGTCGAGCGCGAGCATATCGCCGCTGGCTTCGAGCATCCGCCGCCCACCCTCGTCTTGTGAGAGCCATTGTCTCAGCGTCTGGTCAGGGCCGGCTCTTGCCATAACCCCCTCGGTTGACGGTCGGCCGTCGTGTCCCCGGGATTCCACTTCGGCTTGCTCCGCAGTCGGCCGTCCGAGAAGGTCTGCGCGCGCACCCCCAGGGGTGCACCGGGTAGGGCCGCATATGCGCCATCGGCCCTGCCGAAGTCGCTAGTCGGAAAAGGGCAGGCCAGGCGAGAAATGCTGACATTTCGCAAGGTTCCCGTGCGCGTGCGCGCGAGCGCGTCGTGGGGTAGGTTCCGAAGCTGTCGAAAGGCCGCGATAGAGCGCAAGCTGCAGACATTGCGACTGCCGGGCCGTGACTTGTAACACGAAAAAACGCGCGCACGTGTCATGGGGTAGGTTGGCGGGCGCGGGGCCGCGGTCTGGGTTGTCAATCCGACGCCTCTCCCCGTACCCGGGCCGCCCTGACACAGGCCACCCCTGCCACCGGCTTCTCTCGCGCTGTCGTCGCCACCTGACCCCCTTCGGGTGCCGTTTCCGCCCCTTCTGTGAGCGAGGGACAAGACGCAGGCGGCTTCGGTTTCCGGTTGTGCGGATAGGGAGCCCACTTCCCTTCGCAGGTATGGGCCACCGCGCCGACCTCGTGGTAGCAGCACCACCAGCCGCACCGCCTGCATATCACGCGGTAGCCGTCCTTCCAGTAGTCATCCCGCCAGTCGTCTGCGCCGCAGTCGCAGTCGCCGTCCCAGCGGTAGTCCTTACCGAACAGCTCCGCCAACGTCGCCACCCGCGTGAGGCGAACCAACACCCGCAGCGCCACTTGCCTACCGTTCGCGGTTCTCGTTCTCGCCGTCACCTTCTCACCTGTTTTCGTTGTTCTCCTCAGTCTTCGGGCTCGGCGCCGCCACCGAAGCCAACGTCAGCGCTCCGCCGTCGAGCTCACCTGTTTGGTCAGACCCTTCCCCGAGCACGATTCTAACCTGCGCGCGCAGGTGCGCCTTTCGCGCGTCGAACCACTCCTTGTGGGTCATCTTGCAGCAGTCCTCACCCGGGTAGTAGTCCAGCTTCGCTGCTTCCTCACGTGAGAGCCGCTGGCCGTCGGCCGTTGCCGTTGGCCTTTCCCTGCGAAAGTGAAAGGGGCCGTTGACTCCCACCGCAGGTGCGGTTTCCGCCTTCGGCGGGCGTCCGGCAAAGCCGGACGCTGGTCGCGAAGGCTTTTCATCCTGCGCCGTTTTCTGTTCAACAACTTCATTTCCGGTACCGCGGGGCTGGACCGGAATGCCACTGAGCGTGCCGCGCACGTCCTCAGCCGCGATTTCGCGCGAGTGCGGCTCTCTGTCAGACTCACCCCCCATAGTCGGTTCGTCTGGCGGCTTGAGAGGGACCCCCCGTAGGGTGTCCGTCTCATCGGTGGTCTCAGAGGGACACCCCGTAGCCGATTCGTCTGAATCCGGGGCATCCTCGAACTTCTGGAATCCCAGCACCCACATCTTGCAGCCGTGCTGGCCCCGCTGGCGCAGGACGAATCCGGCCTTCTCCAGCTCCACCAGCCGCTTCTTCGATGTGCTCTCGGCGCGTGCCAGCGCGACCGCGAAGTCCCTCGCCCTCAGTTCGCGTCCGCCGAGCAGCAGGCCGCGCCGATGCTCGCCCCTGCCCTTCTCGCTTGTCACCCACATGGTTGCCTGCACCGCCCATGGCCACAGGCAGCCAGGCACTCGCCGCGATAGCTCCTTCACCTGCGATTCGGACAGTCGCACGAACTTCTCCCCCTTGAGCTGGCAGAGCTTCGGCTTCATCGGCCGGGCCCGCCTCCGTGTGTCTTGCTGGTGGCCGTCCATGTCTCAAAGGCCGGGGCGCCGGCCGGCGCCGGCGCCCCGTTCCCTCTCAGTGCACGAACAGCCCCAACTGCGCGTCATCCGACCGCGCCCACAGCCGCCGCGGCAGGAAGACCTGCTCGCCGTGGCCGAGGTTCAGCCGGAAGCCGTGCGCCAACAGGTAGTCGAGGGAGACATGATAGGAGACGCCCGTCTCCAGGTCATGGACGCGGACCGAGAGCACTCCGCTCTGCCGAAGATCCTCCGCCCTCTTCGCGTCCAGCCCCCACGCGTCCGCGCTGCGGAACAAATGCTTTGACTCGCGGACGTGCTTCACGAGTTCCGGCCCATGCGGGCCGTCCACCACACAGCCGATAGTCCGTTCCCCGGTCGGGGTTTTCACCCGACAGGGAATCCCCGCGCGGGCTCTTGACGGCTTGCGCCCTCGCGGATAGAGTGACACTGGCGGGGTACGTACCCCACCGCTTGGGACCGTCGGGTCGGCGCCTCTAACGTTCGCCCGACGGTTTCCTTCTTGGTGCGTCATCGTCTCTGCTTCTCTCCTCTCTTGCCGCCGCTTTCGACCGGCTTCGGTTCGCGCCAGCGGCGTAGTCTCTCAATGTCGCGCGGCCGATAGAAGCGCCACCCGCGGTAGTCGCGCAACGGCTTCACAATCCCGCGCCGCTCCCAGCGGTACAGGGTGGTCCGGTTCACCTCCAGTCTCTCGACCGCATCAGATACAGATAGCAACTCGCACATATGCCAACCTCCCACTTGACGCTTTATGCTGCCTATGGTAGCATTCAGCTTGGCTAATGGAAAGCATTAGATTAGCCATTAGGGTAAGGAAAGCGCATGGCAGACTCGCACAAACTCCTTTCCTCCGTCAACACGACCCTTTCCGAGCGTTGCCCGACCGCTCTCGTATGCCGACGGCCCATCCCTGACTGGCATGAGGTCCACCCACGAATCCGACGCCAGGCGGCGGCATGGGGCCACTTTCCTGGCAGCTATAATCGCTTGAGGCGACCCCGGCCTGGGGCATGGAACAGCCAGAGGCAGTCGCCAGCGCAGGCGCTGAAGACGCCTCTGTGGACCTACGGTGCGTTCTTCGCGGAGGGTGATGAAGACATCAAGCGTGTTGCGCAGCGCGCCTGGGGTGAGGACGTATTGCAGACCCATCGCTACCGCGAAGCCCCGGCCCGAAGCAGGACCCACTGGGGACCGTATAACGCCTTCGACTACTACCTTCCCGGAGACAAGACGCGTAGCGTCTACATGGAACTCGCTTCCGTTCTCTTGGATGACCCGGATGATGTGGTGAGATTCGCCAATGTCTACGGCCTGCCGCGGATGCACATGCCGGCCAGCGAGTGGCTGCCGTACCCCCTGCTTGCGTTCGCCTTCGACGTGTCTAAGATGAGGGAGATGTGTCGGCTGGCCTTCGGTATCTTGTGCAATGATACTGCCGCCGTGGCGGATGCGTGCGTATCTCTTCACGTCCTCGTAGGCGATGACCCCGCCAGCATAAGGCTTCTGGGCGAGGAGCCGGACACCCGATACGACTCCCCCCCGGAGTTCCTAGCGGCAGGCCGTCTGCCGACGATGGAGGAAGCCGTCTACTACCTGGGGGATTCCCTGCAGGACTTGATTCATCCATCGAGCGTATTCCTGAACGCAACCTTCAGCGGAGACGGCAGGCGAGTCCTGAGTCTTCAGCCCTGGTACCCGTCAGATACTCTCGTCAGCGCGTGTCACCTGATGCTGTACTGGGACGTCACTGCCGGTAGGCATGTCGCCAAGTGCGACAACCCACTCTGTTCCCGTTTCTACTACGCGACCAGAGCGGGGCGGAGTTATTGCTCCCCTGCGTGCCAGAACCGAGCCGCCGTCCGCCGACACTACTGGAGCGCTACGGAGAAAGGAAGACGGGAGAAGGCTCGACGGGGGGGAACCGGCGCTCGCCGCGCGTCCAAGCCCCAGCAGGACCTCCCGCCGCCCGCGGTGAAGTGAGGGGGCGAGGGGTCGTATCCTCGCTGAGCTATCGCGCTGAGCAGCCAATCCGAGCAGCCGCCGAAAGAGGGTCAAATGCGGAAGCTGCGCCGTTGCGTGTTGCGCCTGTGTCTCTTCGTCGCCTGCCTCGCGCCGTGCGCGCTGCCTAATGCCCAGGCGCGCACGAAGACGGCGACCGCCCGCCAGACCGGAACCCCTCGGCCTACCGCGTACCCCGCTGCCGACTATGCCGCCGACGTTGTCGTGCTCGTGGACGGGAAGCCCGTGGCCCGCGGTCTGTTGATTGGCGGGACGGTCTACCTACCCATCCGAGCTACGGCTGAGGCCCTTAGCGTGTCCGTATCGTGGGACAGCGTGACGCACGTCGTGTCGCTCTCAACGGCTCCTGTTAGTGCTGGCCCGCCCGTGGGTGCGACTCCTGCTACCCTGACCCCTGTCGCTTCTGCTGCCACTACTTCTCCCACGCCTCCTCGCGCCTTCAATGCTGACCTCCAGAAGCGCGCCCTTGCTTTCCTAGAGTCGCGATTCCCGCCTCCCATCCCACCGACGCGGCCTCAGCTCATGTCACCACCTCAGCCCGTCCTGCCCCCGCCGGTTTACATCCCACCGGTCCCCTCCCACCCCACCGAAGGCGTTTACGCCCACTACCAATACGGCAAGGATAAGGCGGAGTACGAAATCGCGGTCCGGGAGGAATATGCTCGACAGAGGCAAGCTGCGACGATACTAGCAGACTACCAGCACCAATGCGACGCTGCCACTGCCGACTACCAGCAAGCCTTGGCCGAGTACGAGAAGAAACTTCGCGAATTCGATGCTCGCGTCCTCTCGCGTAGCGAGGCCCTGGCGGCCGCGAACCTGGTCGCAGCCGCCGCGGGCACACCAGCCGAGTCCGATTCCTGGCAGGCCCTGTCCACAGCTCTGGGCCGAATCTTGGTACGCCTCACGCTGACGCCTGAGGAATCGAAGGTCGCGGGCGAATTGGCCAGACTAGCCGCTCAGGAGGCGCTCTTGCTCCCGTCTGGCAAGGCCGCGCCCGGCGTATAGACGCTCTCACAGCGCGTATGCTTCAGGAGTCCCTTGGAGCCAAGCAGCCGTGACGCAGCCAGGCCGTCTTAGCAGCCTACCGCGGCCTCTTCCTCCTGCTGCCCCTCACCGTCGCCAGCTCCGCTCAAACAGGAAGGCCCGCCGCGGTAGAGGGGGGAATCCCGCAGCGGGCCCAAGCCCGCGTTGAAGCAGGCTCACTAACCACTACTGTCTGTGGTAAGTGACTCCTGCTCGCTCGCCTCACATCGCGGCCAGCGGGCTCGTCTTCGCGTGCACCTCAGCCGCGACCGCGTCGTTCATGTAGGTGTACCGCTGCACCGTCGAGAGCTTCCGCCACCCGCCCAGCCGCATGACCGCAGGCAGCGGCGCGCCGTTCAGCAGACTCTGCGTGGCGAAGGTGTGGCGCAATAGATGGGGATACACGCGCCCCAGGCCCGCAGCCCTACTGAGATAGCGGAAGGACACCTCCGCCGCCGACACAGTGCACGGCCCGCCGGATTCGGACAGGAAGACTTCCTCGGCCCTGCTGCCGAGCTTGGCCACCCGCTCCTCACGTCGCTGTAGGTAGCGCCGAAGGTACTTGCGCAGCAGCGGTGAGAGAGGAACAACGCGGAAGTCGCCGGTCTTGGTCCGGCGCACCAGTATCTTCCCCTTGTCGAAGTCAACGTCGCCCAGCTTCAGGCGAAGGGCCTCCCCGATTCGCAGCCCGGTGTCAAGGAGCACCAGCGCCAGCACTCCGGTCCGGTGCACCCCGAACCGCTCCCGCGGAGCTCGCGTGGCGGCCCAGCGCACGAGCTTCTTGCAGTCCGACTCGCTCAGCGACTCGACCGGCTTCAGGGGGATGGTCTGGTACTTCAGCCTGACGGCCGGGTTCCGCCCGTCGCGCCGCAGGCCCTCTGTGGAGAGCCACTGGAAATAGACCCGGACGGCGGACACAACATTGTTCACCTGCCCTCGCGACACCCGCTCCCCCTCCGAGTTCACGAATCGGACCAGGTCGGCGGCTTGCACGGCCGCCTCGGTCAGCCCCTGCGAGTCCAGCCACGCGTCGAGCCGTTCCAGCGCCCGGCGGTGATTGCGGCGGGTGTGGACGGCGCGCCCGGCCGCCTGCTCCTGCTGCACGAACTCCTCGACATAGCACAACGCGCCCATTCGGGCCTCCCTTGCGAGAGGTGAACAGGCGCGAACCTTCGAACTTATTCCCTGGTTCCGCGCCCCGCTTTCGCGAGGCGGCAGGAGTCAGAAAAGCGAGGAAAAGCCTAGCTGTTTCGCCTCCCTCTAGGGCCGTTAGCTCAGCTGGTAGAGCAGGGGACTCTTAATCCCAAGGTCGCAGGTTCGAGCCCTGCACGGCCTACCAGGTTGCCGATGATCGCCTGGCGGCGGAGGCTCCGCAGAGCACGCTCTACCCCATCTTGCACAGCGATACGGCTTGGCAGCAGACGCCTTCTGATACCTGTTCCAATCCCCAACTCGTGTTCTGCCGACGCCGGCGCCAACCAGGCTGCGAATGGCTGCCCCGACCCTCC
>Ga0315274_10016940_pt1 | contig 10290 bp, 10 predicted proteins | sample YL17G02_20_MG_FD_203700 | JGI IMG/M metagenome (GOLD analysis project Ga0315274, IMG submission 203700) | Sediment microbial communities from Yellowstone Lake, YNP, Wyoming, USA - YL17G02_20 | ecosystem: Environmental > Aquatic > Freshwater > Lake > Sediment | place: USA: Wyoming | collected... | reverse complement strand
ACGCTGTTTACCAATCTCCTGCTGATGCAATGGTTGACATCACGCATAAACCGTTGCTCTTTCTGCCTAGTCTTGGACAAATGCCTAGACGCAGAACGAGTGCCTTTGCTGTTCAACCTGCTTCGGAAATTTACATATCTCTTTTTGATATTAAGAGCTTGAAAACTGTCATAGAGCCAACCATCGGAGGTAGCTATAATATTTGTGATGCCTCGGTCTATTCCGAGGAGCTTGCCGTTGCGCTTGGACTCGACTGTTGGAGCTTCTATGGAAACCATCAATCTGAATTTTCCATCCCTGCATCTGACAAGATTGCATTCTTTGGGAGTCCAGCTCAAGTATTTTCTGAAGTATTTAGGAATGGTGAAAGAGAGCTTGACTCTTCCTTTCACTGTAAGGATATTGGCAATTCCTTTAGACAAATCGAGTGTTATACTCCTTCCATCATAATGGATGGATGTTCCAAGGAACTTGGGATGCCTACTCCTGCTCTTATGCAAAGCGGTCTTGACAGAAGCGCAAGCATACTTGTTTGCGACAACAGCAAGCTGGGCAGGGAGCTTGAATCTCTTACGCAAGGCGGAATAATTGAAATGATGCATACGGAAAGTGTTGGTCTCCTTATGCTTGTAGCAGGATTCAACAGCAAAATTCTGGGCTTTTGCCATAACAGCAAGATTATCATTGAGAATGGCTCTTTGTGCAGGAGTATCTTGAATAACTGTCTGGAGCGTTCTCATCATATATCAATATTATGTTCACAAGGATATATAAGGTTTGCGGAAGACAATGCTCTACTGCAATTCCTCCTCTGGTTAAAACCAGAGGTCTCCTTGCAGGTGATTTTATGAAGGAAACCAATGAAGCGATAAGGAAATACCAGGGATATGCTACAAATAGGCTAGAAAGCATGTCTCCGGAATATGTTAGGTATATCCAGGAATATGTCTTTCTTATTCATTTCAACGGAAAATCAGATTGCGGGAAGATTGTTGATTTTGGGGGATCTACTGGAGAATCAACAAGGCTGATTAAGGATGTCATCGTTGTTGAAATAGACCAGAAGGCAAGGGACCTGATGAACAAGCTTGGAATCCCTAACCTAAGCAACATGGATTTGATTGAAGAAGAAAGCCTTGACACAGTATACTCATCGCATGTCCTTGAGCATGTTGAAAACCCTCTTGGGCAACTGAAGGAATTCCACAGGAAACTTAAACCAAATGGAAAGCTTATCCTTGTCATACCCTGTGAAAGCAGCGTGCTTGGGATGGAATCATATGACACGAATGGCCATCTTTTTGCATGGAATAAAACTACAATAAATACGCTTTTGAATAGGGCAGGATTTGAAATCGAATCGAATGAATATGCCACTCTAGGATCATCCTCAAAGATATTGGGAATGTGGCTGTATTCGAAACTTATAAAAAATAGGTCATGCCAGAAGGTAGCAAGGCTGATTTCGTTGGCTAAATGCGAATTGCTTAATAAAAGGAACTGTGGAGAATATATAATAATGGCAAAAAAGGTGGGAAAATGAGACTGAAAAAAACGATTTGGGAAAAAATAAAGGATGTATTCATGCTTGGATTAATGGTAGCATGTGTCCCACTGCTTATGGTTTGCGATAAATGCGGATGGCTGGATGGAATTGAAAAAGAATATTGTTATTGAGGGGAGTTTGATGAGAAATATGAAAAAGTTCTTGGATATGGAGGATAGTAAAAACATGTTTTATCAAGTGTGAGCCGAGAAAACCCACGACCTTTAGTCGTGGGATGAAAGGCGAACAAGAGGATGACCGATAAGTATAAAAAGAGGATGAGGTAAGATATAGGTATGTTGAGCTACAAGTTCAGGGTATATCCTTCTGGCAAACAAGTTATACGACTTCATAGGCAGATGCAGTTAGCCAAGGAATTGTATAATATCCTTCTAGAAAAATCAAAATCCCACTACAAGGAAACGGGCAAGACATTCTCCCAATTTGACATGAATAAGCATATATTCCAGATAAAAAAAGATAGACCTGAATTTGAGGCAATACATTCACAGGTAGCACAGAATATCTCAAAAAGAATAGGAGACGCATACAAAGCCTTTTTCAGGAGAGTTAAGGAAAAGAAATCAGGCAAGAAAGTTAAGGTCGGTTTTCCTCGCTTCAAGAAATTCGTATCCTCTCTGACATATCCGCAATCAGGATTCAAGTTCATAAGCGAGAGCAGATTCTATCTCTCAAATATAGGTAGCCTCCCTATGGTATATCATAGAGTTCCGAAAGGAGACATAAAGACATGTTGGATAAAGCAATATCCCTCTGGAAAATGGTATATTGGATTGTGCAACGATATTCAAGAGGAGGATTTTGAGAGCAACGGCAAGGAAGGAGTAGGCATTGATGTGGGTTTGACAAGTTTTGCTACCCTTTCAAATGGAGAAAAGATAGAAGCTCCACAATATTTGAGGAAATCGGAAAAGAAGCTGAAAATTCTGTGTCGCAGGGTATCAAGAAAAAAGAAGGGAAGCAAGAATAGAAAAAAAGCAAGGTTCAGAAAGGCAAGATTGGAGGAAAAGATAGAAAATCAAAGGTTTGACTTCCTTCATAAGCTTTCGTTTCAACAAGTAAATAGTTTTGGCAAGATAGCGATAGAGAAATTGCAGATACAGAATATGCAGTGTAATCATCACCTTGCTAAGTCAATCGCAGATGCAGGTTGGGGTATCTACAAGAATATGCTTCACTACAAGGCTCAAAGCGCTGGTTGTGAAGTCTTTGATATAGACCCTAAGAATACAACAAAGACCTGTAATAATTGTGGAAATATTCAGGATATGCCACTATCCAAAAGAATATACAACTGCCCTATCTGTGGATACAAAGCAGATAGGGATTTGAATGCATCAATAAACATACTCAAAAGAGCTACTGTCGGACTGACAGGAAGTTACGTTTGTGGAGATTCATCCTCTACTCCTCTCGCAAGAGTTGAGCAAGGTGTATCGTTGAAGCAAAAACTAAATACGGTGAGAACTTGAAGCTCAACATCTCAAATTCTGAAAGCACCGTTGGAAGCCCACGGTCTTTAGCCGTGGGAGGATGTCACTTGTATTTCAAATACACTTGGGGGCTATTAGCTTGGGTATTTGGGATAGTCGGATCGATATATGCGATGAACCTTATGGAATATTCCATCCGGAAATGGATCCTGTTCGGGGCAGCAATGATGATATTGTTTGGCGGCCCAATAATATTTGCTTATGAAGTTCTGATAAAAAAGAAGTTGATGAGGTAAAAACTATGGAAAAATGCAAAAAAGGAGCAACAGCGTGGCAATTGGGGATGTTAGCATTAGTGCTGATCATCATATACTTCCTGCTAGGAGAAATCATCCATGTTTTTGGGATAGTGATAAAGTGAACAAATATGAAATGGTTGAATGCACTAAATGCAAGAAGCAGATACCTTTCGACAACAATGCCATAACCGTAAATAACAAAGTTGTCGGGTATTTCTGCTGGAAATGCTCTAAAAGCATATTGGGGGATATCAATGGAAAAGAATGAAATGTTGGAATACCTTGAAAGGCAGATAGAGGATAAGAAAAAGGATGATTTAGACACATATTTGGGGCATTTCATCATTATTGCATTATTGGTTGTGATAACTATTGGAGCTGGAATGATGCCTAATAGGACAGAATACCTTGTTTCCATATTCCTGATGATTTTCGGATCGCTTGGCATTGGATATGTCTTTGGGTTTGAAAGGGGAAGGAAGGTGGAAAAATGAAGGTACTTGTAACGGGAGGCACTGGCTTCATAGGATCAACCGTAACAGCCAAGCTGAAAGAAAAAGGATATCAAGTTTCATCAATTGGAAAAGACTACTGTGACTTCACAGGGAATATGGACAATATCGTGAGCATGCTGGAATTCGAGAAACCTGATGCTGTAATAATGTGCCACGGCCTGATAAAAGGAATAGTCGGCAACAAAAAAACTCCTTATCAGATGATTACGGAGAATCTTAGAATGAACTCGAACTTCATTGAAGCCTGCAGGATAGCTAGGATAGAAAGAGTATTATATCTTTTCGGAGGCTGCAGCTACCCTTCACATGCCAAAAATCCTATAAGAGAGGAAGACTTATTCACAGGATTGCCAGACGAAAATTCTAAATATTATTCGCTGGGAAAAGCCGTGAATCATCTGCAGATTGTTGCAGCTCGCAAAGAATACGGATTTGATTGGAGCTCCTGCATTCCAGGGAATTGTTATGGCCAGAACGATAATTTTTCATTGGAAGATTCGCACGTTATCCCTGCAATGATAAGAAAATTCCATGAGGCTAAAATCAGAGGAGATTCTTCCATCTCTTTATTCGGCAACGGATTCCCAATAAGGGATTTTATTTTTGTTGAAGACGCTGCCGAAGGAATTGTGCTTGCCATGGAAAAGCATCATGGCGAGCTTCCGATAAATATTTCCTCTGGGAAAGGGATTAGCATCAAAGAGACTGCAGAAATGATAAAGGAAATTGTAGGTTTCAATGGGGAAATCAAATGGGACATATCCCAAACAGGAGGGCAAATTTGTAAAATATTCGACGTTGAGAGGGCAGAGCAGATACTAAAATTCAAGGCTAAAACACCCTTGAAGGAAGGAATCCGCATGACTTATAAGTGGTTCTGCGATAATATAGGAGAAAAAAAGGTGAGATTGTAATGGCATGGAAAAACTTTAGTGGAGGGGGAGGACAACAGAATAATGACTCGCAGATCGACAATATGATTATGCAGGCCTCTTTGAGCCAGCAACTGTTCCCAATAATCAGGGAGATTATGGAAACTGGATCATTGACAGATGCAAAAGAAAAATCCCATGAAAAATCAGCACGTCGAGCAATACTATTCTTAATCAAGTATTGTGCAGAGCAATGCGACCACCACGCATTTACACAGGAAGAAACTGAAGCAATGAATAAAATGCCATTAGATGACCTCGGAGGGGTACTCTCTAAATGGCAGGGAGATGCAGGACTACTTTTGAGCAGAGAACCTATAAAAACCAACTTCTTCCAGAAGATGGAGAAGTACTGGTTAAAGGTACTTGAAAACAAACGTAATTACATAGCTAACGACCAAGCCAAGTATAAAATCATCATAGTCGGGGCTGACAAGGTATCCCAGGTAGACCTTGAGGACGAGAACGTAGAAATCACAGAAGAAGCTCTGGAAGACCTTAAGGCACGCAAAGACATTGTGCTGAAGCCACAGCCCTCCAAATTGCCACCAAAAACGCAAGATAAGGCTGAGGACAGCCTGGAACCTGCTGAAGTCCCTCCAGAGGCTAAAACATGATGATTTGCCCGCATTGCAATGGCAGAACCAGCATTGAGGTGCTTACAAACAAGCCTTTCAGGAATGACAATGACAATTATTACATCAAATGCCAGGAATGCCTGAAAATAATAAGGATACCTAAGGTGGGAAGAAATGAAGACTAATGTGTTATATGAATATTTTGAATTTATATGGAAGATATTTGCATGGTGTTTTGGGATAATAGGGATAGCAAATACCATTAGCTATTCTAAAGAAGGAAGCTGGCAATATTGGCTTCTTGTTCTTTTATGCTACTTTATGTTTTTTGGGGGGCTTTTTTTAATAACGGATTTTCCATTATTGATGATAAATTTTTATAAGAAATTTATAATAAAATTATGGAAGAGGGCGCAAAAATGAACCTTGAGGAATATGCCATCCTGCTCTTTGTCGTGCTTATCGCAGGCTGGATCATCTTGGCGAATATCTAAACCTTGAAGCTGTTATATCAAACCTCTTTTTTGTTTACCTCTTATTATGGTATCATATGTCATTCTAGTTCTTTTTAAAGCTGTCTCATATTCTTCAGATGTAAAATCTCTTTTTGTCATATTAAATCACCATTAAAACTTAAAGCCTCCTTTTGACTTTTTTACTTTACTAAATCCTTTTAGTTGCTGATTGCCACCAAACGGCATTTGCCTGTTCTCCTTGAACGGGCTTGCCGTCAACCCAAACTTGCCAACCCTGCCTTCCATTTCCTCTAAGGTCTTGGCTCCGGTGAACTCAACCTGCTCTGGGTTGAAATAGTGCCTCTTGGCGGTTGGCTGTGTTACCTGTGATTTCCCTGAGAATATCTGCGTCTTCATGGCGCTGAACATGCTAAGACCGACATCCCTTTTGATTGGGCGGAATGGGACTCTGACTGGCTTCTTCTTCTTTCTTTTTCCCTTGTTCATGCCTAAGCTTGACGGAGGAAGTGGTGGAAGCCATATTATTTTATCCTTCCCTGGTCCTCCTGGTTTTGAAGGACTAGGACTTCCTGGAGTTGAAGGGCTTGGTGATGGTGAAGGGCTTGGACTAGGAGATGGGCTTGGACTAGGAGATGGGCTTGGACTAGGAGATGGGCTTGGACTAGGAGATGGGCTTGGAGATGGTATAAATGGAGAAGGACTTATTGGTATTGATGGATATACTGGTTTTGATGGAGAAGGCTCATAAGGAGAAGTTGATTGTGATATTGAAGGAGAAGAGGATATTGGACTACTGCTGCCATACGAAATGCTTCCTGAAATAGGACTGCTTGATTTTGATATGCTTGGAGAAACTCTTGCCTTTGATGGTGATGGCTCTTCATACTTAGACCTACTAGCCTTATATGATACGTCTGGGTTAACATATATTGGAGGAAGTATATCTCTAGTAACTACAGGGAAGATAGGGGATGACTTCGAAGCTATCACTCCCATTGAAGGCTGAGCTGCGCTTAGAGGAGCAGAAGTTATTGCCTTTGTCGTAGCCAATGCAAACGTCTGTGAAGACGTGCTTGTAGACACTGCTGATTTTGCAGATGAGAATACAGATAGAGTATCCTTTCCCATCTGCATTGCATATGCCTGTTTAACTAATTCTGATTTTGAAGCTAACCCAACATTCTGCTTGACATATGCCGCTACGAAATCATCAAGCTCTTTGAACTTCTCCGCAACTCCAGGGGACTTCCATGAGAAAGTCCTTAGTGACTCTGCCGTCTGTATCAACCTGGCTTTATCTGCTGCAGAGCCTGTGAATGAATCTATAAGCGTCATTGATGTTGCATATAATCTAGGAATGTCCTTAGCCCTTCCTTCATGTGGGGAATAGAAGGAATAATCTACTTTTTTGAGTGGGTCAGCCCATCTGGTCAAAGCACTCCCTGTATATCTGACTTGCTGTTCTTGTATGCTTTGAAGCTGACTGAATTCTCCTATGCTTATCCTAGCCCTATTCTCCAGCATTCCCAATCTCATAGGCTCTTTCCCATAAGAATATCCAATGCTCTCCATTGGTTCTCCTTCATAATGGATATCCAAGACCTGCTTGCTAGAATCCTTATTAAGATAGACTCCAAGCTCATTTATTTTGCCTCCTCCTTTTATATTGGCTCCTATGTCTGCCTGCAATCCTGATTCCCTAAGGTTCTTTGCGAATATCTCTGAAATCTTTTTAGCGGCTTCGATGTCTTTTGTCTTGATATGAATCTCAACGTCTCCTGGAGTATAATACCTTAATTGAGGAGATAGTTGTGGTCTCAATGGATTGGAACCGTACATGTCTACCAATCCTTTCCTTTCAAGCTCGCCATATGTCTTGTATACTACTTTCATGTATTTCTCTTCAAGCAATGCTGTCTCTTTTGGCATTTCCCCTATTTTTACTTTATTGGCTACATCCTTCAATGCCCTTGCCATGAAGTATATCTCCTCATGCTCCTTGATGTATACGTCAGAGAAACCCATGCTCTTCATGACATCAGGTCTTGTGAGCACTGCTGTTTCCAATTCGTTCTTAGGGTAGGTCTCAAGATTTTTTGTAGAATATATTGGATACCTTGTTAATGTTAGCACCTCCTCTTTTGCGCTCAGTGGATTTGCTCCGAACTTAACTCCTCCTGTTTTGACTACTGAAATCAGCTCGTATGCTTTTCCTTCCTCTTTCCAACCAGTAGTATACAATGAACGCTGAATCACTACGTCTTTTGTTATAGGAAGGTTCTTTCCTTTGAGTATCAACTCAAGGTCTCCTAATACCTTATCATATTTTGCCATTGATACTTCAGCAGAGCCTCTTTGATATGCCTTGATTACGCTGACCTTCTCACTTGCCAAATCATCCAATGACCTTACTCTTAATCCCTCTATAGTTTCAACAATATGTTTTCCTTTTGAAGGAGCTCCCAAATCAGCTATATCCTGACCTGTTACTATATCTATGATTTTTATATGTTTAGCAGCCTGCTTCAATTGCAGTCTTCCTGGGTCCAATCCCATCTTGACATATTCCTCCTTGCTTATCTTCAAGACATCATCTGCATACTCACTGAGCTTTTCCTTTGTCGCACCTGGGAAGTATATATCTGCATCGTTGGCTGTCCTGAAAGATTTTGGAGCCATCTGATATTCTATTGCCGATGAGCCAGTGAGATACCCTTTCTTAGAAGTTGCATATTCAGCTATCCTTTTTGTTATAGGTTTTATCTCCCTATCCGCAGGAACAGAAACCTTTACTGAACCATATCTTAACATGTAAGGAACTGCCTCAAATGTCCCCCCAAGAAGGAATCCTACTGTTCCAGCTTCCTCAAGCATCTGGTTGGTCAATTCTTGTGGACTATGAACTCCTATCGTGTATACCTCTGAAGTGACTGCTCCCTTTATTCCTCCTGATAAGAATTTATGGAATACTGTGGCTTCGGCATTATATCCTGCTGCTGCCATGCCTCCTGTTATTGTTACCATAGGAAATACTGTCGCTCCTCCTGTAACTGCACCTCTCCAGAAGTCCCTGCCTTGAAGAACCTCAAGCCCTCCGAAGATGGTTCCTGCTGCGGCTGTTGCTGGAACGGATGTGGCTGCTGAAGCTACGAATAATACTGGAATGGCTGCTCCTACTAAATTTGTTGCAGTTCCTATTATATTTTTATCTAATTCTTTACTAATCATTTCTTGCTTTTCAATGCTTCTTTGTAGACCTTCCTGTGTCATTGTTGTCCTTATTTGAGGAGGAGTAACCTTAAATCTTATTGCCTGAATATCTTCTCCTGTTATAATTTCTTTGAGTATTGGGAATCCTGTTATCTCAGCTTTTGGACCTTGAACATATAATGTTTTTACAACATTAGCTTTTTCTTCCAATAAAGAATATCCTTCTCTAACTCCATAATATACGTTTTTATGTAATGCTGGAAGATACTCGGATTCCATTGTATACATTGTTTTACCTATAGGGACAAGAACGTTTCCCAATCCGTAGCTTGGGTCATATCCTCCTTGGGGTCTTCCTCCATATGAAGGCAATGGAGTCAATCCTCCTGGCTCATAAAGCTGTCCTGATTCTGTGACAAGATATCTCTTTTCTCCTGAAGAAAGGTTAAGATTCTCTCTTGCAAGCTCTGTCCTAAACTCTTTGAATTCCTCTGAATATATCTTTGAGCTTTCTACAAACCTCAATCTGTCATCCTGTGCTGCCATTTGCTGACCTGTAGGCTGATATACTGAATCTCCAAAAGCTTCTCCAACCCTTGAACTGGCTGCTCCAGCTACTGCCGCAGTAGCTCCCAAAACAAACATGCCTGTCTTTGAAAGCTCTTCCGTGCTTTTAGGTCTTGTTATATATGAATATATATCTCCTGGTGCATTTGAAAGTATGATGTTCTCCCAAGCTAACGCATTCACTAATGGTCTGGAAGCAACGAGGATATCATATCTTGTCTCTGAAGATAATCCTTCCCATTGGTGGATTGGATTTATCCTATCAAATTCTGATTGGACTGCCCCTTCTATACTCTTCCTAAGCTCTTTTCCCACATAAGGTATCCCTATCTCTAACTGCCTTCCTATCAATGGAGCCTCCTTGTCTATGAATTGTTTTGCCTTTAGGATATCATATCCAATCTCAGATTGCAGAACCTTGGCTCTGAAAAACGCTGAATCTATCTCCTGTTGAGCCAGCATCGGTATCGCTTCACTATGACCTTTGATATATCCTCCAATTCCTAAACTTCCTATGAATTTTGTACTTACTGCCTCTACAGTCCTTATGTCTGAAACAATATTGTCCTGAGTCCTTCCCATGAATTCTGAAGGAGCATTCTTTACATCTTCTATATCATACTTCAGGTCAAGCAGGAAATTCTTTGCTGCATATCCTGTCTGCCCTGCGACCTCTTTTACTTCAGACACAATCAATGGTGCTATTATCTTAG
>Ga0315274_10016937_pt1 | contig 10291 bp, 14 predicted proteins | sample YL17G02_20_MG_FD_203700 | JGI IMG/M metagenome (GOLD analysis project Ga0315274, IMG submission 203700) | Sediment microbial communities from Yellowstone Lake, YNP, Wyoming, USA - YL17G02_20 | ecosystem: Environmental > Aquatic > Freshwater > Lake > Sediment | place: USA: Wyoming | collected... | reverse complement strand
CTTACAAAAATGCAAATGGCATATTATTTTGTCTCTTTTAGAGCGATGAAAGCTACAGAAAGCATTTTCGATAAAGTATTCTGTTGTTCTGGATGTTTTTCTGCCTATAGAAGAGATTGTGTTTTGCCCAAATTAGATTCTTGGGCGAAAGAAAGATTTATGGGGAAAAAAATTATATTTGGAGATGATAGAGCTTTGACAAATCTTGTTTTGAAACAAGGGTATAAAACAATATATGTTTCAGAAGCATTGGCATATACGGTAGTGCCAGAATCTATAAAGAAATTTTTAAAACAACAAGTAAGATGGAAAAAGGGATGGTTTATTAATACTACAAATATTATACCCTGGACAATAAAAAATGACAAATTTGTTGCTTTTACTTATTTAATACCTCAAACCTTAATCGCATTCGCAACACCATTTATAGCTTTTAAAGCATTAGTTATAAATCCAATATTTTTTGGAGTTTCCCCATTAATTTATATCATTGGGATATATTTAATATCAATGATGTTATATCTGCATTATTCTTTATATCAAAAAGGAGAAAGAAAATATGGAAAATATATATTGCTTTGGTCAACTTTAAATTTAACTTTATTAAGCTATATTATACTTTATGCCATATATGACTTAAGAAATATGTCGTGGGGGACAAGATGAGGCACACAAGACACCATTTTTTATTTATGATTTTATTTATCTTATTTTTAATTTTAGGTGGCTCATTTCTTTATCAATATCTTAATAGTTCAAAATTTCAAAATAGCTTAATAACTTACAACCAAACCGAACAGAATTCATGCCATATAAATATCGTAAAACCTACTATTGTTTTAAGGATGGATGATGTGAGAGCTTATTCAAAACAGACAATTCCTTTAGCTGATGAAATAATAAACAGAAATTTGTCTGTAGTTTTAGGTGTCATACCAGAAAATTTGGAAAAAGATGCTAATATAAAAGGATATTTAATAAAAGTTAAAGAAAACCCAAATGTAGAGATATCCGAACATGGAGTAAAACACAATGAAGAAGACATCAACTTAACAGAAGAGAGTCTTTTGGAAGGCTATACTAAAATACAAAGATTAATAGGCCTACTCCCAATAACTTACATTCCACCATATAATAAAATAAATTTAAGTTCTATGGAAATCGTCTCAAAATATTTCAAAGTAATTTCAACAAAAGAGGGAATTTTAAAAGAAGGAGAAAAAATAGCTGAAATAGGATACACAACATCAACTTATGATTATTTTGAAAATAAAATAAATCCTACAAATGATGTTATTGAAGAATGCAAGAAAAGTTTAGAAAACACAAATTTATGTGTAATAACTATACACCCCCAAGAATATGCTTCAGATATTAACAACCCTTCTGATTTATCAAAAGAAAAATTTAATGAATTTAAAAATATGCTTGATAAACTTCAAGAATTAAATGCGAAATTTTATACTTTTAAGGATTTAGTAGTTTGCTCTAATTAAGATCTAGTGCCAAAGACCCTATATTTGGGAGTGCCAATTCGGGATTTTTTGGAGAATTTATCGACGAATAATCACCCATTACACCCCAATTTCTTGATGGCAGATTTGCCTATTTTTCAGAATTCTTAAAAATCTGGTTAATTTTGAATTTAATATTCCTTTTATCTGTTGTTTCTCCAAGCTTTGAATAATATCTCTTTAAATTTCTGTCAGTTACAAAGAAAAACCAATTTTTCCCAAACTTTTTCTTCAGCAGATTGATTTTATTCTGCATTTTTTTCCTGTCTTTAAGGATTTTTCCAGTTTCAACCTCAATCGCATACTCAGTTCCATTTGCATTAAAAATAATATCGGGCTTTACTGTTCTATATGTTTTAACTTCTTGAGTAAACTGCTTCAGATAATCTGAAATTTCTTTGACACAGATAATGTGGTTTGGAGATTCACTTTTGTCTGTAATTACTAAATAGGTTTCTTTTTTTCCAGAAAGATTTGTCTGCCTGAATTCTTTAAATCCACTTGAAGTTAAAAAGATTAAATCTCCTTCATCCAGCCCTTTTTTAAGATAAGCTCTTTGGTCTAATTTTATCTTGCTTTTTACTTTGTGCTTGCTCTCAGGAATTATTTCTCTTTTTTGGCTTAATAATTCATCTGGATTAGTTGTAATTATCTCATGCTCTTTCTTTGATGCTATGATATTTATCTCAGAATGGTCGTTTTCCATTAGCAAAAGCCCCTCTCCTGGTCTTGCTGTCAAAAGCAAAACTTTTTCTGCTTCACTTAAATAGAAAACATTCTGAACGCTTTTTATCATTGCTGGCTTTTGCCTAAGCAGTAATGTATAAGATGTATTTGCTAAAACAGACCTTCCTGCCTGAGAGTCCAGCATATTTTCAACTTCCTGGTTAATTAAAAATAATCCAAGATTAAATTTTCTGCAAGTTTTGACAATCTCTAAAATATAAGATGCATCTTGTGTTCTTGAAAGCAGAGACCATGCCTCATCAATTACCAAAAGTTTCCTCTCTAAAGAACGCCTCATTTTGGTGTAGATATACCCTAAAACTAAAAACATAACAGTTGGCTTTACTTGTTTTGGTAAATTCCCGATGTCAAAGCAGACAAAATTGTTCTTGAAATCTATTTTAGTCTGCTTGTTAAGAAAAGAAAAAACCCCATTTACATACATATTAAGCCTATTAACTAAACTGCGAATTGTTGTTTTCTCAAGGCTTGTGGCTTTCTTTTCCATTTGTATAAGTATTTCCACCACATCCCCTAGAATCGGCGGCTCCTTGCCCCACGTTTTAAGTTCTTGGGTTATTCCTTTGCCCTGATATGCCCTCGTCATAGCAACATCAATAAAGGCTTTTTGTGGCTCAGAAAGATCCCCTAACATTACAGGCATTAAATCCATTAAAGCCAAACGTTTTTCGTTGTAATCATGCCCCATTAAGTCTAAAGGATTGATAATTGTATCAGAATCTCTGCTTAAATCAATCCTTTGCCCCCCAAACTTTCCAACTAATCCTGTATACTCCCCCTGCGGATCAATAACCATAACTTTTATCCCATTTAACAAATATCTTGATATTAGTAGTTTAGCCATATAGCTTTTTCCAGAGCCCGATGTAGCTAAGCAGATGCCATTTGCATTAGAGAGCTTGAATATATCCCGTATAATTGGAATATTGTTTTTATTTGATCCCAGCCAAACTCCAGTTTCATCAAATTTAAAGAATGATGATGTAAATGGAAAAAATGCAGAAAGTGCAGAAGTTGTAATATTCCTTTTCATCAAGAGTTTATCTTCAGCAAATGGCATGCAGGATTTAAATCCCTGAACCATTCTAAAAGTCGCTTGTCTTGGCACAATTAAAAGAGAATTTAATTCTGATTCTATTTTTCTTGTAAGAAGATTTAGATCTTCTAAAGTACTTGCCTTGCAATCGATGTATAAGCTTATATTGAAAAGTTTTTCATTGCCTTTTTGCAATTCCTCAAGAATTTTATGTGTGTCTGCGTATTTTATTTCTAAACTGGGATTTAATTGTCCCTTTATTTTTGCAGAATAAAGATCAGCTCTTTGTTTCTGAAGTTCCTTATTCAGAATAATCAGTGTATTTTCAACAGAACTTGGCTGAATATGCAAGGATAAATTAAAATTCCCAGAGCAGCTGACTAATTTATCCAAAAATCCTGACTCTACCATTCGAGGATAGCCATAAGCATAAATGATTCTATGAAATTCCCAGTCTTTTTCTAAAGGAGTTTTATCAATTTTTTTGCCAGGATGCTTATTTTTTTCTTCTTTAACTCTCTTCTTCACTTCTTCTTCTGATTCAAATTCTTTAATGATTTTGATGCAATCAATATTATTCTTTATAGCTTTCGGCAGGAAAGTATCACAATTAAAAGATTTAGAGATTAACGTTTTTAATTCTGCATTATTTAACCTAGATGTCCTTAAATTTAAGCTATGCAGCCGGTCTTCACAAATTTTAACCTGAATATCAATATTTGTGGTTTCGGGAATTACAATGTAAAAGCTCTTGTTTAAAATGCTGTTATCCCAGACAATTTCCTTCATAAAATTCTCATACTCTTTGTAAATCTCTGCAAATATCTCGCTTCTTTCTTGTTTTTGCTTGGAAATTTTAAAATAATCATCTAAATCCAAAGTTCCGGTGTTCATAAGAATTTGAATAGGAAAATCTAAGGAGTTCAGAAATTTCTGAAAAGCATAAATAATTGCTTTTCTCTCTTCCTCAGGCTTTATTGAGTAATTAATTGATTCTACCCCCAACACTGCAATTTTTTTCATTTTGTGCATATTAAATCATCTTTAATTTCCTTTATTCCAAATAATTTCTCCATCTTGTCTTTTGTTTTTATCTCTTTGAGCCTGTACCAAATAACCCAGTTTTTGATATGCGAAGACAGATTAAAGAACATAAAACCAGCCGCCAAAGAAACTGGAATGAAAGTTAGAAATACTCTGACCCCTAAACTTGCATTTAATCTAAAGAAAAAAGAAAATGCAATTGGAAAAAATATCAGGGCATACATCATCTGCCCAAATGTTAATCCAAATACAATCTTTTCTTTATACTCCAGCTGTTGAGGTATTTCATACATTATGTTACCGCCTGCACTACACTGACAACCTTCATAACAGGTGCAGCTACTTTTAGTGCGGATTTAATCACAACAAATAATGCAATGAGGATTGTGGCTATATTCACAAGTGTAAATGCTCCGATCATAACCAAAATTTTGAAATGCTCAAAAGCACCCACTTCTAAAAGCTTTGATGATGCCAAAAATATAATTGAATAAAAGAAAGTTGCCAAGATTGTTGCGAACAAGAAGTGTATTATCAGCCTTCCATAATTTTTCAGTGGTTCGATAAAATAGAGAAAAATTCCCAATGCAAAAAAAATTACTCCCACACTCACTATCATATACCTTAAAACAAGCAGGATAAGAGTTATAAGAATACTCAAAACATAAGGCATAACCAAAAGAAGTTCCAAGCCGATATTTGTAATATCATCAACTGTCAAAAGAAAGAAGTCCTTTTCAACCATATTAAAAATAACTGTCGTTACAGAAGATGTAAGCTCAATCACCAAAGAATAAAGGTAAAAGCTTGCCTGAACCAAAACCATCATTATAATAACTTCTGCAAGGGTTTTCTTTGCTTTTTCTCTCTGTTCAACAGAATAGCCAGAAAATAAAAATCTAAATCCAACATACAATAAGAGCAATCCGTAGAACATTGACAGGATATAAATAATAACACCCCAAACCCCTGAAAAAATATCTATACTTACTGGTTTGGTAAGCAAATCATAAACTAAATCCAACAACGGCTGAATCGGAGCATTTAAAATTCCAAGTAAAAACTCAAAAAACTTCTGGGCTAAGCAGCCCCCTAAATTAGTTATACTGCAATCTTCTGCACTAACCAATCTTATAAAAAAAATCGGCAATAAAAACGAAAGTTTCTTTAATTTCATATTCTCAAAAAATTGAGGTAGTAAACTTTTGCTGCTTTGTAAAAGAAGTACCCTAAAAAAAATAAAACACCCAGGTTATACAGAATGATTGTGTTTTCTTTTTTCTTTACATTCACAAACCAGTTTACTTCCACACCATTTAATTCAGCATTAATCTTATTTTCGTAAAGAACAGCCTTGAATTCTGTATAATTTTTGGCAATCTTGGTTTCATTTGCGTAAGTTAGTTTTATAGTTATGTTTTCTGGAAGAACATAAACCTTAATTGTATCATTCTCGTAATAATTGGTTTTATCTGTTTTAATTGAAAAATAAGTTTCATTAAAGCTCATATCGCAATTCTTAGTTATAGAACCAAAGTGATTAAATAATTCTATTTTACAATTAGAAGCATCTTTCACTGTAAATGTGAAATTATTGCCATCTTTATCGACGTGAATGTTGTTAAAATTAATGCTTTCTGTTTTCTCTGCTTTTATTGTTAAAACATAATACGGCAGGGTGTAATTCAATGAGTAAACATATTCGCTATCTTTATAGGCTGAGTTGTTAAAGCTTAAAATTAACTTTGTGAAATTATCTGCTGTTAAGATTCCCTTGGTTATTCCAAGATATTTATCAGTTATTTTAAAGGAGCTGGTTGGCTGGTTTTGGTAGAATTTTGCATTTAACGAGTCTGTAAGTTTTAAGTTGTCTGTTTTGTATTCAGTAGAATAATACCTGCATCTTTTAACATCATCGACCCATTTCCATCTATAGTGGGTTACCTTGTATTTTACCTTAATGTTTAATTCTGCTCTAAAATTAACATCATCCAGACTTTTGTCATAAATATTAAAAGCAGTTAATTTATCAGAGCCGATAAAATTATCATTAAGATACACTTCGAGATTTGCATTCTGGCTTGTTAGTGTGTAGTAAGTTTTGCAATCTCCATCTGCAGTTCCAGAAGGCAAATTATACTTGTAGTCATAGGCAGTCATTAGTTTTCCATTATCATAAGAATAAAGAATATTGTTTTTGATTATTGATGGCATTAAAGCTATTATTTTTACCCAAGCCCCATAGATAGTGCCACTTGAATACTCTTTTCCATCAGGGTTATTGGGAATATCTAAATTAGTATTCCAAGAATAGATAAAATCAAAATCAGGAGAGGTTTTGTTCTTGTTGAAAATATCTGAGATTAACAAATCTTTTTCTGCCTGGCTTAAAGTGGTATTTTGTATAGAATTACAAATATACAAATCTCCGCCGCTCAAGCTATTGCAGTTAAATGCAATAGCTGAGGGCAAGAGTATAGCTAAGGCTAAGCAGATAAGTATTTGTCTTTTCATTTTTCTTATTCACCCAATACAAGCTTAACGATAAATGGTGCTGCCCAGATTACTGCAAGACCAATTATCACATACATAATCATGTTCTTTGCTTTCTCTCTTTTGCCTGCGTCTGCACCGCTGGTTATGTATGTAATGCCTGCAAATAACAGGATCAAACCTGCTATGATTGTTACAGCATACTTCACCAAATCATAAATTGCCTGAATTGGTTTTAGTATCTCGTCAAAAGTTGCTGTGTCAGCTGCACTAACCAACACAAGCTGTAACAAAAATAAAGACAAAATTACAGCTGGCAGTATCATTCCTTTAGCTTTCTGGCGTTTCTTTTGTGCCATTTTATAACCTCCTGAAATTTAGTTTTGGGATATTTTGCAGTTAGAACCGTGAAACATGAATCACAAATATCTCCTTCATCTTTCTCAAGTTCATTGCCGCAAACTATACATTCATCCATTTTTTCCTCCTCTAATCCTCTTAATTGCGATTTTACAATAGTTAGGATTAATATCAATGCCGAGAAATTTTCTGCCCAATTTTTTAGCTACCAGTCCAGTAGTCCCGCTCCCGATGAAAGGGTCAAGAACAATTCCATTTTCAGGACATCCTGCTTTAATTGGAATTTCTATTAATTCTGGGGGATAAACTGCAAAATGCCCGACACCAAAAGATCTGGTTAAAATGCTCCATACACATCTTTTATTTCTGCCATCAGGATGGCACATTTTCTTGATATTCATTCCAGCATAACTGCTGCCCGGCTCTCTGTGTCCATTCCAATTATATCTGGTTCTTTCTATACTTGAGAGTTTATGTGGCTCTCTTTGTTGTTCAAAATGATATTTCTTTGATTTGACAAAGAAGAATAAATACTCAAAATCAACTGTAAACCTGTCTTTTACAGAAGTTGGCATGCAATTTGGCTTATGCCAGATGATTACATTCCTGACAATCCACCCTCTTTTCTGCATTTCAATTGCAAATCTAAAAGGAGTTAGTGTGAGATTCTTATCTTCTAAAAGCCCTTTTCCTCTTACAGCATTGGCTCTGTTAATGCCTATTTTTTCTACTCTTTTATTAGAATTAAGCTTATCATTTAAAAAAGAGCCGCCAGATTTAGTGTAATAAGTATCTCCTATATTTACCCAGCAGGTTCCTTCATCTTTTAGAGTTCTTTTAATCTCATCAAAAATATCACATAAATGCTTAATATATAGTTCAAAAATCGGCTCTAGACCGAGCTGCCCTTTCCAAGCTCTGCATTTAATACAAAATCCTGATTTAATATTTGTCCTTTTCTTCCAGGATGAAGATATTCCTTTCTCATCATGGTCTCCATATCCTCCCCTATCCATTGGATCCTTTCTTACTCCTACTTTGAAAACGTGATTGCAATTTTCTTTTGAATCAAAAATACTTTCTGCATCTTTTCCATAATCTCTTAAAGCCCAATAAGGAGGAGAAGTAACAATGCAATCAATAATCTTATCTGGGAATTTCCTCATAATCTTAAGGCAGTCTCCACAATAGATTCTATCTGTTTCAATTTTAGTTTGATTTATTTTTTGCATGATTGCTCAACCTAGAAGAAGTTTTTATATCCCCGAGTGAATAAAATGACATCAATTTTGATATCAAAAATAATATCAAAAAGTTCACTCGGCAATATATAAAATAAAAAGATTCTAATTCTTTATGAATTGGAAAATTAAATCAAATAAGAAGTACAATATTATCTATGCGGATCCACCTTGGAAATACGGAACTGATGTGCATAAACATTACCAAACAGTTCCAATTAAAGAAATCTACAAATTTCCAATTAATAGAATTGCAGCAGAAAATTGTGCTTTATTTCTATGGATTACTTTTCCTATACTGCCAGAAGCTCTTGAAACAGTAAAACAATGGGGATTTCGGTATGTTACAGTCGCATTTACTTGGATTAAAACAAATAAAAGAGATGGAAAACCTTTTTTTGGATTGGGCAATTGGACAAGAGCTAATGCTGAAATATGCGTCTTAGGTTTTAGAGGCAAATTAAAAAGAAAATCCAATAAAATAAGCCAGATAATTCTTTCTCAATTAAGAGAGCATAGCAGAAAACCCGATGAAATTAGAGGCAAAATTGTTGAATTATTAGGAGATTTACCAAGAATTGAATTATTTTCCAGGCAAACTGTAAATGGATGGGACTGCTGGGGTAATGAAACTACTAAATTCAATGGAGATAAGAATGCAAACTTCAAATAATTCTCCTGAAATTGAATACGATAAGGTAGACCCTGAAGAAATTATTATCAAATTAAGAGAAGTTTTAGCTTTTATCCAAAAGAAAAAGCAGGAAGGTAAGTTATGAACAAGAATTCTCAAATCCACCTATTTATAGAAACTGAAGTCCTACAATCTCTTAAAAAACAAGCGGATTCTTTAGAAATCCCCCTCTCAAAATTATGCCGTAAAAAACTCGGAGAATGCACTCAATTGGACAGAATCGAGATGCTTCTTGAAAATTTGAACAAAAAATTAACTGTAAGGAGCAAAAATGGGGAATAAGGAAGAAAGAGCAAAAGAATTCCTTGAATGCTTAGGGAATGGAAATACAATTTATCAATGTGAGGAAGAGAATGAAGAAATTGACGAGTGGTTGGAAGATCATGAAGAGTAATGTTACTAAATTAGACAGGAGGTTAAAATGGCAGACAAATATATTGAAGGCAAGAGAGAAGCAATCAAAAATTCTGTAACTGATGAGCAGACTGACGCTGTCCTAAACAAGATTTATGAAGATGGCTTTGAAGATGGAAGTAATGAAGGAACAGATTAGGCAAGGGATGAAAGAAGGATATGGTTAAATATTCAATTAAATTTATACAGGAGGTTAAAATGGTTAGAAAATTGCCAGAATTTAAGGGGTATACTGTTGACGAACGGCTTAAACAATTCAGGAAAGTCGATCACAATAAGCCGAGCATTGATTTTGTAGATTTTGACTCTGAAGAAGGCGAGAAGCTTTTAGCTGAGTACGAAGAAGAGACAGAATAAACGATTTCTTGCTTTAAGGGACCTATCCACTCCAGTGCGACAAGTTTTATAAACTGAAACAGCATCGATAAATCAACAGTTTATGCCCCAGGGGGACATAAACAAAATACATCCCTTTAATGTCGCATGAGCGTATTACTTTCGGCAGGGGCATTTCGGGAATTGAGTGATAGTAAAACTCTGATAGTTCAAATCATTTTTTTAGCTTTCCAGAACGCGTCTCCTTCTTTTTCCAGTTTTTCTAATCTATCATAATAATCTGGAATCTCATTTAGATGAGCTAGTGCTATCTTGCCGGTTATCAATGGATTATCATTAGAAACATTGGTATTTTTGTCTACTGTACCATGCTCAAGCTCAACATCCATTCCGCTTCTAAACTGATCAACAT
>Ga0315274_10016936_pt1 | contig 10291 bp, 8 predicted proteins | sample YL17G02_20_MG_FD_203700 | JGI IMG/M metagenome (GOLD analysis project Ga0315274, IMG submission 203700) | Sediment microbial communities from Yellowstone Lake, YNP, Wyoming, USA - YL17G02_20 | ecosystem: Environmental > Aquatic > Freshwater > Lake > Sediment | place: USA: Wyoming | collected... | reverse complement strand
GGATTTCTTGGTGACCATGGCGAAGGGGTCACACCCGTTCCCATTCCGAACACGGAAGTTAAGCCCTTCAGCGCCGATGGTACTGCATGGGTGACTGTGTGGGAGAGTAGGACGTTGCCGAGATTAAAACTTGTCCCCGCGGAAGCGGGGATCAAAAGCCCGTCAGAAATGGCGGGCTTTTTTTCTGTATGAATTATAGCAGTTGATCCAGAAGTTCAATCAATTCTGGGTCTCCACCTGCGGGCGGTGTCCAATTGACGTGAATCACTTGCACACCCTGAATCTGTAAGTTTTCAGCGAAATCGTATACCCCGATATTGATTGCGGTCGGGCCATGTTGAAAGAGATCCGCTATTTTACTAAGCATAAGGAGCCTCCAAAAGACTTGTCATCAGGAGGGCACAAAATTGGGCCGCCTGGGCGCTACTCGGAAAAACGACAACCCCTGATTCTTCGAGAAGCTTGACTTGCTGCTGAAGGTTCTGCGGATCTCCTTCCGTGCCACATACTGAGGCAACGACGCTGAGGGATCTGCCTCTTTTCTCGGTTTCACGTTTAGCCTCTTTGATCGCAGGGGTGAGTTCGCCGGCAGGGTCAGGAGAAGAATTAAAGCCAAGCACAAAATCGAGGAGAAGAATTGCCACTTCAGGATCGCGCGTTTCAGCCAGAATGCGCTCACCGCGCAAACGGAAATCGATCATGGGATGGGGCCGTCCGGCCGTAAACTCATCTGCACCCATGTCCACCAGAGTGTGCTTTTCACTTCTCATCGGATCAACCAATTTTAAATTTCCATTAAGCGGAGCATTCGAATGGGCGAACATGCCTGCGTCCTGAAGAATTTGCTGGGCCTGAAAGCAAAAGGTACCGCCGGCAAAGATTCCGCGGATGTATTTTTGCTCAGGTTTCTTACCCTTCTGTTCTCGTCTGATAAGTCTCTGCAAATCGGGTGAATCGGCATGAAAGCGTGGCGGCGAGTGTCCCGTTGCAATTTGAACAGCAATGGCGACGGCGTCCTCCAGCGTGTGAGCCCTCTGATAACCAATATTCGCGGTGTGAGAGTCTTGCTTAAGGCCCAGGAAACAGACAACGATCGGCTTGTGGCACTGGAGAATTCTTGGAATGATTTTGGAAAGAGCCAGTGGGCCAGGCGGCTTGGAAAAAATGGTGATGATTTCAGTCTGTCTATCAGACTCGAGCGCGTCTAAAGCCGAAAGGAAAGAGATGCCACCAATGGCATCCGAAAGGTCCCGGCTACCAAGGCCTATGGCGTGAGAGATCCCTGAGCCGGCCCGGTGGACGAGTGTGGTAAACTCCTGAATCCCAGAACCGGAGGCACCGATGATGCCAATGGGGCCGCGACGAACAGCGTTGGCAAAACCGATTCCTATCCCTCCGATGATTGCTGTACCGCAATCAGGCCCCATGACAATCAGGCCGCGTTCACGAGCATACTCTTTAAGAGAACGCTCGCTCTCCAGTGGGACATTGTCGCTGAACAGAAATACGTTCAGGCCATGCTCCAGCGCCTTTCGAGCCTCCCGGCCGGCATATGGGCCTGGAACAGAAATCACCGCAAGATTGGAATGAGGTTGTGCTGCCGCAGCTTGATCCAGCGTGTGGATGACACATGTCACACCGGAACCGAGGCCAGTGTTTAGCCATTGGTCAATATTCTCAAGGACGGAGGTAAGTGTTTCCTGACTGTCCGCGTTGATCGCTACAATAAGGTCGCTTGGCGTTGATTCCGAAATCTCCATCCCCCTCACTCCGATTTCGGCAAGCAGAACTTTATTTTTTTCCGTTCCCATCAGGGCCGCAGCTTGCAGAATACCCTTTTGCTCGGACAGACGCTTCGCAACCCGCATCAGGAAAACAGAATCATGGTATTCGTTCTTCCTGATGACATATCCCGTTACCATTCATTCTTCTCCAACTGATTGCGGATTGTCCCTGCCTGCTCCGTCCGCGGTCGGAACCAAGGCCGGTAGACAGGGATTTTGGATTGGGGAATTCTTCATTTCCTGTTCCACATTCCCGGTTAGGATCGGCCAAGTTCATGTTTTCGGCCAAAACTCAGCAGTGCCTTCTTGAAACATTCCATCGGAGCGCGGACCAGTCCAGCTCCGATAATGGAATGACCGGGATTCTTGTGGGCAATGGCTGTATCGATGATAGGAGCGATTCCAGTCTCCACCACTTTGCGTATGTCGATGCCCAACGGAGCACCTTGAAAACCAAGCACAGGCATGCGGTAATTCGAACTGGTGGTCACAGTGATCTGCCGCATTTCCCGGCTATATCCCATCGCTTCCTCAGGCGTGCCACCTACCAGACTGAGAATTCCCGTTGCGCCACACAGAACAAATCCACCCCAGCCTATAGTCTCCGTGATAGCAGAATCTCCCATATCTGTACCGGCATCGTTTTCGGTATAGCCGGGGAGGTAAAGGCCATTTACCTTTGGCGACGGAGCCGTGAACCATTCATCGTCCAGGCCACTGACCCGAATGCCGAACTCGGTGCCATTACGGGCCATGGCCACAACGACGGTGCTATGCTCAATCCCAGCTGCCGGGTCCACGGAAGCCTTTCCTGCTGCCATGGACAGACCCAGGAAAAGCAGTTCATGGTTTGAAATGTAGCTGAGTGTACTCAGAAGGTCGTTTCTTGCGACATCTGATTCAACCATAGGGCCTGCGAGGGCATTGGCAAAAAGACTTGATGCAGCGACGGGTCGGTTGTGCAATTCATCACCCATCTGAAGGGCTTTTGCAATGATGGGCTTCAAGCCCAGCCCACCCATCTGGATGATGCCTTTTCTGAGTGAGGGTGCCCAGACGTCCCGCCAAAGTCGCAACGCTTCGAGAGCCGAATCCCTGTAGTCGCCAAACTGCTGACGTCCTTCCACTTGGCGACAGAAGGCACGGTTACCGAAGGTTCTATTCTCGACAACCCACACGGGCATAGACAGAGAGATTGTTCCCGCCATGGGACCAACAGCTTGATGGTGATGATTGGGTTCAAACTTAATCGCTCCGCTCTCAAGCAGCTTTAAGGCTTCCTCTGCGTTTTTGGCCCAACCTTCGAAAAGAACCACCCCTATCACAGCGCCCCTCTGAGCACCGCACATGTGCTGCCAATCAATAGGCGGTCCGGAATGCAGGATCATTCGATCTTGAAGACCCGGGATCACTTCTCCTGCCGGTGCGATATCCACCAGCACGGGTTCTGAAGCATTAATGCGCCTTACTGCCTCCACGTTAGCAGATTCAATCTTCTGTTTGATATCTTCCATAGCTGCCAAAGTTCTCCTCCATTTACCCCGTTAGAAAGCCCCGCTGCTTGCAGCGGGGATGAAGATATAATTCCTTTTAGAGCGAACACGGGGTTTAATGCCCCGTGTAAGCCTCCCCGTTGGAAAGTCGAAGACTTTCTAACGGGGTTTACCCCCTCCTGCATTCATTCCTAACACAAGAGGGGTTGGATAAGGGGGATTCGCTCAGTTTCCCCTCAACCAGGAGCATGCCGGTCAGCATTCCCGCCAGGATGTCCCATCCGGATGTATCGCCTATCCCGAGTAATCGCGTGACTCCTGCCATGGTGCAATCCAGGCCCTGGCCATTTAATAACGAAGCAAACACTTCGTGTAAAGGCTCTGGCCCTTGGCCGAAGGCATGATCTCTGAGAATGGCGTGGCTGATGGGATGGGTCTGGTTGCGTGCCCATTCGATCAGGCCCATAACAGGTTTCTCTTCCCAGTCAAAACCTTCGGGATAGGCCGCCTTCAGGGAATGGGCCGAGAAGAGCAGACCTCCAAGAAAATCATCCCCGGAAGGCGTCAGACCTGGCCCCAGGCCAACCAGTTCCCTGCCTCTCTTTATCACTTCTCTCATATCCAGAGCGAAACAGGCCGCGGCAAGACCAAGAATCGAATTACGGGCTCTGGCAACCAGGAGATCTTGTCCAGAGGTCGGCATCTCACTGCCACCCATAAGTGCTGAAATCAGCGGAATGGTCTGGCCGAGCCCTTTTGCTTTCCCAAACTTTGCTACGGCCTCAAGCAACCGGTGGATGGAAACATTCAATACTGCTAACGGCACTGCTTGCTTCGGCCCGATGCAGAAGGGCTTCCATTCGGTTGCCTGATCCAGATCAATGATTACTTCCCCTCCAATTCGCAAAAAAGAGCCCTGAGCAAAAAAGCTTTGGCCAATGCAAATAAAGTCCGACCGGAATGAGGCTAGGACAGAGCGCCTGTGCATGGGCAGCCCTTCCGACGATATCCAAAAAATCTCTCCCTCTCTGCTCGACAGGTAAATCGTGGTGGAAAAAACGGCGAGCACTTTCCCTGAGAAACCGGGTAGAGCAAGCAGAGCCTTGGCTCTTGAGCCAACCTTCCTCGCTGGACAAGGAAGGGGCGTCACGCCTATCTTCTTTTCTTCTAATTTAAAGCAATCCAAAGTGGCCTGCATCTTACTTCGCCTGACCAATAACGCCTTCAACGAGCCAGTCCATTTTTCCAATGGCCGCTATGGGAAATGCCTCCCCGGCCTTCACCCGCTCAACTCCTTTATTATCCTTGATCGGGCCCTGGAAAACATTCAGCTTGCCGCTGATGAATTCTTGTTTTTTTACGTTAACCAGTTTTATTGCATCCGCAGGGACGGCAGGGCCAAAAGGCGCAATCGTGAGATAATCACTCGCCAGATTGCCTAAGAGCGCCTCACTCTTCCAGGTACCTTCCATCACCTGTTTTGCAAATCGTGTGTAGAGTTCCCCCCATGTAAAGGCGATGCCGCTGATCCAGCCTTTGGGAGCAAACTTCTGGACGCCGATGTAATGGTAGCCCACGGAGAAGGCGGCGCGCTTCTCAGCAGCCTGCACCACCGTGATGGGAGAGTCCACAATCACTCCAAGGACATCTATCCCTTGATCCAAGAGGGCATTCGCGGCTGTGGCTTCCTTTCCCGGATCCAGGAAGGTTCCTGTGAAGACCACCCGTGTTTCCACTTTCGGGTTGACGGATTGTGCTCCAAGGTGAAAGGCATTCACATTGGCCAGAAAGAAGCTGATAGGAAGGGCGACCACGTAGCCTAACTTATTTGTCTTAGTCGTCTTGCCAGCAGCGATGCCCATCAGATAAAACGCCTCTGGTGTGCTGGCCCAGTAAGTGCCCAGGTTCGAAGCGAGCTTATATCCACCCGGGTGCTCAAACTTGATATCCGGGTATTTCTTAGCCACTCTCAAGGCCGGGTCCAGGTAGCCAAAGCTTGCCGGGATGATAAGCTTGGCCCCTTGTCTGATCATATTCTCCATCACGCGCTCTGCATCGGCGCCTTCCGGGATATTCTCAATCTCGATTAGTTCGACGTTCGGAAGATTTTTTTTCATGGCCTGGACCCCTTCGGCATGGGCTTGATTGTAACCCGCATCTGCGATGGAGCCGATATGTAAGATGCCGACCTTCAATTTTGGCTGTGCGGATGCTACTCCTGTGAGGTTGAAGACGGCGGCCATGATAAGGCTGAATAAAATAACCAAAAACCCTAACACAATGCTCGATCCTTTCTTATCCATTTTTCTCCTCCCCTTTGTTAATGGCTGGATATTCCAGCCCGATTTTTTCCGGCCCAAAGTGCCGTAACCGTTTTATTTCTATTCAGTCCCTTGAAAGACCCGGCCTAAACTGGCCGGCGCTGCGTGGCGTCGTACACCTCCCCAGGCCGCGAGAACTCCCAGACTCAGAAGGTACGGAAGCATGTCCAGCAGGAACGGTGAAACCGGCAATCCTCTCGCTTGCATCTGAAGCTGCAAGGCAATTGCACCGCCAAACAGTAATGCTCCGGCGATCGCCCGGAGTGGGTGCCACTTGGAAAAGATTACCAGAGCAACAGCAACGAAACCTCTGCCAGCCGTCATCCATTCTGCCCATGTCCTGGCGACCGCAAGCGAGAGATCCGCTCCAGCGATGCCACCGAGGAGTCCAGCGATGAATAGGGCCTGGTATTGCAATAGATAGGGATTCTTGCCCGCAGCAAACGCCGCAGCGGGGTTTTCCCCGACAGCCCGCAAGCTCAGTCCCCATCGGGTATGGAAGAGGGCCCACCATACCAGTATCGCCATCGGGACGACAAGGTAAACAAGTATATCATAATGGAAAAGGATGGTGCCAATAGCGGGAATGTCTGAGAGGAAAGGGATTCGGATTTCATTCAGCCCTTTAATCTGACTGCCAATGTACGGGGCGCCCAGCAGGGCACTGAGCCCCACGCCACAGAACATCAGTGCCAACCCGCTTGCCAGTTGATTCGCCCGGCGCCCGATCACCAGGAATCCAAATACCATGTTAAAAAGAGCCCCTGCCAGAGCAGCTGCGAAAACACCTAACACCGCATTACCCGTATTGACCGTCGTGCTGAAGCCTACCACCGCTCCCATGAGCATCACGCCTTCCAGACCCAGATTAATCATGCCCGCCCGCTCACTAATGACCTCTCCGAGTGTAGCATAAAGGAGTGGTGTACCAGCGAGAATCGATCCAGACAGGAAACCTCCCAGTGAAGATCCTACCATTTTACTCCTCTCTTTCGGCCTTGCCGCGAAAGCACGACGAACAAGATAAGGGCATTCAGGATGTTTACTGCTGAGCCAGGGAGCCCATGGGTCATCTGCAGAATATCGCCACTTGCGGTGACGATGGCGAGGAGGAAGGCTGCCGCCACAATGCCAAGCGGGTTTCCGCCAGCCATCCAGCTAATCAGAAAGCCGATGAACCCGTAGCCCGGCGAGAGGCTGGGCCGGAGACGGCCCTGAATGGCAGAAACCTCACTCATTCCTGCCAGCCCAGCGAGTCCGCCGCCGATAAACATGAGCAGGATGATATAGCCGGAGATCGGAATTCCGTTGCGCCGTGCTGCTTCTGGATTACCGCCGATCGCTCGCATTTCAAGACCCCAGCGCGTTCGGGAAAGAAAAAAATAGAACAGGATGAGTGCGGCGATGGCAAAGACAAACCCCAGATGAACACGCGTACCACCCACAGCAGGCAATGTCGCGGCATTGACAAACTCAGCCGTCTGGGGGTAATTGGCACTTTCCGGATCTTTCCAAGGACCGAAGACGAAGAAATTCACCAGCAGGATGGCCACATAGTTCAGCAACAAGGTAGAAATTGTCTCACTCACCCAGCCCTTGGCACGAAGGATTCCCGAGATCGAAGCCCACAATCCACCTCCGAGAAATCCAAGCACCGAGATGAAAGGTAAGAGGAGCCATGCAGGCAGTGTGTTGAAGGTGAGCGCTCCCCAGGTAGCGAACAAAGCTCCGATGTAAAGCTGACCTTCCCCTCCCACATTGATGAGCCAGATCCTCGATGGCACTGCTACAGCGACGGCCGTGAGGGTGAGAGGGATCATCTTGACCAGGATTTCAGAGAAGCCATAGGTGCTGCCGAGTGTGCTGGAGAAAATGTCCACATAGGCCTTGACCGGACTTTTGCCGAAGGCTAACAACACCATGGCAAAGACGAGAAAGGCCAGCCCAAAGAGTCCGATAAAGCGAATAGGGCGCACCCACCATTCCCTCCGAAAATAAAAGGCCCCGGTGGCCCGTTGATCAGTTAGGCCCATGCTCTCCTCTTGAACCAGTCATCAGATAACCCACTTGGCTGATGGTGAGTTCGTGCGGCGTGCCCGTACCCACAATTCGTCCTTGAAACAAGACCACCAGACGATCGCTCAGCGAGAAGAGTTCTCCAAGATCTTCCGAAATCAGGAGCACGCCAGCTCCTGCGTTGCGCGATGCCATGAACAACTCCCTCGCCGCGATAGCGCTCTGCACATCCAGACCCCGTGTGGGGTAGAAAGCCAGAATCAATTTCGGGTGGTGTGACATCTCTCGTGCCAGGATCATGCGCTGGATGTTTCCTCCGGAGAGCGTTCCCATGGGTTTATTCAAGGACGGAATCTCAAAGCCCAGGCGCGTGAGGGACTGTTCGATGTCGTTGCGAACCGATTTCCAGTCCATCGAGAGACCCCCGTGGCGGGCGTATCTGCGCGTATGACTGAGCGCCATGTTCTCCTCCACCGTCAGACCTGAGACGGCAGTCATTCCCAGTGGGTCTTCCGGGATAAAAGCCACTCCACTTGAGCGGATTCGAGCAACGGACCAGCGGGTCGCATGTTGCCCCCATAAATATTTGAACCCGCTGTCACACTTTTCAAGACCCAGGACAACGTCTCCCAACTCTTTCTGACCGTTGCCCGAAACGCCGGCCACACCGACAATTTCGCCTGGCAGGATGGTGAGATTGATTTCTTTGAGGCCAGTTGCTTGGCCCTCAGCGCGAGTGCTGACCTGCTTCAATTCGAGGAGAGGCTGAAGATTGCCTTGGGGCCTTTCACCTCGGCGGTGCGTTGACTCAGAGATGGCCTTGCCGAACATCAAAGAGACGAGTCCATCTTCCGTTGCCCCGGAAACAGAGAGCGTGCCAGTGACTTGGCCACGGCGCATCACCGTGATTCGATCTGCGCAATCCAAAACCTCCTTCAGCTTGTGGGTGATGAAGACCACGGCGTACCCATCGTGGCGCAGGTTAGCGAAGACCCGAAAGAGTCCTTCCACTTCGTGGGGTGCCAGGCTTCGTGTCGGTTCATCAAGTATGAGGATCTGTGCATCTGCCAGGAGCAATTTGAGCACCTCTACTTTCTGCCGCTCCCCAATGGATAGCCGCCAGATGGGAGCAGAGGGATCCACCTGAAGATCGTACCGTTTCGAAATTTCTGCAATTCGCCTGCTCATCTCCCCCTTCTTCAGAACAAAGGGCAGGTTGGGCAGAAAGAGTGCCATATTTTCATCAACACTCATCGCAGGAATCAGCGTAAAATCTTGGAAAACCATACCGATTCGAAATGTTTTGGCGTCGTGGGGCGAGCGAATCTGTATGCGATGACCGTTCAGCCGGATCTCTCCCGAGTCTGCATGGTAAAAGCCGTACAAGACCTTCATCAGGGTACTTTTACCGGCTCCGTTCTCTCCCAGCAGGGCATGGACCTCGCTACGATAGATATCCAGGTCGACGTGATCATTGGCCATCACACCCGGAAACGACTTGGTCATGCCTCGCATGGCAAGGAAGGGTGATGAGTTCATCTTTGTTTCTATTTTATCCATGACTTCTCAAAAGGGAAAAACAGTCCTTCTTTCTGCTGACAAATTAGTCTTCTACCACAACACTTCTCTTTTGTTAAGTAAAAGATTTGAATAAAAGATTTGAATAAGACCTTTTTAAAATAGTCCTTCACCTTGACACACCCCTGTTTGGGGCTTATTCTACGCAATAATAAACTTTCTGAAAAGGAGGAAGAGATGGATAAGGATCAAATCGCTGAGGTTATCCGGCGAAGACTAAAATTAGACGATCAAGAATGGGCGATCATCAAAGAGAACCCAAAGTTTCAACGTCTATTTAAGAATGCGATTGAGGCTTCTAAATATCGGTTAGTTGGCTGAGGTGATTGACTCGAAAGGTTGCCATTCAGGACATGTTATCGGTCAAAAATTGATTTTCGATAATTCAGGAAATTTACTTGCAAGAGAGAATCCGGATCGTGTTTGTTCTTTCTTGATGCCAAACTTAACTGTATTGATCAATGCTTTTTTTGAAAATATGATGAATGGTCGGGATCCGAATGAGGTGATGTTTAACACCACGGGCTGTTTTGATACCGGCCCCTATTGTGGTGGATGGGGACACGTGGTAATTAAAATGACTGCGGTGGAAAAATAGACACCATAACGAGGCAGATATTAACATCACTTAAACAAAGTGGGGCAATAGAGATGAAGATCTTAAGGGTGGACATCAAAAATGAAAAGATCACATTCGAAAACCTAAAGGAGGAGTGGAAGTCCATCGGAGGGAGTGCCTTCATCGCAAAGATCATGAACAAAGAAGTTCCTCCGGCTACTGATCCACTCGGCCCTGAGAACCTCTTTATCGTTGCTGTTGGCCCTCTTGCAGGAACCGGAGCGCCCCAACTCGGCCGCATATCCGTTGGCGCAAAGAGCCCTCTCACGCTGGGAATCAAAGAGGCAAACTCGGGAGGCCCGGCTGCACAGATCCTCGACAGGCTTGGGATTCGTGCTGTTATTGTTCAAAGCGCACCTCGTGACCATCGGTCATACTGCTTATTCATTTCAAAGGATAAGACGACATTCATTCCTGCAGACAAATACCGGGGCATGAAGAATTATGAATTGGTGAGCAAGCTCCGGAAACAATATGGTG
>Ga0315274_10016935_pt1 | contig 10291 bp, 4 predicted proteins | sample YL17G02_20_MG_FD_203700 | JGI IMG/M metagenome (GOLD analysis project Ga0315274, IMG submission 203700) | Sediment microbial communities from Yellowstone Lake, YNP, Wyoming, USA - YL17G02_20 | ecosystem: Environmental > Aquatic > Freshwater > Lake > Sediment | place: USA: Wyoming | collected... | reverse complement strand
CCCCACAGCTCATCGGCGAGCTTCTTGATGTCGGCATCGCATTGAGGATAGTTCTTCAGACCTGGATCTCGCAGCGGTTTGGGCCCGACGACCGTCGCCCCCGATTCCACAAGCGCCTTGATCTTGCGCAACACCTCCACCGGCATCGTCCTGCGATCAGGCAGCACCAGCAGCCGGTAGTTCATCCCGTCGGGCAGGACAATGCGGCCGTCCCGTGCCCCCATGCGGGTCAGCAGCACTTCGACATTGCACACGTCGTAATCGTAACCGGGGCCCAGATACGGGTCGACGTGCTTGGCCTCGACGAAAGCGGGGGCCTGGTCGCCGTAGTAGTAGCAGACATCCGCCACGAACCGGCCTTGCTGGAGGAGATACTGGCAGCGGGAGATATAGGACAAGAAAGCCCCTGCCATCGGCCACCATGTCACGTTGCGGTTGAAATGAGTGCCGGCGAAATACTCGAAGCCGGGCACGCCATCCTCCGGACGGCTCGAGGTCCAGGTGTGCAACACGAAACGGTTGATGCCTTCGCACAACGCGATGTCGGCTGTCGGCTTCAGATCGGCAAGACCCTCTTGGTAATGCCTTGTTGAGGTGAACGCCTCGGCCGCGGCTAATGTTTTGCCATAGATATGGGCGGCAACGGCGCTCTGTTTGCCGGCAATGTTCTGCGCGCCTTCCTTCCACTGTCCCGACTGCCAGAACTCGCCCATCGGGATATCAGTACGCCCCAGGTTCTTCAGAGCATCTAGCGGCGGCACTTTCGGATAACAAGGCCCGCCCGCCTCGCAATGGATCTGAACTCCCTTCTCATGCGCCAACTGCGCAAACCGGCCGTAATGATTGTTCGCCACGCAGTCTCCAATTGTCTTGCGGTAATCGTGAAGAAAACGATCCGACACCTCGACGCTGCCCACCACCACCCGTGCCAGCACCGGGAGATAAGGCCGCGGGTCATACCCGCGATATCGCTTGAAATCCTCTATGAACGTGTCCGTCCAGTTCGGCAGCCCGACTTCCCAACTGTCGTCGTGAAAATACTTCAGCGTTTTGCCTGCCAGCGCACCGGCATCTTGCAGCAGGATCTCAGCGGTCTTCGTGAAATGAAAATCCATCGCCGCCGCGCTCAGAAAATCCACAGTGGGTCCTGCCCCGCCCGGGCTGGCGCACATGATGTGGTCGTTGTTATAGGCATAGCCCGTGCGCACAACCGTCCACTCACCTGGCGGCACGTCCCATTCCAGTTCACCGTCCGGCCCAACCTTCGCCGTCAGGTCAATGATCGTTTCCGGAGTAACCTCCAGCCGATCACCCAAAGGATCAGGCTCAGCCAACGGGGCCTCGACCATGCCTCGAACCGGGCCGTTCTCGCCGAATCCGCTGAATGATTCGCGTCCGCTCTTCAAAGCCAGGCGCGGGCTGATCGGATTTCCGGCAAGCTGCATATCCCCAAGGCTTAGCTCGGTTATTTGGACATTCTCAGTCCCGTCGGAGGCGGTAATCAGCAACCTGAAGGAGCGGGCTGTCGTCTTCGGGAACGCGAGCACGCCAGGTTTGCGTTGGTCAATCTGAAATGACTGGATGGTACGGTACTTGCCGGCGTCATCGGCTGCCTGGAGTTCCAGAACGCGAGGGCCGAATGGATCATGGGGTGTTAGTCGCAGGGAGTCCGCCGTAAATGGTTCACCGAACTCCAAACAAATCCATTCCGGTTTTTCCTTGGTCGGCGCGTCGCCTGGCTTGTAGCCGCCGGAAACCCAGAAGCTTCCCTGCACGCCATCGGCCACGTTCTCGGGCGGATGCGCCGGTTGCGCGCTGCTCGCGGTGATTAGGACCTGCGGCGGATCCTGGCCCGGCTTGCGTGGCACTGCCTGAACTGCAATCTCCCGATACTGCAGTTGCTCCGCCGTAAGCACGCCCGACGGCCGCAACCCCACACCCACCGCGACCTCGCGGAAGCTGGGCACATCACCAACCGGCTTGGGCAGCTTGCCGGAGAACTTCCGAGGACCGGTTATATTCCAGATTGACTGCTGGAAGTGCTTGGATCCATGGGTCGGCGTAATCCACGGGCCGCCCGCATCCCAGCCGCTGCAGACATTGACACTGACCTCAAGGCCCAGCCGGTCGGCTTCTCGCAACGCGTGCTTGAAATTCTCCCGCCAGCCGGGGCTCAAGAAGGCGGGGCCACGCGGCATTTGCCCTGAAGAACCAGCGGCATCAAACAGCAGGACCCCGCCCACGCCCTTGGCGTGGAGTTCCTCCACGTCCCGGGTAATGCCTTCCTTGCTCACCAGCGACATCAGCCACCACCAATAGACCCGCGGCTTGGCGGCATTAGGCGGTTGCGTGAAGCCCTTCGCCAGGTCCTCTTGCGCCGTTATCGGGGAGCAAGCGCCCAGCACGGCGCACATGACCATCACCAATATTGCTCTTTTCATAGTTGCTCCTGCAGGATGAAGCTGGCCGGCGCGTAAGCCGGAAGCGTGAAGGTCAGTTTCCCGTCCGTGACCGGAATCGGCTGCCCGGTTTTCTCCCCGCGCAGATTGACTGGTTGGGCTTTCGCCGCTTTAAGCCCGGTTGGCAGCGTCACCGTCAGCGAGCCGCTGGCGCCGCTTTCTTCCCACAGGCGCAGCAGGGTGCCGGCGTTGCCGTCGGGGTCCTCGCCAAAGGCGGTGACCATGACGCCCTTGCGCGAGAGAACGAGTCCGGACTGCTCCGGGGGCAGTGTCCCGGCAGGCCCATCGACCATAACTGCCAGACAGCAACTGCGAGCCTCCCAAGACGGAGTGATGAGATTCTCCTCGTTGTTTTCGCCTTTAGTGGACCAAATCCGAATACGCGAGGACCATGAACCGCCGATCCACTGCTGAAAGTTGCATCCCCAAACATTGTTGAACAGATTGACGAAGACCACTGGCTCCCTGGGCGACCAGTCAGTGTGGAACTGCAACAAGCCAGGGGAACCCAGGCTGACCAGTGGCGAATCCATCGGACAGATCCCAATGCCGTCATCGTCCTTACCGCGGACCGTCATTCCGCCGTTGAGGCAGAACACATCGAGGTTCGACTTCCGGCAGATGTCCTTGGCAGGGTCAACAATGCTGCCCAGGCGTGACGGCCGGAACCGCGGCTCGGATATTCTCAGGGGTAGGCAGAGCCAGCCGGCCTCCGGCCAGAAGTCCGGGCTCTTGTTCTTGATCGACCATTCAAGATCGACCATCGGCATGTCGCGGCAGAGCGTCACTTTGGTCGAGACGGCATGAGGCACTTCGGTGCCGGCCGCCGCGCTCATCGTGGATGTGGCGCTTACGGCGTCGGCCCTGGCCGTCAAAGCGAACCCCTTCGGGGAGGCGGCGGCATAGGGGACCTGGTTTGCAGGCGGCAGATGCGACTTGCAGAGAACCCATGGATCCGTTGTCCCGTACGCCGCCAGGTAGGATTTGACATTGTCATCGTCGAACCGCTCATACAGGTACTGGCCAAGCCCGTATTTCGAATCTCCAGCAACCAGTTCACGTCCGCTTCCCTTATCAATCAGCGAGGCGATCGCTCCGCGTCCGGCATCCAGCTTGATGCGCAAGAATCGGTTCTCCAGCACTCCCGTGATGGGGTCGGCCTTCAATTCACCGGTGTCCGTCACGCGGAGGCTCTCCGCCTCGCCGATGACAAAGGTTCGGTAACCCAAGGCTGGCAGATCGAAGGCCAGGAAACGGATCGTCTTGCCATCGCACTCGGCCGGGACGTGATGATTCGAAGAGACGTCCCGCAAAAGCAGCTTGCCGGTCGGAGAATCAGGGGCGGCCGCCAGCTCAACCACGTCGTGCCGTTTCCACGGAAGCGGGTTGAAAACGACAATGCGCCTGCCTGAGACCTTGACGGCGCGCCCGAGAATCTCCATGCCTTCGGCAATGGCCGGCTCGACGAGCGCCTTTGCCTGGCGGATAGTGACTTCAGCAAAGGCCGTCGAGGCCATCGCCAGTAACACACTGAGTAGCCGCATGAGTGTGCTCGGCATAGTCACATATATAAGCGTAGGGAGGCTATGGCGCATAAAGAATTCACCAATCGTCGGTTCGGAACGGCGAAGCGGGCAGCCCCTCCTTGTTGTAAAGGTTGCAGCCTTCCGGTTCATGCTGAAGGCAACCAACAGGGTATCGCACAAAAGGTCGACGGCCATTCTCTGCAACGGTGCAAATCGGAGACAGGTCGTCTCGAGCCACAGAAGAAACCATTGTTGGGCCAAGATCCCCCGGCCGCGTCACCCCTGTTTCGCCTGGTTGACAATCACCTCAACGATGTGCACAAACGGGTTGGCGCTGTTCTTGAGCATGTTGATCCGCACGTAGCGGGCATCGGTTCTGGCAAACGTCCCCGCGTAGCCGTTGGCGGTGGCGGGGACGGTGTTCTTCGAGAAGTCCAGCACCTTCGTCCAGGTCTTCCCGTCCTCCGACACCTCCGCGGTCAACTGGTAGTACCGGCTGCCATCGTAGTGGGTGATGACGTTGATGAAGTCGATGGGGTATACCTTCTCCAGGTCAATCTGCAGCCACTGCGGCGCCGGCCCGGCCGAGGCCCAGTGCGCGTTGACGTCGTCGGCCCGGCTGTCGACGGCGATTCTCGCAAACCAGCCGTCGGTACGGTCCGGTGCCGGCCCCACGGTCACGGGTTTCCGGGTAGCCAGGTTCGGCTTGACGACGATCACACGGCGGAACCAGCTCCCGACCAGGTAACCCTGCTGCACGTCCTGCTCATCGAACAGCCCAGCCCGCAGGTGGACCGTCCGGTCGACCTTGATCGGGCCGGTGTAGATTTTCCAGCTCTTGTTGGGCAGGCCGTTGTCGAGCGTGTATTTGATCGTCAAGTCCTTGCGCTTGGGGACCAGCGTGATCGTGAGGGGCTCCTCGAACGTGTTCTCGTCGCGGACAAGCTCGCCCTGCACCTGGATCGTGATAGGATTGACCAGCTTCTCCAGGATGGCATCCGTGTGCGCCAGGCGAGCCTTGAACTCCGCCAGTGTGCCGCCGGCCTTCGGGTTCCATGCCCTCTCGCCCACCAGCGCCAGGCGGTCACGCAGGCTCTGGATCTCGATGGACTCGGAGTTTTCCCAGGAACACAGTTGCGTGCCCATCAGCTTCTGCGTGTCCTGGAGCGTCGTGTAGTTCGCCGAGCCCTCCCGGCCGAACTTGGGGAGGTCCCAGTTGAAGAGGAAATCCAACGACCGCTTGTTATCGCGGACGATGTAGAGCGGCGTCCACGTAGCGTTGACGACCCCGTAGCCGCTCTTGGCGATCTCAGCGGGGCTCCGCCCCTGGGACCACACCATGACCAGCGCCTCCTTGGGCAGCGGATAGGCGCCGCCGGCGTTCCACGCCTCTTCCCAGACAATCGCCTTCTTGCCTCGCTTGGCGACCACGTCGTGGATGTCCACGATGAACTTGCAGTAGAGGTCGTGCGGGCTCTTGATGGTGCCGAGCTTCGCCTGGGCTTCCTTATACTCGGGGGTCTTCTCCAGCCCGCCCAGGCCCACCTCGTCGGCGCCCAGGTGGACGTAGGGGGTACCTTGGAAGACGTCCATCACCTCGTTGAGCAGGGCGGTGACTGCTTCGAGGGTCTTGGGGCTGGCAATGTTGACCGTCGAACCGTTGCCGGGGAAGGCAAAGGTCTCCGGGGCATCGCCGACCAACCGGCCGGAGTGGCCGGGCAAGTCCATCTCCGGAACGATGTGCACACCGCGCGCCTGCGAGAACCGCTCCAGGTCCTTCAGCTCTTCGAGCGTGTACGGATCGATGCGGGGCTTCGATTTCGGCTCGAACCGGGCGAACTCCCCATTGCCCTTGCCCACCCGCGGGAACCTGGTGGAAGGGAACATGAACAACTGGTCGTCGGAGATGTGCACGTGCAGGTACCGGATCTTGTACAGCCGGCACAACTCGATCACCTGCTTGATGCCGGCGGGCGAATGATACTTGCGGGCCAGGTCGATGAGCACGCCGCGGTACGGATACGCGGGTTCGTCCTCCACGCTCAGGCACGGCAGCGAAAGAGTGCCGTTGACGGCCTTCATCGCCTGGAGCAGCGTCACGGTGCCCGTGGCCACAGCGAAGTAGTCGGCCCCGGCCACGACCGCGGTATCGGCAACCGTCAGTGTGTAGCGTTCGCCTTTGAGCGACGGATCGAGCACGAGGGCGATGTCGCCCTTGGCGGGCTTGCCATCGCCCGTCGCCAACCGGACGCCCGCGACCGTGAAGATCTCCTCCGACAGGATCGTGGCCAGCGGCGCCAGCGTCTTCTCGGCGACCACGAGGCGGCTTCGCTCCGTGATCGCCAAGGCGCCCTGCACCGGCCTGAGCGTCTTCGGCCAGGGAACCAGCGAGGGCCCGGAGGAGTTCGCGGCCTCGCCCCACGCAACGTTCAGCGTGATCAGGCCCACAAGGACAACGAACACCGGCAGAACCAGGCGTGTCATGTCGCAACCCTTCCGATGGCCCGAATGCGGACTCCGGCCTCTCTAGTGCTTGCCCGGCGGCACGCGGGTGGTGGCCTTGGACCGCCTACCCGAAATCCGCTTGGGTGTACCGAAGCCCGAACCGGCCAAGGCCGCCTGAACCTATGTCGTGGCGGCCACTGCACCCCCGTAAGCGCACAGCGCGCTACAGCAGCCACTTCTTACGATACTCTTGCCGGATCATGGAGTCGGCTTCGGCGACACCTTTGACCTTCATGTTCGGGCCATCCCACTCGATATCGCGCCCCAGCCGCAGGGCGACGATGCCGGCCAGCCCGATCTCGGTGATGTGCCCGCCGATGTCGAAGTCCGAGAACGTCCTGGGTCCGCCCTTGCAGGCGTCCACCCATTCCCGCATGTGGCCCTGCGCTCGCGGCAAGGTCTTCGGCACGGCCTTGCCAGCGTCGTGGTTGTCTCCGCCCCGGAACTTAGGCTCGTCCTTCATCTTGAGGTAGCACTCGTTGTTCCAGAGGCCGGCGGAGATCGTGCCCTTTTCGCCGACGAGGAGGCACCCGGTCGTAGGGACGTTGTTGAACGTCCCCCGCATCCCCACGGTCACGTCGGCGGGCGGCACCATGTCCTTGCCGGTGTAGAAGGTCAGCGTAACGGGCCCGCGGCCCTCACGCGCGGGGAAACGGTAGCGGACCTTGCACGCGGTCGGGAAACTCTCCTTACCCATGTCCTTGCCGGAGACCTCAATCTTCTCGGGATAATCCAGCGTAAGGGCCCGCACGGGCAGGTTGAAGCCGTGGCAGCAGAAGTCGGCGAGCGAACCGCCTCCGAAGTCATACCAGCCGCGCCAGACGCCCGGGTGATAGACCCCGGCTTTGTACGGCCGCATCGGCGCCGGCCCGATCCAGAAGTCCCAGTTGAACCCCTCGGGGATCGGGTCTTCGCCCGCGGGGCGATCTATGCCGCACGGCCACCCGTGAGGCGGATGCCAGGCGTGGACCTCCCTGACCGGACCCAGCACACCGGCCTGGATCAGCTCGATGCTGCGGCGAATGTTGGACGAGGCGCTGCCCTGGTTGCCGGTCTGGGTGATCACCTTCGATTGCCGCGACAATTCCCGGATCTCGCGAGCTTCGGCCAGAAGGTGCGTGAGCGGCTTCTCGCAGTAGACGTGCTTGCCGGCCTGGATCACCGCTTTGCAGATCAGGGCGTGCCAGTGGTCCGGCGTCGCGACAACCACGGCGTCCATCGACTTCTCCTGCGCAAGGAACTCGCGGAAATCCTGGTACACCTTGGCGCCCGTCAGGGGCTCGCCGATCTCCTTCCGGAAGGTCTCGATGCGCTTCGCATCCACGTCGCACATCGCGACGAAGTTCTGCTGGAGCGAGGCCAATTCCTTGACGAGGGAGTGCATCTGCCCGCCCATGCCGATGCACCCGATGTTGAGCTTGCTCATCGCAGGCTCACCGCCGAACAGCCGCGATGGCAGAATGTATGGCGCGGCTGCGGCCATAGTGCCGCCGGCGCCGGCGGGGGCACCGTCGTCTCTCCGGTGGGCACGTCCTTGCCATACACCTCGATCTGGCTGAGTTGGGTGTAGTTCGTGGAGTGCGAACTGGCCGACTTTTCGACAAGCAGCCGGAAGTTGTCGGTCACGACGGGCTTGAACCGGAACTCCCAGGCCAGCTTTCGGGCGCTCGGCACAAGGTCCGTTGCGGTGAAGAGGTCCTTGACGGTGACGCCGCCGTCGGTGCTGTACTGGCCGCGCAGGTCCGTAGGGTGGTTCCGGAGGCTGGAGCACCGAACGACGACGCGGTCGATGCGCCGGGGCTTCCCCATGTCAATCCAGACCCAGTGCGGGTGGGGCTGGTCCATCTGCGAGATCCAGCGCTTCCCTTGCCACTTGCCGGCCTGGGTGACCCAGGCGCCGGTGGTCAGGCGATGCGGCGAGCTCTCGGGATCGGGATGCCCGTAGTTCGGGTCGTTGCGGCCGAAGACGCCGTTGGAGTCGGCTGTCACGTAGCACCCGCGGCTGAGCGGGGGCGTCTGGCCAGGCGGAGTCGCTGCCGCGCGGGCGAGTTCCCGCGCCTCGTCCGGCGTAATGGCCGCCAGCACTTCGAGCGCGTTGAGTTGCACGTACCCTTTGATCCCCGCATTGGAATCAAGGATGCGAATGCGAAGGTTGTCGGTCGTAACAGCCGGGAGGTCGACGGCCACGGAGCGGGCGGGCACGAGCGCGGTTTCAACGAGCGACCGTACCTGTCCATCGGCCGCGCGGCACTCGACGGCAATCCTCGTCGGAAAACAGTCCACGGCCGAGGCGTGCAGTACGATCCGGCGGACCGGCAGCGGGCGGGCAAGTTCGACCCGCAGCCAGTGCGGATGCCCTTTGCCGATCTCGCTGTGCCATCGGTGCGTGAGGGTATGATCGGTCACGCCGTCAATCAGCTTGTCCGGCGTGTCGTTGCCGAACGAATCGGAGGCCGTGATGTCAGCGCCTGACGACAGCAAAGCCACATTGGCCAGAGGAGCCTCAGGCGGATCGCCCGAACCGTCGCACGACGGCGTGACCGCCTTGATACGCTTGTCGATGCCCGCTAAGCCGGTGGTCAGCTTGCCGCCCATCGAGTGCCCGTAAACGCCGATTCGCTGCGGGTCCACTTCAGGCTGCTGCTCCAGGAACGTGATCGCCCGCCTAAGGCCGATGAGCACGATAAACCAGTTGCTGTTGCGGGGCGACTCCGCGGCGTCCAGCGTGTAGGGGTCCGTGGCCAGCGGCCCGGCGAAATGGTTCTTGGGATTCCTCTGCGGCGGATGGGTGCAGTCGAGCGCCCCCCAGTCGGTGTTGGGGCCGTCGTACTTCACATCGCCCAGCCGCAGCGGGTTGCCGCCCCAGTTGACCGAGATGCAGGCATAGCCGCGATTGGCGTCGTCGATGGCGGTGCTGGGGCTCGCCGCCTGCCCGCCGCCGTGTACCTGAATCAGCCCCGGCAGCTTGCCCCTGCCCTTTGGAAATGCGTAGATGGCCGCCATGATCGATTTCGCGCCCTTGAAGACTCCGACGCGATAGCGCACCAGGCGGCAGATGACGCCGTCGGCCTCCCATTCTCTCGTGACCTCGACTTCGAGCGGCTCCTTTATCGGGTCGTAGCCGCCCCAGAGCTCATCCAGATTCTGCGGCGCCTTGCCGCTCAACAGCGGCGGCAGGGAATCCTCCGCCGTGGAGGGCGGGGGCCATGCCACCAGCGCGAGGCCGACAAGAACCAGCATCAGCAGGTTGGCCGGCGGTTGCGCCATTCAGCGGCTCCTTGGCCTGGGGCTCCAAGCGGCCGTATTCTAGCGCCGTTTGCGGGAATGTACCAGGGCTTTCGCGTGCGTTGGCGACGGACAGAGGGTGCGTCACCAACGGTTCCACCTGTTCGCCGAGGTTGGCCACAATGGGTCGGGAGCGGGGCAGGATTTGAACCTGCAACCTTTGGGTCATGAGCGTAATAACGGCCCTGATTGCAGCTCATGCCCTGGACCAGGCTTACGCGTAAGTCCTTCTGCTGCGAGGATCAGCCGAAAGCTGCACGTTGCGCGTCTTCTGCACGGCGTGCGCCCAACTATGGACGGTCTGGTCACACGTCAAGCCACCGGTCAGGATCATCCCCTGCTACCGTGCGCGGTGGAGTACCTGTTTTGGCCGACCTTGGCATCCCCCTCGTCGAGGATGCGACCTGGGCTCAGCCGCCCCCGCTTGCCGTGTTGTCGGCAGGCGCGGGCGCGGCCCGCACGAGGGTGAAGATCGATGCCAAGGAATCGGCCCACAACGTCGTGGTCCATGTTCAG
>Ga0315274_10016934_pt1 | contig 10292 bp, 12 predicted proteins | sample YL17G02_20_MG_FD_203700 | JGI IMG/M metagenome (GOLD analysis project Ga0315274, IMG submission 203700) | Sediment microbial communities from Yellowstone Lake, YNP, Wyoming, USA - YL17G02_20 | ecosystem: Environmental > Aquatic > Freshwater > Lake > Sediment | place: USA: Wyoming | collected... | reverse complement strand
GAGTGGGTGAGGAGGTTGGAGCAACCTTACATTGACAGGAACCATACATACCGATGACTTTAGTTAAGCCGGAACAACAGATTAAGGAGGAACATATTCCACTTGTACCGGCTGAGGAACAGGGAGGTGTTGGAGTTGGGGTGGGAGTCCCAGTCGGTTTTGGTGTAGCTGTAGGTCTGGGGGTAGGTGTCCGAGTAGGGATTGGTGTTGGTGTGGGAGTAGGAATGGGAATTGGACACATCTTACAGCAAGATCTTCCCGGTGTACAAGAACCTGTTCCGTAGCACTCACCGGAAGAGGCAGAACAGCCTTCGGGAGAACACCATTGACCGCTGATATTGCTACAGGTATAGTTGGGGGTTGGTGTTGGGGTTGATGTTGTACAACTTGAATCTTGGACAGGACCACAGCTAGCATAACCTGAACCGCAAGAACCCGAGCATTCACATTTCCATCCATTTGTGGATTTACTGCATTCTCCACAACCAACTGTGGTACACCAGTCACAAGGTGTACAAGGTGTTGGGGTTGAGCTACTACAGCTTAATTTCCATTCGCATAAACTCGAGTTGATTGAACATCCACTATAACTAGCACCCGGACATGTACCATTAGCACTGGGTAATTTATCGGCTGAGAGACCATCTTTAACACAACAGAGACCCGCCGCGGTTGGGATTGGCTGTAATCCGGGGCAGTTAACCCAACTTAAGTTTTCTTCCCATTTACAGACACTTTGATTATTACAGCTGGTTTTAGATATTCCCTTACAGGTATTTATGGAGCCGGCAGAATTGTTAGAAGGACAACAAACCCCATTAGTAGCAGGATTCGTGGTTGGTGTAGGAACAGAAGTCGGAGTTGAGGTAGGGTTGGCTTTGGGTTTGCAGACAGGACAACCAGTTGCCGGGCGGTAACAATATTCATTACTATTGCAGTCGCTGTCAAACTGACAGGGGTCCATGCAAGTAGTTGCTTTATTTCTGATGTCGTAATTGGCGTTTTGCTTGTTGACAACAACAGCACCGACTAAAAGAGAAACTACCAAGAATCCCAAACCGATTAAACTTAAGGGATCGATAAATCCCCGTTGTGTCTTTTTTTTAAGACATGCCACTAACAATTATTATATACGTTATTTTCTTTCCTGGTTGACAACCCAACCTTTTCCATGCAGAATAGGCACATGCGAAAATTTTATGTTCCTGCACTAGTTGTTATTGCGATTGGACTTGCCTTTTTTTCTGGAACCATGTGGCAGAAAGTCAGGAATTTGGAAAAAGGACCGACAACAGCAGAAGCAGATACGGCTCAAAAAACCGTACCGCTTTCCGTTGGAAACATCAAAAAAATGGCCAAGGATCTAAAACTTAACGAAAAGCAGTTTAATAAATGTTTGGACGATGGAAAGTTTGCGGAGGCGGTAAAAAATGACATTGCTTATGGGCAAACAGTTGGGGTACAGGGAACTCCGGCGTTTTTTATCAACGGTAGATTTTTAGGCGGTGCTTTTCCATTTGCTTCGTTTAAAGAAATAATTGACAGAGAATTAGACGGTAAAGGATCAAATAATTACAAAACCTATTCTAAGGATTTACAAGGTGCCGCCGAACAAAAAGATCAAGCTGGTAATCCATCACCAGCATTTATTGCCACCGCTAAAGACATTATTATATCGGGATCACCTGTTTTGGGAGACCCTAATGCTAAAGTTACTCTAATCGAATTTTCAGATTTTGAGTGTCCGTTTTGCGCAAGGCATTTCGCTCAAACATACCCGGAGATTAAGAGTAATTATATAGACAAAGGTACTGTAAAATTGGTATTTAAGAATTACCCATTGCCGTTTCACTCATCGGCCCAGAAAGCAGCCGAAGGCGCGGAGTGTGCAAAAGAACAAGGTAAATTTTGGGAGATGCACGATAAGCTTTTTATGGCCTCAGGAAGCTCTCAATAATTTTGTAAGCAATTACTGCAGCTGATCCCCAAACATTAAAACTTTAGATATTTTTCTAATTTCTTCAATGCAGAAAATGGTAGAATAAAATATGGCCTTGCCCGATGAAGTAATTCTTGATTTAGTAAAAAAAAGCGCGGTTTTGAGCGACGCTGCTTTGAAAAAAGCCGAGGACTATGCAGTCAAAACGCGTTCCCCGAGTTTGGTTACGGCTTTTATTGAGAGCGGTGTTATAACCGAGGAGCAGTTGGGAGCAATTATCGCCGGTTATTATAAAGTTCCTTATATTTCTCTTTCAAAAGTTACAATTCCGGAGGGTGTCACACACATAATTCCCGAAAAAGTGGCCAGACGCCATAAAGCATTTGCTTTTGCAAGGGATTCGCAGGGTATTAAAGTGGCGATGGCTGACCCGACCAATAAAACTCTTCTTGCTTTTGTTGCCAGGAAAACGGGGGAGCGGGCAATAACGTATTATGCTGACCCCAAAGAAATTGAAGGAACGATCCAGCTTTATAAAAAAGGTCTGCAAAAAACAATAGATGAGCTTTTAAAAGAACAGGTGAGGTTGGCCACTGCCGTTCGGGCAAGCGAAATTCCGATAATTAAAATCGTCGACGAGCTTGTCAACGCCGCTTATCAGGATAGAGCCAGTGATATCCACATCGAGCCGGAAGAAAAAACTTCGTTAATCAGATTCCGTGTTGACGGTGTTTTGCAGGACGTTTTGAGAGTTCCTAAAGATCTTCATGACCGGATTATTTCGAGAATTAAAGTGCTTTCGAATCTTAGAACAGATGAACATATGAGTGCCCAGGACGGAAAAATGATGGCGGTGCTTGAAGAAGAAAATCTGGATATCCGTGTATCAATTTTGCCAATCACCTATGGCGAAAAAGCCGTATTAAGACTTCTTTCTTCAAGGAGTAGGGAATACACCCTAAGTGATTTGGGAATGAACCCCACCGACTTGCAAAAAGTTACCAATGCTTTTAACAAAAGCTATGGGATGATTCTTTCAACTGGCCCTACGGGAAGCGGGAAAACGACCACAATTTATGCGATTTTAAAAATTTTGAATACCCGGGACAAAAACATCATGACTATCGAGGACCCTGTGGAGTATAGAATAGGAGGTGCAAACCAGGTCCAGGTAAACGCTAAAACCAACCTAACTTTTGCAAACGGACTGCGATCGATTCTTAGGCAGGATCCCAATATCATTTTTGTCGGCGAGATAAGGGATTCGGATACGGCGGCAATTGCGGTTAATGCGGCCTTGACCGGACATTTGGTGCTTTCTACCCTGCATACCAACGATGCCGCGACTGCGATCCCGCGTCTATCTGATATGAAAATTGAACCGTTTCTTGTTGCCTCAACTGTAAACATTATTATTGCCCAGAGGCTGGTGCGCCAGATTTGCAACTCCTGCAAGGTTCAGCAGGAAATGCTGATGACGGATATAACCAAGCATTTTTCGCAGGAACTTGCAGTGAAGCATTTTGGAAATAAGTCAGTGATAATAGTACATAAGGGCACGGGGTGCAAAATTTGCAGACAAACAGGGTACGTTGGCCGACTTGGTCTTTTTGAGGTTTTGGAAGTTACCAAGGGTATTAGAAAACTTATTACCGACAAGGCGGATGCAGATTTAATAAATAGAGCGGCGATAGGTGAAGGTATGAGAACAATGCTTAATGACGGACTGCAAAAAGTTGCAGACGGACTGACAACTTTTGAAGAAGTATTGAGAGTGACAAAAGTAGAATCTTTGTAAAAAAAGTATGACAAACGAAAAGGTAAAGTTATCGAACGGGGATAAGATAGGGCTTATCAGCAATCTTTCCACAATGTTTTCTGCCGGAATTCCGATTTTGGATGCAGTAAGAAGCATGGAGGAGGATTCAAAAGGAGGAACGAAGATAATTCTTGATACCATGATGGAGGACATTACTCAAGGCAAGCATATTTTTGCTTCTTTGGAAAAATTTCCACAGGTTTTTGATAAAGTCACCGTGAACGTGATTAAAGCGTCAGAAGAGGCGGGAACGCTTGATATTACTCTAAAGGACCTGCGGGAAAATATCAGGAGACAGAATGAGTTTAGCGACAAAATTAGATCAGCACTTATTTACCCGATGTTTATTATCGTCCTTTTCTTCCTGGTTCTTCTGGTTAATTTGATTTATGTCATACCAAAAATCGCACAAGTTTTTAAAAATCTAAGAGTACCCTTGCCGCTTCCGACAAAGATCTTGATATTTATGTCGGACTTGATGCTTAAATATACCTATCCGTTTTTGGGCGGTGTTGCAATAACCGGGATTATTCTATACTTTCTTTTTACAAAAAAGAGGAACGCGATACTTAATATTATATATTCTTTACCCTTGATTTCAGAATTGGTAAAACTTATCGATTTGACCCGTTTTTCCAGGAGCTTGCACCTTCTTCTCTATGCCGGGATTCCTATTACAGGAGCTCTGGAACTGGCAGAGGATGTTGCTGCCAGGCGCGATACCGTCAAAGTTATTCAAAAAAGCAGGGAGTTGGTATTGGGTGGCAAACCCTTTTCTGAAGGACTTAAGACTGGAAAAGGATATATTCCTTCACTGATGATTAAACTTGTGGAAGCCGGCGAAAAAACCGGGTCTTTGGATAAATCCCTGCAGGACGTTTCCGAATATTTTGATTACCAGGTAACAAGAACACTGGCCACATTAACGGCTCTTTTGGAGCCAATTATGTTGGTGGTGGTCGGAATTATTGTGGGTGGGCTTATGATTTCGATAATTGCTCCAATTTACGGACTTATTAGCCAGGTCGGGAACATGAGATAAGCAGAGCTTGTCATATGATGATGAGGAAACTTGAAAGTGGTTTTACCTTAGTTGAACTAACTGTAGTTATTGGAATCGTTTTGGTTCTTTTCGGTCTAAGCTGGATAAATTTTACTTCACTGCCTTCACGGGCAACTCTGCAAACTGATTCAGTCGCCTTAATTAATGACCTGAAATCTCAACAGATGCTGGCAATGACGGGGGATACGGGTGGCAGCGGGATAGAAAGTGATTATGGAGTCCATTTTGAGACCACAACTTACACCCTTTTTAAGGGGGATACTTATACCCCCGGTGCTGCCGGAAACTTTACGGTTGATCTGGAAAACGCCAACTTGAGTTTTACTGGCGTTTCATTCTCAGGAAACGTAATTATTTTTACAAAAGGAAGCGGTGATGTAACTCCAGGTCAATTTTCAATTACCGATGCACTTTCGGGCACTGTTAAAACTATCAAATTAAATAAATATGGCGCGACAACGAACTAAATTCATTAAAGGTGTAGTTTTAGTTGAACTTTTGGTCGCTTTTGGGTTAGCTTCAATTCTTTTGCCCGCCCTTCTTACCGGATTTGTTGGGGCGACCCAAGGACGGGAGGTTTACGAGCAAAGAATTGCGGCGGCGGCCTTGGTTCGCGAGGCGGAAGAGGCGATTAGAAGTTTTAGAAATGAAGCTTGGAGCAATGTTGCAAGCCTTGCTCCCGGGACTAATTATTATCCATCGGTATCGGGCCCAAAGTGGACACTCTCGACCGGAAGCGAAACGATTAATGATTTTACGAGAACAATAGTTGTAAGTGATGTTTACCGAGATCCTACTCAAAATCAAAAGATTGTTACTCAAGGTTCGCCTAATGCGACTCTTGACCCTTCGACTCGGCAGTTTTTAATCACCGTTTCTTGGTCGGGATTTTTTACACGGTCAATTACTTCAAGTTTATATATCACAAGATACGGAAATACGTCCCTTAGTGAAACCCAAACCGTTTCCGCCCCGGGAGGGGGTTTCGGGGACTGGTGCAAACCCGTTGGTCCGTTGGTAACCGATGTTAATCTAGACCGCAAGGGGCATCCAACCACCATCAGGGCATTCGAATCTCTTGATGGAACCGGAAATAGGATCTTGGCAGGAACCGGTGCGAGTGCTGATGGGCCAGGTTTTACGAACATCAATATCATTGGAAATAGCCCCCCTGCCGCAACCCCATTGGGGGACTATGACGGAACTCCCCAGATAAAAGTAAACGGATTGGTTGGAGATACTCATTACGTTTTTTTGGCAACAGATGCCCAGGGAGTAGTAATTTTGGATTTAAGTGTAACGCCGTATCAACCAATTGGTTCTTTTAGTCCTAAAAATATGAAGAATGTAAACGATGTTTATGTGGTAGGAGATACGGGTTACGCAGTTACTACGGATAAATTTTACATTTTTAGTATTAGTAGTAACAGGAAAACAACCACTCAGATTGGTAATACCCCCCTATCCTTAGCAAATGGAGCGAAGGTTGTGGTTGATGCGAGTAATCAATATGCCTACGTTCCAAATCCGGATTCCGCGGGAGAACTTAAAATTATTGATGTTCATTCCCACCCGGGAAGTTTAACTGGTTCTGATGTAAAAAATGTTAATGTAGATGGGGGCGCGGGAAGAGACGTCTTTATTAATGCCGGGGCCAATAGAGCCTATCTTGCAACAGTAGCCTCTCTTACCCAGCCAGAGTTTTTTATTATTGATATTAAAGATAAAGGTAACCCTACGGTTATGCCTCAAGGAACTTATGATACTGACGGAATGGATCCACAGGGGGTTACTATAGTTTCTGGTGAAAGAGCCATCATGGTGGGAACCGGTGGACACGAATATCAGGTTTTTAGTATTGAGGGCGATAAGGTTTCTTTTTGCCAAAATCATGCTACAGGTGATGACTTTTTGAATATAGACACTGGAGTTTTTGCAGTTTCATCCGTTCTTCAAAAAACCGACCAGCACGCCTACTCATACATTGCAACTGGGGACTCCATTGCCGAAATAAAAATAATAGAGGGAGGGTCTGGAACTGGGGGAGTTGGGGGAAACGGTACTTATGAATCTCCCACCCTGCCGGTTCCTGATCCAGGGCACGACGTTGCTTTCAATAGCTTTACGGCAACGTCCGACCCTAATCTTTCCTACAAAATTTCTATAAAGCATGGAGTGGGGGGAAGCTGCTTACCAGTTACTTATTCAGACAGCGACTTTACCGCATTTGTTCCGGGAACTCTTCCCTTAACCACCATAGGAAACGGTTATGTTAACCCGGGGGAATGTCTCCGCTTTCGCGCAATTAATTCGGGAAGTTCGTTAGTTACATTTACAGCAAAGTTTAACTATTCACCATGAAAAATAATAAAGGAGTAACAATGGTTGAGCTTTTGATTTATATCGGCCTTTTGACATTATTTTTGACGGTTCTTACCACACTTTTTGTTTCCATTTTTAAGCTTCAGCTCACAACCCAATCAACTTCGAGTTTGACTCAAGATACACGATTTATTATTGCCAGAATGGGGTATGACATTGAAAACGCCACAAGTTTAGCAGTTCCTGATCCAACCCACTTGGAGTTTAACGAAACAAGTTCTTATTATGTGGATAGCGGCAACTTGATCTTAAAAATAGCGGGAGTGGGTAACAAACTCAACGGCCTTGATACAAACATAAATAGTATCAACTTTCAAAAAGTAAGCAACACTGTTCAAGTAATATTTACAATTAACTCAAATGTTATTGAGGAAAGCGGCCCACGAAGCCAAACTATTCAAACAACCTATGGATTACGGTAAAAACGAAAAGGGACAAACTCTAGTTGCCCTGCTTTTCTTTGTTATGGTGGGGCTGATTGTTACGGTTGCCGCAACAATCATTTTATTTACCAACTCCCTTGCCGCCCAAAAACTTTCGCAGGGGGAAGTTGCCAGGCAGCTCGCTGAAACCGGCGCAGAAAACGCGCTTTTGCAGTTATTAAGAAATAAAGACTATACAGGAGAAACGCTTACGGATATTGGGGGGGTAACCGGAGACAATGTGGTAATTACTGTTGATACTGATTCGGCAACGGGTCAAAAAGCTATTTTTTCAATTGCAGCATCGGGGAACTTTATAAGGAAGGTTGAGGTGATATATACCGCCAACGATGTTTTGACACCGCTGTCATGGAAGGAGATATACTAAAGTATGGCGCAAGATGTAGGAAGCCTAATATATTTAGAGAAAGATAGGCTGTTTTTCTGTAATAGTGAGAAAATTTATAAACTGGATTTCACTCCCCAGATTGCGCGCGACCTAGACGTTTTGAATGAAGATATGTTTATTAGTCTCGTTTTTCAATTTATCGACAGTGTCAAGGCAGCCCCCTCGCGATTTTTGATAGTGTTATCTGAATCAGTCCTTTTTAGCAACGATACTAAAGAACTGGATCTTGCCAAGATTGAAACAGAATTTCAGTCCTTTATTGATTTAGTTCCTTTTGACAGGGTCTTGTCCAAAAAATACCAGGTAGAAGGTAGTATAAGGATGTTAGCCACAAATGCGGATCTAATAAATACCATTTCTGATTCTTTTGAGCAAAGAGGATATGTAAATGATGGGGTGGTTCCCGCAACGATGTTCGGGCAATTTGGTGTCAGACGCGGCTTTGATTTGGCTACTGCAAATTACATGCTAAGAAACCAACAGCTTGCGAGAGGCAAGACCATGAGGGAGATGTCCTCCCAACCTGAAAGGAAAAGCGTATTTAAGGTAACAACGGGCAAAAACACAATGCTACCTTATTTGATAGGGGGGTTTGCCATAGCCCTTATCGGACTTTTAACCTTGATATTTTTGAGATAGAATCGTCGAGGTTCAGAATGGGTATTGACATAATCTTTTTGACATCTTAATGTTAATTAATGTCTAAGAGAAACTCCGGATTTACACTCATTGAGCTTTTGGTCGTTATTGGTATTTTGGGAATTCTTCTTGCAATAGTTTTAATCGCGATTAACCCCGCCCGTCAGTTCGCCCAGGCAAATAACACAGCCCGAAGAAGTGATGTAACAACACTTCTAAACGCGATTCATCAGTATTCAGCAGATAATAAAGGTAAGCTTCCTACTGGCATTCCAGTTGAGGATCCAGCTACACCGGCGAGTGAGGCGAAGGAAATAAGTAAAGCTGGGGCAGATATTTGTGCACTTATATCTCCGACCTATGTAGCTTCTTTGCCCACAGATCCAAAGTTGAATACGGCCGCGGTAACAGATTGTACATCCAGCTATGTTACTGGGTATGCTGTAGTTCAAGACGCAGCCGGAAGAGTGACTGTAGCGGCTCCAGATGCTGAAGCAATCGGAGGAGCGTCCGTTATAATTGCAGTAACCAGATAGAGACTTGGCTGGGTGATTTTTTGGCCGCCGAAAGGCGGTTTTTTTGTTGTTTCTAATAGTTCTCGAGGATTTTATATGCAATTACCGCGGCGCTTCCCCAAACATTAAATGATTTATTGATTCCAAACATGGGAAGCTCGACTATAATATCTGATTTATCTAGTACTTCTTTAGATATTCCATCCGTTTCATGGCCGACTACAATTGCAATGGGGAAGTGAATTTTTGTAGAAAGTAGACTGTAGGGCGTAGAACGTGGGGATTGCTCAACGGCAATTATTTGTACGCCCTGCCCCCTTAGTTCTTTGATTACACTAAGTGCAGAATCGTACTTGGCCCAAGAGACCCATTCCTCTGTGCCCACGGCCGATTTGTGAATTTTGGATGATGGCGGATATTCCATTTCTCCGCAAAGAAATACCTTTTCGGCCGCGATGGCGTCGGCTAATCTAAAAAGCGAACCGATGTTATAAGTATCAATAACCCTATCTGCCACAATATAAATTGGATTTCTTTTTATTTCCTTAAAGTTTTCTTTTGTAGGCTTGGTTTTTCTTAACTGCCTTGCATTTAATTTAACCATAGGCATATTCTAGCATTTAGCTTCAGAGAATGATAGAATTTGTACATTGGCGCTACAACACACGGTGTGTGGTGCTATCGCCGAATTAATTGAGGCGCTATCGTCTAACGGTTAGGACGGCACCCTTTCAAGGTGTAAATTTGGGTCCGACTCCCAGTAGCGTCACCTCGTATGACTCGGTGTAAACACCTAACGAGGGTTTACCCTGGGATTATATCGAAGGGCCGCTAGCTCAATGGTAGAGCACTTGCCTTTTAAGCAAGGTGTTCTGGGTCCGATCCCCAGGCGGCTCACCTCGCCAAGTCTGACTTGGCTCGGTGCAAGCACATTTATTGCGGGGTCGTCTAATCTGGTAGGACAGTGGCCTTTGGAGCCATTAATTCTTGGTTCAAATCCAAGCCCCGCAGCACTTCGGCTGGCGCTCAGTGTAAGTAAGTTGGTACTTAATGCGACCAATATTTGGTATTATAAAAATATGACAGTTGTTCCTAGTGACGTTT
>Ga0315274_10016933_pt1 | contig 10292 bp, 6 predicted proteins | sample YL17G02_20_MG_FD_203700 | JGI IMG/M metagenome (GOLD analysis project Ga0315274, IMG submission 203700) | Sediment microbial communities from Yellowstone Lake, YNP, Wyoming, USA - YL17G02_20 | ecosystem: Environmental > Aquatic > Freshwater > Lake > Sediment | place: USA: Wyoming | collected... | reverse complement strand
CAACGTCCTGGGCGACGTGTTCCCGGCGAATCAGTTGGAGAAGATGATCCGCGACATGTACGCCCACAACCAGATGACCGAGGAGATCATCAAGCAGCGCATCGTTGAGGACGTGGACATCTCCCGGTTCGAGCACATCACAAAATGCACCTTGGAGCTTCTTGCCAAAAAGGAGCTCAACCTCTCCGCCATCATTGGCAAGTCCGCCGAGGCCAAGGAACGCCGCCTGGTGCCCGAGGTCATCGAAGACTTCTTCGTCCAGGCCGCCCCCACCTCCGGCATCCAGCCCAAGGAAACCAGGGACGACTCCAAAATCTACCGTATCGGCCGCGTTCCCCGCCAGCTCTGGCCCATCGGCGACCGCCTCGAACCCCGCTTCGGCAAACTCGGCCACGAATACAAAAACATTGTCTTCGACAAGCAACTCCTGCCCAAAGACCCCACTCTTGAGTGGGTCACCCCCGGCCACCCGCTGTTTGAAGCGGTCCGCGAGGACCTCCTGGAAAACGCGGCCCCGGACCTTCAGCGCGGCAGCATCTTTTACGACCTCCACGCCACCGCCCCCTACCGCCTCGATTTCTTCGCTGCCTCAGTGAAAGACGGTCGCGACAATCAACTCCACCGCCGCCTGTTCGCCGTCCAGACCGAGCAAGCCGGCCGCATGAGCGTCAAACAGCCCACTGTCCTCCTCGACCTCGCCGTCGCTCCCCAGCCGGCGCAAGCGCCGACAAGCGACGGTTTGCCCGACCGCACGGCCGCAGAGCAGTTCCTGATTCAGAACGCCCTCAATCCCATGCTCGCGGAAGTCACCACCCAGCGGGCCAAGGAAACGCAAACCATCACCCGCCACATCGAAATCAGCCTCAATGAACTGATCAATCGCCAGCAGGTCCGCCTCGGAGAGCTCTCTGAAATGCAGGAGCGGGGAGACACCTCCCAGCCGTTGGCCGCCAACATCAAGCAAACCGAGGATCGTATCGACGAGTTGAATGCCCGGTTGGAGCATCGGCGCGCCGAGCTGGAGCGCGAGCGCGAATGTATGATCGGCGACATCCAGCACGTCGCGCGGGCCTGGGTCCTTCCGCACCCGGAGCGCCTGTCCCCGGCTATCGCCCCGATGGTAAGCGACCCCGAAATCGAGCGAATCGCCGTGGAGTTCGCCACGCGGCACGAGGAGGCCCAGGGCCGCATCGTTGAGAGCGTGGAGAAGGATAACCGCGGCTTTGACCTCATCTCGCGAAGACCCCACCCGGAAGACCCGAAGACCGCCATTGACGTGCGGTTCATTGAGGTCAAAGGGCGTGCTGGCACGGGCGAAATCGCCTTGACTTCCAACGAATACAACACCGCCAAACGCCTCAGTAAAGATTACTGGCTGTACGTCGCTTTCCACTGCGCCACGGAACCGTCGCTGAACATACTTTGCGACCCGTCCACGCTGGACTGGCAGGCCGTCACGAAGATTGAGCACTACCGCTTGCGCCAGGATTCCATCGCCCACCCGGTCGAATTGAAGGAAGACCCGACACCCTATCGATCAAACACATGAGCCGCCTAACATTACAATGGTTCAACCTCACTCAGCAGCAGGGCCAGGATTTGTGCCTGAAGATTCCGATTTACGAAATCTATAGCAGCATCATCGACCGGGCGTTTCCCGAACTCGTCCACATCGGCTGGCGGCAAAGCACGAAAGGCACATGCTTTACCTACATCAAGTCGATCACCCCGGAAGAGCAGGAACGCATCAACGGCTTTCTCCAACTGCTGCATGACGTTCGCTGTCTCACGTTGACCCAGCACCTTGCACCGCACTTCCAACGTGAGCTCGACGAGGGTTACGCCCTCGATTTCAATTTTCAACCGAACGTCTTCCCGCTCGCTTACACCGAGGCAGGCACGCTGGAGCACCTTGCCAAGGAACAGCGGAATCCCGCCGCCGTTGCGGAGCTTGTGCGCCGGCTGGCGGAGGTTATTCAGCGACATCCCACGCTGAGCCGTGCCGACGTGATCGTTCCCATGCCGCCCCGCCCGTCCAAGACCTCCCATCTCCCTGTCGAGTTGGTGGCGGGCATCGGGCAAACCCTGGCACGGCCCGTCGGCCTGAGCCTCACCAAGGCCGAGCATCCCAAGCTGCGCTCCCTCCCGATCCAACAGAAGCTGTCCACGCTCGCGGGCGTGTTCACATTGGCCGAATCCGTGCGGGACAAAACCATTCTGGTCATTGACGACCTCTACCAATCCGGCGTAACCGCGTGGTCGCTGGCCAGGTTCCTCAAATCGAACGGCGCCCGCGAGGTTTATACTCTCGCTTGCGTCAAATCGTGGAGCGATACTGACAACGTGTGATGCGTGAACCGCCGAGCATTCAATTCGTTGCCTTCTGCCTCCAGCAAGCGCCAGGGGTGGGTGCCGTCACTCTACGCTGTGTCCTCTCCCGGCTGGTGCGGGAACGCCTCACGCCTGAAGAATTTCTTGAACTCCCTGACCAGGCTCTCCAATCCCGCTACGGCCTGAAGCCGCCTGCAGTGGCCGCGCTCCGCGTCCCGGACCGGGACACGATGGAGACTTGGGAACAACTCCGTCGCGACTTCGCGAAAGTTCTCGTGGTGGGACAGTCTGAATATCCACAACGGCTCAGCCATCTCCTGCACGACAACGCACCTCCCGTCCTTTTCGCGCTGGGCAACGTCGATATTTTTCAAAGCCCGGCCGTTGGATTCTGTGGGGCGCGCAATGCGTCGGAGAAAGGCATCCAAGTCGCCCATGAGTGCGCCCGTCTGCTGGCGGAACAAAAAATCAACGTCGTCAGCGGCTACGCCCACGGGGTTGACCTCGCAGCACACCGATCCGCCTTGGAGGCCGGCGGCACGACCACGCTGGTTTTGGCCGAGGGCATCCAGCACTTCCGGTTGAAGGGCGAACTGCGCGGCTTGGTCGCCGAAGGGGACTTCTCCGGACTGCTGGTCGTTTCCGAGTTTCCTCCCGGCCTGCCCTGGCGCGCACACAACGCCATGACGCGCAACCGCACCATTTGCGCCTTGGCGAACGCGATGATTGTCATCGAATCCGGATTGGAAGGCGGCACGTTCCAGGCCGGCAAGACAGCTCTGGAGTTGGGCGAACCATTGTTCTGCATCGAATACGCCGAGCCGTCGCCCGCCGCTGCCGGCAATCCCTATTTCCTGCAACACGGCGCGTTCAGCCTGAAACGCGCTCGCACCGGCCAGCCAAACCTTTCCAAACTTCTCTCCATCGTGCGCAATGGCGGCGATCCTGACCCTCAGCGTAAGCCTCAGAGCGAACTGCTGCTACGCGAAGAACCCAAGCCCTAGCAACTGACCTTCATGGCCCAAGCGTATCCTCGGCGTCTCATCGAAGTTGACCTGCCCATCAAACGCATTTTCTCCCAAGCGCGACGCATATTCGCCATTCGCAAAACCAAGAACCCAGCGGCAAAAGCATACTAGGAGCCTATGCCAGGACGAATATTTATCAGCTGCGGTCAAGACACCGACCCGGAGCGGCTCGCGGCTCGCGAAGCGGCCTCGTGGTTGAAATCCGAAGGATTTGATCCGTACGTCGCGATCAACGTCCAGAGCATTCCTGATCTGAACAAGGGAATCATTGACGAGCTGAAGCGCTCAGACTTTTTCCTTTTTATCAATTTTCGCCGGGAGATGCTCGGCGGCGGCAGCGCGGATCCAGTGTTTCGAGGGTCGCTTTACACCAACCAAGAGCTGGCCATTGCCTACGCGCTCGGATTCCACGAGATGATCTTTCTCAACCAGAGGTTTACCGAGCGTCGCGGCATGTTCGGCACCATCGTGTCTAATTCACCAGAATTTGACCGATACACTGAGCTCTTACCGGCCCTGCAAAACGCGGTGAGAGACGCTGACTGGAGGCCAACCTTTAGCAGGAATCTCGTGCCCGCGTCGGTAAGATGGAGCGACCCGGTGCAATACGCTGATCACACAGTGTGGCTTGGCCATAACGACAATCGGAAGACCACAAAAACCCTAATTCTCTCCCTCGCAAACCAGCGCCATGACCGCGGCGCTATCGCCACAACCATGCGCCTGAAGTCAGTCACCGACTCAACCGGACGAGAGATCCCACTCGACGACACTACCTCGCTAAAGGTCACGGGCCACATGCAAGGCTACAGTCAAATAGTCTGGCCAGAAAGCTCCGGGGAATTTGACCTTCTCGCGCTCGACCTAACGCTCCCCGAACACCTCTTCCTCCTGAGTATTCGAGATCTCAGCCCGCGCCGCCCGGTTATTTCCGCCAAAGGCGACTACCGAGTTGTTTTCCAGGCATTCGCAGAGGGCTTCCCGATTGTTGACATACTCGTAGCCTTAACCGTAACGGGGAATGATAGCCCCGTCGCCACGCTTGTCGCCTCGTGAATCAGTATCCCAAACGCCTCATCGAAGTTGACCTGCCCATCAAGCGCATCTCCGCGCACGCGAGGCGAGAGAAGTCCATCCGGCACGGCCACATCTCCACGCTTCACATCTGGTGGGCGCGGCGGCCGTTGGCGGCGTGTCGGGCGGTGATTTGCGCGGCGCTCTGGCCCGACCCGGCGGACGAGCAATGCCCGGGCGTTTTCCGCACCGCCGCCGTCCGCATCATCCTCGACTTCGCCCGCAAGGTCACGACCGACACCAAGCTCGCCAACGAGCATTGCTCCCCCGAAAACTTCAAACTCTGGCAAGAGCTGACGTCCCCTTCAGCCTCCAGCCTTCAGCCTTTAGACTTGCGCCAGGCCCTCCTCGACTTCATCGCCGACTTCGCCAACTGGGACAACTCCACCGTCCGCGAATATCTCGATACCAGCCGCGCGCTCACCCAGGCCGCGCACGAGGCGCTGGGCGGCGCGCCCGGCACCCGACCGCTCGTTGTGGACCCGTTTTGCGGCGGCGGCTCCATCCCGCTCGAAGTCCTGCGCGTGGGGGCGGACGCCTTTGCCAGTGACCTCAACCCCATCCCCGTCCTGCTCAACAAAGTCGTGCTCGAATACATCCCCAAATACGGCCAGCGTCTCGCCGATGAAGTCCGCAAATGGGGCGAGTGGATCAAGCGCGAGGCCGAGAAGGAATTGGCCGAGTTCTACCCCAAAGACCCCGACGGCGCGACGCCCATCGCCTATCTCTGGTCGCGCACCATCCAATGCGAAGGCCCAGGCTGCGGTGCCGAAGTCCCACTCATCCGCTCCCTCTGGCTGGCCAAGAAAGCCAACCGCTCCGTAGCCCTGCAACTCGTGCCCCGACCTGGGGCAGACGCCAGAGATCAGAGGTCAGAGGTCAGAGATCAGGGGCCAGGAGTGGACTTCCAAATCATCGTCAAACAACGCGGCGGCTGGGTGGACCAGGACGACCCGAAAACCATAATCGAAGACCCAAAGTTCGACGGCACGGTCAAACGCGGCTCCGCCACTTGCCCGTGCTGTGGCTACACGACGCCGGTGGCGCGCGTTCGGGAGCAGTTCAAGAAACGGTCGGGCGGTGCCAACGATGCCCGACTTCTTAGCGTAGTGCTGACCCGCCCGGACTTGCAGGGTCGCAGCTACCGTCTCCCAAGGGACAGCGACATCAAAGCCGTTCAAGATGCGGCTGCTGAGTTGACGAGACGGATAAGGACGCACAAGGGGGCCCTCAGTCTGGTGCCGGAGGAGACGACAGAACATTATCATTCCTTTGTGAATCGAGGACCAATCTACGGGATGAGTAAATGGGTCGATTACTTCACCCACCGCCAGGCCTTGGCGCTCACCACGCTTGTCAAACTGACGGTTGAAGTTGGTCGCAAATTGGTGTCGGATGATCCGGAACTCCCGAAGGCAGTCCAAACGGTGTTGGCTTTGGCCGTAGACAGACAAGTCGACGCAACAACGTCGTTGTGCAGATGGCACGTGACGGGAGAAAAGCATACAGGGACATTCGGCAGGCAAGCTCTGCCGATGGTTTGGGATTTCTCTGAAGTCCAGCCTTTCTCCGATTCAACAGGTGGATTTGCCGGAGCACTCACGTGGGTGACCAAGGTGCTGAGTTCCGGTGTTGGTGCCTTTAGGTCTAATAGTGGACAGGTCTCACGAGCTTGCGCCACAGAGCACCCGCTTCCAAACGATTCTGCCAATGTGTTATTCACCGACCCTCCCTATTACTTCTCAGTACAGTACGCCGATCTATCGGATTTTTTCTTCGTCTGGCTCCGACGATCCCTCGGTAACTGCCATCACGACCTCCTATCCTTCGATGAGACGCCGAAGGAACGAGAGATCATCGTGCAATCCCCCGGCCACGAGTTTGCTGCGACCGGGAAGAATAACGCGTTCTATGAACGGATGATGTCCATCGCACTGGCGGAAGGCCGGCGAGTCCTTGCCCCCGATGGTATCGGCGTGGTGGTCTTCGCCCACACCGCGACGGCAGGGTGGGAGGCTATGCTCGGGGCGATGATTGAAGCCGGGTGGATCATCACCGGGTCTTGGCCCATTGACACCGAAATGGCGGCTCGTGTGATCGCCCAAGGTCGCTCGGTGCTTGCCTCCTCTGTCCATCTGGTTTGCCGCCCGCGCGAGCATCCCGACGGCTCGGTGCGAACGGATGAAGTCGGCGACTGGCGCGACGTGCTGGCCGAGTTGCCTCCCCGCATTCACGACTGGATGCCGCGCCTGGCAGAGGAAGGAGTCGTGGGCGCGGACGCCATCTTCGCCTGTCTCGGCCCGGCCCTGGAAGTCTTCTCCCGCTATTCGCGCGTGGAGAAGGCCAGCGGCGAGCCCGTCCCGCTCAACGAATACCTGGAGCAGGTCTGGGCCGCCGTCGCCAAGGAAGCCCTCACCATGATTTTCACGGGCGCCGACGCCACCGGTTTCGAGGAAGACGCCCGCCTCACCGCCATGTGGCTCTGGACGCTGAAGACAGACGAGAGCGGACAGGATTTACAGGATGAACAGGATGTTGATGCCGATGCTTCCGGAGAAAATCCTGTCAATCCTGTTAATCCTGTCAAAAAGGGCGGTTTCGTGCTGGAGTTCGACGCCGCGCGTAAAATCGCCCAGGGCCTCGGTGCGCACCTGGAGGACTTGGCCAGCCTCGTGGCTGTGGAGGGCGAAACCGCCCGCCTGCTCCCCGTGGCCGAGCGCGCCCGCGCCCTCTTCGGCAAGGACGAAGGCAAGGCCGCTCCCACCCGCCGCAAGCGCGAGCCGCAGATGGACCTCTTCAAGGCCCTCCAAGCCGACGACAACACCCAGGCCTCCTTCGGGGAGACCAAGGTTGAAGCCGTAGGCAAGACCGTCCTGGATCGCGTTCACCAGAGCATGATCCTCTTTGCCGCTAGCCGCAGCGAAGCGTTGAAGCGATTCCTGGTCGAGGACGGCGCCGGCAATGACCAGCGCTTCTGGCGTCTCGCTCAGGCACTCTCCGCCCTCTACCCCAGCACCACGGATGAAAAGCGCTGGGTAGACGGCGTGCTGGCCAGGAAGAAAGGTTTGGGGTTCTAGAAGCTCCTTTGCTACGATTCCACAGCCTCGAAGAGAGGTAACTATATGTTGAAAAGAATCTACGCAGACAACTTTCGCTGCTTGGTGAATTTCGAGCTGCGACTGGACATCATGAATCTGCTCCTGGGCGAGAATGGGACGGGCAAGACCACGGTTTTCGAAGTACTCTACCGGTTGCAGCAGTTTCTGTCAGGCAACGCCAAGGTGCTAAACGTCTTCCCCAGCAGCGAGTTGACGCGCTGGCAAGCCAGCCCCATCCAGCGCTTCGAGCTCGATCTCAGCGTCGAGGGGAAGCAATACGCCTACTCGCTCGCGATCGAACACGACGAAGATCGCCGAAAGGCACGAATCAAAAAGGAAAGCCTGCTCCTCGACGGGCAACCACTCTTCGAGTTCGAGGAGGGAACCGCCAAATTATATCACGACAATCTCACCCGAGGGCCCGAATACCCGTTCGACTGGACACAGTCCGGATTGGCCGTTCTCCAACCTCGGCCCGATAACAAGAAGCTGACTCGCTTTCGCACAGAGTTTGCCAAGATCATCGTCGCTTCCGTGCATCCGATGCGCATGTCTTCTGAAAGCCGTGAGGAGGCAAGCGCGCTTTCGCGGAACATGGAGAATTTTGTCTCTTGGTATCGTTACGTTTCCCAAGAGCACCAGGGCGCCATGTTTCAACTGTTCCAGGAGGTCGCAAAAGTCCTCCCTGGATTCAGCTCTTTCAGCCTGAAGGAAGCGGGTGAAGCGAAGGTTCTTAAGGTCCTAATGAAGCAGCCCGCCGGGAATGGCCGACAGCAGATAACCTTCGACTTCTCCGAACTCTCAGACGGTCAGAGATCCTTGATCGCCCTGTACTCCGTTCTCTTCGCGCTCAAGGACGAAGGCGTAAGCTTGTTCCTGGACGAGCCAGACAACTTCATTACCCTCCGAGAGCTTCAGCCTTGGCTGAGTGCCTTGAAAGACCTCACGGGCGAGGGAGTCGAGCAGGCAGTATTGATTTCTCACCACCCCGAAATCATTGATCAGCTCGCCATCCCGTCCGGCCGGTGGTTCGAGCGAGACACGAACGCCCCATCACGAGTGAGCGACCAGCCCAAGACGCAGGTGGACGGTCTGAAGCCATCCGAGGCGATGGCCAGGGGGTGGACCAAATGAGTGATCCCGTTCACACCATCATCCTGTGCGAGGATTTACAGCTTCGGTGTTTCATCCGGCGGTTCCTGCTCAAACGTGGTTGGCACGCGCGGCAAATCCGCGAGGTGGCCCTCCCGGCCGGTGGCGGAGCAGGCGTGACGTGGGTGCGGAAGAACCTTCCTAACGAACTGCAGGCCTACCGCAGCCGAAATGCTCTCGCAGAAACATGCTTGGTCGTAGGGTGCGACGCGGACGACAAGACGGTGGAGGGCAGAATCCAAAGGCTGACGGAGGCCTGCACGGCGGCAGGTGTTCCATTCCGAACCAACGATGAGCGCGTTGCTCTCGCGGTCCCTAAGCGCAACATCGAGACCTGGCTGGCTTACCTGCGCGGGACGGTCGTGAACGAAGAGGACGCTTATCCGAAGTACAAGCACGAGAGCGAGTGCAGAAATCAGGTCGCTCACCTCGACGAGATGAGTCAAAAACAGCATTTGGAACCCGAACCGCCACCGCCCTCACTGGTTCTCGCCTGCGAAGAATTCAAACGCATCCGGCAGTAGTTCCCGCCTATGTCTCTCAAGCCCTGGTACAAAGTCGTAACGCCCCGCGAGGATCTCCGCGATGGCAAGCCCCTCGACGCCGCCGAGTTCGCCGTCCACCTGGATGACGTGCGCAACAATTGCGCCCCGCCGGATTACCAGAAGCCGGACCGGTTCTTCGCGCGGACCTACCTGACGAGGAACCTGTCCACGCTCGCCGCCGAAGTTATCCGCCGTCTCTCCGGCCAGCGCACCGAGACTAGCGCGGTGTTCAACCTCGCCACCCAGTTCGGCGGCGGCAAGACGCACGCACTCACGCTCCTTTACCATCTCGCCCGGAATGGCGCGGCCTCGCACAAATGGGCCGGCGTGCCGCAGTTGCTTGCCGCTGCCGGCGTAAAGCAAGTGCCCAAAGCCGCCACAGCCGTCTTCGTCGGCACCGAGTTTGACTCGATCAAAGGCCGCGGCGCGGAGGGCGAACCGCTTCGCAAAACACCGTGGGGCGAAATCGCCTGGCAACTAGGCGGCGAGAAGGCGTTCATGCTCGTGGAGGAACACGAGAAGACCAAAACCGCCCCTGGCGGCGAGGTCATCCGCCAGCTTTTTCCCAAAGATAGGCCCAGCCTGATCCTTCTGGACGAGTTGATGAATTACGTCAGCCGCAATCGCAAGAGCGGCCTGGGCACACAGCTTTACCACTTCCTCCAAAACCTCTCAGAAGTGGCACGCGGCTTGGATGGCGTAGTGCTGGCCGTTTCTATCCCGGGTTCGGAAATGGAGATGACGGCGGAGGACCAATCCGATTACGAGCGGTTCAAGAAAATGCTCGACCGCTTGGGCAAGGCCATCGTCATGTCCGCCGAGGCGGAAGCTTCAGAAATCATCCGCCGCCGGCTGTTTGAGTGGGACGAGCGTGCCATCAACAGCGAGGGCAAGGTGCTGCTTCCCAAGGAGGCGATTGAAACCTGCAACGAGTATGGCGACTGGGTCGTGGACCATCGCCAGCAGTTGCCCAACTGGTTCCCGCTCGACAGCGCCCGCGAGCAGTTCGCCGCCACCTATCCCTTCCACCCCACCGCCATTTCCGTCTTCGAGCGCAAATGGCA
>Ga0315274_10016932_pt1 | contig 10292 bp, 3 predicted proteins | sample YL17G02_20_MG_FD_203700 | JGI IMG/M metagenome (GOLD analysis project Ga0315274, IMG submission 203700) | Sediment microbial communities from Yellowstone Lake, YNP, Wyoming, USA - YL17G02_20 | ecosystem: Environmental > Aquatic > Freshwater > Lake > Sediment | place: USA: Wyoming | collected... | reverse complement strand
CAAGCTTCGCACTCCAGAATGAGGACGCGGCCTTCCTTGTTGATATGGGTGTCCGGACGGTCGCATTCCGAGCAGAGAACGAAGGTGTCAGTATAGGAAACGATGCGGTCGGCTATCTGGATCGGGGTCAGCTTCGCTTTCAGGATGAGCCTCCGGCCCTCAACGTGACCAGGGGTTCCAAGCTCTCGCAACAGATATTGTACGAGGTGCTCTGGCTCCCGGCGCAACGAATCCACGATGTCGCCGAAGTTGCGCACCACCGTGGTCTTGCCCTCCTGGAAGACGTCTGGCTCGGGGACAGTGAAGCGCTCGTGCTTCTCGATGGTCTCGGGCAGCTTCTCCTTGGCCCGGTCGAGCAGGGATTGGTAATCGTCATTGGACATGTTTATCGAGCCCCTCTAAAACCCCTTTGCATATAAACATATCGAGCGGGGCGATGAGTCTGGCTCAGCTCCCGTACCTGTGTCTCACGGCCGCCTGCACCAGGCCGAAGTGCAACGGCGAAGGCTTGCCTGGCCGGGACTTGAACTCCGGGTGGAACTGCGAGGCCACAAAGTAGGGATGATCTGCCATTTCCGCGATCTCCATCTTCACCCCGTCCGGGGAGCGTCCGGTGAACTTCCATCCGCTCGATTCCAGCTTCTCGATGTACTTGGGGTTCACTTCGTATCGATGGCGGTGGCGCTCCATGATCAAGGTCTTGCCGTAGAGCTCGAACGCCTTTCCTTCCTCGGCCACCACCACCGGCTGCGCCCCCAATCTCATCGTGGCTCCTTTTCGCTTCACATCCCTTTGCTCTGGCAACAGGTCGATGACCGGATAAGGCGTTTCGGGATCGATCTCCGCGGTGTTCGCTCCCTCCATACCCAGCAGGGTGCGGGCGATCTCGATGGTGGCGATCTGGAATCCCAAACACACCCCTAGGTAGGGGATCTTGCTTTCCCGGGCGAATCTCGCCGTCAGGATCTTGCCTTCGATGCCCCTACTTCCGAAACCTCCGGGAATGAGAATGCCGTCCGCCTTCGCCAGCTCCGGGGTGATGCCCTTCTCCTGGACTATCTCCGAATCAACGAACACCATCTCCACCTTGGCGTCCAGCTCCGCGCCGGCATGGTGGAACGCCTCGTGATGCGAGATGTACGAATCGCCCAGGTGTATGTACTTGCCGACGCACGCTATCTTCACCGTACGGGTCGGATTGATGATGCGACCGGTGAAGTCCTTCCACCAGGTGAGGTCCTGCTCCCCTCCTTCCAGCTTGAGGCGCTTGAGGACGTAGTCCGTCAGGCCTTGCTCCTCCAGGATGAGAGGCACTTCATATATCGAGCGCGCGTCCGGCGCGGATATCACCGCCTCCAGCGGGACGTCGCAGAACAATGAGATCTTGCGCTTGATGCCATATTCCAGCGCCTCGGTCGCCCGGGCTACGATCACATCCGGCTGGATGCCTATCGCTCTAAGTTCCTTCACCGAGTGCTGGGTCGGCTTGGTCTTTTGCTCCCCCACCGTTCCCAGGATCGGCACCAGGGTGGTGTGCACGAACATGCAATGCTCGCCCCGCCCCAGTTCAGTGTTCATTTGACGGACCGCTTCCAGGAACGGCATGGCCTCGATGTCGCCGACCGTTCCTCCCAGCTCGACGATGCAGACATCCGCCCCAGTGGCCTCCGCCACGGTGCGTATCATGCATTTGATCTCGTTGGTTATATGGGGCACGATCTGCACGGTCTTCCCTAGGAACTCGCCCGTGCGCTCCTTCTCGATGACCGAACGATATACTTTCCCGGTGGTGATGTTGTGATCGCTAGTGAGATTGATGTCCAGGAAGCGCTCGTAGTTGCCCAGGTCCAGGTCCACCTCGCCTCCGTCGTCCAGTACGAACACCTCGCCGTGCTCGAAAGGGTTCATCGTGCCCGCGTCTATGTTCAGGTAAGGATCGATCTTGAGGGCGGTGACCTTTAGGCCTCGAGACTTCAGAAGACGGCCAACGGACGAGGACGTGATCCCTTTCCCCAATCCAGAAATGACGCCCCCCGTGACAAAAATATACTTCATCGGGTTCACGGGAATGGGGGATTCCCTTGAGCCTATTTATCACTTGCCACCGCTCTTCGCCTTTGGAGTTCTCTGGCCATGTGCAGGGCGAATGCTAATCGACGAACAGAAAGAAAACACGGATGACGCTCGATGATCAATTTGGTGCTTGATGTCCTGCCAGGGAATTGGTTGGGGAGGCACTTAAGCCTCCCCTTGCACGTAGGAGGTGATCCATCTGCAGGTTCCCCTACAGATACCTTGTTACGACTTAGCCCTCCTTGCAGAATCTCAGTTCGAAAACCCCAAAAAGAGATCACCTTACTGAAACCCTACTCGGGTGGCTTGACGGGCGGTGTGTGCAAGGAGCAGGGGCATATTCACCGCTTGATGTTGACAAGCGATTACTACGGAATCCAGCTTCATGAGGGTGAGTTACAACCCTCAATCCGAACTACGATTGGGTTTCGAGATTACCTTCACCTTTCGATGTTGGAGCCCATTGTCCCAACCTTTGTAGCGCGCGTGTAGCCCAGGAGATTCGGGGCATACGGACCTACCGTTGACCTCTCCTTCCTCTGACTTAGCGCCAGCGGTCCCACTAATGTGCACTCCCTCCGGAGAGAAAGTTAGCAATTAATGGTGAGGGTCTCGTTCGTTATCTCACTTAAGAGAACGCCTTACGGTACGAACTGACGACGGCCATGCACCACCTCTCGAAAAATCAGGCAAGGTCATCAGCCTGGCCTTCATGTAATCGTCGCTCCTGGTGAGTTGTCCGGCGTTGAATCCAATTGAACCGCACGCTCCTCCCGTTGCGGTGCTCCCCCGCCAATTCCTTTAAGTTTCATCCTTGCGGACGTACTCCCCAAGCAGCAGGCTTAACAACTTCTCTCCGGCACTGGGCGCCCACAAAGGACCCCCAACACCAAGCCCGCAGCGTTTACACCCTGGACTACCGGGGTATCTAATCCCGTTTGCGCCCCAGGGCTTCGTCCCTCACCGTCGAATTCGTTCTAGTCAGACGCCTTCGCCACCGGTGGTCCTTCCAGGATTACAGGATTTTACCCCTACCCCAGAAGTACCTCTGACCTCTCCCGATCCCAAGTCTTGCAGTCTCCCCGAACTTCGGACAGTTAAGCTGGCCGATTTACTCAAGGATTTACAAGACCGGCTACGGACGTTTTAGGCTCAATAATATCGACCACCACTCGGGCCGCGGGTATTACCGCGGCGGCTGGCACCCGTCTTACCCGGCCCTTACTTCTCCTGTTTTTTAGACAGGGGAACAGCCAACACAAAGTGCTGGCACTTGGAATTCCCTCATCGGGGTTGCCCCCATTGTGAAGTTTTCGCGACTGCTGCGCCCCGTAGGGCCTGGACTCATGTCTCAGAGTCCATCTGTGGGCTTCCTCTCTCAAGGCCCATACGCGTCATAGGCTAGTGGGTCCATTACACCCACTACAACCTGATACGCCGCAGACCAATCCTAAGGCGTCTGAGCTTTGGACCTAGAAGCGTTCCAGCATCCTAGATCTATGGAGTATTATTCTCAGTTTCCCGAGGTTATCCTCCACCTTAGGGCATGTTATCCGCGTGTTACTCAGCGGTTCGCCGAGACCTTACGTCTCTCGACTCGCATGTCTTAATCGAATTCCAATAGCGGTGGCCGCCGGCAGGATCAACCGGAATCGATCCTGAGACAATTCTAAACTGCCTCAAGGATGTATTTATCGAAATTGGCAGTACACCAAGTTTCACCGACGTACCACGATTATTGATATTGCGGTACTTGATCATCGAGCGTCGGAACCGAGAGAACACGTTCGTGGAACGGAGATCTCGATTCCCCATCTTTGTACACAGGTTTGGAATGCGGGTCGATCATCGTTGGCCATACGGCCACACTCAGGACCCAAACGCGACCTGTGCCCGAGGTAGTCTCCCTTAACTTCGGTCATATATATAACCGTTTCGGGATGCCACCCACTGCGCCATGCATCTCGCATGTCGCACACTCTCACTCTACTCCTTAGAGGTATATGAGGGTTTCTGCCACAAGGCCAGCAATGCCACTGCAACGGGACCTTTGTGCGATTCATCGGACACAACCGGGCATAGCGGAAGGCATTGGTTCTTTCGCTCCCTCGCTAGGGTCATGCGATAGTGAAGATAGGGTCGGGCTTGAGGTCGTGGCCAATGATGACATCGGATCCAGGACACGTGAGCTCGTCCATGAGAAAACCTTTAAGTCGATGTCGGTATTGTCAGGGCCGAAGCGGAGGTGGCCCAGCCAGGCAAGGCGATGGATTGCTATCTCGGCGATCCGGGGCAAACATCCATTGTCCGAAAGGACTCGGGGGTTCAAATCCCCCCCTTCGCGCTTCAATTATGGCCAGTTATCTCATGTTTTCGGTCAATCAGCGGGGGATTGACCTTGCGGCCCAAACCCTTTCACTCTCTTTCTCCCCTCCCTATCCGTTGTGAGGATCTCTTGCATCTCATGCTCGACGCACCAGGTTGATCCCGAAAGTAGGTCGATCATGGGACTTTCTGTTGCTTTTTCTTGCGCCTCCTCCGGTCCAGATAATAGATCGTGATGGCGATCACGATGATCAGCAGGATCAGGAGCCAGAGCCAGTTGAAGTCCTGTGCCGGTGCGCTTCCCGCGACTTCGAACTCCCAGCCATAGGATCCCTTGTTCCCTGCCAGGTCCGAACCGGTCACGTTGACCCAGTGATGCGTGCCTTGTGCCATGGCCGTGGAGGGGGTGAAGGTCAGCACGTCCCCATTCCACGAGACCGTACCTGCCAGGCTGCTCACACCGATGTCAACGGATCCTTGGTCCATCGCCTCCGAGAATCCCACGGTCACGACAGACGCGGCTGGGACGCTATTGCCGGTGGGAGAATGTGACGTCGCGGTGGGGGCGACGGTGTCCACAATGAAGCTAACCCCGTCCGAGCCATTGCCCCCGGTCTGGTTGAACCCTTTCACGACAACGTTATGCGCACCCTCCCCCAGACTATTGACGGTCCAGCTCGTGGCGGAGCTCGCGTTCTGCCACTGCGACGAATCCAGCCTTATCCAGTAGTAGGCGATGCTCCCACCGGGGTCCGTCCCGGTCCAATCGACCTGTAATGTGGTATGGTTGATGAGGCTCTGATCAACAGGAGAGATGATATTGATCACTGGGCCCAGATGCTGCCCGGGAATCTCGACCGCAACGCTCGCGCTCGGTCCACTCTGGTAGCCGCCGGCGCGCGCGGTCAGATGGTAGGTGTAGGTGTACGATGGCTGGACGCTGGAATCTGTGAAGCTCCTTGTTCCAGGACCGAGATCGAAGCTCAGGTCCCCCTCCTCTGGAGAGGAACGGTAGAGGGTGAAGCCCTCGACCGGGCCGGGGAGGCTGTAGTTCACTCCCGTCCAGGTGAGCTCGACCGAGCCGCCAGTAAACGCTGCGGTGAGACCTTTGGGAACACCCACAGGTGATGGAAGTGGTCTTTCATCGTAGGAAAAGCCGCTCCCGGAGACGGGATAGGGTTGGTCCGCGATGCCGTCGTGGTTGGCATCGGGACCGATCCAATCGCTCCAATGATTGCCGAGGGAGCCGTTCCATCGGTTCATTTGGTCATCCCTGGCCTGGGGATGCGTCTGGTCGAATACCGTCCCGCAGCCGTTGTTCCCGACCAGCGTGTTCATCTCGATGAGGTTGTCGCTCGAATACTCTAGCGAGATGCCGTAGGAGCCGCTATGCATGATGGTGTTGTTGCGGACCGTGTTATCCGAGGAGAACGCGATCGATAGCCCCGAGCTTATTGAGTTGCTGATCGAGTTGTGCTCGATCAGATTGAGGCTGCCTTCGATCTCAATTCCCCATGAATCCAAGGAGCCCTCGATCTGGTTGTGCTCGATCAGGTTGAGCGTGCCATAGATGTCGATGCCCCCGCTACCGTCGGCGATGTTGGCCTGGACCAGGTTGCTCGACCCCCACTGTAAGAGGCTCTTCCCGTCGTTGACGAAATGGTTCTGGAGGACCGTTGCCCTGACCGAGGCGATGTCGGCCCCGATAGAACAATTGCTGAACTCATTCCCCTGGACCGTGCAATCTCGCACCAATTTCATATCGATGCCCGCCACGGAGTCGTTCAGGAATTGGCAGTCCGTCACGGTTATGAAGGAGCAGTTCACGGCGTAGAGGCCGGTCGACTGGTCGCTGAGGGCGAGGCCGTGGACCAGCAGGCGGTCGACATTCACCAGGATGATCTGTCCTGCGTCCGAGGGCACGCTCGCGTTCCCCAGGTCCGCGTTCGCGTAATAATAGACCGGCTTGGCGTTCACGGTGTTGTTCGGGGAGATGGTCTGCGCGCCCATGGTCGGGAATTCGCCGACGAGGGTCAGCGAGCATCCTGTCAGGATGTTCGCGTACAATCTGTTATTAGAGGCGGAGCCAGAAAGCTCGGGGCGGTAGCCCTGTATCGAGATGCCGATGGCGCTGGAGGAGATACGATTGGACTGGAGCAGGTTGAGGCTCGAGGATCGGATCCTTATTCCTTCCGTAGAGCAATTGGTGATTTCGTTGCCAGTGAGGATGTTCTGTTCAGAGTAGAGGTTCGGGTCCCCTCCGACCATGATGCCGATAGTGCAATCGCTGAGGAGGTTGTTCTGGACCCGATTATAGCTTCCGATGAGATCGATGGAGTCCCATTCCGCGCCGGATATCTCGTTGGAGGAGACCTGGTTGTGCGAGCCTACGATCCGTATCGGGTCGTAGGCGTCATCGATCCGATTGTCGTTGAGGATATTGTTGGACCCCTTTACAGCGATGCAAGACCTGGTGTTCCTGAAGGTGCAGTTCTCCACGATGCAATCATCGCTATATTCGAGGCTGATGGCACTCATCGAATTGTCGCAGGTCACGTTCTCGATGATGACGTTGGAGCAACGCCAGAGGCGGATGGCACCGAACTGCTCGCTCAGATCGAGGTCATGGATGCGGAAGTTGGTGACATATGCCAGGATGATCTGCCCTGCGTCCGCGGGCGCCGAAGCGTCCAACATGTTAGCGTACCTGAAGAAATATACTGGCCCTCCGTTCACGGTGTTATTGGTCGATATGTTGTTCTGGGAATACATCAGGTCGGCCAGCGGGTCAGCGAACAGGAGGTTGATGCCAGAAGACAGGGAGACCGAAGCATTGACCAGGGTGTTGTCTTCGATCTCATTGTAGATCGAACCGTGAAGGAATATACCCGTGCAATCGCTGACGAAGTTGCCAGTTATCGAGTTGTTATTCGATCCACTTACTGAAAGATCGGAAGCGATCATGATGTTGTCAGAGACCTCGCTGTCGTTCGTCCTGACCAGCGAGAGGCCGTTCTCCATATCGGTGAAAGAGTTCTCATGAATGCGGATATGTTTGGAATAGAATACCATGATACCCCTCGCAACATCTTTCAGTTCGAGGTCCTGGATATTCAGATAGGTCACGTTGTCGACGAGCACCTGGCCTGCGTCGAAGGGGACCGTGGCATTGGCCAGGTTGGCGTTCTTGTAATAGTAGATGGGTCTGCCATCGACCGTGTTGTTGCTAGTGATGGTCTGATACAATTTTCTGTGCTCATCATCCGCGCCAAGCTCAATGCAGGCTTTCTTGAAAACATTGCCCCAGAGCACGTTGCCGGTCGAGGTCTGGATGCGGAGGCCAGTCCCAGAATTGCTTATCGAATTGCCGATGAAGAGGTTGTTGTTCGAGAAATAATCGATGAAGACATCGCTCTTGTTGACCACATTTTCTCGGAAGATGTTATCGTTCGAGTCGGAGACCTGCATGCTGGCCATGACGTCCCCGGGCTCGTTGCCCAGTAGCGTGTTGCGCATGCAGGTGTTACCGTCCGATCCGTCCATGTATAGCATGCTGCGTACCAGCTGGTTCTCCTGCAGGATGTTGTTGTCCGACCCATAATGGAGCCCGATGCCCTTCCAGCAATCGACCAGGATGTTGCCTTTCAACGAATTGTCCGTTGAGGAGTAGAGAGCGATCCCGCCGTCCGTGCAGTTGCTGACCGAGTTCTCCTCGACCGAGACGTCATGACAGGACGACAGGGTGATGCCGCCAAAGTAGACGTTGCTCAAAGAGTTGCTTTGGACCGACCCATTGGCGCACGATGTGAGCGAGATGCCATACCAATCCTCTATGAGCTCGTTGTCTCGGACCATATAATCGGAGCTGTCCTCTATGTTGATCGCGTAGGAAGCAGATACGATCGTGCAATCCTCCACGACGACGTTCTTAGTGTTGTGCAGGACGATGCCGTTGTTGGCGGCCATGAAGACCGTGAGATTGCTCAGGACCAGATGCGAGGACGTGTTACCGAGGTAGAATGCTGTGTCCACCTTCACGGCGATGAAGCGCAACCCCTCGACCAGGAACGGGTCGCCCGCCGAGCCGGTGCCAGGCCAGCCCCGAGCGGCGGCCGTGGACGCCAGCATGGCGTCGCTATCGATCCTGATGGGTGCGTCCGGCATGAATGCATCCCCGAGCTCCGCAGGGACGGCCTGAGGGCCGCTCGGCCCCTCGCGAACGCCGGTAGACGCGAATGAAGCTGTGCAGATGGTCCATGTTGGGCAAAGCATGATGATAGCGACGATAAAAACCCCCGCCATTCTCGAAGCGGCGCCAGAACGCAACAAATCGGTTACCCTCCCCTGAATGACGACGCCGAAGGCACCAGCGGAATCTGATTCCCCGTGCTGATATTAGTAAATGCCGCTTGGTGCGAGCCTGCCACTTCTCCCTGGTGTGGTCTCGATCATGAGACTTCAGCAGTTCATCTGTGATCCCATGATTCCATACCGGTAGGCCTTGTTGCGAAATTAACTTGACCTGAACTCCTTCCTCATGGTCAGTTGAATTAGATCGAACAGACGGAACTTGATGCGGACGTCGTTTCTTCGACCGACCTTTGTCCGGCATCTTAGCCGATGACCGAGCAAAGCGTCGATCATGCTGAACACCGTCTCGGATAGCGAACGCTTCGCCGTCAACGCGGCGAAGCGCTTCGGCCAGTGATGCGCGAAGTTGACCAGCTTCTGATAGAACGTCTCCGGTTCCTCGAAGTCATTAGCGTTCTTCTTGATCTTGTGCAACGGCGCGGCACCGTGCTGCCTGGCCACTGCTAGGTAGTCGTTGCTGACATAGGCGGAGTCGGCCAGGTTCCGGATTGGAATGATGTTGTCTGGCAATCTGTCCCAGACGTCCTGGAATGTCTGAGACCCGTGCACGTCCGAATCGGACAGGTAGTAGGCCAGGATGATGAACTCGTCCACCTCGATGAAAGAAAAAAAGAATGAAAGAAAAAAAGAAAGTTGAAAGAGGTTTCAGCTTGCGGGCTTCCGCATGCGTATGACAACGTAGATCACGCCCATCGCTGCTATCAGCGACAATATCACGGCGGCCCACATGGGCGCGGGGAATGATCCCTTGATGTCCGAGACGTCGACTTGCACCTTGCCCAGATTCGTCTGGATGGTGGCTACGGTTCCGTTCATGGAGACGATCTTACCTTGGATGGTCCCCAGGGTCGTCTGGATCGTGGCCACGTCGCCTTCGATGGACGTCACCGTCAGCCCTATGCTGTCCACGCTTGTCTGGATGTCCCCGACGGTTGTGCTGATGGTCGCTACGACCCCGTCGAGCGCGATGATCTCGGCGTCGAGCTCATCAAGGTGGGCGAGAACCATGGCGATGGTGAATACTTCAGTCACTTCGAAGTCGCCGGTTCTCTCTACTCCGTTTATGTCGGCCGTCCAGGTCCACGTGCCTATTGTGCCTATTTCAGCGCCGCCCGGAAGGACGAATGTGGTGGCCCAATATGGAACTGCATAGCAGGAGCCGTTATACACCCAATCCCACGGGAATATGGTGATCGTGCCGTACGGGTAGTCGGTTGGATCCGCGATCGCAATCTCAGTCAACCCATCAACAATAAAGTCGCTCGCAATGTAGAAGCTGATGGTGTCGCCCTGTAGGTACGTTGCTGCGCGCGTGTAGATCTCGACGTCGAGGTCTACAACCTCGAATTGGACTTCATTCACATATATGAGGTCCAGTCCATTCTGGTCGGTGGCATTTAGGAAGTACACGCCGAGTTCAAGGTCAACGGTCCACTCGAATGCGAATAATCCATCCTCATCCGTAGGCATCTCCCAAGTCTCGATTGATGCATCCGTTGCGCTGTACAAGACGATATCAACCC
>Ga0315274_10016929_pt1 | contig 10293 bp, 7 predicted proteins | sample YL17G02_20_MG_FD_203700 | JGI IMG/M metagenome (GOLD analysis project Ga0315274, IMG submission 203700) | Sediment microbial communities from Yellowstone Lake, YNP, Wyoming, USA - YL17G02_20 | ecosystem: Environmental > Aquatic > Freshwater > Lake > Sediment | place: USA: Wyoming | collected... | reverse complement strand
AGGTGCGGTACATCATCAATCCCGGGGCGATCGGGCAGCCGCGGGACGGGAATCCGAAGGCGAGCTTCGGGGTGTGGGAGGGCGACGCGGGGAGGGTGGAGGTGAGGAGGGTGGAGTACGACATCGCGGCGGTGCAGGAGAAGATGAAGAAGGAGGGGTTGCCAGAGTATCTGGTGGAGAGGTTGGAGCGGGGGAGGTAGGGGGGCCCCACCACAGAGGCACAGAGACACTGAGGGACTGGGCGCAGTGGCGACCCGCGGGGTCGCCACTGAATTTCAGATTTGAGATTTGAGATTTCAGATGGACTGCTGGGCGCGAGGAGGATGCGGAGGTAGAAGTAGGCGGCGGGGCGTGGAAGCCGCTCCTCGCAAGGGGGCGCATAGCCCCTCCAGAGGCGGGCAGGCATGCGCCCCTACGAGGGGGGTCAGAGGCCGAGGGTGATGCGGAGGTAGAAGAAGGCGGCGGGGGCGTTGATAAGGAGGGAGTCGAAGCGGTCCAGGACGCCGCCGTGGCCGGGGAGGAGAGCGCCGGAGTCTTTGACTCCGGCGCGGCGCTTTAGCAGAGACTCGAAGAGATCGCCAAGCTGGCCGGCGATGCCCAGAATCAGGCCGAGCCAGAGGCCGTACATGGCTGGGAGCCCCATCAGCTTGAGCAGGCCGACCGAGAGCAAGGTAGCGGCGAGCAGAGCGGCAAGCGCTCCCTCGATAGTCTTCCCGGGGCTGAGGTTGGGGCAGAGCTTGTGGCGGCCGATGGTCTTGCCGATGGCGTAGGCGGCGGTGTCCATGCCCCAGCAGATGACGAGGACGCCGGCGAGAGAGAGGGCGCCGAAGTCGAGGAGGACTCCCGATCGGCCGAGCTGGAGAGGCGGGGCTGCGAGGTTGCGGAGGCGGAGGAGGTAGCTGAGGAGGTGGGCGACATAGCCGACGCCTACTATGGTGGCTAGCAAACGCCCGCCAGATTCTCCGGGAAACAGGATTACCGCCCAGACCAGAAGCGCGAGCAGGCCGAGGCAGAGGACGGGGAGCTCGATCTGCCAAGAGGTGGAGTTGGCGGGGCGGAGCGCGGGAAGGGCGACGCTGAGAAGTGCGAGGGGGTAGCCGAGCCAGACGTAGGCTTTGAGGGAGCGGGCGGCGGTGAGGCGGTAGAGCTCGGCCAGGCCGAGGAGGGCGAGGAGGGCGACGGCGGCGGCGAGCCACCAGCCGCCGAGGTAGACGATGAGCAGGCCGAGGGGGATCCCGATGATGGCGGTAAGCGCTCGCTGCCACAGCATGTTAGCATCCACCTTCTGCCGGCGCTGATTCCTGTCCGCCGGAGGCGGATCGGCCGGCGGGGGACAGCACCACCGCCAGCTCGGCGCCGACGAGCATGATGCTGGCGCTGAAGTAGATCCAGACGCTGACCACGACGGCGCCGGCGAGGGAGCCGTAGAGCTGGCCGTAGGCGACGCTGTGTTTGAGGAGGGAGGCGAAGGCGAGGCGGGTGATCTCCCAGAGGATGGCGGCGGCGGCGGCGCCGATGGCGGCTTCGGCCCAGCTGGCGCGCGCCTGGGGGAGGAACTTGTAGGTGAGCAGGAACATGAGCCAGGCGGCGAGGGGGGCGCCGAAGGCTCGCAGCCAGGGGTCGGGGTTGAGGAATGCGGGGAGCGCTTGGAGGAGTGCGGCGCGAGAGGCGAGGGCGGCGGCGGTGGTGGTGATGAGGGTGATGGCGAGGAAGATGAGGCCGGCGATGATGGTGGCGGCGAGGGCGATGAGGTTGCGGAGGAGGAAGTGGCGGCCGCGGCCATGACCGGACCAGACGCGGGTGAGCACGTCCTCGAGGGTGTGAAACAAGCGGCTGCCGGCCCAGAGGAGGCCGAGGGCGCCGATGATCTCGATGAACCAGCGGCCGCTGGGATGGGTGAACTGGCGGATGGCCTGGCTGACGTCGGCGCCGCCGCCGGGGAGAGATGATCTGAGGAAGCTGGCAACTTGCTGCTCGGCGGCCTCGGAGGAGCCGAGCATGCGTCCGAATACTGAGATAGCAAGCGCTCCCAAGGGAACCAGGGAGAGGAGGCCGTAGAAGGCGATGGCGGCGGCCATCAGGGAGCAGCCGTCCCTGGAGAAGCGGGCGGAAACCTGCTGTAGGACCTGCCAGAGCGAGCTGAGAGTGTTTGGTCGGCGCACGGCTGCTGTGCTCTCGTGCGGCGCGCCGGGGCGCGGCGCGCTCAGGCGATCACCACGCTGCGGTCACCTGGTTCTATATGCCCTATGGGAAACACGGACTCTCCCGCCGCGGAGAGGTGGGCGCTGGCGGCTGGCACATCGGCCGGGTCGAGCACCAGCACCAGGCCGACGCCCATATTGAAGACGTGAAACATCTCCTGGTCGGCGATGCGGCCGAGCTGCTGGATGAGCTTGAAGATTGGCGGGACCTCCCAACGCTTGCGCTCGGCCACGGCGCGGCAGCCCTCAGGGAGGCAACGGATGAGGTTGTCGGGCAGGCCTCCTCCGGTGATATGGGCCATGCCCTTGACGTGGAGCTTGTCGAGCAGGGGGAGCGCGCTGGGGGCGTAGCAGCGGTGGACGCGGAGCAGCTCTTCGCCGATGGTGCGGCCGAGCTCCGGGACCTGGTGGTCCACCTTCCAGCCGGCGACCTCGAAGAAGACCTTGCGGGCGAGGGAGTAGCCGTTGGTGTGGAGGCCGTCGGAGGCGAGGGCGAGGAGAGCATCGCCTGGCTTGATGGTGTCGCCGGTGATGGCCTTGGTTCTGGAGACGGCTCCGACGACGAAGCCGACGAGGTCATACTCGCCTTGCTGGTAGACGCCTGGCAGCTCGGCGGTTTCGCCGCCGATGAGGGCGCAGCCGGCGTGGCGGCAGCCGGTGGCGAGGCCCTCGATGAGCTGCTCCATGAACTCGGGGCTGAGCACACTGGCGGCGATGTAGTCCATGAAGAAGAGGGGACGCGCGCCCTGGACGAGGATGTCGTTGACGCAGTGGCTGACGATGTCTCTGCCGACGGTGTTGTGGCGGCCCACCATGGTGGCGACCATGAGCTTGGTGCCGACGCTGTCGGTGGAGGCGACGAGGAGGGCGTCGTGATCGGCAAAGCCGGCGAGGGCGAACATGGAGCCGAAGGCGCCGACATCGCTGACGACCTGGGGGGTGAAAGTAGTGCGGATGTGGCGCTTGGCGCGCTCCAGGCCTTCCATCTTGCGGGCGATGTCCACGCCGGCGGCGGCGTAGGTGAGGGGGACGGAACTCGCTGGCTTCCCCTCCTGGCTATCGCTTGGCATCAGCGCTTCTCCAGGTCGAGCTTGCTCAGCTTGACATCGGTGGGAATGGGGATGGGATAGCGCCCGGTGAAGCAGGCGAGGCAGAGCTTGCCGCGGGGAACGGCGACACCCTGCAACAGCCCTTCGATGGTCTGGTAGCCGAGGCTGTCGGCGCCGATTTCCTTGCGGATCTCCTCGACGGTCTCGCAGCGAGCGGCGACAAGCTCCGAGCGGTTGCTGGTATCCACCCCGTAGTAGCATGGCCAGCGGTAGGGGGGTGCGCTGATGCGGACGTGGACCTCTTTGGCGCCGGCGTCGCGGATGAGGCGGATGATGCCGCGCTTGGTGGTGCCGCGGACGATGGAGTCGTCCACCATCACGATGCGTTTGCCCTCAATCGCCTCCCGGAGGGGGTTGAGCTTGATCCTGACGCCGAGCTCGCGGAGGCGCTGGTCGGGCTGGATGAAAGTGCGGGGGATGTAGCGGTTGCGGATGAGGCCCTCGCCGAAAACGATGCCGGACTGCTCGGCGAAACCGATAGAGGCGGGCCAGCCGGTGTCGGGAACAGGCATCACCAGATCGGCCTCGACCGGCTGGTCCTTGGCCAACTGAACGCCGAGTCGGCGCCTGGCCTCGTGGACGAGCTGTCCTCCGATGATGCTGTCGGGGCGGGCCATGTAGATGAACTCGAATACGCAGAGGGCGGCGCGCGCGGGGGGGAGGACCTGGGTCGTCTTCACACCGTCTTGGCTGACGACGATCATCTCGCCGGGCTCCACGTCTCTCACCAGCTCGGCGCCGATGACGCTGAGGGCGCAGGATTCGGAGGCGAAGACGGTGGCCTGGCCGTTCAGACGGCCGAGGCAGAGGGGGCGGACGCCGTAGGGATCGCGGACCGCGATCACCGCTTTCTCGGTGAGGATGGTGACCGAGTAAGCGCCTTCCCACTTTGCCATGCAGTTGGCGATGGCGGCGGGAACCTCGCCGACGCGGTTGGCCTCTGTGACCACCATGCGCAGCATCACCTCGCTGTCGCTGGTGGCCTGGAAGTGCTCTCCGGCGGCCTCCAGCTCGGAGCGAAGGTGGAGGGCGTTGACGAGGTTGCCGTTGTGGGCGAGGGCGACGATGCCGCCGTTCCACTCACCGGTCATGGGCTGGGCGTTGGCGATGGTGGAGGAGCCGGTGGTGGAGTAGCGGGTGTGGCCGATGGCGAGGTCGCCCTGGAGGCGGGTGAGGGTGGGCTCGTCGAAGGCCTGATAGACCAGGCCCATCTCGCGGTGCCAGTCCAGCTTGTTGCCGTCTGACACGGCGATGCCGGCGCTTTCCTGGCCGCGGTGCTGCAGCGCGAACAGCCCGAAGTAGGTGAGTCGAGAGACGTCCTCGCCCGGTCCGTAGATCCCAAAAACACCGCAGGCTTCCCGCGCCTCCGGGCGCGCGAAGCAGAACTTGTCAGCTTCCATGGCTTGTCTTTGCCCCTGTGCCCGCCTCGAGACGAAAGGGCGTGGGCCGTGAGTGGTCCGCGGGTATTGTACCTCGGATGGGGGGAGGGGTCAAATGGAGGGCAAGCCCGGGGAGAGAGGCGAGAGGGGAGAGGTGGGAGAGGCACCGCATCGGCCGCCCGGCGCGACAAGCGGGCCTACGAACGGCCGGCGGGCATGCCTTGCGGCATACCCGCCCTGCCCGCCTTCGCCAACGGCTATGCCGGGCAAGCAAGGGGGCAGGAGACAAGTCTCCTTCGCCTCGCGGCTACAGTGACCTCAGGCTCCTGCCCAACGCTCAACAGAGAATGCCCCGCCCTAGGGAACGGCCGCAGGCTGGGAGCCCTCCTGAGGCGGGCAGGCCTGCACCACCATCCGCAGGCTGGGAGCCCTCCTGAGGCGGGCAGGCCTGCACCACCATCCGCAGGCTGGGAGCCTGCGCCACTGGCAGACTACAAGTCTGCCCTACGATTGACGATCAGGATTCCATGATGTTGCGGATGGCGGTGCGCCAGGTGGTCTCCATCTCGCGGACGGGGAGGGAGATCTGGGGCTTGCCGTCCACGGCGATGCGGAGGTCGCTGCCGCCGACGGCGCCGAGGAGGTGGGCGGGGATGCCGTGTTTGGCGGCAATGGAGCGGATGCGCTCGGCATTGTCCGGGGTGGCGGAGAGGATGATGCGGCTGGGGGTCTCGCCGAAGAGACGGGCGTCGAGGCGCAGGTTAGCCTCGGCCGCGGGGAGCGCGATCTGCGCGCCCGCCCCACCCCAGATGCAGCACTCCGCCAGCGCCACCGCCAGGCCGCCGGCGGAGCAGTCGTGGGCGGAGGCGGCGAGGCCGGCGCGGACGATCTCGAGGCAAGCGGCCTGCACCCGCTTCTCGAACTCCAGGTCGAGCTGGGGCGGGCGGCCGGTCACCTGGTTGTGGAGGCGTTTGAGGTACTCGGTGCCGCCGAGGTCGTGGTGGGTTTCGCCGAGGAGGAGGACGACGTCGCCGGGCCGCTTGAAGGCGACGGTGCAGTGGCGGCGGACATCGTCGAGCACTCCCACCACGCCCAACACCGGGGTGGGGTAGACGGCGACATCGGGGGTTTCGTTGTAGAAGCTGACGTTTCCGCTGACGACCGGCAGGCGGAAGAACCGGCAGGCGTCTGCCAGGCCTTCTACACAGCGCTTGAACTGCCAGAAGCGGTCGGGCTTTTCGGGGTTGCCGAAGTTGAGGCAGTCGGTGACACCGGCAGGATCGGCGCCGACGCAGACCAGGTTCCGGCAGGCCTCGGCGACGACGAGCTGCGCGCCGGCATAGGGGTCGAGGTAGCAGTAGCGCCCGTTGCCATCGGTGGTGACGGCGATGCCTTGCTGGTATCCCTTCAGCTGCAGCACCGCGGCGTCGCCGCCGGGGAGGACGACGGTGTTGGTCTGCACCATGTGGTCGTACTGCTGGTAGACCCATTCGGCGGAGGCGATGTTGGGGCTGGAGAGGAGGTGGCGCAGGACCGCGTTCATGTCGACGGGCATGGGCAGCTTCGAGAGGTCGGCGGACTGATGCTCGCGGTAATACGCCGGTTCCTCGGTTGGCAGGTAATAGACTGGTGGGTCGGCGAGCTTCTGGGCGTCCAGCTCGGCGACGACGGTCCCGTGGTCGCGGACGCGCAAGATGCCGTCGCCGGTGACCTGGCCGAGGATGACGGCGTTGAGTCCCCACTTGCGGAAGACGCCGATCACCTCATCTTCGCGGCCCTTCTGGGCGACGATGAGCATGCGCTCCTGGGATTCGGACATCATCATCTCCCAGGGCTCCATGCCGGGCTCGCGGCGGGGGACTTTCTGGAGCTCGATGTCCATGCCGTGGCCGCCGGCGGCGGACATCTCGCAGGTGGTGCAGGTGATGCCGGCGGCGCCCATGTCCTTGAGGCCGACGATGGCGCCGGTCTCGAGGGCTTCGAGGCAGGCCTCGATGAGACACTTCTCCGTGAACGGGTCGCCGATCTGGACGGTGGGGCGCTTTTCCTCGCCCTCGCCGAACTCGTGGCTGGCGAGGATGGAGGCGCCGCCGATGCCGTCCCGGCCGGTGGAGTTGCCGACGATGATGACGGGGTTGCCCGGACCGGTGGCGCGGGAGCCGATGATCTTGTCGGACTCGACCACCCCCACCGCCATCACGTTGACGAGGCAGTTGCCGCGGTAGGCGTCATCGAACTGCAGCTCGCCGCCGATGGTGGGGACGCCGAGGCAGTTGCCGTAGAAGGCGATGCCCTGGACCACGCCGCGCAAGAGATAGCGAGCCAGGGGTTGGTCGAGCTCGCCGAAGCGGAGGGGGTCGAGGACGGCGATGGGGCGGGCGCCCATGGTGAAGATATCGCGGATGATGCCGCCGACCCCGGTGGCGGCGCCCTGGAAGGGCTCCACCTGACTGGGGTGGTTGTGGCTTTCCATCTTGAAGAGCACGGTCAAGCCCGGCGCCACCTCGATTCCACCCGCGTCCTCGCCCTTGGCGCGGGTGGCGTACTTGCCTTCCTTTGGCAGGAGGCCAAGCAAGGGCCGGCTGCGCGGGTAGCCGCAGTGCTCTGACCACTCGACAGAGAACATCGCCAGCTCGGTGGGGGTGGGCTCCCGGCCGATGGTGTCGAGAATGCGCTGGTACTCGTCGTCGCTGAGCCCCAGGTCACGCCACATGCGAGGTTCGATGGGCATCGTTCATCCTAACCCGGCGTAGCCGGAACCAAGAGTTCACGGCAAACGACTTCACCGCGAAGGCGCAAAGGACGCAAAGGGAACACTTGATCCACAAAGGCCCGACAAGGTCTTCTTCGATATCTCTGCCCTCTCCGCGCCTGTGCGGTGAGAGTCTGCTCAGCGGGCATCCCGCCTTCCTGCTTCGTCCGCCAGAGCCGGACTTCGCAGGACAAGTCGGCGGATATACCCGCCCTACAGAACCACACGCGGGCGGCGGGCGTGGGCACGCCCGCCCTACAAGAGCAGGCTTTCCCATACCAGCCTTCCGTCCGCTGACCCGAGCAGCGGATCGCTGCAGCGTTCGGGATGGGGCATCATGCCCAGCACGTTGCGCTCCCGGTTGCAGACGCCCCCGATGTTCTCCAGGGAGCCGTTGGGGTTGGCGTCTGCGGTGATCTCCCCCTCCGGGGTGCAGTATCGGAAGACGATCTGGTCGTGCTTCTTCATCTCCTGGAGCGCGGCGGGGTCGGCGTAGTAGTTGCCCTCGCCGTGGGCGATGGGGATACGAAGGACCGAGCCATTGGTCATAGCCCGAGTATAGGGTGTGTTGGTGGACTCGACCCGGAGGTTGAGGTACTTGCAGACGAACTTCTGGCCGGAGTTGCGGAGCATCGCCCCCGGCAGGAGGCCGGCTTCGAGGAGGATCTGGAAGCCGTTGCAGATGCCGAGCACGAGGCCGCCTTTGGCGGCAAAGTCGGCGACCGCGTTCATGACCGGGGAGAAGCGGGCGACCGCGCCGGTGCGGAGGTAGTCGCCATAGCTGAACCCGCCGGGGAGGATCACGCAGTCGTATCCCTTGAGATCGGTCGCCTGATGCCAGATGTAGTCCACGGGCGCGCCCATCTGGTCGTGGAGGGCGTGCCAGGCGTCGGTGTCGCAGTTGGAGCCGGGGAAGATGACGACGCCGAAGCGCATCTTGGTGAGAGTGGGCATCGCTAGGCCTCGATCTCGACGCGGAAGTCTTCGATGATGGGGTTGGCGAGAAGCTTGCGGCACATCTCGTCGACGCGGGCCTTGTCCTCGCCGTTGATCTCCATCTCGACGTACTTGCCGATGCGGAGGTTGGCGACGCCGGAGTAGCCGAGGTTGTGGAGGGCTTTCTCAACGGTCTGCCCCTGAGCGTCCATGATGGTCTTCTTGAGGGTGATGATGACACGCGCTTTGGCCATGGTAGCGCCTCCTGAGGCGAGGTGTAGGGCGGGGCTACCTAGCCCCGCCGTGCGGCGGGCGTGGGCACGCCCGCCCTACAACGACCTGGGGATCGCAACCGCCCAGGGAGTGGTTCGGCGGGGGAGGCGGAGTACCTTGTGGACAAGGCGATCGGACCCGCCGGAGGCGGGCAGGCGAGAAGCCCGCCCCACCGGCAGACCGGAGGTCTGCCCTACGATGCGGCATGGCAAGGTGGCTGTGCGAAGGCGGCGAAGTGCGGAGCGGAAGGGCGCGATGGGATTGAGATGGGCGGTGGTGTTGTCGCTGATGTGTGGACTGGTAGTTGCTTGCGACTGCGCCCGCAGCGCGGCCGGTGAGGAGAGGAACGGCATGATGGTAGTGCATCCCGAGAAGACGGAGGAAGTGCTGATCAATCCCGGGGTGGGGTGGCAGATGCTCACGAAGGCCAGTCCCGCCGGAGAGATGGAGGCGATGCCTCTGGTCTCGACCTTCTACTACCGCACCTCGTGGACGGAATTCGAGCCGGAGAAGGGCAGGTATGAGAACTCGCCCGCGGTGCGCACGATAGACGCGTGGCTCGCCGAGGCGGCCCGCCGCGGCCGCTATGTGGCGATCCGGGTGGTGCCGTGGAACTCCCGGAACCCGGACTACCAGAGACGGTCGGCGCAGAAGGTGAAGGGATACGACAGCCCGGTCCCTGCCTACATATTCGCGGAGGGAGCAGATGGCTTCCCGGAGCCCGGCGACGCGGGGGGCTGGACGCCGGTGTTCTGGGATCCCATCTACCTCAAGTATCAGCGGAAGCTGGCGGAGTTTCTGGGCAAGCGCTACGGCAACCATCCGAACCTGGCCTACGTGGACGTGCCGGGCGGCAACTACGGAGAGATGAACCTGACGAACACGGGGGTTCCGGAGCTCGATGACCTGTCCCTGTGGAAGAAGCATGGCCTCACCGGCGAGTCGTGGGGCGGGATGGTGCGAGAGCTGTGCGACATGTACCGGGGGGCCTTCCCGAACGACCTGCTGGTGGCGGCGCGGGACTACACCATGTATGCGGGTGGTAAGGAAGCGCTTCCCTATGCGGTGTCCAAGGAGGTGGGGTTCCGGGACGATGGTCTGGGGATGGACTACTGCGGCCCCGGCCGCGAGAATCGGGAGTACGAGCAGAACTGGGAGAAAGTGCTGTGCCTGTATGAGAACGGTGGTGGGAGTTGGATTGATATTGCCGGCGCCAAGCGGATCCGAGCTCTTCTGGACTGGGCGATTGATCGCACTCATGCCAGCATCGTGATGGTGGGCAAGGGGGAGCGGACGGGAAGGGCTTATCGCCAGTTTCTCACTCTGGTGGAGGAGTACGGCCAACGGCTCGGCTATCGCCTGGTGGTCGAGGAGACGTCGTGGCCTGTGGGCGCCAAGCCGGGAGGGGAACTCCCCATCTCCCTGCTTTGGCGCAACCTGGGGAACGCGCCGCCCTACGTGGACTTCGCGCTGGAGGTCTCGCTGCTGAACGGATCGGGCAAGGTGGTGTGCTCGGAGGTGGTCGCTGCGGACAAGCTGAACACCAAGGTGTGGCTGCCCGGCGGGGACTATCAGGTGAAGTGCTCGCTGCGCTTGCCTGGTGGGCTGGCAGCGGGGAGGTATGGGGTGGCGATCTCGCTGTT
>Ga0315274_10016928_pt1 | contig 10293 bp, 7 predicted proteins | sample YL17G02_20_MG_FD_203700 | JGI IMG/M metagenome (GOLD analysis project Ga0315274, IMG submission 203700) | Sediment microbial communities from Yellowstone Lake, YNP, Wyoming, USA - YL17G02_20 | ecosystem: Environmental > Aquatic > Freshwater > Lake > Sediment | place: USA: Wyoming | collected... | reverse complement strand
CGCGGGCGGAGCATATAAGAGTGATGAAGGTAGAGCTGCACCTGCACACCAGCCGTTACAGTGCCTGCGCCACGGCCACGCCCGCCCAGCTCATGGAGGCCCTGATCGCTTCCGGCTACGAGGCGGTCTTCATCACCGAGCACGACGCCGTCTGGGGCCGCTGGGAGCTGGAGCAGCTCCAGGGCCAGTTTCCAGGCATCCGGATATTCCCCGGCGTGGAGTTGAGCCTCCCGCGCGGCACGTTCCAGCACCTGCTGATCCTGGGCGCATGCGATCCCCACTACCTGGCCATGTGCGACGACGCCGCGGCAGTCCTGGACAAGGCGCGCCGCGAGGGTCACCTGACTGTGCTTGCGCATCCATTTCGCTGGGAGGAGGCCTCGCGCATGCTCGCCCAGGGCCTCCGCCCCGACGCGATCGAGCATTGCAGCTGCAATCACAACGGGCTGGCCGCTGAGCAAGCCATGCGGGCTGCCCGGCATCTGCACCTGCCATGCGTCAACGCCGGGGACGTGCACGGCCTGGATTTCGTCGGGCGGTTCTGGATCGAGACGGATCGCCCGGTCAACGGCGCGCAGGATATCCGAACCATCGTGTTGGATGGGGCTTACAGGAATTGCTCGCGAGAGGCCTAGCAGGGCAGGCTACCGCTGGCGGTAGACGATGCGGCCCTTGGTCAGGTCGTAGGGACTGAGCTGGACAACGACCCTGTCGCCCGGGGTGATGCGGATGTAGTTGCGGCGCATCTTGCCCGAGATGTGGCCGATGATCTGGTGCTTGGTCTGGCCCATCTCGATTTCCAGGCGGAACATCGCGTTGGGCAAGGCGGCCTTGACCGTGGCTTCGACCTCTATGGCATCAGCGCGCGGCATCGATTTCCTTTCGGGCGGGCGGGTTGGCCCCGAAATGCGGCGGCTTCGCCGGCCCGACAACTCCTGGTGTATAGCAGGTGTGCAAGCCAGGGTCAACACCGGAATCGCAGCACCCGCATTGACTTACCAGCCCCGCAGGCCAATGATAGGCAGCGCCGGGAGCATCGGATGAGCAGGACCATCGAACCGGAGCTGGTGCGGCACATCGCCAAGCTCAGCCGGATCGAGCTGAGCGAGGAGCAGTTGGCAACCCTTGGCCGCCAGTTGGGCAGCATCCTGGACTACTTCGACAAGCTCCAGGAACTGGACACCACGGCTGTGGAGCCGCTGTCGCACGCGGTGGAGATACACAACGTCCTGGCCGAGGACAACCCGCAGCCGTCGCTTTCACCCGGGCAAGCCCTGGCCAACGCCCCTCAACGCGACGGGGACTTCTTCAAGGTGCCAAAGGTCATCGGAGACAGCCAGTGAGCGGTGTCGCAGACCTCTCGGCCCTGGAGCTTCGCGACGCCATCGCCGCGGGGACCGTCAGCGCAACGGAGGCCGTCGAGGCATACCTCGATGCCATATCGAAGCGCGAGCCGGCGGTCCAGGCGTACAACGAGGTCCTGGCCGAACGAGCGATGGAGCAGGCGCAAGCCATTGACCGGAAGCGCCGGAGCGGCCAGGCGATTGGGGAAATGGGCGGCGTCCCGGTGGCTGTCAAGGACAACCTCTGCACCCCCTACGGGCGGACCACTTGTGCTTCCAGGATACTGGCCAACTTCCAGGCACCCTATTCCGCAACCGCAGTCGCCCGTCTGGAGGCCGCGGGGGCGATCGTCCTCGGCAAGACCAACATGGACGAGTTCGCCATGGGCTCCTCCACGGAGAACAGTGGCTTCCGTCCCACAACTAATCCCTGGGATAGCTCCCGCGTTCCGGGAGGTAGTTCGGGAGGTTCCGCCGCCGCGGTGGCCGCACGGATGTGCGCGGCGGCCTTGGGCAGCGACACGGGCGGGTCGATCCGCCAGCCGGCTGCATTTTGCGGCGTGGTCGGCATGAAGCCCACCTACGGACGGGTCAGCCGGTTCGGGCTTGTGGCCTACGGTTCCAGCCTGGATCAGATCGGGCCTCTGACCCAGGACGTCCCCGATTGCGCGTTGCTCCTGGGCGTCATCGCCGGAGGCGACCCGCCTGATTCCACCTGCCTGGACCGGCCGGTGCCGGATTACCTGGCCGAACTAGACGAGCCGGTCGAGAATCTCCGCATCGGCTTACCCAAAGAGTTTCTCTCGCAGGCCCTGGCTCCCGAGATCGGCGCGGCGATTCGCAAGGCGGCGGATGTCTACCGTGCGCTCGGGGCGACGATTATCGAGGTGGCGCTTCCCCACAGCCGCATCGACGTTGACGCCGACGGCAAGCTCAGCTCGTACGCGGTGGCCTGCTACTACATCGTCGCAATGGCGGAGGCCTCCAGCAACCTGGCCCGGTACGACGGCGTGCACTACGGGCATCGCACCGCCCAGCCGGTCGAGGACATCATTGAGCTTTACTCCAAGACGCGGCAGGAGGGCCTCGGGGCGGAGGTCAAGCGCCGCATCATGCTGGGCACTTATGCCCTCTCCAGCGGCTACTACGATGCCTATTACCTGAAGGCCCTGAAGGTCCGGCGGCTGATCAAGAACGACTTCGAGGCCGCCTTCAGGCAGTGCGACGTGCTGCTCTGCCCGGTCGCTCCCACGACGGCGTTCAAGCTGGGCGAAAAGACCGCCGACCCGCTGACGATGTACCTGGAGGACATCTACACCATCAGCGCCAACCTGGCGGGGCTTCCCGGGCTGTCCATCCCGGCCGGGGTCTCAAAGGCGGGTTTGCCCATCGGGATGCAACTCATCGGACCCGTCTTCAGCGAGGACCGCCTCCTGCGGGCCGGGAGAATGTACGAAGAGGCCACCGGCGTCTCGCGCCTGACGCCGGAGATGGTCAGGAAGCAGCCCGGATATCGTATGCCACCCGGGAGCAGTTCATCGAGCGCGTTACGGCGCTGAGGGGAGCCGGCAGGAAGAGCCTGTTTCAAGGGCACTCCCACTCGCGGCTGAAACGGCACGATAGTGGATTCTCTCCAGGACCACTATGTTGGCCTCCCGCAGACGGATGCGGTAGTTCTCAGACAGGTCCTCGGCTATGAGGGCGTTTCCCTCGTCACATCCCAGCAGGATCAGCCGCTCCGGTGCAGCCTTCCGGACCTCGGCCAAAGTCCGCGGGACCGCCGGATGCCGCCGCGCCCGCAGGATGCTTGTGCCAAAGACCGCCCCCCCGCTGCCGCGTTCCACGGACAGGTAATAGCCCAGCCGGCCCAGGACGGAATGATCTCCCAGCAGGGCCTTGCGCCAGATGGTCTGGCGGCGGCAGGCGGGCAGGCGGTCCTGGAACCGGAACAGGCCTTCGTCGACAAACACACAATCGCCCGGCGGATCCAGGCGCTGGAGGCGCGCGTAGCAATCAGTCACCCCGGCTGAGACGCCCCCGACATAGACCAGCAGGTAGCCTGCCGTGAAGATCAGCAACCCCGCCGCCCACACCGTCGCGACCGCGCGGGTCCTGTCGCCCCACCCCTGCCGCGCAGCCAGAGCCAAGGCCACCAAAGCCCCCGGCAGCACCAGGCGCTGCCCCGGGGAACTGACGCCCCCCAGGTACAGCGGCGCCGCCATCCAGGCCAGCACGTAGACCACGCAGGCCCACAGAAGCCAGCGATCTTGCCCGCCCCCCAGACTCCGCCACGCGCTTGCCACAGCGACAACCGCAAGGACCAGCAGGCAGGCCCCGTTGGCCGCGGCCAGGGCGACCGGCCAGGGACCCGTCTGGAACGCGTGGAATTGGCCGAAGGGACACAGGTAGTACAGCAGTTCAGTGACCTTGTTCTTCACCCAAAGACTCGTCGAGCCGGCAGGAGGAGCCGGGCCGTACAGCGGGACCATCGGATAGATCGCCCGCCCCAGGAGGTAAGACGCCAGCAGGACCGCCACCGGCAGGTGAGCCAGCGCGGCCACCGACCAGCGGCCCCTGCGGCGGCGATCGGCCAGGTACGCCGCAAGCAGCACCACCCATGCCCCCAGCGCCAAGGCGTGGGCAAAGAACATGGCCGCAGACAGCGCCAGCATGGGCAGGAACTGCACACTGCCTCCGGTATCGGCGCGGCGGACCAGATAGCCGCCGGCCAACATGAGCAGACCCAGGCCCAGAAAGTAGTTGATGTTGCCGTGGAAGAAGGGAAAGCCCGCCATCAGCGCCAGGGGCATCAACGAGAAGGCGTTGCGGCGCCGGCCGGGCGGCGGGGAGGTGAGCCAATAGGCCCCGACTGCGAAGACGATCACCGCCAGCGAAAGGAAGACCTTCCCCGCGATCTCGACGTTCATTATCACAGCGAGCAGGCCGATGATGGCCGTTGAGGCGGCATTGGGCACCGGATACGGAACAATGCCAAAGTTGTCCTCGGCCGTTCCACGCAACAGGCGCGAGAGAACATCGCCCTCCGACAGCCAGATGGGATAGTCCTGCATCGGCACGAACCGCTGCCCCCAGATCATCGCCAGCGCCACCGCGACCATGGCCGCGTATACTGCGAGACAGGCCTTGTTCCGGATTCCGGCCAGCGGTTTACACGTGCCCATTGCAGCTCCATCCCCCCGTCGGGCGAGGCAGTCGCCGGGATGCCATTGAGCCTTGGCCCAAGGTCCGCGCAAACCTGAAACACCGCCCGGCAGCCTGCGTACGATTCCCAAGACCCTACTGCATCCCAAAAGGAGTTGCCATCGGGGAAATACCATATAACATCGAATGGCAGGGAAGGGCCGAGCTTCCCGACGAATCACGGTTCGCCCATGGGTAACGCCAAGGACATCGTCAAGCCCGTCATCGGGCTGGAGATTCACGTGGAGCTTGCCACCGCCACCAAGATGTTCTGCCGGTGCCGCAACCGTTTCGGCGACCCGCCCAACACCAACGTCTGCCCGGTGTGCATCGGCATGCCGGGAGTGCTGCCGGTGATGAACCGCAGGGCCGTGGAGCTTGCGATGAAAGTCGGCCTGGCGCTGAACTGTGCGGTGGCCGATCTCACCAAGTGGGACCGCAAGAGCTACTACTACCCCGACCTGCCCAAGAACTACCAGATAAGCCAGTACGACCTGCCGCTGTCGGTCAACGGGTGCCTGGAGACGCCGCTGGGCGACGGGTCAACCAAGCGGGTCCGCATCCTCCGGGCGCACCTGGAGGAGGACGCCGGCAAGAACATCCACGACCACCCCGCCCACACGGGCGTCGACCTCAACCGCGCGGGCGTGCCGCTGCTGGAGATCGTCTCCGAACCGGACATGAACACAGTGGAGGAAGTCATGTCCTTCTCGCGTGCGATGCACCGCCTGGTCCGCTGGCTTGGCGCAAGCGAGGCCAACATGCAGATGGGCCACATGCGCTTCGAGCCGAACATCAACCTGCACATCACACGCGGGCAACAGACCTTCAAGACGCCCATCGTCGAGGTCAAGAACCTCAACAGCTTCCGCGCACTGGAGCGGACGGTCGAATATGAGATTCAGCGTCAGTACGACGCCTGGCTGGAGAACCCCGAAGGCTACAGCCTGGAGAAGCTGGGCAAGCAGAACCGCGGCTACGACGACGCCCGCGAGCAGACCGTCTTTCAGCGGGAAAAGGAAGAGGCGCACGACTACCGCTACTTCCCCGAGCCGGACCTGGTCCCCGTGGTCGTGGATGAAGCCTGGCGCGAGTCGATTCAAGCGACGATAGGCGAACTGCCCCTGGCCCGCCGCAAGCGCTACATGGAAAGCTACAATCTGACCTTCAAGGAGGCTGACGCGCTGACGCAGGAGGCAGGCAGCGGCGACCTGCTCGACGCCGCGGTGGCCGCCGGGGCATCTCCCAAGCGCGTCGCCAACATACTGCTTGGGCAATGTGCGGCCATCGCAAATCGAGATGACCTGACGATATTCGAGGCATGGAGCAGGAAGCGGCCCGGCAAGACCCTCCCAGAGCTGGCCGCGCCGCTGACCAGGGTCTGCGAGATGATCGAAATTGGGACGATAACGCCGACAGCTTCAGCCAACGTGGTCGCCTTGGTCATCGAAACGGGGGAAGACCCTGATACCATAGTCGACAGGAAAGGGTGGCGAGCGGTCAAAGATAGCGGGACCATCGAGGCGTGGGTGGAGGCTGCCATCGCCGCCAATCCCCAGGCCGTCGCGGACGTAAAGGAAGGCGGAAAGAAGCAGAAGAAGGCCTTCGGCTTCCTGATGGGCCAGGTGATGCAGATGTCGCGCGGCACGGCGCAACCGGCTGAGGTCCAGAGACTTCTGCAAGGCAAATTGGACCTCTGATCGACGCCGGCGCGGCGGAAAACTGTTGAGTTTGCCGCGGTGATGGCGGATACTGGCTGCGGAGAAAAGCTCGTCGAAGTCGGCGGGACGACGGGCCGGTTGTCTGCGGCTTGTAAGCACGCCAACTCGGCCTTCTAAGGAGCGGACGCATGGGACGCGCGGTCCAGCGACAGGCCCCTCCATACCTGCTGGTGGCATTTGTCATCCTCTTTCTTCTCTCCGCCGCGATGGCGGCTTTGTTCTGGGTGCAGAAAGACGCCCTCCGCGAGGAGACGCGGCAATCGGCGGTCATGTTGGACAAGCTGGCAGGCCCGCAGGAGCGGAGCAGTCCCAGCGCCCCGCTTCGGGAACTTTTCGGTCGCTACGACAATCCTCCCCGCGGCCAATCCAGGCAGAGCGTCGTTACCCAGATGGCCGGCCAGATCGACGAATTGAGCCAGCTCATCACGGGCGAGAGAAGCGGCTTCGCCGACGCCAAGGCCAAGGCTGAGGAAGCCGCGGCACTGATCCAGAGCACCCCGGGCCGCGGCCTGGCGGTAGACATCAAGGAGTTGAACGATCGCCTCGTCGCCAAGGAGAATGAGACCAAGGGCCTCACCGCCCGGGTGGACCAGTTGGAGCGGCAGCTTCAGCAGACCGAGCAGGCACAGCGAGAGCTCAACGCCTCTTACGAAGCCAAGATGCAGCAGCTTGGCAATGAAACCAACGCCCTGGAGCAGCAGCTTGAGGACAGCCACAAGCGGTATCTGGATGACCAGCAGCGGGCAAAGCAGGAACTTGAGCAGGTCCGTGCCGATCTGAACAAGGAGATCGCCACTAAGAACCAGATGCTGAATGAGTCCGAAGAGCTGCTGCGGGCCAAAGACGAGATGATCGCGCGGCTCCAGAGGCAGCTTGACCAGAAGCGAGGCCCGCTCAGCTCGGAGATTGCCGCCCGCAAGCCCGACGGCAAGGTGATGCAGGTGCTGGACCGCGCGGGCATCTGCTACATAAACATCGGCTCCAAGCAGCGCGTCATGCCAGGGTTGACCTTCAGCGTCTATTCGTCATCGGTGGGGATACCCGAAAGCGGCGAGGGCAAGGCCCGGATCGTCGCAACCACCGTCCGGGAGTCCGTCAGCGAATGCCGCATCGTCCAGCAGAATGCCAACGATCCGATGATAGTCGGCGATCTGGTCGCCAACGTGGCCTTTGACACTCAGCGGCGATACACCTTCGTGGTGGAAGGGCGGTTCGACCTTCGCGGCGCCGGCCAGCCCAGCCCGCAAGACGCCAAGGAGGTGCGGCTGCTGATAAGCCGCTTCGGCGGCGAGGTCGTCGATCAGATCGGGGTGCAAACGGACTTCGTGGTGCTGGGCGAGGAGCCGGCCCGGCCGCCAAGACCGCCCGACAGCGCGCAGGAGACCGTCTGGGCCGTCTATCAGGGCCAGATGCAGGAATTCAGCCGCTACCAGGAGGTCAAGGAGGCCGCCATGAACATGCACATCCCTATCCTGAACACCAACCGCTTCCTGGCGCTGGTGGGGTATTCCCCCGCAGCAGCGCCAAGCCGTTGAGACCTGGAAGTCATTACTGAGGACCGCCCGGCGGCTGGGACCAAAACCCAGCCGCAGCCGTTTCCAGGACGGCACGCCCCTGACTCATCCCCGCTTTTCATTTCCCGCCAACCCGCTGCCGGAGGGGATGTCCGGGAAGGGACTCCTTCCGGAGCCTTCCGGTGCGGGGTTTGCGGCCAATGAAAACTGGGGAGAACTCAACGTGAGTGACGCCAAGGTGGATCGGGCAACTGGGCAAATGCCTGACTGGCAACCCAGGACAAGCCTTGCCAAAGCCAACCGGCGACACTACTATCCTGCGACCTTCACCCACCGATTGAATCGCAGCCGCAGGAGTAGATGTGACCGCAGAGGTGAGCGATGCACTACCCCCATAAAATCTCGAAGCGCAAGAGAGCTCGCGGGATCGGCTTCCGTGCCCGGATGCGAAGCAAGAGCGGAAGGAAGATCATCAACAGGAAGCGCCGCGTCGGACGCCGGGTGCAGGTGGTCTGACCTGCGCGCGTCCTTGGAGCCCCCCTGGACCTGCCACGAGCCTGGCCTGTTCCAGCGGCAGTCGTTTCAACGTCACGCCTTGCAGGCCTTGCGCAGGTCCCTGACCCTGTTGGTCCTCTCCCAGGTGAAGTTCCTGCCCACCCGACCGAAGTGTCCGTCGTGGGCCGTGTCACGGTAGATGGGGCGCAGCAGGTCAAGGTAATCAATGATCTCGCGCGGCTTGAGCGGGAACAGGTCGCGGATGGCCTCGGCCAAGCGCCTCTCATCCGTCACGGCGGTCCCCTCGCAATCCAAAAAAACGCTGACCGGCTCGGCCACGCCGATGGCGTAGGAGACCTGGACCTCGCACACCGCCGCCAGCCCCGCCGCTACGACGTTCTTGGCGATGTGCCTGGCCATGTAACTGGCCGAGCGGTCCACCTTGGAAGGGTCCTTTCCCGAGAACGACCCGCCGCCGTGTGCCCCCCTGCCGCCGTAGGTGTCCACGATGATCTTTCGCCCGGTAAGCCCCGTGTCGCCGTGCGGCCCGCCGATGACGAACCGGCCGGTGGGGTTGATGTGAAAGACGACCTTGCTGTTCCACAGCCGCGGGCTTTCCTCCATCACCATCGGCTTGATGATCTTTTCGATCAATTCCCCCTTGGCGCGCTGCGACATGTTGCCGGTCCTGGGGTCGATGACGCTCTCATCATGCTGGGTGGACAGGACCACCGTGTGCAGGCGCCGGGGGACGTTGCCGACGTACTCGACGGTGACCTGGCTCTTGCCGTCCGGACGGAGCCACTTGACCAGGCCGCTTTCGCGGGCCTCGCTAAGAGCCGCCGTGATGCGGTGGGCAAGCTGGATCGGCAGCGGCATGAGCCGGCGGGTCTCCGTGCAGGCGAAGCCGAACATCAAGCCCTGGTCGCCGGCGCCCTGCTCCTTGCCCTTGCCGGAATTGACGCCCTGGGAGATATCAGCCGACTGGCCGTGAATCGTCTTGATCACCGCGCAGGAGCGATAGTCAAACCCGATCGCAGGGTCGTCGTAACCGATCTGGCGGATGATTTCCCTGGCCGTGTCCTCAGCCGCCAGAAGGGCCTGCTCGGCCTTGGCGTTGTGGACGGTGACCTCCCCCGCCAGGACCACAAGCCCCGTCGTCACCAGCGTCTCACAGGCGACCCGGGCATGCCGATCGACTGCAATCAGACTGTCCAGCAGCCCGTCGGATATCTGGTCGGCCACCTTGTCGGGGTGGCCCTTGGTCACGGATTCGCTGGTGAACATGTGCCGCGCGTTGCCAATGCTTTGGACCATGGTCGATCGATTCCTCGCAGCTTCCCCTGGTGGACCAAGGGGGAGCAAACCGGGTAGTCTATCGGGCCTTGTGAAGATTGCAAGGGAACCGCGCCAGAGAATCATCTTGCCAAGCCCGCAATCTCGGGTCCTATACTTGTCTGAGACGCCTGGGCGAGATCGTCGGGCCATATGCGGCCAGGGCGCCTGCAAAGCGGCAGTCTGCCTGTGGCGGCGGCGCGAGGCGCGGAAAGGGCAAGACATGGGCGAGCTATTTGAGGTCGCTGAGCTGGTAGCCATCGCGGTGGAGGATGAAAAGAGCGGCGTGGCTTTCTACTCAGTCCTGGCCGGGCGGGCCAAGGACCCACAACTTCGCCAAACCTTTGCCGACCTGGCGCGGCAGGAGAAGTTCCACCAGAAGCGATTTGAGGAGATGCTAGCGGAGCTGGGCGGCTGCCGGATGCCCGAGGAGTATCCCGGGCAAGGCCGCGCCTACCTGCGGGCGCTGACGGATGATCGTGCCTTCCCCGGCCCCGAGGCGGCCCGGCGGAAGGCCCAGGAGTGCCCCGACGATGGTGCGGCGCTGGAACTTGCCCTGCGGTTCGAGCGAGACACGCTGCTGCTGATGAACGAGATGCGCGGACTGGTGCCGGAAAGGGACCGCAAGACAGTCGATGAGCTTGCTCTTGAGGAAAAGGCCCACGTGGTCGCGCTGACGGCCGC
>Ga0315274_10016927_pt1 | contig 10294 bp, 11 predicted proteins | sample YL17G02_20_MG_FD_203700 | JGI IMG/M metagenome (GOLD analysis project Ga0315274, IMG submission 203700) | Sediment microbial communities from Yellowstone Lake, YNP, Wyoming, USA - YL17G02_20 | ecosystem: Environmental > Aquatic > Freshwater > Lake > Sediment | place: USA: Wyoming | collected... | reverse complement strand
AGGTGAACGCCGATGGATACGAATGAAGCACTACTCGCCGAGATCACGCAACGCATCGTGGCGGTGAGCCAGCCGGAACGGGTGATACTCTTTGGCTCCCGTGCTCGCGACCAGGCCAAGCCGGATAGCGACTACGACCTGCTCGTGATCAAGGACGACGTGGAGTCCACCGGCGCTGAAGCAGCTCGAATATACCAGGCGCTGGCCGGCATCAGGGCGCCGGTGGACGTGGTGGTCGTGCGCTCCGCTTACGTCCGCCGCTACGGGAAACTGGTTGGCACGGTTGTCCGCCCGGCCTTGCGCGAAGGTAGGGTGCTCTATGTCAAGTCAAGCTGACGATTGTGTAGCCGAACTGGTAGCCGACTGGCTGCGGCACGCTCGCGCAGACCTGGCGGTGGCCCTCGCGCTCACACGATCGGCTACCTTCTTAGCCTGTGCCAGGACGCGGGCGTCAATGGAACTGAAGCCTTGGCTGACACGACGAGCCTCACGCGCTACGCCGTGGCCAGCCGGTATCCAGGCGACGAGGAGCCCGTGATGCGGGAAGAGGCACGTTGGGCGGCGCAGGCAGCCTGCCGCGTGCTAGAGTGGGTAGCGGCAGAACTACGAGTGTAAGGGCGACTCAGCAGTGCATCCGCGAGACGATCCCCTTCCCGCGCACGCTCGGGCGTGTCTGGCCGTAGGGGCGACGGCTCACCGCGGAGGCCGCAGAGAGCGCAGAGGCAGTGTAGGGGCGTGCAGCTTTGCGCCCGTGGCGCCGGACCGGAGAGAGGTGACTATGGCGAGCACTTACACGATCGTAGTTGAGCGCGACCCGGAGAGCGGGTGGCTGGTGGGGGAAGTGGTCGAGCTGCCAGGATGCTACAGCCAGGCGCCGGACATGCCCACGCTGGAGGCCAACATGCGCGAGGCTATCCGTGGCTATCTGGCGGTCGCCGAGCCCGGGGAACCTCGGCCTGATTTCGTCGGCACTTGGCGGATCGAGGTCGCCGCGTGACTAGGTTGCGGCTAGCCACGTACCGCGAACTGGCCAAGGTGGCCGAACGAGCGGGGTTCCACTGGGTGCGGCGCGAAGGCAGCCACAACGTCTTCCGCAACGATGCTGGCCAGATCGTCGTCATTCCTGACCATGGCTCGCGGGAGATCGTCCGCCCGTTGCTGCGCAAGCTAGTGCGGGACCTGGGCCTGAGCCTGGAGGAGTACCATAGCATCCTCGACGAGCTCTAGCCGCCGCAGAACCTATCGCGCTTCTCGCACCGTTTGGCACCTTCGGGCTCCAGACGCCTGTCGCGATGCGCCCGCTGTGAAGATCACCCATGCTGGCGTGGCAGTCAGCTGAACCGGAGGCACGACTGGATTCTGTAACGGTCTCCGCGAAAGGTGCGATCATCATCCCCAAGAAGATCCGCGACCGGCACGGGATCACGCCTGGCTCCCGCGTGCGCATCGTCGAGGACGGCGACGCCCTGCTCATAGTGCCGGCGCGCAAGATGAGCATCGAAGAAGGCCGTGGCATTCTTCGGCCCGAGGGAGATGAGAAGAGCTTGACCCAGGAATACCTCGAGGAGAAGCGGCGGGAGATCGAGTTGGAGGAGCGCCGGATCGAGCGCTGGATGCGCCCCTAGCCCATCCGCACAAGGAGCACGCCGTGCACCCGCTAGAAGCCTACTTGACGGAGCTACGCAATACCCACCTCCTCGGCGCGGCAACGGACGAGACGTCCGGCTACCCGGCGCTCAAGGCGCTCCTGGACGCCGCCGGTGAAGGGCTCAAGCCCAAGGTGCGCTGCGTCATGCAGCTTGCCAACCGCGGCGCCGGCCTGCCCGATGGCGGCCTCTTCACCGCCGAGCAGTTCCGCCGCGCCGACGGCGCCGGCTGGCCGGAGGGGCAGTCCCCCGGTCGCGGCGCCATCGAGGCCAAGAAGGTGGGTGACGACCTGGAGGGGCTGATCGCCTCGCCCCAGGTGCGGCGCTACCTGGACGAGTACGGCCTGCTGCTGCTCACCAACTTCCGCCAGTTCCAGCTCCTGGCCCGCGACGGCCCCGGAGGCACCCGCCGCCTCGAGGGCTTCAGCCTCGCGGGCAGCGCCGCCGAGTTCTGGCAGGTCGCTGCTCACCCGAGCGCCGAAGCCCAACGGCAACTGGGCGACCGCCTGCTCGAGTACCTCAAGCGCGCCATGCTGCACAAGGCCCCTCTGCGCACCGCCCGCGACCTCGCCGCCTTCCTCGCCTCCTACGCCCGCGACGCTCGCCTGCGCTTGGAGGCCCAGGCCGGCCTGCCGGCGTTGTCGGGAGTACGCTCTGCCCTGGAGGAGGCCCTGGGCATCAAGTTCGAGGGCGAGCGGGGTGAGCACTTCTTCCGCTCCAGCCTGGTGCAGACGCTCTTCTACGGCGCTTTCTCCGCCTGGGCGCTCTGGCACAGCGAGAGCCCGGGGCGCCAGGACAGGTTCGACTGGCGGCTGGCGCCCCACTACTTGCACCTGCCGGTGATGCAGGCCCTGGTGCAGCACTTGGCCGGCCCGACCACTGTGAAGCCGCTGGGGCTGGTGGAACCGCTGGATTGGGCGGGCGAGGCGCTCAACCGCGTTGACCGCGAGGCTTTCTTCGCCAGCTTCCAGATGGAGCACGCCGTCCAATACTTCTACGAGCCCTTCCTGGAGGCGTACGACCCCGAGCTGCGCAAGCAGTTGGGCGTCTGGTACACGCCTCCGGAGGTAGTGCGCTACATGGTGGCGCGGGTGGACACGGTGCTGCGCCAGGAGCTGGACCGGCCCGACGGTCTGGCCGACCCGAGCGTCTACGTCCTCGACCCCTGTTGCGGCACGGGCGCCTACCTGGTGGAGACGCTGCGGACAATCGCGGCGACGCTGCGCCAGCGCGGAGAGGAGGCGCTCCTGGGGGAGGAGCTGCGCCGGGCAGCCAGGGAGCGCGTCTTCGGCTTCGAGATCCTGCCGGCGCCCTTCGTTGTCAGTCACCTGCAGTTGGGCCTCTTCCTGCAAGAGCAGGGCGCCGCACTCTCCGGCGACATGAGCGACCGCCCCGGCGTCTACCTGACCAATGCTCTCAGCGGCTGGGAGGGCGCCGAGGAGGGGGAGGGGCCGGTGCAGACTAGCTACTGGCCCGAGCTAGCGCAAGAGCGCCAGGCGGCCGAGCACGTCAAGCGCCAGGTGCCCATCCTGGTGGTGATCGGCAACCCGCCCTACAACGCCTTCGCCGGCGTCAGCCCCAAAGAGGAGCAGGGACTGGTGGAGCCCTACAAGGAAGGGCTGATCTCCAAGTGGGGCATCAAGAAGTTCAACCTGGACGACCTCTACGTCCGCTTCTTCCGCTTGGCGGAGCGGCGCATCGCCGAGCAGACGGGCAGAGGGGTCGTCTGTTACATCTCCAACTTCTCCTACCTCAGCGACCCCTCGTACGTGGTCATGCGCCAGCGCTTTCTGGAGGAGTTCGACGTCCTTTACTTCGACTGCCTGAACGGCGACAGCCGCGAGACTGGCAAGCTGACGCCGGACGGCAAACCTGACCCCAGCATCTTCTCCACCGAGCACAACCGCGAGGGCATCCGCGTCGGTACCGCCATCACCCTAATGGTGCGCAAGCCCGAGCGCCAAGAGTCGCCATCCATCAGTTACCGCCAGTTCTGGGGCGCAAACAAGCGCCAGCAGCTGCTGGACAGCCTGGAGACAGCGGACTTCGATAACCAGTACGAGACCACGCATCCCAGAAGAGAGGGCCGCTATGCCTTCCGGCCTTCTACCGCCGGCCCAGTGTACTGGGCCTGGCCAAGGCTTACTGATCTGTGTTCGCAGCCACCGAGCAACGGCTTGATGGAGAAGCGTGGTGGCGCCCTGATCGACGTGGACCGCGGAGCGCTGGAACAGCGCCTGCGCATGTACTACGACAGAAACGTGTCCTGGGAGCAGCTGGTTTCCCTGAGAACCGGGCTGACGGAGGATGCGGCCCGCTTCGGCGCCCTGGCCGCCAGGGCCAAGGTCACATCCGCCGACGGCTTTCGTGCTAGCCACTTGCGGCGTTACTGGCTGCGACCTTTCGACACGCGCTGGTGCTACTATAGCGGCGTAAGACCGCTCTGGAACGAACCACGCCCGGCGCTGTGGGCTCAGTGCTGGCAGAGCAACGCATTCCTCGTCAGCCGGCCCGCCAGGGTGGCTGAGCCAGAGGCTGTGCCCTTCTACTATACCACATTGCTGGGCGACAACGACGCCCTGCGGGGCCATGCGTACTACTTCCCGCTGGGGCTTATTCGGCAGCTCGCCAGAGCACAGGGGACCCTATTCGAGGATCCTGTGCCCACCGCCAACCTGTCCCCGGCTGCCCGCGCCTATCTGGCCTCGCTCCGTATCGCCGACCCCGACGCCGACGCGGAGACGGCCGGCCTCATCTGGACGCACGCCCTGGCCATCGGCTACTCCCCCGCCTATCTCCGGGAGAACGCCGACGGCATCCGCCAGGACTGGCCGCGGGTGCCGCTGCCGGCGACGCGCGAGGCGCTGCTGGCCTCGGCGGCGCTCGGGCGGCAGGTGGCCGCCTTGCTGGACACGGAAGCGCCCGTGCCCGGCGTGACGGTGGGGGAGGTGCGCCCGGAGCTGCGGGCCATCGCCAACGTCAGCCGGGTCGGCGGCGGGCAGTTGGGGCCGGAGGAGCTCGAGGTGACTGCCGGCTGGGGCCACGCCGGCCAGGGCGGCGTGACCATGCCCGGTCGCGGGCGGCTGGCCGAGCGCGCCTACACCCCCGAGGAGCGCCAGGCAGTGGGGGAGACGGCGGCGCTCCTGGGCGAGGGCGCGTACGACGTCTACCTGAACGGCGTCGCCTACTGGCGCAACGTCCCCGAGCGCGTCTGGCAGTACGTCATCGGCGGCTACCAGGTGATCAAGAAGTGGCTCTCCTACCGCGAGCGCCCCATCCTGGGCCGCGGGCTCAGCGCCGACGAGGCACGCGAGGTGCGAGACATGGCGCGGCGCATCGCCGCCCTCCTCCTGCTGGAGCCGGCGCTGGACGCCAACTACCGGGCGGTGAAGGCGGGGGCGTATGGGTGGCGAGCGTAGGGCGACGCGGCCCGCGCCGGCTCGCCCGTCAGGCTTCCTCGTCAGGCGGCACCAGCGGCTCTAGCAGCGGTATCAGCGCGGGTACGTCGTCCTGAACCGCTGCCCACACTCTCTCCGGCTGGACCCGGAAGTACTCGTGCACCAGCCTGTTGCGCATGGCGATGATCGACCGCCAGGGCACTTCTGGATGCGCCTCCTGGAACTCGTCGGAGACGAGACGTGCCGCCTCACCGATGATCTGGATGAAATGCATGATCGCGTTCTGCAGCAACTCGTCGGCGAGGAAGCGTTCTCTGGTCACCCCAGCGACAAACGCCTGGATCTTGCGCGCCGCCAACAGCACGTCGAGCAGGTACGCCTCATCGCGCCACATAGACCGGCTCCAAGGACTGCAGGATCTGGCGGCGGCGGATGTAGTTCTCGCTTCTCTCGATCGCCTCTCGTTCCACGAGGTCTACCCCGCGACCCAGGATCTCCGCCAGCTCCTCCTGCATCCGCACCAGATCGAAGAGCCCCCAGCGAGCGCCCTCAACGAAGCTAGCCAGGACATCCACATCACTCTCGGGGCCGAAATCCTCACGCAGGGCCGAACCAAATAGCGCCAATTCGCGGATGCTCCACTTGTTAGCGAAGCGGGCCAACTCGTCCTTTGGGAGCCTGATCCTCGCGCGGCTCACGGCATCTCCTTGCGGGCCTGTGGCGACAGTGCATGGCAGTGCGTCTGCCCGTCACACTCCTGAAGGTTAGCACGCTGCCCAGAGTGATGCCACCTCTATCACGTGTTCCGCGGCCTTTGCGCCCTCGCATTCCAGGGCTCCTGGCCAGGACGTCGCGCCTTCCCGATCCTGCTCTCGCCTTGAGGGTTTCTCGGCTTTGTGCTAGACCACCGAGAGCAGCGTGCGAGTTGCCCAATCCGGGAATACTCGCGAGAACGCGGCCGTGATACTTGGCAGTTACTGCTGTTGGCCAGTCGCTGTTTGGAGGTGTCCCTTGATGCCAGTCGGGCCGCTCATGATCGAGCACCGTCTCATCGAGCGCCTGGTCGCTCTCATCGCGCCGGAAGCGGATGCCCTCACCGCCGGCAGGAAGCCTGACCAGCCTTTCGTCGCGGCGGCCGTGGACTTCTTCCGCACCTACGCCGACCGCACCCACCATGGCAAGGAGGAGCGCATCCTCTTCCGCGACCTTGCCAAGAAGCCGCTTTCGCCCGAACACGAGCGCACTATGCGTGAGCTGATCCAGGAACACGCGAACGCCCGCGATCTGGTTGCCGCGCTGGCGGAAGCCAACGCCCCCTACCCCACTGAGGCGGGCGCTGCCGGCGACATTGTGGCTGCCCTCCGCGAGCTGGCCCGCCTCTACCCCGAGCACATCGGCGAGGAGGACAAGCGCTTCTTCCTCCCGGTGATGGCCTATCTCAGCGCCGAGGAGCAGTCGGAAATGCTACGGGAGTTCAGCGAGTTCGACCGCCAGATGATCCACGAGAGGTATCGCCTGATTGTGGACGCCCTCGCCGCCCGCGCCACGGCCGGTACTTAGCATGGCGCTGTCACGGAGGAGGCCAGGCTGCCGGTGCCGGCTGGCATATGCCCTCTTTCGTGTCTTCGCGCCTTTTCGCGCTTTCGCGCTCCAGACGTCACCGCTTTTGGCAGCCCCTGAACTACCGGTGCTATAATCCGCAGCGATTCCGCGTTGCACCCGGCCTCGTCGCTGGGTGGGGATTGAAACCGTAGGAGCGTCCACAACTTGAAGGTTACCACCGAGAGATTGGAAGAGTGCGTTGCCAACGTCACCATCGAGGTGGATGACGATACGATTCAGCCAGCCCTGGTGAAGGCGGCCAAGAAAGCCTCCGGCCGCTTTCAGATACCCGGCTTCCGCAAGGGCCATGCCCCCTTCGACGTCGTCCGCCGCCTCGTCGGTGAGGACTACCTCTTCCAGGAGGCCGTCGAGGAGATGGGCCCGGCTCTCGTCGAGCGGGCCCTCAAAGAGCAGGAGATCGAGCCCTACAGCCGCCCGGAGCTGACGGACGTCAAGCTGCGGCCCCTTCGCCTCACCGTCGCCGTCCCACTTGAGCCCAAGGTTACCCTGGGCGACTACCGCTCGATCCACATCGACCGGCCCTCGGCAGAAGTGACAGATGAGGACGTGCAGAAGGTGCTGGATGCCCTGCGCCGCGGGCGCGCCATCCGCGAGCCGGTAGACCGGCCCGTCCAGGTAGGCGACCTCGTTACCGGCACGCTCGCCGTCGAGGTCGTGGGTGAGACGATAGAGCGCCCGCCCGAGGACGAGGTCACGTTCAAGGTGCCGGAGACGGGGCAGGGAATCCCAGGGCTCTCGGAGCACCTGGCGGGTGCCAAGGTCGGGGACGTGGTCGAGTTCGGCACCGTTACGAAGGCCGATGACGTGGAGCCTGGCAAGCCGGCCAACGTACGCGTCGAAGTGCGCGCGGTTGAAGAGGAGCACCTGCCCGAGGTCAATGAGGATCTGGCGGTTCTGCTCGGCGACTATGAGAACCTTGATGCACTCATGACCGAGCTTCGCGCCCGCCTCGAGCGCGAGGCGAAGCAGCGTGCCGAGGCGGAGCTTCGGCGCCAGGCCGTCGACGCTCTCGTCCAGAGCACGGAGATCTTCTACCCCAAGGCCGCCGTCGAGGACCAGATGGACAACCTGGTCGAGACGCTCGAGCGGCAATTGCGCCAGCAGCGGATCAGCCTGGAAGCCTACCTCAAAACCTCTAAGATGACGCCCGAGCAGTGGCGCGAGCGCCAACGCCCCAACGCCGAGCGCATCCTTCGCCAGACGCTAGCCATGCGCGGGCTGGTCAAGGCCGAGGGTATCGAGGTCAGCAACGAGGAGCTGCGCGCCCGCGCCGACCGCACCATCGCCAACGTAGGCGCTGACGCCGAGATGCAGAAGGTACTGCGCAGCCCGCAGTTCCAGCTCGGCGTCAAGAACAACATGCTCTACGACCGGGCCGTGCGCCGGCTGATCAGCATTGTCACCGGTGAGACCGAGGCGCCCGAAGAGGAGATACCCGCCGAGGAAGTACCGGCCGCCCCGGTTAGTGTCATCGAAGTCAGCGAAGGAGAGGAGCACCCGACCGGCCTCGAGGAGGTCACCAATGCGTAACCTCATCCCCATGGTGATAGAGAGCACCGGCAGGGGTGAGCGTGCCTACGACATCTACTCACTGCTGCTACGGGAACGCATCATCTTCCTCGGTACCCCAATCAACGACCAGATCTCGAACCTCGTCGTCGCCCAGCTCCTCTACCTCGACCGCGAGGACCCCGAGCGGGAGATCTCCCTCTACATCAACTCCCCTGGCGGCGATATCTACCCCGGCCTGGCCATCTACGACACGATGCAGATCATCCAAGCCCCGGTCAGTACCATCGCCGTCGGTTGGACGGCCAGCCTTGGCACACTCATCCTGGCCGCGGGCACCAAGGGCCGGCGCTACGCGCTACCCAATGCCACCGTGCACATGCACCCCGCCGGCGGCGGCGCCCAAGGCTATGCCCCGGACGTGGAGATCGCGGCGCGGGAACTGCTGCGCATGCAGGCCCGCCTGCACGAGATCCTCGCCCGCCACTGTGGCCAGACGCAAAAGCGGATCACGCTCGACTTCCAGCGCGACCGCTTCATGACTGCTGAGGAAGCAGTCGAGTATGGCCTGGTGGATCAGGTCTTGGCCATGAACGACAAGAAGCTCGAGCTTTTGAAGGGCGTCGCCGGCAAGCAACCTGAAGGAAAGGATGATGAGCAGCAGTAGCGGCAGCGGCAGGGGGAACGCACAGTTCTGCTCTTTCTGCGGCAGGCGACAGGATCAGGTCGGCCGACTCATCGCCGGGCCGGACGGCGTCTTCATCTGTGATGAATGTGTCGAGCTTTGCCGCGAGATTCTGGAAGAAGAGCGCGGCGGCAAGCCGAACGCCGCTCAGGGCGTCCAACTGCTCTTGCCCAGAGAGATCTACGACCGCATCAACGACTACGTTATCGGCCAGGATCGCGCCAAGAAAGTCCTCTCCGTCGCCGTCTACAACCATTACAAACGGATCAACTCCAGCACCGACGATGGCGTCGAGCTGCAGAAGAGCAACATCCTACTCATCGGTCCTACCGGTTGCGGCAAGACTCTCCTGGCCCAGACGCTGGCTAGAATCCTGAACGTCCCCTTCTGCATCGCCGACGCCACGTCACTCACCGAGGCCGGCTACGTCGGCGAGGACGTGGAGAACATCCTCCTGCGCCTAATCCAGGTGGCGGACTTCGACATCCCGCGAGCCGAGAAGGGCATCGTCTACATCGACGAGATCGACAAGATCGCCCGTAAGACGGGCGACAACCCCTCCATCACCCGCGACGTCTCCGGCGAGGGGGTGCAGCAGGCGCTCCTCAAGATCATCGAGGGCACATTGGCCAACGTCCCTCCGCAGGGCGGCCGCAAGCACCCGCACCAGGAGTTCCTGCAGATCAACACGGGCAACATCCTTTTCATCTGCGGCGGCGCTTTCGACAACCTGGAAGATGTGGTCGCCAGACGCGTGGGCAGCAAGGGCCGCCTTGGCTTCCCCAGGAGCGAGGAAGACCGCTTGGCGCGCGAGCTGGAGCTGCGCGAGCTGCTGCGCCAAGTGGCGCCGGACGACCTCCTTGAGTTTGGTCTGATACCGGAGTTCGTCGGGCGCCTGCCGATCGTCGTCAGCGTCGACCCGCTGGATAAGGAGACGCTGATCGAGATCCTCACCCAGCCCAAAGATGCCGTGCTCAAGCAGTACCAGCGGCTCTTCGCCATGGACGGTGTCGAGTTGATTTTCACTGAGGACGCGCTGGCGATGATCGCCGAGAAGGCGCTGGAGCGCAAGACGGGCGCGCGCGGCCTGCGCACCATCGTCGAGGAGATTCTGCTTGACGTCATGTACGAAATCCCCTCGCGCAAGGACGTGCGCAAATGCATCGTCTCGGCCGAGACGGTGCTGCGTCGTGGCGCGCCGCTTCTCCTCACGCAATCTGAGCGGCCGGTGGACTTCCTCGAAGAGACGGCGTAGGCGAGCCGTCAGTCTTCAGCTATCAGCTATCAGTGACGAAGAGGCCGGGGCGCGCGCCCCGGCCTCTTCGTTGTGCGCCCAGCATGGGCGCTGACTAGGCGGTGAGAGACCGCTGCGGGGGTTGATTGCACCGACCGCTAGCCGAAGGCAAGGGCGTCGTCGTGAGGCGAGGTCTGGA
>Ga0315274_10016926_pt1 | contig 10294 bp, 14 predicted proteins | sample YL17G02_20_MG_FD_203700 | JGI IMG/M metagenome (GOLD analysis project Ga0315274, IMG submission 203700) | Sediment microbial communities from Yellowstone Lake, YNP, Wyoming, USA - YL17G02_20 | ecosystem: Environmental > Aquatic > Freshwater > Lake > Sediment | place: USA: Wyoming | collected... | reverse complement strand
GTATTGTCACATATTCATGGAGATCATACAGGAGGACTCTGGAGTATATTGCGAGAGAAGCCAACCTTGAAAGTATATATTCCGGAATCATTTCCTCAGGAATTTGAACAAAGGGTAAAAAAGTATGGAGCTGAGGTGGTAAGAGTCGATGCCCCTTTAGAAATTGATCGGGGGATTTATTCGACCGGCGAGATGGATCATAGCATCAGAGAACAATCCCTCATCGTGAGCACGCCGCAAGGCATGGTCATCCTAACGGGCTGTGCCCATCCAGGAATTGTCGAGGTCATTAAGAAAGCAAAGACAACGACGGGACGAGACGTTTACCTGGTTCTCGGTGGATTTCATCTCTCTTCAAGAAGCGCAAAGGAAATCCGAGATCTGATCCACACCTTTCGCGAAATGAACATTCAAAAGGTCGCACCCTGCCATTGCACTGGGGATTTGGCGATTGCCCTGTTCAAAAGTGCATACGGAAGAGATTTCATACAGGCGGGAGTTGGGAGGATCATTCATGTTGAGGAACGGTTCAGCAAAAGGAGGGTGGCTTATGGCGAAAATAGGTAAGAAAAATACGAAGATAATAAAAACAGAGTTCGGCTTATTAGCCCCCAAGGCAAGAAGCGTTTTTTTAGCTGGAAGTTTTAACCAATGAAATCTATCTTCGCATCCCTTGAAAAAGGATAAAAGAGGAATCTGGAAAATTTCTCTTGCGTTAAATCCGGGTCAATATGAGTACCGATTCTTTGTGGACGGGCAGTGGCAAAATGATCCCCATTGCTCTTCTTTTGTCGAAAATCCGTTCGGCACACTCAACTGCTTGAAGATTGTCTAATAATGAGGTTTGGGACATTTTTCTGGCCATGTCAAAGATTGGAAGAGATGAAGGGAAAAACAGAGTACCATAATGAATTGCGGATTCCGAAAGAGGATACCTGCTATGTACGGATTTACCCTGATCCTATTTTGATCAAGAAGGCAGTTCTTGTTCAAAATATTGATGAAAGAGTAAAAACGGCAGTGGATCGTATGGCTGAAGTCATGTATGCGAATAAAGGAATAGGACTCGCTGCCCCCCAGATTGGAATCCTCAGACAAATTATTGTTGTGGGTCTTGAAAATACCTGGAAGGCTTTGATCAACCCTGAAATCGTAGAGGGAGAAGGCGAATCTCTCATGGAGGAAGGATGTTTAAGCCTCCCAAACATCCAGGTGCCGGTAAAACGAATGGAGAAAATATTTATCAGAGCCTGGGATGTTAATGGGAAGGAAGTAAGTCTGGAGTTATCTTGTTTCCCAGGCAGAGTTTATCAACATGAAATTGATCATCTTGATGGAATCTTGATCATCCATCATATCTCCCGATTAAAAAGGGAGTTATTGGTAAAAAGGATGCTTAAAGATTTAAACCAATCCCAGAAAAAAGGTTCTATTCTATGATGACAAATTTAGATTGCTTTCCATGTTTTTTACGTCAGGCATTGGAGGCTACTCGAATGGTAACTCAAGATGAAGGGACCCAGAGAAAAGTCCTAGACTCTGTCCTTTCGATATTACCCAACATATCCATTTATGCGAGCCCTCCAGAAATCGCCCTTCTTGTCCATCAGAGAGTAAAGGGTGTTACAGGGAACCTTGACCCTTACAAGGAAGCCAAAAAGAGACAAAATGAACTGGCGTTGCAATATGAAAGTATTCTGAGGGCCCAAATTGCAGAAATGTCCAATCCCTTAAAATCAGCTATGATGTTCTCCGCCGCTGGAAATACCATTGATCTGGCTCCGGATCAACAACCTACAGACATTTATAGAAGATATATGGAAATTATCAGTCGAGGATTTGCCTTTGATGACTATGAGTTATTCTGCAAAAAGGTTGTTCAATCGAAATCACTTTGTTATTTAGGGGATAATGCTGGAGAAATAGTTTGGGATAAAATTCTCATCGAAGAACTCCTTGAAACTTTTGATTTGGGTATTAATTATGCGGTGAGGGGGTTTCCGATCCTCAATGATGTGACGATGGAGGATGCTCATTTTGTTGGAATAGACAAAGTAGTCAACGTCATCTCTAATGGTTCAGATGCTCCAGGAACACTTCTCAATAGATGTTCCGAAGAGTTCTTAAGGATTTATCAGAAATCCGATCTCATCTTGGCAAAGGGACAGGGAAACTACGAATCCCTCAGCAGAGAGAATCGTCCGATCTTCTCTTTGCTCAAAGTAAAATGTACTGTCATTGCCGAGGACATCCACTGTAGAATCGGAGATATTATTTTGAAATTTCAATCAAATTTAGAAAGGGAGATGAATTGATATGGATGCTATCATCCGGGTAAATGACCTGACCAAGTCTTATGGCCCTACTCTCGCTGTGGACCATATCTCTTTTGACGTCAAAGGAGGAGAGGTCTTTGGCTTCCTTGGGCCAAATGGTGCAGGGAAGACGACCACCATCCGAATGATGGTGGGATTGACACAACCCAGTTCCGGCACTGCATTGGTCGATGGCCACGACATTCTGAAGGAGTCGGTGGAGGTTAAAAAGACAATCGGCCTGGTTCCCGAAACCTCCAACCTCTATGGAGAACTGACTGCCCTGGAAAACCTCATTTACCAGGCCGAACTCTATGGAGTTCCGAGAAAAGAACGAAGAATTAGAACACTTAAACTTCTCGACGAATTTGGTCTAAAGGAACATCAAGAAAAACCCTTCCAGGCATTATCCAGAGGACTGAAACGAATGTGGATTCGCAAGTGATCGAGGCTGAGTCAAAGGTAGGCTATATGCCTGGATCGAAACGGATGCTTATTAAATTGATTTTTGACAGAAAAAATGGGAGAGTTTTAGGTGCCCAGATGGCAGGAAAGGAAGGGGTGGCCCGGAGAATCAATGCATTGGCTGTAGCCCTTCATCAAGAAATGACAATCGATGAAATTTCAAGGCTCGATTTTGCCTATGCACCACCTTTTTCAGGAACGCTTGACCCTATTTTAATTGCCGCCGAGCAGGCAGTCAAAAAGATAAAAATGGCTTGAGACTTGAGGTTCGAGGGTTGAGGCAAAAGATTCTTGCTCACATAGAACGAATGAGTTTGCGGACACGAACCACGGACACGGACACGTTATTTGAATGATGAAAGGAGAAGATAGGATGGCCCTTATTACACCCGAACAGTATGAACAAAGTCTGAGAAAAAGAAAAAGCCAAAAAATATTTATGAATGGGAAGAAAGTCGAAGATGTTTTGGATAACCCCAATATCCGAACGGTAATCGAGGCAAACAAGGCAAGTTACAGGTGGGCCTTAGACCCTGCGTATCAGGATATCATGACGGCCATCTCCCCTCTGACCAACGATCGGGTAAACCGCTATGTTTATGTTTGTCGAAGCAGGGAAGATCTCGTAGCCAAGGCGATTGCTGGAACATTTACTGCCGAAAGGTTGGGAACCTGTATCTATCGCTGTCCGGGGCTCGATGCCTTCCATGCCCTTGCCAGCACTACATGGGAGATGGATAAGCATTTGGGAACCGAGTATCATGATCGATTTATCAAATATCTCAAAACGGTTCAGGAGAATGACCTTGCTGTTGCAGGTGCTTTAACCGAACCAAGAGGGGATCGAAAGAAGCGGGCCCTCGATTGGCCCGATCCCTATCTCTCCGTGAAGATGGTAGAAAAAAAATCGGATGGAATCGTGGTCAGGGGAGCAAAAATAAATATCAGTGGGGCTTATGTGAGTAATGAAATAGTGGTTCTTCCTCAGTCTGCAAAGAGAGAAGACGAAGGCGATTATGCTTTGTCCTTTGCCGTTCCGGCGGATACGGATGGAATCACCTTTATTTGTCAATATTCTCCTTATTCGGCAGAAAGGGAGGCGGCTGACGACATCTATGAGTTGGGGAATCCTGTCTTCGGTCAGCGGGAAACCTCGATGGTGGTCTTTGACAATGTCTTTGTGCCGTGGGAAAGAGTATTTCACTGTGGTGAAACTGATTATTCGATTAAACTCGTTGAACGCTTTGCTAAGACCCACCGGATGACCTGTGGTGGAACCTGCAAGGTCGGATTCATGAATCTCATCATCGGGGCCTGTAAACTTCTCCAGGAGTATAAAGGGCTGGAAAAGGCCCAGCACATCAATGATGAAATGATGGAGATGGTCGTTCTCCGGGAGACAGGAAGGGCCTGTGGTCTGGCATCGGCCAATCTCGGCAGGGAGGAGCCAGAAGGGTCGGGAGTATTCCTTCCCGATGAGCTAATGGGAAATGTCTCAAAACTCAACATCTGCAATGCCTTCTGGCGGGTGATGGCCCTCGCTGGAGATATCGGCGGAGGACTCATTGCCACCCTACCCTCTTTAAAGGAACTGAAAAATCCCGAGACAAAGAAATATGTTGAAGAATTCTTGGGATTTGGTTCTGATGCCCCAGCGGAAGATATCATGAAGGTGACGAAGCTTCTTCAGAACTGGACCGCAGGTCAGCATGGGGTCGGAACCTGGCACGGGGCAGGTCCGGTCATGGCACAAAAAATTATGATTCAAAGGGTGGTCGATTATGAGCATGAGAAGAACCTGGTAAAGGAAGCCCTCAATATCTTGAATAAAAAATGAGATGGGACCAAAGATAAACCGTCATCCATTATATCGAGAATCCATCAGAGATAGAGTTCCCATCAGGATTCTAAATTTAAGAGGAGGTGAAAAATGGCAGTTATTGTTGATCTTGAGAAATGTACGGGATGTGGCACCTGTGAGGAGGGTTGTCCCGTAGAGGCGATCAAGGTAGAGAATGATAAGGCTGTGGTGGATAAAGAGGCCTGTGTCGATTGCGGAACCTGTATCGAAGAGTGTCTGGAGAAGGCCATCAGCGAAGGAACGTAAGATGCAATGAAAAAGTCTGGGATGGTTGTTGGTGTGTGTGTGAGTCAAAGAAGGACTGATCCCAAGCAAAATGTGGGAAAAGGCTTCCTTCAAAAAGGATTGGGTTTGGTGGGGGATTCTCATGCTGGATCGGCAAAGGAAGTAAGCCTCTTGGCGATCGAGAGCGTTCAAAACCTTTCACAAGAAACAGGAATTTCAGCAGAGCCTGGATCTTTTGCTGAAAACATCACTACCGAAGGAATTGACTTAACTTCTCTCCTTATAGGTTCCAAGTTACAGATTGGTGATGCAAAACTCAAGGTGATTCAAATCGGGAAAGATCCATCTGAGCCTCATACATACAATTACCATGGATATTCCCTTCTTCCAACAAAGGGTGTTTTTTGTAAGGTCATCGAAAGTGGAGAGGTAAAAATTGGAGATACCGTAAGAATGATAAAAGGTTAAGGTTAAGGTCAAGGTCAAGGTTAAGAACTGGAACTTCCAAAAAGAGGAGATAAAGCTGATGAAAATTCGAATAACCGTATTGAGTGAGAATTTAGTGGGTAAGCGGGTCGGTATAGGAGAGCATGGGTTTTCCGCTTATATTGAAACAGATCAAGGGAATTATCTCTTCGATACTGGCAGTGGCCATTCTATCGTTGCGAATAGCCTTACGCTGAATAAAGATTTGAAGAGCATAAGAAAGATCTTTCTAAGCCACGGACATTTTGATCATACCGGAGGTCTTCCTGAAGTTCTCAAGTTGAAAGAAAATGTGGACGTCCATGCTCATCCCCATATCTTCTTAGATCGAATTCATGTGATCAAAGAGAATGAAAAAGAAACAAAACGATTTGTGGGAATTCCTTATAAGAAAGGATACTTGGAATCCCTTGGAGCCGATTTTATTCTGAATACAGATTTTATTCAGATTGAAGAAGGAATGTTTTTAACAGGAGAAGTGCCAAGAAAAACCTCCTTTGAAAAGCCAGATCCAAGGCTTTTCAGCGAGATTGATGGAAAGATGGCCCAAGATATCTTCTTAGACGATCAATCCCTCATCCTGGATACGGAGAAAGGGCTTGTCGTTATTCTTGGCTGTGCCCATGCTGGGACAATTAACATTCTGGATCATGTCATTGACAAGACTGGGAAAGAAAATTTTTACGCCATCATGGGTGGAACCCATTTAGATTTCTTAACGCCCGAACAGTTGGAAGAATCCATAAAATCCCTTAAGAAGATGGAGATCGAAAAGGTCGGCGTCTCCCACTGTACCGGGATGAAGGCAGCTTTTCGACTCCATCAGGAATTTGGGGACCGATTCTTCTATGGATGTGTCGGCAGTGTTCTGGAGGTTTAAAGGTAGCGAAGATGATTAGCATAAGTATCCCCGGCTGGGGGAATATGGAGATTGAGAATATTGTCCTGGATCTGAACGGAACGATTGCCACGGACGGAAAAATATCTTCCGAAGTGAAAGAAAAAATAAACTCTCTATCCGATAAAGCGAAAATTTACATACTCACAGCTGATACTCAAGGGGTTGCCAGCGAAGAAAGTTCAGATATGAACGTTGCATTGCTAAAGGTCTCAGAAAAAGATAGTGCCGAAGTGAAATTAAGAGTTTTGGAATCCCTTGACCCGACGAGGACGGTTGCTATCGGAAACGGAAACAATGATCATCTCATTCTGAAAGGGGCTGCTTTGGGCATTGCAGTGTTAGGGGAGGAGGGAATGTCTGTCTTGGCGATGAAGGATGCGGATATCGTTGTAAAGGATATTTCTAACGCCTTAGATCTCTTTTTGAAACCCAAGAGGCTCATCGCCACCTTGAGGGAGTGAGCGAGAAATTATTGGTATGAGTTCCTTGAGACAGATTTATTATGATCTTTTTTCAAAGGTCTATGACACCATCATCCGATTGCATTCCCGGGATATCGAAGGTTCACTCAGGAGGTTTATCACCGAGAAAACGAACCTCTCAGAAGGGGACAGGGCCTTAGACCTTTGCGCCGGGACTGGCTCAGTGGCAATCGAATTGGCTAAAGAAGTTGGAGAAGATGGTCTGGTCGTGGGGCTGGATTTGTCACGAGGGATGCTTCGGAAAGCAGAGGAAAAAGCCAGGGGATCAAAGATAGATCATCTTCATCTGGTGCAGGCGAATGCCAGTCAATTGCCTTTTAAACAATCCTCTTTTTATGGAGTAACTTGTTCACATGCTTTCTATGAATTGAAAGGGATAGAAAGAACAATGGCAATCGAAGAGGTAGCAAGGGTTCTTAAAAGAGATGGAAGATTCTGTTTGATGGAGCATGCGAAACCAGAGAAACTATTTTCACGAATACTTTTTTATATCAGACTACTTTTTCTTGGTTCAAAGGATGCCAGGAAGTTTCTCATGGAGGAAGATTCTATCTTTGGGGAAAAGTTCAAAAATATAACGAAGGAGACGAGCCCTACTGGACAGTCTAAACTGATATATGGAGAAAAAAGAGGATAATACGATGGAGTTATCGATGGAAGAAAAATGGAAACGCTCCAGAGCCGCCCTTTCCATGTTGCTGGGAACATCTATCAAAGCCATATCCGATTCCTATGGAAAGGATGGCTTGAAGAAAGTAGCCAATGCTTGGGAGGAGAATAATAAAAAGGCGGCCAAAAGGCTCATGGAGATCGTAGGAAGGCAAGAAAGGGATCTTGAGACCGTTGCACGAATCATTGATTTCACCGACTCCATTTACGGTGTGGAAGGTAAATGGATTGAGATCGGGCCTATGAGGGCTATAAAGATCGAGAAATCCTGTCCACTTGCCAAACAGTTCCCTCCTGAAACCTGTACCATGTGTTTTTCAGGTTCGATGCAGGGAATCGCCCGCGGGGTATTGGGCCATGATCAGGTAATCTGCAGAATGCCTAAATCTCTTCCGGGCGGCGATGACTGCTGTGAAATTATTATTGAGGTGAAAGATTGAAGATACTCGATGATCTCCTATCAGGTCTTAAGGGAAATGATTTTCAGGTGAAGAGTGTCCATACCTGTGTCTTCTGGACCGCTGTGACCAGCAAGCATTGCGGTCTCTCCTCGACGTTCAGAGGCGAAGGGCCTTCCCACGAACGGGGTGTGAGGGACGTCGGAAACCTTACCCGAAAGACGGCATTGGAATTGGCCGAATATGCCAAGTCTGATAGTCTATTGGAGGCTTCCGTCGGAATGGCCACCATCAATTCACTCATCGACATCGAAGAGTCGAAATGCGTTGAAAAGAATGCTTTCGAGTTAATCCTCGAAAAGGGTCAGGGGAAAAATGTAGCGATTGTGGGTCACTTTCCGTGGATTCCAAAACTGAAAGGGAAGACCAAGAATCTCTGGGTTCTGGAACAGAGGCTCAAAGAGGGGGATTTGCCGGCAAAAGAGGCAGATCGAATATTACCCCGGTGTGATGTGGTAGGTATAACGGGGACATCTTTCATCAATCACACCCTCGAGGGGCTTTTAAATCTTTGCAAGGAGGCTTATGTTCTTCTGATCGGTCCCACTTCACCCCTCTCCCCTATTCTCTTTGATTACGGCATTGATGCCATCTGCGGAGCAAAGGTTATCGACGAAGAGAAAGTGATTCGTTCAATCAGCGAAGGGGCTACTTTCAAAGAGGTCACGGGAGTGAGACTTCTGACTTTAACCAAGACATGACTAAGGCATGGTACACCTGTTAAGCACGTGAGATAGAGGAGAGAGAAAGAAACAATAATCTAATAAGAGAAGGAAAGCGTTAAGCCCGAATGAGAGGGAAATAAAATGCTTCAGATAGAAACAGAAGTTTTGATTATTGGAGGGGGCGTCTTAGGGGCGGTCGTGGCCAGGGAACTTTCCCGTTACAAGGTGGATGTTATTTTAGTGGAAAAAGAGGCTGACTTCGGCTGGGGGAGCACTAAGACCAATATGTGTATCGTCTGCCAGGGGGCAGATACGCTGGAGTTCCGTCCCGAATATCACCGTAGCAAGCTCGTTTGGGACAGCATGCCTCTGATGGAGCCCCTTTGTCAGGAACTTGATGTCCCCTTCAAGAAAGTCGGGGAGCTCGCCCTCATTCGCAACAATGAGGAGCTGGCCAAATTCCAAAAGCTGAAGTCGAGAGCGGAAAAGATCGGCATCACCGGCCATCAGTTCATCGATCAGGACACACTCAGACAGATGGAACCTCATGTTACCCGGCAGGCCACCGGGGCACTGTATGACCCTAACATTGCCATTGTTGATCCGGTCAGGCTCACCATCGGCCTTGTGGAGAACGCTGTCCAAAACGGGGTTAAAGTAATGAGGGAGACAGAGGTTTTAAGGATCTCCCAGGAGGCAAACCAGTTTGAAGTTGAGACGAACCGCGGCTCGGTGAAGTGTCGCTTCATCGTCAACGCCGCCGGAACCTCAGCGGAGAAGATAGCCCGGTTGGTGAATTCGGATGATTTCGTCCTCTACCCGATCAGGGGGTACGTAGGGATTCTCGACAAGAACTTGGGGGGCTTAATAAAACATGAAATCCATATGCGGCCGGACGCACCCGGTCAGATGAACATCCTGACGCCCAGCATCCACGGCAATCTCTTCTTCGGCACCACCATGCAGCCGGCCCGGAGGGGAGACTATTCCACTACGAGAAGGATCGTTGAAATCGGCTTTCAAAATGTCCGGAAAATCGTTCCGGATTTTTCCGAAAAGGACATCATTCATTCCTTTGCCGGTTTCCTTATGTTTCGAAATTGGGAGGTCGGCTGGCATGAGTGTGTGGTCCAGGCGTCCAGAAAAGTGCCACGGTTCATAAGCATTTGTATTGGTTACCCCGGGGTGAGCGCTGCCCCTGCCACCGCCCGAGAAGTGACAGAATTGCTCCGACGAGAAGGTTTGAGATTAGAGACAAATGAAAGTTTCAGCCCTTCGAGAAAAGCTCCACCGATTTTAAACGAGCTTCCTGAAGAACAGCAAAAAGAATTAATCGCCAAGGACCACTGCTATGGTCACGTGGTCTGTCGTTGCGAGACAGTGACCGAGGGAGAAATCGTGGAGGCCGTTCGTAGAGGTGCAACCACTCTCGACGGGATTAAATTCAGAACCAGAGCTGGCATGGGACGATGCCAGGGGGGGTTCTGCACTCCTCGTGTCGTGAAAATATTAGCCCGGGAACTCGGCCTGCCGGAAGAAAAAATAACAAAGAAAGGCCGGGAATCCCGTTTGCTGTTACATAAGTCAAAAGAATTAATTGAGGCACAGACATGAAATACTCGGATATCGACGTTGCGGTCATCGGTTCCGGCCCTGCGGGAATGGCGGCTGCGATCAAAGCCAAAGAAGAAGGAGCGGTGCGTGTCCTCATCCTGGAGCGCCAGGAACAGCTCGGCGGGCTACTGCACCAGTGCGTTCACAACGGCT